>Ga0302178_10000231_pt1 | contig 52592 bp, 37 predicted proteins | sample I_Palsa_E1_3_FD_198790 | JGI IMG/M metagenome (GOLD analysis project Ga0302178, IMG submission 198790) | Peat permafrost microbial communities from Stordalen Mire near Abisko, Sweden - I_Palsa_E1_3 | ecosystem: Environmental > Terrestrial > Soil > Palsa > Peat permafrost | place: Sweden...
AGCACGCCGGGCGCACGGCCGACTCGGGTCGGCGTGGGCGTCGGCGCGAGTGGCCAAAAACGACGCCATAGACGTCGAAATTGGCCAACGAGCGGCAGCCAAGCGATCAGCCGGAGTGCGCGTGCGCGGCCACACCGTCCCGATGGGCGGCCCGGCGACGGAGGGTCAGCCAGGTCGGCCCCGAGCGCGCGCTGGATCCGCTCACGCGGGACCCATGCCTGGACGATCGCGGAGATCGCGAAGCCGAACACCAGCGCCCACCAGACCTGCCAGGCCATCAGCAGCGCGTCGCGGACGCCATGCCAGATCACGGCGAGCATGTCCTCGGCATACCCGTGGGGGGTAGTGGTATCGTCAGCCGCGACGAGCGAATCGACGACGCGCGGGTACACGGCCTCCAAGGACCAGCTGCGAGCGCGGCTGCGGCGGATCGACGGTTCAGGTCCGCGGGATCGAGGGGATGGTCGCGGAGGACCGCTACTGCATCGACGTGCTCACGCAGTCTCAGCCGTACGCGCGGCGCTCGACAAGGTTGCGCTCGGGCTGCTTGACGATCACGCGCACCACTGCGTGATCGGCGCCGAACCTCCGGCCGAACGCGACGAGAAGACGGCCGAGCTGATGGATGCGGTCGGCCGGCTGATGCGCCGCGGTGAGCGCCGCGGTCAGGGGGACTCGAGCTGGGGCGGCGGGGTGGGAGGTGAGCCCTATCCGATTCGAGCTGGGGCGGCAGGGTGGGAGGTGAGCCCTATCCGATTCGAGCTGGGGCGGCGGGGTGGGAGGTGAGCCCTGGCTAGGACTCGTGCTGAGCGCGCTCGAGCTCGTGCAGCGCGTCGAGCCGCGCCTGCAGCGGCGGGTGCGTGGCGAACACGCGCTGTTGGGCGCGGTTCCACGCGCGAGCCGGCTCGCCACGGTGCCGGCAAGCTTCGCGGGGCTGGACCGCGACCAGGTTGAACGAGTTGAGCGCTGCCGCCTCCCGCAGGTCCTTCGACGGAACCCGCGTCAGCTCGTCGGAGACCTTCATCAGCGCCGACGCCAGCGCCGACGGGCGACCGGTGATCGCTGCCGAGCCCGCGTCGGCCGCCAGCTCCCGGTAGCGCGAAAGCATCGTCGTCCCGGCCTCCGCGACGAACCCGATCAGCACCACCAACACGGCCCCGAGCCCGCCCGCGGTCGATCGGCGCATGATCGCGCTCGGCATCCCGACGACGCTCATCACGAGCGCGTCGCGGTTGGCGATGTGCGACAGCTCGTGAGCGATCACGGCGTTCAACTCATCGGTGCTGAGCAGCTGCACGAGCGCGGTCGTCAGATACAGGCGCGGGCTCGAGGCCCGGTACTGGACGACCCAGCTGTTGGGCTGGCGCTGGTCGACCAGGTGGACCTCCGGACGGGCGATGTCCGCGATCGCGCAGAGACGATCGACGATCTCCAGCAACTCGGGGTCATCGGCCTCGGTCAGCACGCGACCGAGGTGCCTGCCTCGACGGTTGCTGTACGACACCGCCCAGCTGACGAGGCCAATCGTCAACGCGATCACGATCCCCAGCTGGAACGTGGTCGGCAGGAGGAACAGCAGTGCCAGCAGGGCAAGCGAGACCAGCGGCGTCAGCACTGACACCAGCACCATGCGGACCATCAATGACAGATCGCGCGGAACGCGCGTACGTGACCGTGTTGCAGCGTTCATACCTGAAGGGTTAGCACGATCACGCCGCCGTGAACAGTGCGTTGACGGAGTTCTTACGTGGAGCTGGGTCACCCCGACGGCGCGATCGCCGGGCCGGCCACGACGCCCGCGTCGTGGAGTCGACCGATCTCGGTGTCGTTGAGTCCCAACAGCTCCGCCAGTACCTGGTCGGTGTGTTCGCCGAGTAACGGCGCGCGGCGTGGTGGCCGTCGTCCCAGCGCCGAGAAATCCAGTGGCGACCCCGGCACCAGGTACTCCCCGATCCCGGGCTGGGCAAGCGTTGAGAACATCGGGTTGGCCGGTGAGCAGCGTGGATCCTCTGACACGAGCTGACGGAAGGTCTGATACGGGCCCCAGGAGACGCCGGTGCCGGTGAACGCCTCGCGGACCTCTGACAGCTCGCGCGAGGCAAACCAGGGGCGCAGCAGCCCCGCGATCAGATCGCGCCCTTCAAACCGGCCGGTCGCGGTGTCCAGGTCATAGCCGGTGACCTCGGCGAGCTTCGCGCACGCTTCGCCGATCTCGGTGATCTGCACCAGCGCGCGCCATTGCCGGGCGGTCAGCGCGACGACCATCACCCGCCGGCCGTCGCGGGTCTCGAAGTCGTGGCCGAACGCGCCGTACAGGTAGTTGCCGTCCTTGGACTGGTCCTGGCCGCCGAGCTGGGCTTCGGCGATCCGCCCGAGGTTGCCGACCATCGCGAACGCGACGTCTGACAACGACAGCCGGACCTGCTGCCCCTGACCGGTGCGCGCGCGGTGGCGCTCGGCCGCCAGCAACCCGACCGCGGCCAGCGAGCCGGTCGCGATGTCCCATGCGGGCAGCACGCTGTTGAGCGGCTCAGACAGGTTGCGCGGCCCGGTCGCCCACGGAAACCCGGTCGCCGGGTTGACCGTGTAGTCAACCTCGCTGGTGCCGTCGGGGTTGCCGGTCAACGCGACCATGATCAGATCCGCCCGCCGGTCGGTGAGCCGGTCATACGCCAGCCACCCCCGGGCGGGAAAGTTGGTCAACAGCAGCCCGCTGTCCGGGCCGTCGCCGGCGCAGATCAGCTCGGTCGCGAGCTCGCGCCCAGCCTCGGAACGCAAATCCAGCGAGATCGACCGCTTGCCCTTGTTCAGCCCCGCCCAGAACAGCGATTGCCCTGAGGCGGCCAGCGGCCAGCGGGTGTAGTCCAAGCCGCCGCCGAGCTGATCAAACCGGATCACGTCGGCGCCCAGCTGAGCGAGCGTCATCCCCCCCAGCGGCGCCGCGACAAACGCCGACCCCTCGACGACCCGCAACCCCGACAGGATCCCGTCGCTCACGTGATCACCGCGACCGGACGCCAATCGAGCACACCGACCGTCTGCGCCGGCTCGGCGCGGGTCGCCGACACGCGGCAGCGCAGGTGCACGAGCCGCGCGCCGTCACCTCCGTCCAGCGGCTGCACCCGCTCGAGCTTGATCTCACTGGACAGCGTGTCACCCTCCAGCACCGGCCCGGTGTGGTCGCATCCGTGCCAGGCGACGAACGTGACGAGGTTCGGGAGCACGCGGGTGACGTGCGCGGCCGCGATCCCGATCGTGTGCCCGCCGTAGACCAGCCGGCGGCCGGCGCCACGGGCGTCGTGATGGGCGACCGCCACGTTCAAGGTGATCCGCGCCAGCTCGGGCGCGGCCGAGACGACGTCGCCGCCCAGCAGCCGCCAGATCGTCCCGGGCGCCGGGAGCGCGGGGCCGCGCACGTCGCCGTCGCGGGCAGCGCCGTCCCGCAGCGGACCGAGGCGCCAACCCGCGACCGCCTCGCCGAGCGCCGCCGGATCGAGCTCGGACGGGATCGCATCCAGCGAATCGTCGTGACCGGTGTGTGCGTCGGGGTCCGACAGCGGCAGCATCGCGCAGCGCCAGAAGTCCAGCACCCGCCGGCCCCGCTGATCGCTCGTCCGGACCCGGAGCACCGCCATCCCGGTCGCCGCCCGTCCCGGCCTGGGCGAGTTCTGGCGCAGCGCCACGACCTCGGTGCTGGTGTGCAGCGTGTCGCCGATCACGGGCGCCCGGCGCAGCACCAGCCCGCGGTAGAAGAGGTTCCCGATCACCCGCTGGGTCAGCAGCGTCGACTGGCCGATCGCGACGTCCCAGACGAGCGCCGGGTGCGCGAGCGGACGTTCGGACCCGGTCACGGCCGCGCTCAACGGTCCGTCAAGCGCCAGCGCCAACCGGTCGCCGACGATCGCCTGATGCAGCGCCGCGTGCCCGTCGGTCAGCGTCAGCGCCGGCACCGGCGGCGAGGTCTGGCCGACCGACAGCTCGTCGAACCAGGGGCCGCCGACGTCGATCGTCTCGGCGGCGGAGGCGGTGTCGGTCACGACCGTAATTGTGACCGCGCCTCAGACCAGCCGCGCGAACAGCGTCTCGAGCGTCTGCCGCGGATCCACGCACAGTCCGGTGTGCGCCTCGGACGGCTGCACGACCGTGCTCGACGGCGCCGCCAGCCAGCCGAAGCGGTCGGACTGATCGAGCGCCGCGATCGGGCCGGCGCCCGCGTCGCCCTCCGCGACCCGCGCGAGTGCGTCCAAGTGCCCGCCGAGCTCGAGCCCCAGCTCGGCGGCGCATGTCGGGTTCGCACGCGCGAGCGCCGCCAACCGCTTGCCGTCAAGTTCCCAGCGGACGCCGAGGAAGCGGCGCTGCCGACAGAACAGGACGACGCCGACATTGATCCGCTCGCCCCGCTCGACGCTGGGGACCACCCGCAGGATCACATAGGCAAACGGAACCTGATCAGGAGAGTCCGGCGCGGGCACGGTCGGCCTCCTCGCTAAATCCGCCCCAGGCCAGCCGGTCGGTCAGGTACTCGGCGTAGGCATCCGGGGCATCGCCGCCGTCAAACCAGTCGCGCGGCACCAAACCGACGGCGCGGCGCACCGCCTCGTCCGTGACCCGGTCGCCCAACCGTGTACCCGCGTCGACGATCGAGCCGGCGCGTGACAGCAGCACGTGCTCGGCGATCATCGGAAACGGGCGCTGAGCCTGCGCGGCGGGATCGAGGCCACCGTGCGCGAGATAGAGCGCCGCGCCATGGTCGATCAGCCACAGTCGATCGTGCCAGCGCAGCATGTTCGGGTTGCGCGCGGTCCGGTCGACATTGGTGCACAGCCCGTCGAGCCAGACGATCTCGGCGGCGAGCTCAGCGCCCGGTTGGAAGTCGCCCGCCGCCGTGTAGGGCAGCGAGCCCGGCAGGAAGTCGACGCCGAGATTGATCCCGGCCGAGGCCGCGATCAGCTCCTGGATCTCCGGGTCGGGCTCGGCGGCACCGAGCCGCAGATCGATCGCCAACAGCACCAGCTCCGGGATCAACAGCCCTGCGCAGCGGATCAGCTCGCCGACGATCACCTCGGCGATCAGCGCCCGCAGCCCCTGCCCCGCGCCGCGGAACTTGGCGACGTAGAGACCGTCGTCGTCGGCCTCCACCAGACCCGGCAGCGAGCCGCCCTCCCGCAGCGGGGTCACGTACCGGGTCGCGGCGACCCGGCGCAGCTCGGTCATGGCCGTCATCGGCACGTTTCTACCATCCAACCCATGCTGCTCTCGGTGCTCGACCAATCTCCGATCGCCGAGGGCTCGACGGGCGCCCAGGCGCTGCACAACACGATCGACCTCGCCCGGCTCACGGATCGGCTCGGCTATCACCGCTACTGGGTCGCCGAGCACCACGGCGGGCCGATGCTGGCGGGGCCGTCACCGGAGGTGCTGATCGGGCCGATCGCATCGGTGACCGAGGGGATCCGCGTCGGCTCCGGCGGCGTCATGCTGCCGCACTACAGCCCGCTGAAGGTGGCCGAGTCGTTCACGATCCTGGCCGCCCTGTTCCCCGGCCGGATCGATCTTGGGCTCGGGCGCGCGTCGGGCACCGACCCGATCACGACCTACGCGCTGCAGCGCGACCGCCGCCAGGCCTCGCCCGACGACTTCCCCCAGCAGCTGGCCGAGCTGCTCGCCTACTTCGAGGACGATCTGCCGGCCGACCACCCGTTCCGCCACCTCGCACGGTCGCTGCCGGGCCTGCCTGAGCTGCCGGTGCCGTGGCTGCTGGGCTCCTCGGAGCAGAGCGCGATCTGGGCCGGCGAGCTCGGCCTCCCGTACGCGTTCGCGGACTTCATCAACCCGGCCGGCGCGACGATCGCCAAGCTCTACCGCGAGCGCTTCCAGCCCGTCCGGACGCTGCAGGCTCAGCGCACCGCGGTCGCCGCTTGGGTGCTCTGCGCACCGACCGACGAGGAGGCCGAGCTGCTGGCCTCGTCCAGCCGGATGGCGATGGCGAAGCTGCGCCGCAACGAGCTGATCGCGATCCCGCCGCCGGAGCGGGCCGTCAGCTTTCTGAGGGCCGAGGGGATCCCGATGTCCGGCGGGTCCGGCGGGCGGCGCACGATCATCGGCTCGCCCGAGAAGGTCCGGGCGGGCGTCGAGGAGCTCGCCGCGGAGTACCTCGCCGACGAGGTGATCGTGGTCACGATCACCTACGACCACGATGCGCGCCGGCGCTCCTACGAGCTGCTCGCCGACGCATTCGGGCTGCAAGCCCCCGCGGCGCTGGCGACCGCGTCGGCGTGACTGACCGCTAGCGCTGTCTCAGCCTGAGGCGGCGAGTGACGGTGCCGGCAGTAGGATGCCGCTGCATGTCGAAGTGGGTGTACGACTTCGCTGAAGGCTCCAAGGACATGCGGGAGCTGCTCGGCGGCAAGGGAGCCAACGTCGCCGAGATGACGCGGGTGCTCGGGCCCGAGCGGGTGCCCGCCGGCTTCACGATCACGACCGAGGCGTGCGTCGAGTACATGCGTGCCGGCCAGGCCGAGCCCGACGGGATGGCCGACCAGGTCGCCGAGGCGCTCGCTCGCCTGGAGGAGCACACCGGCAAGCGGCTCGACGACCACGAGGACCCACTGCTCGTATCGGTCCGCTCCGGCGCCCGTGAGTCGATGCCCGGCATGCTCGACACCGTCCTCAACCTCGGACTCAACGACGATTCGGTCGAGGGTCTGGCGAAAACGACCGGCAACGACCGTTTTGCCTGGGACTCCTACCGCCGGTTCGTGCAGATGTTCGGCAACGTCTCACGCGGGATCCCGGGCGAGCGCTTCGAGGACGCGATCAAGGCCGCCAAGTCCGAGCGGAGCGTCAGCGACGACACCGAACTTGACGTCGACGCGCTGCGCGAGCTGACCGCCACCTTCAAGGAGATCTACGCCGACGCCACCGGCGAGCCGTTCCCCCAGGACCCGACCGAGCAGCTGCGTCTGTCGATCCGCGCCGTGTTCGACTCCTGGGTCGGTGACCGGGCGGTCGAGTACCGGCGGATCAACCGGATTCCCGACACCTGGGGCACGGCGGTCAACGTCCAGCAGATGGTGTTCGGCAACAAGGGCGACACGTCGGGTTCAGGGGTCGCGTTCAGCCGCGACGAGGTCACCGGCGCGCCGGAGCCGTCCGGCGACTTCCTGCCCAACGCGCAGGGCGAGGACGTCGTCTCCGGCGTGCGCACCCCGCGTGACATCGCCGAGGTCAAGGACTGGCTGCCCGACGTGCATGCCCAGCTGATGGAGATCCTGCGCACGCTCGAGCACCACTACCGCGACATGCAGGACACCGAGTTCACGGTCGAAGAGGGCAAGCTCTACATGCTGCAGACGCGCAACGCGAAGCGGCCGGCGCAGGCGGCGGTGCGGTTCGCGGTCGACGCCGTCGAGGAGGGCCTGCTGACGCGTGAGGAGGCGCTGGTCACGATCGACCCCAGCTCGCTGGACGCGCTGCTGCACCCGACGTTTGACCCCAACGCGTCATACGAGGTGCTTGCCACCGGCGTCAATGCCTCGCCGGGCGCGGCCAAGGGCGCGATCGTGTTCACCGCGGCCGACGCGGTGCAGGCGTCGAAGGACGGCCGCGACGTGATCCTCGTGCGGCCGTTCACCGACGCCGAGGACGTCGCCGGCTTCCACGCCGCCAAGGGGATCCTCACCTCCGAGGGCGGCAAGGCCTCGCACGCGGCGCTGGTCGCGCGCGGGATGGGCCGGCCGGCGGTGGTCGGCGCGCAGGCGCTGGTGATCGACCTCGCCGCCCGGACCGTGTCGGTGAACGGCGGAACGGGCGGGTCCGTTCTCCATGAGGGCGACGCGATCGCGATCGACGGCACCAAGGGCCAGGTGACGGTCGACGACGTGCCGCTGGTCGAAGCCCGGGTGGACAAGAACTTCGAGCAGGTGCTGGAGTGGGCCGACCAGTTCCGGCGGCTGGCGGTGCGCACCAACGCCGACACCCCGGAGGACGCCCGGCGCGCGCGTGCGCTCGGGGCCGAGGGGATCGGCCTGTGCCGGACCGAGCACATGTTCATGGCCGAGGACCGCCAGCCGAAGATGCGCGCGATGATCATGGCCAACACGCCGGAGGCCCGCCGCAGCGCGCTGGCCGACCTGCTGCCGCTGCAGCAGGAGGACTTCGAGGGGATCTTCGAGGCGATGGCCGGGCTGCCGGTCACCGTGCGCCTGCTGGACCCGCCGCTGCACGAGTTCCTGCCCAACCTCGCGGACCTGTCGGCTCAGGTCGAGCGCGCGCGGATCGAGCAGACCGACGACCTCCCCGATCTCGAGCGCGTGCTCGAGCGAGTCGTCGACATCTCGGAGGAGAACCCGATGCTCGGCACCCGCGGCTGCCGGCTGGGCATCCTCTACCCGGAGATCTACGAGATGCAGGTCCACGCGATCATGCGCGCGGCCAAGGCGGCCGCCGAGCCGCCTCACCCCGAGATCATGATCCCGCTCGTCGACTACGAGCAGGAGCTCGAGATCATGCGTGAGCTGGTCGTCCGCGTCGGCGACGACGAGGGGCTGAGCATCGGCGATGACTACACGGTGGGGACGATGATCGAGCTCCCGCGCGCGTGCTTCGTCGCCAACCTGATCGCCCAGCACGCCGATTTCTTCTCGTTCGGCACCAACGACCTGACCCAGACCGCGCTCGGCTTCTCACGTGACGACGTCGAGTCGAACTTCGTGCCGATCTACATGGAGCGCAAGATCATCGACCGCAGCCCATTCGAGACGATCGACAAGCCGGGGGTCGGCTGGTTGGTCCGGCTCGGCGCCTGGGTCGGCCGCGAGGCCCACCCCGGACTGAAGCTCGGGATCTGCGGCGAGCATGGCGGCGACCCGGACTCGATCGAGTTCTTTCACCTCGCGGGGTTGGACTACGTGTCCTGCTCCCCGTTCCGCGTGCCGATCGCGCGGATCGCGGCGGCCCAAGCGGCGCTCAACTACCCGATCGGCCGCTGGGACTGAGCCGCGGTCCGAAGGGGTCGACGGTCCGGGGAAGCCGCCGCTGAACGTGTGGCTGGTCAGCGCCTGAACGTGTAGGTCTGCGAGCCGCTCGCCGAGTAGCCCGGTCCGCTGTACTCCACGTCGTACAGGGTCACAGTGAACTGCGTGACCTTTGCCAGCGCGCGCCCGATGCCCGCGCCGAGCCTGACGCGCATCCGGGCGTGACCAGGCTTGGCGAACTCATGCGTTGCCGCCCCGACGGCGAACGGAGTCTTCCACCGCGGGCCCAGCGCTTGACCGAGCCGATCGGCCTCCTCGGCGGTGATCGTCGCCATCAGCGTGCAGGTCCCTGCCCGCGACATCGTGCAGATGACGTTGAAGCTGCCGCTGTGACTGATCGAGCGCAGACTCTGGCGTGGTATTTCGGGACTCGTTGCCGAGGCGCACTGATCGACAGGACAATTGACGGCCGTGCGGGCCGGCCGACTTGTCGCGGCCGCCGCTGGAATGGCTCCGCTCACGAGCACCGCGCAGGCGACGACCGCCAACGACGCGGGACCGAACGTCCACCCTGGATCTCGGGGCATACCGCCAGCGGGCACGCCGACAGCCTACCCAGCGTGCACGGCACGTGCACGGTCAGTGAATCAGCGGCGCAGCGTGGCCGTGCGGGTCACGGTGACCGAGCGCCCGGTCACGATCGTCGCCTTCGCGGTCAGTGTCACCGGCACCGTCGAGACGCCAGCGCGCGCGAACGCCGCGGCGACGCTCCCGGCCAAGCGGATCGTCATCCTGACGACGCCGGACTTGCGTTCCGTGGCGGTCGCCGTGCCGAGCGAGATCGGCCGCCGTGTGCGCTTGGGCTCGAGCTTGAGCCGGCGTGCGGTTGCGGCGGTCAGCGTCGCGGTCACCGCGCATGTCGCGGGCGTCGTCAGCCGGCAGTTGAGCGCCAGCCGCCGGTCGGCGGCGGCGATCTGGAGGCCGCCGGGCGCGAACCGCACGACCGGCGTGGGTAGCGGCGTCCGGGGCCCGATCGCGAGCTGGGCGACGATCACCTGGCCGATGTCGCCGGCCTGCGAGTCGACGAACCAGAGGTTGTGATCGGATCCGAACGCGATCGACGCGGGATGGTAGGCGGAGCCGAGCTTGACCAGTTGCACGCCGCCGGTCTGGGTCGCGAGACGGCCAATGCCCTGCGACCAGGTGAACCAGATGCCGCCGTCGGAGCCGAGGATCATCGAGCCGGGGGTCTCGTTACCCGGTAGCCGGGTCAGCGTCGCCGTCCTGCTGCCGGCCGGGATCTCGCCGATCGCACCCTTGGTGGAGCGCACGAAGCCACCGCCGGCGAGGTACTCGGTGAACCACAGGTCACCGTGGCGATCGAATGCGATCGAGGTCACGAGCATCGAGCCCGATCCGTGGATCGGAATCTCGGTGACCTTGCCCGCGTTGTTGATCTCGCTGATCGCAATGCCACCGTCGGCGAACCAGGCGGTGCCGTTGGGCCCGGCGACGATCGGCACCGGCTGGAACTGGCCGGTGAACGCTGGATTTGGGTAGTTGCGGACCGCGCCGCCGGGCGGATCGACACGGAACAGCCCGCCGGACACCGAGCCGCCGCCGGCACCGGCCAGGCTTGTCGCCCAGACGCCGCCGGCGCTGTCGGGCGCGAGGTTCGTCGCCGACTGGTTGAGGTTCGCGTACAACTGCGTGACCACGCCGACCGTCGAGACCTCGTCGATCGTGGAGCCGACGTTGGCCAGCGTCCAGAGGTTGCCGCCACTGGAGACAATCGTCGTCGGCCCGTCGCCGTCGGCGCTGTAGGAGGCGCGCGGGACGGGGAACTCACTGACCACGCCGGTCGTCGTGATCCGGCCGACGGCAAACCCGTTCTGCTCGTTGAACCAGAGCGCCCCGTCGGGACCGGCGACGATGTTCGACAGCCCCGCTCCGGCCGTCGGCACAGCGAACAGCTGCACGTTCGCCGCGCGCGCGGACCCGGCCGCGAGCGCCAGCACGCCGATCAGCGCGGCGAGCAGCACGAACGGCGCCCGCGCAATCGACGAGCGCGCGGGACCTTCTTGCCTCATGGTCAGATCGTGGGCAAGCCTGCCCGGCCGCAGGCCCGGAAAGCAACCGGACACCGCGGTCACTGTATCGCCCCGGCGCGAGTCAACCGCCGATCAGGACCGGCTCGGCGTTCGGGTCCAGTTCGGGCGCGCCACGCTCGTACAGCAGCCCGGTGATCACCGCGCCCGCGACGAACACCGCGGCGGACACGTAGAACGCGACCGTGTACCCGTGCACCGGAGCCTGCGCGATCAACGCCGGCGACGGCGCCTTGCCGCTGAGGAAGCTGGTCGTCGCCGACGCCGCGATCGTCGACAGCAGCGCGGTCCCGAGCGCGCCGCCAACCTGCTGGGCCGCGTTGACGGTCGCCGACGCGACGCCCGAGTCGCCGGGTTCGACGCCGCGGGTGGCGCTGTTCATCGCGGTCGCGAAGATGAAGCCGAGGCCGACTGCCATCAGCAACAGCCCGGGCAGGATCCCACTCGCGTAGTGAGTACTCACTCCGATCTGCGCCAGCAGCACCATCCCGCCGGCGCCGAACAGCATCCCGGTCGCGACCATGATCCGCGGTCCCAGCCGCGGCGTCAGCAGCGTCTGGGCGACGATCGAGACGATCACGATCAGGCCGGTCAGCGGCAGGAACGCCAGGCCCGTCTTGAGCGGCGAGTAACCCTGGGTCCGCTGTAGGTAGTAGGTCAGGAAAAGGAACACGCCGTACATCGCGACCGAGGCCAGCAGCATCGCCAAGAACGACGCGCCGCGATTGCGGTCGGTCACGACTCGCAGCGGCAGCAGCGGCTCGCCGACACGCCGCTCGATCACGTAGAACAGCGCGAGCAGGATCACGCCGGCGGCCAGGAAGCCGAGCGTCAGTCCATTGGTCCAGCTGCTCGTCTCCGCGTGGCTGAAGCCGTACACGAGCGCGAACAGCCCGAGCGTGATCGTCGCCGCGCCGGGCACGTCGACGTGCGGCTTGCGCTCATGGGCGTGATGCTCGAGCAGTGCCAGGCCACCCGTGATCGCGACGATCGCGAACGCGAGGTTGACGAACATGCAGTAGCGCCAGCTCAGGTACTGCGTCAAGACGCCGCCGAGCAACAGCCCGACCGACGCGCCCGCGCCGGCGATCGCGCCGTAGATCCCGAACGCCCGGTTGCGCTCGGCCGGGTCGGTGAAGGTGGTCGTCAGCAGCGACAGTCCCGCCGGCGCGAGCAGCGCCCCGAACGCGCCCTGGAACCCCCGCGCGACGGCGAGCATGATGAACGATTGGGCGGCCCCGCCGACCGCCGATGCGATCGCGAAGCCGCCGAGGCCGATGATGAACGTCCATTTGCGGCCGAACAGGTCGGAGATCTTGCCGCCCAGCAGCAACAGACCGCCGAACGCCAGCGAATAAGCGGTGACGATCCACTGGCGGTTGTCGTTGGAGAAGTCCAGCGCCTTCTGGGCGGAGGGAAGCGCGACGTTCACCACCGTCGCGTCGAGGATGACCATCAACTGGGCGATGCCAAGGATCGCGAGGATCAGCCAACGGCGATCCTGGGTGGGGCTCTCGGTGCTCATGACATGTGACTCCGGTAACTAAGTGGATGCGGGTTATCCGTTTACGGCACCTGACGCTAGCACGAAACCGGATAGCGTCAATCCGTTTTTTGCTATCGTGCGATCCATGCCGCAAACGAGCGCGCAGCCGATCGAGACCGCCGATCACAGCGACGGGCACGCGGGCCGTGGACCGACGGCGCCGGCCAAGCCGCTACGCAAGGACGCCGCCCGCAACCGCGAGCGGATCCTCGAGGCCGCCCGGGACCTCTTTCAGCAGCGGGGCCTGAGCGCGTCGTTGAACGACATCGCCCACCACGCAGGCGTCGGCGTCGGGACCGTCTACCGCCACTTCCCAAACAAGGACGAGCTGATCGAGGGGCTGTTCGAGCAGCGTGTCACCGAGCTTGCGGCGCGCATGGAGGCGGCGCTCGAGGACCCCGACCCGTGGCACGGGCTGACCGCATTCGTGCGCTACTCAACCGACATGCAGGCATCCGATCGCGGTCTCAAGGACATCCTCGGCGGTCACCACCAGCTCGAGCGGATCAGCAAGATCCGGGCGAGGCTGATGCCGATCGGCGAGGCGCTGGTGCGCCGTGCTCATGCCGCCGGGCAACTGCGCGAGGACATCGTGGCCGAGGACCTCCCGGTGCTGCAGGCGATGATCTCGGGCCTGATCGACGCCACGGTGGACACGTCGCCGATGCTGTATCGACGGTTCCTGGACATCGTGATCCGTGGGATGGCCGTGCGGCCTGAGGACGAGCCGCCGTTGACGGCGGCAGCGCTCGAGCCCAAGCAGATCGATCAGATACTGAGCACGATCCGCCGCCCCGGTTAGCCGACCAGCTCGGCCAGGTAGGTCAGCGCCTCCTGGTCCTCGAAGCCGCCGTGGTGGCCGCGGAACCAGCGCTCGCCCGCCGCGGCTGAGCGCATCCACGCCTGCCGGCCGGCCGCTGGCAGCACCGCCACGTCCCCGAGCCGGGCGGCCAGCCGGGGCCCGATCGACTCGAACAGCTCCGCTGCGTGCCGGACCTCCGCACGGTCGCCGAGCCGTTCGCGCAGACCGTCGATCACTGTTTCCAGCTGTCCGGGCGCGACGTGCAGAAACGCGTCCCGCGACGAGCCGGCCGGACGCTGCTGGCTGAGCAGCGCCGGCAGTTGCGGCCACAGCTCGTCGAGATAGTCGACCCGCTCGGGACTGACGGCGATCTGGCCGTGGTCGGCGCACAGCAGCACGGTCAGCTCCGACACGCGGGCGTCGCCGTCAGCGCCGAGCGCCAGCTCGAGCGCGTCCAGCGCCGACCGCGCGGCCGCGTCGAACTGCGGCGAATCCGGGCCGTGCTCGTGGCCGGCCGCGTCGACCCGGTCCCAATAGAGGAACCCGTAGCCGTAGCCACGGCGGTCGGTCAGCGCGTTGACGAGCAGCCGGACGCCGTCGGCGAGGTCGGCGAACACCGCCCGCTCGGCGCCGCGCGTCGCCATCAACGTGTACTGCGAACCGCCGATGTAGTAGGGCTGTACGACCAGCGAGCGCGACTCGAGCGTCTCGTACAGCGTCGGCCCGGGCGCCAGCAGGCCAGGGTCGAGTCGTCCCGCCAGCCCGTCCTGCCGACGTCCGCCGGCGACCTCGAACATCAGTGGGCAGATCAGCTCGCCCAGCGACGGCTCCAGGATGTTCCATTCGTACAGGCCGTGCTGCTCCACCGGCAGCCCGTAGTGGATCGTCGTCACGTGCGCGGTCGTGGTCGCGGGGAACTGGCTGCGCAGCGCCGTCAGCGCCAGCCGACGGGCGAACGGATGGTCCTCGTAACGCGCCAGCAACTCGGCGCCAAGTCCGTCGATCATGATCAGCGCGACGCGCTCTCCGTGAGCCACGCGGCGCTCGATCTCGGCGGGGATGGAGGCGAAGGAGTCCATGGTTGTCGATAAGGTTCGGCCGCTGGCGACCGAAGGCCGCACGATGACTCTACGTTTCGGTCGGGCCGGCTCGCGATGAACGACGGCCTGCGCAGATACCGGGATCCCGTCGCCGCGGCGCTGAGCGTGGCGCTGATCGCGATCATCGTGCTGGTGCTGACGGGCACGTTCTCGGGCTCGAGCGCGCCGAAGCTCGCCAAGCTGCCCGCCAAACCGGCCAACGTGATCCGTCATGGCGGGGTGCTGACGCGACCCGGGCACCGGCCCAACATCGTGTTCGTGTTGACCGACGACCTGTCGTTGAACCTGATTCCGTACATGCCCCAGGTGCAGGCGTTGGAGAACCGGGGCGTGACATTCGACAACCAGTTCGTGACCGACTCGGTCTGCTGCGCGTCACGCTCGTCGATCTTCACCGGCGATTACCCGCACGACACGCACGTCTACACGAACGTGCCGCCGAACGGCGGCTTCTCCGCGTTCGTCCGTCACGGCAACCTGCGCCGCTCGTTCAACGTCTATCTGCAGCGCGCCGGGTACACGACCGCGATGATGGGCAAGTACCTGAACGGGTATCTCGAGGGCGCCGGACGCGACCCGTTCCGGGCCCGCTACATCCCGCCCGGCTGGAACCAGTGGGACGTCGCCGGCAAGGCCTACAGCGAGTTTCGCTACCACATGAACCAGAACGGAAGGATCCGCTACTACGGCGCAAAGCCGCGCGACTACCTGACCGACGTCCTGGCGCGCCTGGGCGCCGCGTTCATCGATCACGCCTCGCGTTCACGCCGGCCGTTCTTCCTGGAGCTGGCGACGTTCGCCCCGCATGAGCCATATGTTCCCGCCCCCCGCTACCGGCATGACTTTCGGGGTCTGCAGGCCCCGCGCCCACCTGACTTCGACGTGCTGCCGACCAACGCACCGACCTGGCTGCGCGGTCACAAACCCTTCGACCGCAGGCAGATCTCAGAGATCAATCACGCGTTCCGTCTGCGCGTCCAGGACGTGCAGTCGATCGACGACATGATCGCCCGGATCGAGTCGGCGCTCGCGGCCCACCACGAGCTGCGCAAGACCGACATCGTGTTCAGCTCCGACAACGGCCTGCACACCGGCGAGCACCGGCTGATGCCCGGCAAGCTGACCGCGTTCACGACCGACATCCGCGTGCCGCTGGTGTTCGCCGGTCCGGGGATCCCTCCGGGCGCCCGGATCGAGGGGATCACCGAGAACATCGACCTCGCGAGCACGTTCGAGGCGCTCGCCGGCACGTCGTCGCGCAACGATGGTGCCTCGCTGCTGCCGCTGTTGCACGGGCGCACCCCACCGGGCTGGCAGAACGCGGTGCTGGTCGAGCACCGCGGGCCCGACGTCAACTTCAAGCTCGATCCCGATGCCCAGAACTACGACAGCGGCAACCCGACCTCGTACGAGGCGCTGCGCACCCGGACGTTCCTGTACGTCGCCTACCACAACGGGCAGCATGAGTACTACGACCTGACCACCGACCCCTACGAGCTGTTCAACGTCTACGACTCGCTGAGCTCAACCGTGCGGAGCCGACTGCAGCAGCAGCTGCTGGCGCTCGAACACTGCCACGGACCGAGGTCATGTGAGCACGCCGAGCAGCTGAAGCAGTTGCCGTGATCGGCGGCAGGGCCACTAGGTGCTGACCCGTTCCGACAGCGACAGCGGCTGCTCGTTCTCGTCGAGCGCACGGACGGCAACCCACGCGGGGACGTGATCGAGCGTGATCGCGGTCTCGAAGCCGTCCACGTCGTGCCTCTGGATCGGCTGCAGATGATCGGCATGATCGCCGCCGAGCACCTGCCAGGAGCGGTGCACGGTCGCACCATTCCAGCTGACGTACACGGTGGCGCGGTGGCCGGAGCGCTGCACCGCGATCCGCGGCGGCCAGTGCGGGCGGCCACTCCAGCGGTTCTGGAACGCCCGGTAGGAGTTGACGCCGACCGGTTCCAGCCGCGCGTCGAGCAGGACCCGGCCGCGGCGGTCGTACTCGGTGAACCAGGTCGCGACACCCCACCCCATGAAGATGCCGCCGTGCTCGAGCTTCTGGACGCTGCCCAGCGAGCTGGAGTACACGCCCGGGCGGTGGTGCAGCGCGCGCAGGAACCGGACTCGCCGGTGCCGCTCGTCGACGTGCAGCACCAGACCCCGTGACTGGCTCTCCTCCTGCGGCGGCCCGCCCTCGTTGTCGAACACGGTGAACACCCCGTGGCCGTGCGGGACGACATGGTGCTGGAAGCGAAACGTCGCTCCCGGTCCCAGCCGGAAGTCGCTGTCGCGACCCCCACAGCGCCAGATCACCTCGCCGGTGTGGCGATCTACCTTGTAGAACGCCCAGCAGTTGCGTCCCGAGATGATCAGGTTGCCGTCGTCGGGATCGACCTCGATCGAGTTGATGTGAAAGTAGTCCCAGCCGTTGGCGGCCGAGTACGGCGGCGCCTCGTGCGACGCGACCAGCGGGACGTGCTGGTCCGAGCGCCACTGCATCAGCACCTCCCCGGTCGCGACGTCCACCTCCTGGGCGACTCCGTAGAAGTACGGCCCGTAGTGTGAGCCGCCGGCGACGTCGGAGCTCGTGATCTCGGCATGGGCGGTGCCGTAGGCCGTCAGCAGCGCGGTCCCGCGCGCCGTCAGCCGGAACTCGTGCAGATCGCCGCGGTAGCCGTTACCGGCACTGACCTCGGCGACCCGGCGGTAGCTCTGGTCATACAGGTAGTAATCGCCCGCGCCGTGGCCGGAGATCATCGCGCCCACCCAGTACGTCATGACCGGCTCGCCCCGGTACTGCTGGACGCGGACGTTGAAGACCCGCCGGCCGCTGCCGCCGTGGTCAGAGACCGGTGCAAAATAGGCCAGCTCGCCACGGCGGTCGATGATCAGCGCCCCCTGCTGGCCGGTGCCGGCGTGCACGTCGGTGAACACGTGGTGGTCAGACGTTCGCCGCGCCGGTGCCTGGGCGACGTGGATCGGGGGCGGTTGCAGGTCCGGGCGGGTACGGAACGGGGCCCGGCCGGCGGCCGAAGCGGCGCCGGAGGCACCCGTCGAACCGGCCGTCGAGCCGCACGCCGCCAGTCCGGCCGCGGCGCCCCCGGCGCCCGCGGCGGCGCCGGCCGTCGCCAGGAACCGCCGCCGGTCGATCGGCCGGGCCATCCACGGGAGATCCCCGGGCGTGGTCATGCGCCCAACGTGTCGACGGCGGAGCGGGCCGCGGCGACCTCACCCGAGGCGTCCAACGGCTCGACCGCCAGGTGGCTCGGCGCGTGGTCCAGCCGGATCTCGGTCTCGAACCCGTGCGACGCGCTGACCCCGAGGGGCGCCAGGGCGTGCCGATCCGGGCCACCCAGCACGCGCCAGCCACGGCACTCGGTCGAGCCGTTCCAGCTGGCGTACAGCCGCGCCGCGCGGCCCTTGCGGACGACGGTCAGCCTCGGAGCGGTGTGCGGGGTTCCACGCCAGGCGTTCTGGAAGGCGCGGTAGGAAAGCACGCCGCCGGCGTTCAGCCGGGCGTCGAGCACGACCTCGCCGTGATCGTCGTACTCGGTGAAGTAGGTCGAGTCGCCCCAGCCGACGAACACGCTGCAGGGGTAGGTGCCCAGCGGCTGCACCGACCCCTCGGCCTCGGACAGGACCGGCGGACGGTGCCGGTACTGGCGCACGAAGCTGACCGTGCGCCGCCGCTCGTCGACCCGCAGCACCAGCGCGCGCGACTGCCGGGCCTCGTTCGGCGGCCCGCCCTCGTTGTCGAAGATCGTGAAGATGCCCTGCGGATGCGGGACGACGTGGTGCTGGAACGCGAAGTGCGTGTCGGGGCCCATCTGGAAGTCGCCGTCGCGGCCACCGCACGTCCAGATCACGTCTCCGGTGTGGCGATCGACCTTGTAGAACGCCCAGGTGTGGCGGCCGTTGATGATCAGGTTGTCGTCGTCTGGATCGACCGCGATGCAGTTGATGTGAAAGTAGTCCCAGATCGCGCGCGGTCCCGCCGGCGGCACTGATTCATACGACGCCGACAACAGGACGTGATCGTTGCTGCGCCACTCCAGCAGGACCTTGCCGGTCGCGATCTCGACCTCCTGGGCGACGCCGTAGAAGTACGGTCCGACCCGTGCCGGAGTGTCGGGCCCGGCCGGCAGGTCGCCGGTCGCCTCGCCGTACGCGGTCAGCAACGCGGTGCCGCGGTTGGTCAGCCTGAACTCGTGCAGATCGCCGAGGTAGCCGTTGCCGGCGTGCACCTCCGCGACCAGCCGGTAGCGCTGGTCGTACAGCTCGTAGTGACCCTGGCCGTGCCCGTACACGGTGGCGCCGATCCAGTGCGTCAGCACGGGCTCGCCGCGGTAGTGCTGAACGCGGACGTTGAACGCGCGTAGCGTGGTCGTGCCGCCGCCGGAGACGGGCTTGAAGTAGACGAGCCGGCCCGCGCGGTCGATGATCAGCGGTCCCTGCTGGCCATCGCCCCCATGCACGTCGGTGAACACGTACGTGCCGAGCCCCGGTTCCGACGGGCGCTTGATGACCTCGATCGGTGGCGGTTTGAGCTCGGGCACCGACAGCAGCCGCCGTGACTCGGTCGCGGGCAGCGTCGGCGTGATCTGCCGGGGGTGCCGGTGGTGCATGTGCTGAGTGCCCGAGCCGCCGCAGGCGGCGATCGTGGCCGCAGCGCCGCCGGCACTGAGCGCCAGGAACCCGCGCCGGTCGATTCGCCGAGCCGGTGAGGCGTTTGGGTTCGTGGGGGGCGGATGCGCGTGGTCGGCCATGGTCGATCGGCGACGGCCACAGCCGCACTGCCGGCACCCGGGCTGGACCTGGGCTCAACGGCGATGTTAGGCGCCGAGCTCGGCCTTCAGCCCCGCCAGCATCTGCGCGTAGATCCGCCGCAGCCCCTTGGGCGCGAAGAACCCCTCGAACAGTCCCGCGATCCCGCCGGCACCATCCCAGGAGCTCTCGATTGTGACCCGCGAGCCCCCCGGCGCCGGATCGACCGACCAGACCGACCGAAACGACGACATCTGGTCGGCCTCCTCGAGCCGCGACCCCTGCTCGTGCACGTGAAGCCGGTAGTCGCGCTCACGGCCACCGGCCGCGAAGTGATACGCGTAGACGGTGCCGTCACCCTTGCCGCCCTGCTCGACGCGGTAGGCGGTGTAGTTCTCGGTCACGATCCGCGGACGGTTCTCGCGGTAGTCGCGCAGGAACGACAGCACCCGTTCGGGCGCCGCCTCCAGCTGCGCGCTGGCGCTTGCTTTCACCTTGCCCATCGGGCGCAGTGTGCCAGCCGTGGTGGACGCTTGATCGATACGGTTCGCAGCATGCTCGCCGTCTACGCCGTCTCGATCGACCCCGACGATCCGCTCAGCGGGTTGGTCGTCGGAGACCGCCCGGAACCGGAGGTCCCGCCCGGCTGGACGACCGTCACGGTCAAGGCCGCGGCGCTCAACCACCACGACCTGTGGTCGTTGCGGGGCGTCGGTCTCGCCGCCGAGCAGCTGCCGATGATCCTCGGCTGCGATGCGGCCGGGATCGACGAGAACGGTGCCGAGGTGCTCGTGCACGCGGTCATCTCGTCGGACTCGTGGCGTGGCGACGAAACGCTCGACCCGCGCCGGTCGCTGCTCTCCGAACGCCATCAGGGGGCGCTCGCCGAGCGAGTGGCGGTGCCCAAGCGCAACGTTGTCCGCAAGCCGGCCGAGCTGTCGTTCGAGGACGCCGCATGCCTGCCGACGGCCTGGCTGACCGCCTACCGGATGCTGTTCACCCGCGGCCAGATCGTTCCCGGCATGACCGTGCTCGTCCAGGGCGCCGGCGGCGGCGTCGCGACCGCGCTGATCGTGCTCGCCTCGGCCGCGGGCGCCCGCGTGTGGGTGACCTCGCGCACGGACGACAAACGCGAGCAGGCGCTCACGCTCGGCGCCGAGCAGGCGTTCGAATCCGGCGCGCGCCTGCCCGAGCGCGTCGACGCGGTGATGGAGACGGTCGGCGCCGCCACCTTCAAGCATTCGATCCGCTCGCTGCGGCCCGGCGGCAAGCTGGTGATCTCCGGCGCCACCTCGGGCGACGCGCCACCGGCCGAGCTGACCCGCGTGTTCTTCCTGCAGCTGTCGGTGATCGGCTCGACGATGGGCACCCGCGACGAGCTCGAGCGGCTGATCCGCTTCTGCCTGGAGCGCGAGATCCGCCCGACGACGCATTCGACGATGCCGCTGTCCGACGCTCGCGCCGGCTTCGAAGCGCTCGCCGGCGGCGAGGTCGTCGGCAAGATCGTCTTCACCACGTAGCTGCGCGGTCCGAGCCGCGGGAAGATTGGCGATCCCGTCACGCCTGCGGTGACGAAATCGCCAATCCTGCTCCTCACGACGGCGGGGCAAGCAGGAACGAGGCGTGGAACTCCTCCTCGCCCCCGCCCCCGCCCCTGCCCCCGACGATCCAACGAGCCTCACCCGCCGCCAGCCACCGTTTGACGCCCGGTTGGGCGGGCGCTCGATATTCGAGCTCGATATCGACCGCGCAGGGTTCCGCATCGCGCCGCAGCAGCTCCTCTTCCAGGGGCTGCCAATACGCGGCGTTGTTGACGTGGTCGGCGAGATCGAGCTCGGTGGCGCGGAACGTCCATTCGGAGCTGGCCCCGGGCGACGCGGGCGGCAGCGGGTGGCGCAACCGCGCGGTCACGCGTCGCTGGAGCTCTGGTCCCGAGTAGGCGGTCACCTCGGCCTCGGTCAACGGGAACGGCAGCCGCCGCTCCGGATGCAGGTGGACCCACAGCGAGACGGCCTCGACATCGGGCCCGTCGGCACCCGGGCGCGTGACGTCGGTCCGCCGCTCGGCCCACATCCGCCCGAGCCCGGTGCAGAACGTCGTCAGCTGGAAGCGCTCGGCGAACCGCGGCCAGCGGTTGACGCGGATCCGCGTGCGGCGGACGACCCAGACGGCGACCGACTCAAGGCCGGCGTCGAGCACGTCGGCGTAGGCGATGTCCTGCAGCCAGCGGGCCAGCGCGTCGAGACGGACGCGGCCGCTTGGCGCGCAGTCGGCGATCCCAGCGAAGGCCGGACCTGCGAACGCGCGCACGCCATCGGGCCGCGGCAGGATCGCCCTGGACGGCTCCGCCACGGGCGTCGCTCAGGTGGCCCCGCCCGAGCGAGCGTCCCGGATCGCCCGCCACACCCGCTCGCCATTGGCGGGCATCTCGATCGAGCGCACGCCCAGGTGCGCCAGCGCGTCGATCACCGCGTTCAGCGCCGCGGGGGTCGAGCCGATCGTCCCGGACTCGCCGATCCCCTTGGCGCCGAGCGGGTTGACCGGCGTCGGCGTCTCGGTCCGGACGACCTCGAACGACGGCAGCTCGGGCGGACCCGGGATGCAGTAGGTGACGAAGTTCGCGTTCTGAGGGCTGCCGTCGGCGTCGTAGGCGAACTCCTCGTACAGCGCCTGTGCCAGCCCGGCCGCGACGCCGCCGTGGATCTGGCCGTCGGCGATCATCGGGTTGATGATCGTGCCGGCGTCGTCGACCGCGATCACCCGCCGCAGCGCCACGGAGCCGGTCTCCGAGTCGATCTCGACGACGACCACGTGGGCGCCGAACGGAAACGTCGGCGTGTCGGGTTTGAAGTCGGTCTCGACGGAGAGCTCAGGCAGCCGGCCGGCGGCGTGTAGCCGGCCCGCCAGCTGCGTCCAGTCAAGCGACGGCTGGGGCGCACCGGCGACGTGAAACGTCCCGGCGCCCAGCTCCAGCACCATGTCGTCGGGGTTGGCCTCCAGCTGCTCAGCGGCCAGCTCCTTGGCCTTCTCGACGAGCTCGTCGGCGGCCTTGCGGGCGGCCGCTCCACCGATCTGCGTCGACTTCGAGCCGTACGTGCCGGTCCCGCGTGCCACCCGGTCGGTGTCGCCCTTGATCACCGTCACCCGTTCGACCGGCAGCCCCATCTGCGCGGCCGCGATCTGCGCGAACGTCGTCTCGTGACCCTGGCCGTGTGAGAACGAGCCGGTCTTGACGATCGCATCACCCTCCGGCGTGATCTCGACCGCGCCGAACTCGCTCTCGCTGATCCCGTTGGTGATCTCGACGTAGGTCGACATGCCGATCCCCAGCAGCGTTGGGTCGCCCAGCTGCCGACGGCGCGCCTGCTCGGCGCGCAGCTCGTCATAGCCGGCGGTCTCCAGGGCCGTGTCGAGGACCAGCCGGTAGTCGCCGATGTCGTAGGTGGCGCCGACGACGGTCGTGTACGGGAACTCGTCGGCCCCGATGAAGTTCGTGCGCCGGACCTCGGCGGGATCGAGCCCGGCCTGCACCGCGAACGCGTCGACCGCGCGCTCCAGCACCTGCGAGGCCTCGGGGCGGCCGGCGCCGCGCAGCGCGGCGGTCGGGGTCGTGTTCGTCACGACCGAGTCAAACCGGACCTCGATCCGCGGAATCCGGTAGACACCCGAGGCCATCAGCCGCGTCAGCGTCGGCAGGATCGCGCCAATCCCGGGGTACGCGCCGGAGTCCTGCAGCAGCCGCAGATACAGCGCCTTGAACACACCGTCGCGGGTACCGCCGAGCGTGAACCACATTCGCTCGCCGCGGCCGTGGCCCATTGCGACCATATGCTCGGAGCGGGTCTCGGTCCAGCGCACCGGACGATCGAGCTTGCGCGCGAGCCACGCCACGAGCACGTCCTCGGACAGCAGCCCCTTGCCGCCGAAGCCACCGCCGACGTCAGGGGCGATCACGTGCACGCGATCGGGATCGACCCCGAGCGCCTTGGCCAGCGCGTCTCGGTCCTGGTGCGGCGTCTGGGTGGAGAGCCAGATCCGCAGCCGGCCGTTCTCCCAGACCGCCGCCGTCGCGCGGGGCTCGATCGGCGCGACGTGGATCCGCTGGCTGTTGAGCTCGCCCTTGACGACGAGCTCGCAGCCGTCGAACAGGTCCGTGCTGGGCTCGTCCGGGCCGTCGCACATCGCGACGTTGGTGCCGGCCTCCTCGAACAGCAGCGTCTCGTTCTTGATCGCCTCGCGCTCGTCGATGACCGCGGGCAGCGGCTCCATCTCTGCCCAGACGCGTTCGGCGGCGTCGACGCCCGCGGCGGCCGTCTCAGTGACGACGATCGCGATGATCTCCCCGACGAACCGGGCCTTGCCGGACGCAAGCGCCGGCCGGGCCATGTGCGAATCGATCGCGGGATGCATCGGCGGCGTCGGGTCCAGGTCGATGTCGGCCGCCGTAAATACCTGGGCGCCGTCGGGCAGCTCGGAGGTGTCGATCTCGGTGATCGTCGCGTGCGCGTACTCGGACCGCACGAACGTCGCCCACAGCGCGCCGTCGAGCTCCAGATCGTCGACGTAGCGACCGTTGCCGGTCAAAAACCGCGGATCCTCCCGGCGGCGGACGCGCTGCCCGATCACGACTGCACCTCCGGCTCGGGCGGCTTGCCGGCGCCCAGCACCCAGGCGATGAACACGATCTGGAACGGCAGCCGCAGATACAGCCCGACGCGCCCGCCCGGCACGTGCCGCTCATAGCGCTCGGGATGCAGCGCCATGTGGACGTTGGCGGGGAAGATCGCGACCAGCGTCGCCACCAGCCACCACGACGCCGAACGCCGCGTCCTGGGCACGAGCAGACCGGCCCCGCCCGCAGCCTCCGCGACGCCCGACAGCGCGACCATCACGGCCGGCGCGGGGATGTACGGCGGCATCATCGCGCGGTAGGGCTCGGGCTTGACGAAGTGCAACGCCCCGGCGCCGACGAAGAACGGGCCGGCGAGCTTGCGGAGCGCGGACCTCATGCTGCGCCGCACGCTAGCGCAGTCCACGCGGCGCTTTTCCCGTCCGCAAGTGCGTCAAGATTCCCGGCGCGATGAGGCGACCCGTCCAATGAGCTGGATCAGACGCCAGGTGCAGCGACTGCCGCTGCCGACCAACCCCGGCGGGCTGGTCTACGGAACGATCCTGAGCGCGACGCTGATCTCGGCCGAGAACGCCAGGGCCGAACGGTTCGTCGGCGCGCTCGGCGGAATCGTGCTCGCCGAGCTCGCCTACTGGCTGGCGCTCTCCTACTCCGAGTTCGCCGGCGAACGGCTCGAGACCGGAGAGCGGTTCGAGTTCACAGGCTTCTGGGGCACCGCCAGGCACGAGCTCGCCGTCGTGTTGAGTGGCATCCCCCCGTTCCTCGTGATCGTCATCTGCTGGATCGTCGGCGCCTCGCTCACCACCGCACTGGCGATCGGCGTCTACACGGCGGCGGGGATGATCGTGCTCGCCGAGCTCGTGATCGGGATCAGCACCGAGCAGACCGGCCGCGAGGTGATCGTCGACACGCTCGTCGGCGTCGTGTTCGCGCTGATGGTCATCGCCGTCAAGGTGCTCCTGCACTGATCGCCGTCCGGCCGGCGGCAACGCTGCCGCGCGGCGTAGGGCACTGCGGTGATTTGGACGCTTCGGCCGCCGCCCGTCGGGTAGCGTCTGTGCGATGACCTCGGGATCACATACCACGGGCGCCGCGCTGTGGCAGCCGCAGGCGCAGATGTCGACCGCGGCGGCCAATCGCGTGACGATCGTCGCGGGCGAAGGTTCCTGGATCGAAACCGATCAGGGCGTCCGTCTGCTGGACGCGACGGCGGGCCTGTGGCACGCCAACATCGGTCACGGGCGCGAGTCGCTGGCGCTCGCCGCGGCGAGCCAGATGCGCAAACTCGAGACCTACCACACGTTCGGAACGTTCGTCAACGACCAGGCGGTCGCGCTGGCCGACCGCGTCGCCGCGATCAGCCCGATCGAGGACGCCAAGGTGTTCTTCGTCTCGGGCGGCTCGGATGCGATCGACACCGCGGCCAAGCTGGCGCGGCGGTTCTGGCAGCTGCAGGGCCAGACCAACAAACGGATCATCATCAGCCGCCAGTGGGCATACCACGGCCTACACGGCTTCGGTACCTCGATCGCCGGGATCCCCTACAACCGCGAGGGCTACGGGTCGGAGTCGCTGATTCCCGAGACCGCTCGCGTGCCCGCCAATGACGCCGACGCGCTCGAAGCCGAGATCCTCCGGTTGGGGCCCGACCGGGTCGCGGCCGTGTTCGCCGAGCCGATCATCGGGACGGGCGGCGTGATCCTACCGGCGCCCGGTTACCTGCAGCGCCTGGAGCAGATCTGCCAGGAGCACGACGTCCTGTTCGTCGCCGACGAGGTGATCACCGGCTTTGGACGCACGGGTGAGATGTTCGCCACGGGGCTGTTCGATCTGCACCCCGACATGATCGTGATCGCCAAGGGGATCACCTCGGGCTACGCGCCGCTGGGCGGCCTGCTGATCGGGCCCAGGGTGTGGGAGCCGTTCTTCGCCGAGGGCGCGCCGATCTTCCGTCACGGCGTCACCTACTCCGGCCACGCGACCGCCTGCGCGGTCGCCCAGGCAAACCTCGACGTACTCGAGGACGAGCAGCTGGTCGCCCGGGTCGCGACCCTGGCGCCGGTGCTCGAGCAGACGATGGCGCCGCTCGCCAAGCATCCGCTCGTGACCGAGGTTCGGACCGGGATTGGCCTGCTGGCCGGCGTGCAGTTGGCGCCCGACGTCGACGCCGCGGCGATGGCTGCTGCCTGCCTGGAACAGCAGGTCGTGGTCCGGATCATCACCAACAACACGATCCAGATCTCGCCCCCGTTCGTGATCGAGGAGGGCGAGCTGTGGCGGATCACGGGCGCGATCGCCGCGGCGCTGGACCACTCGGACGAGCTGCTCGCCGCCAACTGAGGTCACGCCGGGGTCATCGCCGGCGTCATCGTGACGTGCGTGACCGTTAGCTTCTGAGTCGTGACCGAGCACGACGGGGCGCCGGCCCGGCCAATCGTCTGCGCCCACCGCGGCGCCAGCATGCAGCTGCCCGACAACTCGATCGAGGCGTTTCAGGCGGCGATCGAGTCCGGCTGCGAGATGATCGAGACCGACGTCCGGGCCGACCGGCACGGGCGGCCGGTGCTAGCGCATGACCGCCTGCGCCCGATCTCGCCGGGCGCCCGCCATGGCCGCCCGCGCTCCCGGCGCTCGGCGGCCAGGCCGCGGCCGCGACCTCCGCGGACCCGCGCGGGGGCGCCCGCATCGGTCACGCTGGAGGCGCTCCTGGAGCTGTCCGCGGGACGGATCGGACTCGACCTCGAGATCAAGGAGGCGCGGGTCGTGCCGGTCCTGCTCGACGCGATCGCGGACTGGGACGGCTCATTGCTGTTGACGTCGTTCGACCCGGCCGTGGTCCGGGCCGTCCGCGAGCGCGACCCCTCCCGTGCCACCGGGTTGATCGTCGGACCGATGCAGATCGGCGACCCACTGACCACCGCGCTCGCGTGCGACGCCCAGGCGCTGATGCTGACGGAGCGACGGCTCACGGCGAAGCTGCTGGCGGCCCGGACGCTGCCGCTGTGGGTGTGGACCGTCAACCAGCCGGCGCGGCTCACCCGCTGGCTGTCGGAGCCCGCGCTCGCGGGCGTGATCACCGACGACCCGCGGACCGCCGTGGCGGTCCGCGATGGGCTCGGGCGCAACGAGACGGATCTCAGCTAAGTCTCAGGCACGAGCGTCATCATCACCCCGATCGTGGCGATCGGAGATCACACCGCGCTGAGCAGCGAAAACCGGTGGCAGCCTCCGCTCTGGGGGCCAAAGGCAACCCTTATGCAACCGGCCGCGTCAGCGGCTACGCTGCGTTTTGACGGAGGCCATCGTTGCGAACCGGTCAGAGGCCCGGGGCGTGTGTTGACTTCCGAGCCTGCTCTGCAAACTCGGGAGTTCTCACCCATGCCGACCCCAACGCTGACCCTTGCCCCCGCCGACGAGCCCGTCTCGCTCGAGGCACCGGACTGGCGCGAGGTGCTCGCGCCGTACGCACGCTCGAACCCGCGGCGCAGCGCGCTCGACCTCGCGACCTCGGTCGTCCCCTACATCGCCTTGTGGGCGTTGATGTACCTGTCGCTGTCGGTCTCGTATCTGCTGACGCTTGCGCTCGCGGTTCCGGCGGCGGGGTTCGCGGTCCGCTCGTTCATCGTCTTCCACGACTGCACGCACGGATCGTTCATGCGCTCCAAGCGCGCGAACGCATGGGTCGGGACGACGGTCGGCGTACTCGTGTTCCAGTGCTTCCGTTCCTGGAAGCACGAGCACGCGATCCATCACGCCACCGCCGGCGATCTCGATCGCCGCGGGGTCGGCGACGTCGACACGATCACCCTCGCCGAGTACGAATCCAGAGGGCGGGGTGGGCGGCTCGCCTACCGGTTGTTCCGCAATCCCCTGGTGATGTTCGGGGTCGGACCGTTCATCGCGATGCTGATCGCTCCGCGGATCCCCGAGAAGGGCGGCCGCCCCCGGATCCGCAACAGCGTGCTGGTCACCAACGCCGTCCTGATCGTGCTGGTCGGTGCGCTGTGCTGGCTGATCGGCTGGCGACAGTACCTGGAGATCCAGGTGCCGATCCTGATGATCTCCGGCGCGACCGGAATCTGGCTGTTCTACGTGCAACACCAGTTCGAGGACGTGTACTGGGAGAGCGCGCAGCACTGGAGCTACGCCGACGCGGCGTTGCGCGGCAGCTCCTACCTGAAGCTCCCGAAGGTGCTGCAGTTTTTCACCGGCAACATCGGCCTGCACCACGTACACCACCTCAGTGCGCGGATCCCCAACTACAACCTCCAGCGCGCGCACGATGACAACCCGATCTTCCATGAAGTCCCGGTGCTGTCGCTCGTCGATGGGTTGCGCGCTGTTCGGCTGAAGCTGTACGACGAGGACCAGCGGCGGATGGTCACGTGGGCGCAGGCGCATCGCAGCATGGCCATGGCCACTGGCACGGTCGCCGCGGCGCAGCCGCCCCCGCTGCGCTCGTAGCGTTTAAGCTCGCGGCGCGATGAGCGACGCGAGACCACGGGGATTCGCCTCCGACAACGCGGCCGGCGTGCACCCGGACGTGTTGACCGCGATCGCCGCGGTCAACGACGGGCACGCGCTCGCCTACGGCCACGATCCCTACACACAGGAGATCGAGCGCCGGGTCGCGGCCCAGTTCGGCGAGCGCGCCCAGGCGTTTTTCGTGTTCAACGGCTCGGCCGCCAACGTGCTCTCGCTGCGCGCCGCCTGCCGACCGTGGCAGGGGGCGATCTGCGCCGAGAGCGCGCACGTCAACATCGACGAGTGCGGCGCGCCCGAGTCGGTCGCCGGCATCAAGCTGCTGACCGTCCCGGCACCCGACGGGAAGCTGACGCCGGAGCTGGCCGAGCTCCGGCTCGAGCGGATCGGCGAGGAGCATGTCGTACAGCCGCGGGTCCTGACCGTCTCGCAGTCAACCGAGCTCGGCACGCTCTACCAACCCGCCGAGCTGCGGGCGCTGGCCGAGTTCGCCCACGAGCACGGGCTCGTCCTGCACGTCGACGGCTCGCGGCTCACCAACGCCGCGGCCGCGCTCGGCGTCTCGCTGGCTGCGGCGAGCACCGCCGCGGGCGCCGACATCGTCTCGTTCGGCGGCACCAAGAACGGGCTGTTGGGCGGCGAGGCGGTCGTGTTCGCCGAGCCGGAACTGGCCGACGGCTTCCTCTACCTACGCAAGCTCACGCTCCAGCTGGCGTCGAAGATGCGGTTCGTCGCGGCCCAGTTCGACGCGTACCTGAGCGACGAGCTGTGGCGTCGAAACGCCGGCCACGCCAATGCGATGGCGGCGCGCCTGCACGCCGCAGTGGCGGACATCGAGGGCGTTCGCATCACCCGCGCGACGCAGGCCAACGTGGTGTTCACGACGCTGCCAAGCGAGGCGATCGGGCCGCTGCAGGACGAGTTTGCGTTCTACACCTGGGATGAGCGCGCCGACGAGGTCCGTTGGATGTGCTCGTGGGACACGACCGAATCCGACGTCGACGCGTTCGCCGCCGCCGTCAGGCGCCAGCTCACGGACCACTGACACGGCGTTGACCGGCGCGGCGCGCGGAGTCGTTCCCGGTCGTCCGCTCAGTACCAATCCTGGACCGCGAACGACCAGCGCGCGTCGCCCGAGGCGGGGTCGACCTTGATCTGGTAGCTGCCGGGCCCGGTGGCGAACACCTGGCTCTCGCCGTTGCCGTCGCTGAGGTCGAAGCCGTCCAGCTGCGATCCGGACGCGGTGTCGGTCACCGTCGCGCTCGTGCGCGAGCAGAAGACCCAGAGCGTGCAGGACTTCTCGTTCTGCGCGGAGTACACGAGCCGGAAACGGTTGCCTTGGATCAGGAACACGGGTGAGCTCGTCGAGTCAAAGCGGCCGACGGTCTTCCAGGTCGGGACCTCGGCGACGTCGAGCGTCACGGTCGAGCCGCGTACGATCCGCCGGGCGGCCGGCGACTGGCTGCGGACGGTCCCCGCCGCGTGGCCGGGCCACGGCACTGTGACCGTGCGGACATGCAGATGGCTGCGTTTCAGCTTCGCCTCGGCGGCGACCGTGCTGACTCCGGTGACGTTGGGCACGCGCGTCATCACGGCGGCGGCGCCGCGCTTGCCCGCGCCCGCCGAGCCGCCGTGGCCGAGCAGGAGCGCGGCGGCGACCATCGCCCCGACCAGCGCGAACGCCGCGAGCAGCGCTCCGACGGCGCGGCGACGGGCAGGCGGATTGTGCTCGGAGCGGGGCCAGACCAGCGGCGCCGGACGGGTGTTATGGCCAGCGTGGGCCGGTGTCGGCGGTGCCGGACGGCGCGGCGGCGTGATTGACGCGCGCCGTGGACGGCCGGCCGGTCGCGCGGGCGCGACCATGGTCGCCCCGGCGGCGGCGGTCGCCCCGGCGCCGGCGGTCGCCCCAGCGCCGGCGGTCGCCCCAGCGCCGGCGGTCGCCCCGGCGGCCGCGGTCACCGCCGCGGCGCCCGTCAGCATGACCGGGCTGCCGCTCCGGTCCGCGGCGCGGCGCGGCGGTCGGGCTCGCAGCGCCGAGCGGCCGGTGGATCGGCCCCGGGCGCGCCCGCCCGCGCGGCGGCTGGCGTCGACCAGCGCGTCAGCCATCTCACCGCCGTCGGCATAGCGCCGCGACGGGTCCTTGGCGAGCGCCCGGGCGATGATCTGCCGCAGCGGTTCGGGCACGCTCACCGGCAGCAGCGGCGGGGGGTCCTGCAGATGACAGACCGCCAACTCGACGGGCGACCTGGCCACGAACGGCAGCGTCCCCGCGACCATCTCGTAGAGGACGATGCCGGCGCTGTAGACGTCGGTGGCGGGCGACACCGGGCGCCCGCGGCTCTGCTCGGGCGCCATGTAGGCGGGCGTGCCGACGATCGTCTGCGAGCCGGCGCCGCTGGACCCCTCCGCCAGTCCGGCGACGCCGAAATCGCCGACCTTCACCTGACCGCTGCTCGACAGCAGGATGTTCGGTGGCTTGACATCGCGGTGGACGATCCGCTGGGCGTGGGCGCCGGCCAGCGCCCGACACAACTGGGCAGCGATCGCGGCCGCCTGCCACGGCGCGATTGAGCCACGCCGTAGCCGCTGGGCCAAGTTCTCGCCGGAAACGAGCTCCGAGACGTAGTAGCGACCCTCGGGCGCGTGCCCGACGTCATAGATCTGCACGATCCCCGGGTCCGAGATCCGCGCCAGCAGCCGCGTCTCACGTTCGAAATCGGTCACCCAGGTCGGATCCTCCGCCCACCACGGCTTGATCACCTTGACCGCGACCGGACGTTCCAAACGTCGGTCACAGCCCGCGTAGACGCGGCCGAATGCCCCCTCGCCGATCACCGCGTGGAGCTCATAGCGGTCGTCCAGCGCGGAGCCGGAAAGGTCAGGAACGTGCGGCATGAGCTCGGAGTGAAGGTACTACCCGCGACCGGGGTGTAAGCCCACGCGCCGGCGCCTATTACAGGCGATGGCGCCGCTCGAACCATGGCAACCCGCTGCGGATCCGCCGCAGCAACTCGCCAAGGTCCGCGTCGCGCAGCTGGCCGCCGACCAGTTCGGACGAGTCACCCGCGGGCAGTTGCGGCAGCTCGGCGTCACCGACTCGACCGCGCGCGATTGGCGGCGCGCAGGCTATCTGTACCCGCGGCTCCCGGGCGTCCACGCGGTCGGGCATCCGGGACGTACCGTCGGATCCGATCTGTTCGAGGCCGTCCTCTACGCCGGCCCGGGAGCGATGCTGTCGCACGCGACCGCCGCGTGTTGGCAGGGGTTGATTGAGCACCCGTCGCCGTTGATGCACGTCTCCACCCCACGCCGTCGCGCCGGCCGGACAGGGATCGTGATCCATGGCCGCCGCCGGCTCACGCGGGCGGCGCACCACGGTATTCCGGTGACCACGCCGGAGCAGACCCTGCTCGACCTGGCGGCGAGTTGCATCGATGATCCCGTTCTGGTCCGCGTCGCGCTCGCGCACCTGGATTTCGCAGGCGACTACCACCCCGAGGCGCTGATCGCGCTCTGCCGGCCCGGCGTCCTCGGTAGCGGACGACTGCGCGCCGCGATCGCCGATTTCGACCCACGCTTCGCATCGACCCGGAGCCGGTTCGAGCGCGACTGGATCGTCTACTGCGAGCGGACCGACACGCCTAAACCTGACGCGATCAACGTCCTCGTCGACGGAATCAGATCCGACAACGTGTACTTCCCCGAGCGGCTGATCGTCGAGCTCGACGGCGTCGACAACCACCACACGCCGGCACAGGTTCGTCGCGATCGCCGCGACGACCGCATCCTCCGCGGTCATCGCTGGCTGGTGCACCGCTACGCATGGCCGGATGTCGAGCTCGACCCTCTCGGGGTGCATGCCGACGTGGTCGCCGCGCTCGCCGCCCGCGCGCCGTCGCCTCCGTGACCCTCCCCGGCGGGCGTCGCCGCGGCGCGACTGCGAACTTCGGCCGATCCCTGCGGCCGGCCCGTAGCGACACGCCAAACCGCACACCGGGACGCGTGGCCGCTGACGCTCAGCCGGTGTTGCGCAGGCCGCTGGCGATCCCGTTGATCGTCAGCTGGCTGACGCGATGCAGCTGTTCGGAGCCGTCCTCGGGTGCGGCCCGCAGCCGTCTGGTCAGCTCCACCTGAACGAACGACAGCGGGTCGACGACGGGGTTGCGCCGGTCGATCGAGGCCTGCAGCACGGGCTCTGCGTCGAGCAGCCGCTCGCCGCCGCCGATCGTCACCAGCTCGGCGATCGTCAACTCGAGCTCTGCCTCCAGGGCCGACCAGAGGCGGTCACGCGGCTCGGCGTCATCCCACAACGCGACGTAGCGCCGCGCGATCTGCAGGTCGGCTTTGGCGCAGCCCATCTCGGCGTTGGACAAGAGGCTCTCAAAGAACGGCCACTCGTCGCGCAGCCGCCGCAGCTGCGCCACACCGTGCCGCTCGCGGGCGCCGCGCAGCGCCGTCCCGAGCCCGAGCCAACCCGGCAGCACGATCCGCGACTGCGTCCACGAGAACACCCACGGGATCGCTCGCAGATCGTCGATCCCCGCGGCCCGTGTGCGCTTCGCCGGCCGTGACCCGAGCCGCAGCAGCGAGATCTCGCCGACCGGCGTGACCGCCTCGAAGAACCGCACGAAGTCCGGGTCGCCGGCCACGATCGAGCGGTACTTGGCCGCCGACTCGGCGGCCATCTCGTCCATCAGCGCGTCGAATCGGGCGCTCTCGGCGTGGCGGTTGGCACGTCCGGTCTCAAGCGTCGCCGAGGTCGCCAGCTCGAGCTCGCGGTGGGCGATCTGCGCGACCGCGTACTTCGCGGTCAGCACCTCCCCCTGCTCGGTCATCTTCAGCCGCGCACCGACGGTGCCGGGCGGCAGCGCCCGGATCGCGCGGCTGGTCGGGCCGCCGCCGCGGCCGACCGCGCCGCCGCGGCCATGGAAGAACAGCCAGCCGACGCCGCGGTCGCGCAGCACCTCCGCGATCCGCACCTGCGCCGTGTAGGCGGCCCACGCCGAGGCGAGATAGCCGACGTCCTTGTTGGAGTCCGAGTATCCGATCATCACCTCCTGCTCGTCGCCGACCGACCGCAGCGCCTCCCGGTAGACCGGCATGTCCAGCAGCGCCGCGATCGTCTTCGGTCCTGCCTCGAGCGTCGCGCCGGCCTCCAGCAGCGGCACGATCCGCAACTGAGCCTGGCCGCCGCCGGCCTCGCAGAGGCTGCACTCCTTCATCAGCAGCAGCACCTCGAGGAGGTCCGCCGGCCCCTCGGTGCCCGACACGATGTAGGTCTGGATCGCGCCGCGATTGGACGTGGCGAGCGTGCTGCGCAGCGTCCGGAAGGTCTCGATCGTCTCCCGCGTCGAGGGCGAGAAGTGTTCGATATCGGTCGGTACCAGCGGCCGCCGGTCGGCGATCTGACGCTGCAGCAGCGCCAAGCGCTCCTCCTCCGCGAGGCCCGCGTAATCGTCGCAGACCCCCAGCTGGCGGTAGATCTCGTGCAGCGTGCGATGGTGGATCCGAGCGTGCTCACGGATGTCCAGCCGCGCGTAGTGAAAGCCGAACACCTGCACCTGCCGGATGAAGTCCTCCAGCTCGGCGGCGGCGGTCAGCGCGCCGGAGCCGTCGCACAGCGACCGCCGCACCGCCTCGAGGTCATCGAGCAGCTCGGCGGGCGTCTCGTAGCCGCCGGCGCCGCGCGACTGGGTGGCGCGGATCCGTTCGCGCATGAACGTCAGCGCCCGCCGATAGGGCTCCTCGGGATTCAGACCGGCAAGCGTCGTCGCCAGCTCGGGGAACTCGAGCTCGCCCCGCGTCAGGATCGGCGTCAGCCCGGTCGGCTCGCCGGTCAATCGCGCCGACAGCGACAGGCGACCGGCCAGCTGCTCCGAGCCTGACTCCAGCAGCCGCAGGCACTGCTCACGCATCAGCTCGAGCGCGTCGACCGTCATCTCCGGCGTCACGAACGGGTTGCCGTCCCGATCGCCGCCGATCCACGAGCCGAACCCGAGCAGCGGCGGCACCGTAACCGGCTCGGCGCCGTCGCCGTCGCCGTCGCCGTCGCCGTCCGGATAGCTCTCGGCGATCGCCCGCTCGAGGTCACGATAGATCCGCGGCACGGTGTCGGCCAGTGTCGAGGCGAAGTGCACGAGGCCGCCGCGGACCTCGTCGAGCACGGTCAGCTCGGCGGCGCGGATGTCGTCCGAACCCCACAGCTCCTGGACGGTCGCCAGCAGCCGCCGACGGGCGTCGTCGCGGTCGGGCGCTGAGCGCTCGTCGAGCTCGTGCAGCACGTCGAACACGCGCGCGAGCTTGTCGATCGTCGTGCGGCGGCGGGCCTCGGTCGGGTGTGCGGTCATCACCAGCCGGAGCTCGGCCTGGCTCAGCAGCTCCTGCAGCTCGGCCCGGGTCATCCCGGAGCTCGCCAGTCGGCCGATCGCCTCGCGCAGCGACCCCCGGCGCGGCGTCTGCGGGTCGGCCATGTCGCGGCCCCGCAGCCGCCGCACGCGCTCGTTGTCCTCGGCCAGGTTGATCAACTGAAACCAGCGCGTGAGCGCCCGGACCAACACCTCCATCCGGTCCAGGTCGAGCCCGGCGACGAGCTGCGCGAGCGCGTCGGCGTCCGCTTCCGAACCCTCGCGCGCTCGCCGCCCGAGGTCGACCGCCTCGTCGAGCAGCGCCACCGCGTCCTCACCCTCGCCCAGCGCGATCACCTCACGCAACACCCCGGTCAACAACGCCTGGTCGGCCTCGAAGGCGCTGTCGGTGGATGGGGCCGCTGTCACCTGCACATATCTTCGCAAGCGGCGCAAGGGCAGCTGCGGCCGTCTTGTGGCCGCCATTACCCTGGTGACGTGCTCGACCTGCGCCCGATCACGGCCGGCGACGCGGCCGCCGTCCGCGAGCTGCTGGCCGACCCCGCGGTCGCGACGTGGCTGCGGCGCGCCGGCGACGACGGGCCGTTCACGCTCGCCGACTGCGAGACGATCGTGGCACGCGGCGTCGCGCACTGGGCCGCGCACGGCTTCGGCCGGTCGCTGGCCTGGGAGCGCGACCGCTGCATCGGCTGGAGCCTGATCCAGCACACGATCGCCGACGGCCGCGGCGAGGTCGAGATCGGCTGGACGGTCGCCCGGGATCACTGGGGTCAGGGCGTCGGCACCGAGCTCGGTCGCTGCGCGCTGGACGAGGCAGCGGCCCGGCAGCTACGTCGCGTCGTCGCGTTCACGCGCCGTGACAACGCGGCGTCCCGGCGGGTGATGGAGAAGCTCGGCCTCGTCTACGCCCACGAGTTCGAGCACGCCGGCTGGCCGCACGTGCTCTACCGAGCCCCGGACCGGCAGCCCAAGCCGGACTTCCTGACGCGCGGGTGAGCGTCACCGCTTGCGGACCGAACTCGACCTCAATTGCGGGCAGACTGACCCGATGCGCTTGAATCCGACCAGATTGGTGAACTTGAGATGACCACACCGCTGAGCGCCGACCGCGCGCCGGAGATGAACGAGCGGCAGAAGAACCGGGCGCTGCTGCTGCTCGCGATGACGCAGTTCGTGATCGTGATCGACGCGTCGATCGTGAACGTCGCGCTGCCATCGATCGGCTCGCACCTGCACTTCTCCCAGGACAGCCTCACCTGGGTCGTCAACGCCTACACGCTGACGTTCGGCGGGTTCCTGCTGCTCGGCGGCCGGATGGCCGACCTACTCGGCCGCCGCAAGATGTTCATGCTGGGCCTGGTCGTGTTCTCGCTGGCGTCGCTGCTCGGCGGCCTGGCCCAATCCGAGGCGTGGCTGATCGTCGCCCGCGCCGTCCAGGGCCTCGGCGCCGCGATCGTCTCCCCCGCGGCGCTGTCGATCATCACCAACACGTTCGCCGACGGTCCGGAGCGCAACCGCGCGCTCGGGATCTGGGGCGCGGTCGCGGGCGCCGGCGGCGCCGCCGGCGTGCTGCTCGGCGGGATCCTGACCAGCGGGCTGAGCTGGCGCTGGGTACTGTTCGTCAACGTCCCGATCGGGATCACCGCCGCCGCGATGGCGCCGCGCACGCTGCGTGAGAGCCGCCGTGAGGAGGCCGGCGACTCGTTCGACATCCCCGGCGCGGTGGCCGTCACCGGCGGCCTGGCGCTGCTCGTCTACGCGGTTGTCGACGCGGTCAACGTCGGCTGGGGCGCGACGCGGACGATCGTCTGCCTGATCGTTTCGGTCGTGCTGCTGATCGCGTTCGTCGCGATCGAGCTGCGCCGGCGCGATCCGCTGGTGCCGTTCTCGATCTTCCGGCTGCGGACGCTGCGCGGCGCCAACATCGTCGGGTTGCTGGTCGGCATGTCGCTGTTCTCGATGTTCTTCTTCATCTCGCTCTACCTGCAGGACGTCATGCACTACTCGCCGATCCGCACCGGGATCTCGTATCTGCCGCTGGCGGTCGGGATCATCATCACCGCGGGGGTCGCCTCGGCGCTCGTGACCAAACTCGGCTTCAAGACGCCGTTGATCGCCGGGATGCTGTTCATCGCCGGCGGCCTGATCTGGTTCTCACGCGTGCCGGGCCACGGCGGGCACTTCTACTCCGACGTGCTCGGGCCGTCGCTGCTGGCCGCCGTCGGTCTCGGGCTGGCGTTCGTGCCGGTCACGATCGCGGCCGTGAGCGGGATCCAGCCCAACGAGGCCGGGCTCGCGTCCGGGCTGATCAACACCTCGCAGCAGGTCGGCGGCGCGCTCGGGCTGGCGATCCTGGCGACGATCGCCAACTCCCGCACGCTCGACCTCCTGCACGCCGGGGGCGTCGACCGCGCGGTCGCGCTGACCAAGGGCTTTGACCGTGCGTTCCTGGTCGGTGCCGGGTTCGCGATCGCCGGGGCGATCCTCGCGGCGGTGACGATCTCCTCGGCCGACAGCCGCGCCCATGTGCAGGCGGCGAGTGAGCCGGAGGCGGTCGCCGCCGGAGGACACTGACGTCAGCGTTCTTCGGGCACGGCCGCGGTCGGCGCGTCCAGTCGCCGCCGTGGCCGAATCCGCCGGTACAGCCACAGGAATACCGGGAACTCGACGAACCGCAGGGCCGCCCAGGTGCACGCCTTGCGCGTCGGGATCCCGCGCGCTTGGGCGTCACGCAGCACCCACCCCGCGGAGAACGAGGCGGCGCCCACCAGCACCAGCAGGATTGCGATCCCGGGTCCGTTCATGATTCCGCCTCCTCAAGATGGCCCCAGTGGAAGTAAGCGAGCGGACCAACCGTGTTGGTCAGGCACGCCAATCGCCACAGGAGCTTGGGCCCGCGGATTCGTTCCGCCGGCGTTCGATGAATGTTCCATTCCGCGGATCCCGACAGCCACCAGCTGCCGGCGGTCACCGCGACGACCGCCGCCTGCTTGACGGGCGACAGCGCCCGGAAGTCGCGGACGAGCTTGGCGATCGCGGCGGTCATGCCGGTTGCGGTTTCCCGGTCGCCGGGACCGCGGGCGGATCGCCGTCGGACCGGCCGACGCCGGTCAGGTCAGCCAACTCGCCGACGATGTCCTGGAGCACCGAGGTGCGCAGCGCGTAGATGATGTTCCCCCCACTGCGCCGGGAGTCGACCAGCCCGGCCTGCTCCAAGACGCGCAGGTGCCGCGACACGGACGGCCACGAGATCTCGAAGTGCGAGGCGAGTTCGCCGGCCGGCAGATCTCCCTCACGCAGCAGCCGCAGAATCTCACGACGGGTCGGATCCGCCAGCGCGCGATAGCCGTTTGCGATCGTCATTATGAGCAGATTAGCATATGAGCTAAATTGCGCATCCAGGCGAGCTGCCATGCTCATCGAGGCGTTCGGCCAGGCGTTCGACGCGATGACCGTCGCGGCGTTCCTAGCATCACACGTCATGGAGGTCTGGCGATGACGCCGCAGCGGACCGAAGTCGCGGCGACCGAGGCCTCCGCGCTCACGCCGTCGGAGCTCCGCGCGCAGGCCGCGGCTGCTCGTGACGCCGCGTTCGGCACCCGGGTCACGTTTTCGCCCAAGGTGTTCATCCCGCTCACGCAGCTGTGCCGCGACGGCTGCCAGTACTGCACGTTCGCGCAGCCGCCGAAACGTCTCGGAGCGCCGTTCCTGTCGCCCGAGCAGGTGCTCGAGATCGCGCTGGCGGGCGCCCGCGCCGGCTGCCACGAGGCGCTGTTCACGCTCGGCGAGGCACCCGAGACCAAGTGGGACGTCGCCCGCGAGTGGCTCGCCCAGCGCGGCCACGCGACGACGATCGACTACCTGGTCGAGATGTGCGAGCTCGTGATCGAAGAGACGGGCCTGCTGCCCCACGCCAACGCCGGCGCGATCTCCGAAGCCGACTTGGCGCGGCTGCGCAAGGTCAGCGCCTCGCAGGGGATGATGATCGAGACGCTGCGCGCCGACCTGCCCTGTCACCGTGGCGCGCCCGACAAGCATCCGACGAGACGGCTGGGCACGCTCGAGGCTGCCGGCCGGCTGCAGATTCCCTACACGACGGGGATCCTGGTCGGGATCGGCGAGGATCGCGCCGACCGGATCGAGGCCCTCCAGGCGATCGCCGTCAGCCACGCGCGCCACGGCCACGTGCAGGAGGTGATCGTCCAGAACTTCCTGCCCAAGCCGGGCACCGGGATGCGCGACCACCCGGCGTGCCCACCCGCCGACCATCTGGACGCGATCGCGTTGGCGCGGATGATCCTGCCGGTCGACGTCTCCGTGCAGGCGCCGCCGAACCTCGCCGACGACCTTTGCCCGCTGATCGCCGCCGGGATCGACGACTGGGGCGGGGTCTCGCCGGTGACTGCCGATCACGTCAACCCCGAGCGTCCGTGGCCGTCACTCCAAAGACTGCGCGAGGCGACCGAGCGGTCCGGGCACGTGCTGGCGCCACGGCTGACGGTCCGGCCGTCGCATGGCCTTGACCCCGAACGCTGGCTCGATCAGCGCGTTCGGTTCCCGGTGCTGGATCGCTCCGACGCCGAAGGGCTGGCCCGCGATGACCCCGGCACGATCCTGCCGCAGCGGTTCACCGACGTCGCCAACGTCGGTACCGGCGCCGAGGTGCGGCTGACCGGCCGGCGCTCGACGGCGTGGGCCTCAGGTGGGGATGCCCCGCCGCCTGCGCTCGTTCCCGACATCGAGGCCGCCTTCCGGATTCCGCGAGGGCCGGTCCGCGAGGTGATCGAGGGCGTACAGCTCGGCCAGGAGACCGGCGAGGACGAGCTCGTCACGCTGTTCTCCGCGCGCGGACCGGAGGTCGCCGCGGTGGCCGCGCTCGCCGACGAGCTACGCAAGCAGGCGACGGGCGAGACGGTCACCTTCGTGCGCACGCGGAACATCAACTACACGAACCTCTGCACGTTCAAGTGCCAGTTCTGCGCGTTCGCCAAGGGACCGCTGAGCCTGAACCTGCGCGGCACCCCATATCTGCTCTCCGACGAGGAGATCGTGATGCGCGCCCGGGAGGCGCACGAAGCCGGCGCGACCGAAGTCTGCCTGCAGGGTGGCATCCATCCGAGCTTCGACGGCAACACGTACGAGCGGATCGCTCGCGCCGTCGCCGAGTCGGTGCCGGAGCTCCACCTCCACGGCTTCACCGCACTCGAGGTCACCGAGGGCGCGCGCCGGCTGGGCGAGCCGCTGGCCGAATACCTGACGCGACTCAAAGAGGCCGGCCTTCGCTCGCTGCCGGGCACGGCGGCCGAGATCCTCGACGACCCGGTCCGCGCGATCCTGTGCCCCGACAAGGTCAACACCGAGGAGTGGCTGGAGGCCCACCGCACGGCGCACTCGGTGGGTCTGCGCTCGAACGTGACGATCATGTTCGGCGCGGTCGAGCAGCCGGTGTCGTGGGCGCGCCACCTGCTGCGCACCCGTGCTCTGCAGCGGGAGACCGGCGGCTTCACCGAGTTCGTGCCGTTGCCGTTCGTCCACATGGCGTCGCCGATTTATCTCAAGCACGCGGCGCGGCGCGGACCGACCTTCCGGGAGGTGGTGCTGATGCACGCCGTCGGCCGGATCGCCTACCACGGCGACATCGACAACATCCAGGCTTCGTGGGTGAAGCTGGGCCTCGGCGGCCTCGCGCAGCTCCTGCAGGCCGGCGTCAACGACGCCGGGGGCACGCTGATGGACGAGAACATCTCCCGCGCGGCCGGCGCCTCGCACGGGCAGTCGCTCGACGTCGACGAGGTGCAGCGCCTCGTGGGCTCGCTCGGGCGCACGCTGCGTCAGCGCACGACGTTGTACGGAACCCCGGAGCAGCAGGTCGCCGCCGCGGCGTAGAGAGGAAGCGGTATGCGCTACGGCTACAAAGCGTCCGCGGAGCAGTTCGACCCGCAACGGCTGCTGGATTACTCGCGGCTGGCCGCCGAGCTCGGTCTCACCACGGTCGCGATCTCCGATCACTTCCAGCCGTGGCGCCACAAAGGGGGCCACACGCCCGCCGTGCTGCCGTGGCTCGGGGCCGCCGGGGCGACGATCCCGGACGCGCTGCTGGGGACGAGCGTGCTGACGCCGACGATGCGCTACCACCCGTCGATCGTCGCCCAGAACTTCGCGACGCTCGGCTGCCTGTTCCCGGACCGGATCTTCCTCGGCGTCGGCACCGGCGAGGCGCTGAACGAGACGCCCGCCACTGCGGCGCAATGGCCGGGCGCCAAGCAGCGCCGGATGATGCTGCGCGAGGCGATCACGCTGATCAAGCAGCTGTGGACCGAGGACCGGGTCACGTTCGAGGGCGAGTACTACCAGACCGACCGCGCGACGATCTACGACAAGCCCGATCAGCCGATCCCGATCTACGTCGCCGCCTCGGGGCCGCTGGCGGCCAAGCTCGCCGGCCGCGTCGGCGATGGATTCATCGCGACCTCGGGCAAGAAGCCCGAGCTCTACGAGGAGCTGCTGGCCAACCTGGCCGAAGGAGCCGAGGCCGCGGGCCGCGACGCCGACGCGATCGACAAGTTCATCGAGATCAAGGTCAGCTATGACAAGGACCTGGGGCATGCGCACGGCGCATGCGCGTTCTGGGCGCCGCTGGCGCTGACGCCCGACGAGAAGTCCGGGATCGACGACGCGGTTGAGATGGAGCAGGCGGCCGACAAGATCCTCGATCGCGCCCCGTCGCGGTTCATCTGCTCCGACGACCCCGACGACGTCGTCGAGCGGATCGCCCCGTACGTGCAGCTCGGCTTCAGCCACCTCGTGTTCCACGGACCCGGCGACGACCAGGAGCGCTTCCTGCGGGGCTTCTGCGCCGACGTGCTACCGCGCCTACGAAGGCGCTTCGGCGACGGCGAGTAGCCGCCGCCTCGGCACGAGCCCCGGCCCGAGTTCACCGCCGGCTCTCCTGACCGACGGCAAACTCGAGTTCGAGGTACTCGTGGATGTCGAGCGGCGCCGGCTGGGCCGGCCCCGGATCGGGCGCGAGTGGCCTGGGTGGGATCGGCGCGGGCCGGCGACGCCAACGCCAGTGCCAGTCCCGGCGACGGTGCGCACGGCCCGGCGCGGCGGGCGGGCGCGGCAACTTTCCATAGCGAACGAACGCCAGCAGTTCGTCGCGATCGCGATCGCGATACATAGGTCATCCTTCCAATCAAACGGATGTCAGTGTCACTTCTGTTTTTGGGTAACCGCCGGAGTCACCCGTTGCCGGGTATCGTCCTACGGCTATCCGTCCTGCAATGCCTGCCTGAGCCCGTGGGGCTCCGGTTTTAGGTCGCTGGAGTCTTCGACATCGGTTACCTCCTGGCGTTTGAACTGAAAAAGGGCACAAAAAAGGGCGACCCTTGCGGATCGCCCGTGCGTGGGAGTCGGTATGCGCGTGCGCGTATCAGCGCGGGCGCCTCCCAGCAGGGACGATCGTTCCATCCATGACCGTGCGCGCGCCGGCAAACGCCTGGCACACACGCATGCCGGCATCCTGCCCGGCGAGGCGGTCGGTCGTGGGAATGTGGAAAAGGGTTGCCATGAGATCGTTCCCCGTGGGGTGGCATAAAAGGTAACCGACCCGTTGAGTAATTGCAAGGCAAATCCACAGTTCGTGCGTACGCGAGACCCGATTGGCGCCGTGCAGCCCTGGATACGCTGAGTTCGTGCTGCATGTTCACCGCGCTCCACGTGCCGACCGGCTTGCCTCGGCGCTCGCCGCGATGCTCGCTCAAGCCCCCGCCGACCCGTTCGCCGCGGACGTCGTGGCCGTGCCGACGCGGGGGATGGAGCGGTGGCTGACCCAGCACATGTCCGCGGTGCTCGGCGCCTCGCCCCAGCGTTCGGATGGCATCTGTGCCAACGTGCTGTTCCCCACCCCCCATCGGCTCACCACCGATGCGGCGGCGGCCGCGTGCGAGATCGACCCGGCGCGGGACCCGTGGCTGCCGGAGCGCGCCGTCTGGCCGCTACTGGCGATCGTCGACGAGTCACTGGACGAGCCGTGGCTGACCGCGTTGGCCACCTACCTCGGCGCCGGCTCGGGCGAGCCGTTCAAGCGGTCGCGGCGGCTCAGCATCGTCGACCACCTCGCGACGCTGTTCGACCGCTACGCGATCCACCGACCGGCGATGCTCGAGGCGTGGCTGGCCGGCGACGATCACGACGCGTCTGGGGCGCCGTTGCGCCCCGAGGCCGCGTGGCAGGCGGAGCTGTGGCGTCGGTTGCGGGCGCGGATCGGGGTCCCGAGCCCGGCCGAGCGTCGCCTCGAGGCGCGCGAGCGGCTGATCGCCGACCCGTCGCTGGCCGAGCTGCCCGAGCGGATCTCGTTGTTCGGGCTGACGCGCCTACCGGTCGGTCAGCTGCAGATCCTGCGGGCGCTGGCAACGCACCGTGACGTCCACCTGTTCCTGCTGCACCCGTCGCCGGCGCTGTGGGCCGAGCTCGCGCGATCGGACGTGCTGCCAACGAAGGACCCGAGCCGCGCCGCGGATCTGACCGCAGAGCTTCCCGCCAACCGGCTGCTGGCCTCGTGGGGACGCGACGCGCGGGAAATGCAGCTCGTGCTCGCCGCCGACCGGGGCGATGCGGACGGTCCGCGCGCCGCGGCGTTCAGCGACCACGACGAGGGCTCCGACCCGTTCGGCGACACGCTGCTGGGACGGCTGCAGTCAGACATCCGCGACGACCGCCCGACCCCCGGCGCGCCGATCGGCAACGGACCCGACGAGCGAATGGTGCCCGCGGCAGATGATCGCAGCATCGAGATCCACGCCTGCCACGGCCGCTTGCGACAGGTCGAGGTGCTGCGCGACGCGATCCTGCATGCGCTCGCCGCCGACGACACGCTCGAGCCGCGTGACGTGATCGTGATGTGTCCGGACATCGAGGCGTTCGCGCCGCTGATCGGCGCGACCTTCGGGGCCGGCGAGCGTCCGCCCGACGATGGCGAGGCGACCGCTGCGACGGAACCCGAGGAGCGTGCCGGCAGCGTCGGTCACCGGACCGCGGACCTGCGTGTGCGCCTCGCCGACCGCGCCCTGCGCCAGACCAACCCGGTGCTCGGCACCGTCGCCGCGCTGCTGGAGCTCGTCGGCGGCCGGCTGACCGCCTCGCAGGTGCTCGATCTCGCCGACCGCGGCCCGGTCAGGCGGCGGTTCGGATTCGACGACGATGATCTGGCGCTGATCCAGGACTGGGTCCGGGACTCCGGCGTCCGCTGGGGTCTGGACGCCCCGCACCGCGGCCCGTACAGCCTGCAGGGCGTCGCCGACGGCACCTGGGAGCAGGGTCTGGACCGCGTGCTCGTCGGCGTGACGATGGCCTCCGACGTGCGGCTGTTCGAGCGCGTGCTGCCGCTTGACGACGTCGACAGCCGCGCGATCGAGCTGGCCGGCCGGCTGGCGGAGCTGGTGCAACGGCTGACCGTGGCGCTCGACGCGCTCGGGACCACGCAGCCGCTGGCCGATTGGGCGGCCGCGCTAGCCGACGCCGCCGACGCGCTGACGGCGACCAGTGACCGCGACCGCTGGCAGCGCTCCGAGCTGCAACGCATGCTCGACGAGCTCGTCGCCGAGGCCGACGGCGTGCCCGGCGCCGAGTCGATGGCGCTGACCCCGTCAGAGATCTCGGCGCAGCTGCGTGAGCGGCTCGAGGGGCGGCCCACCCGGGCGAACTTCCGGACCGGACATCTGACCGTCTGCACGCTCGAGCCGATGCGCTCGGTGCCGCACCGGATCGTCTGCCTACTCGGGCTCGACGACGACGCGTTTCCACGCAAGGCCCCGCGCGACGGCGACGACCTGCTGCTCGACGACCCGTGGATCGGCGAACGCGACCCCCGCTCCGAGGACCGCCAGCTGCTGCTCGATGCGCTGATGGCCGCCGGAGAACGGCTGTTGATCACCTACACCGGCCGCGACGAACGCACGAACACCCGGCGCCCACCCGCGGTCCCCGTCGGTGAGCTGCTGGACACGATCGAGCAGACCGCCCGCTTCGAAGACGGCGTCAAAGCCGCCGAGCGGCTCGTCGTCACGCATCCGCTGCAGCCGTTCGACGCGCGCAACTTCACCCCGGGCGCGCTCGGCCGCGACCGGCCGTGGAGCTTCGACCCCGCGGCGCTCGGCGGCGCCCGGGCGTTGGAGCTGCCGGCGACCGCACCCGCACCGTTCCTCGCCAGCCCGCTGCCGGCCCGCGGCGGCGACGTCGTCGAGCTCGGCGATCTGATCGCGTTCGTCGAGCACCCAGTCCGCGCGTTCCTGCGAGGCCGGCTCGGAATTCGCGTGCGCTCCTACGACGAGGAGGTCTCAGACGCCTTGTCGATCGAGCTCGACAACCTCGAACGCTGGGGCGTCGGCAACCGGCTGCTGAACGCGCGCATGCGCGGCGCCGACCGGCGTGACGCCTGCCTGGCCGAGATCGCGCGGGGGCTGCTGCCGCCCGACAAGCTCGGCAAGCCGATCGTCGAGGCGGTCGAACCGATCGCCAACGCGATCGCGGTCACCGCCGAGGAGTACTGGACGCCTGGCGACGCTGGCGACCCGGTTGACGTGCGGGTCACGCTAGGCGACGGCCGGCTCCTGACCGGAACGATTCCGGCGGCGCGCGGCGACGTGCTGCTGGCGACGACGTACTCACGGCTGGGGTACAAGCAGCGGTTGTCGGCCTGGGTGCGACTCGTGGCGGCGACCGCGTCGCACCCCGACCGCGAGCTGCGCGCGGTGACGATCGGCCGTGGCAGCGGCGACGACGTTCGAACTGCGGAGGTGGCGATCGCGGGTGACACCTCGGCGGAGCGTTTTGCGGCAGCGACCGACGAGCTCGAGCTGCTGGTCGGGCTGCTGGACCTGGGGAGGCGTGAGCCGTTGCCGCTGTACTGCAAGACGTCGGCCGCGTATGCGGAGGCGGCCCGCGGCGGACGCGATCCGAACGAGCCGGCGGCCAAGCAGTGGGAGTCGCGCCACGGCGGTCGTTACGGCTGGATCAGCCTTGAGAACGAGGAGCCCGAGCATCTGCTCGTGCTCGGTGGCGCGGTCGCGTTCGAGCGGCTGTTGGAGGTCCCGCCGGGGCCGAACGAGACCGGCGATGGCTGGGCGGCCGACGAGCGCTCGCGACTGGGACGGCTGGCCCGGCGGCTGTGGGACGGTCTGCTGGACCGCGAGCAGGTGAGCTCGCGATGACCGCCGTCCGGGAGCTGACGCCGGCCGAGTTCGACGTCTGCGGCCCGCTGCCGACCGGCGTGACGGTGCTCGAGGCCAGCGCCGGCACCGGCAAGACCTACACGATCGCGTCGCTCGCCGCGCGGTACGTGGCCGAGGGCGTGCCGCTTGACCGGTTGCTGCTGGTCACGTTCACACGGATCGCGACCGGCGAGCTGCGTGAACGGGTCCGCGAGCGGCTGGTCGATGTCGAGCGCGGGCTGGGCGCCGCCCTCGCAGCCGGGGCGAGCAGCGACGACCCGCTGGTGACGCTGCTGGCCGAGCACGAGCCCGAGCCGCGACGCCGCCGGCTGGCGCGGGCGATCTCAGACTTCGACGCGGCCACGATCGCCACCACTCACAGCTTCTGCCAGGAGATGCTGTCGGGGCTCGGCATCGCCGGCGACCTCGAGCCCGCGCTGACCTTCACCGAGGACGCCTCGGAGCTCGTCTCAGACGTCGTCGGCGACTTCTACGTGCGCAAGTTCCATGACGACCTGCGACCTGCGTTCGATCTCACCCAGGCGAACGCGGTCGCTGATGCGGCGATCGGCAACCCGTCGGCTGAGCTCGTCGCGGGCGACGGCGAGCGGCCGCGGCTCCGACTGTCGCTGGCCAAGGCGGTCCGGAAGGAGGTCGACCGCCGCAAGCGCGCCGGCGGGCTGATGACCTACGACGACCTTGTCGCCCGGCTCAACGCGGCGCTGAGCGGCCCCAACGAACGGCTCGCGATCGACCTGCTGCGCCGCCGCTTTACGGTCGTGATGGTCGACGAGTTCCAGGACACCGATCCCGACCAGTGGCGGATCCTACGGACCGCGTTCGGCGACGGCGACACGACGCTGGTCCTGATCGCCGATCCCAAGCAGGCGATCTACGGGTTCCGCGGCGCCGACGTGTACGCGTACCTGGAGGCCGCGGCGACCGCCTCCTCACGCGCGACGCTGCCGATCAACTGGCGCTCTGACCAGGGACTGGTCGACGCGATCGGCGCCTTGCTGTCCGGCGTCAATCTCGGCCACGAGGGGATCCCGTACCGCGACGTACGCGCCGCCCCGGACCACCAGCAGCCGCGGCTGAGGGGCGCGCCCGATCCGAGCCCGCTGCGCGTCCGGGTGATCGCCCGCGACGATCCTCAGGTCAGGCTGACGCCGACCGGCCTGGTGCGCGCCGAGACCGGCCGCGCGCGGGTCGTCTCCGACCTCGCCGACGAGGTGGTGGCGCTGCTTGGCTCCGACGCAACGATCTCAGGGGCTCCGGTCAAGCCCGGCGACCTGGCCGTGCTCGTGCGCAACCACCGGCAGGCCGCCGACGTCCGTGCGGCGCTCGGTGAGGCCGGCGTGCCCGTCGTGGATTACGGCGCCGGCAGCGTGTTCGCGACCGAGGTGGCGCGGGAATGGCTCGTGCTGCTCGAGTCGCTCGAGCGCCCGGCCGAGCTCGGCCGGGCCCGCTCGGCGGCGCTGACTTGCTTCGTCGGCTGGGACGCCGAGCGGCTGGCGCGTGCCGGCGACGACCCCGACGGCCGTGAATGGGAGGACGTTCACCGGCGGCTGCACGACTGGTCACGGGTGCTGCGGATGCGCGGGGTCGCGGCGCTGCTGGAGTCGATCATCGTCTCCCAGGACCTCGCCGCGCGGATGCTCGCCGGTCCTGATGGCGAGCGCCGGATGACCGACCTGCGTCACGTCGGCCAGCTGCTGCACGCCGCGGTCTCGGTCCAGCAGCTCGGGACCACGGCGCTGACGGCATGGCTGCGGACGCGCATCGCCCAAGCGGTCTCCGAAGCCGGCGACGAGGAGCGCAGCCGCCGGCTGGAATCGGACGCCGAGGCCGTCCAGGTGCTGACGATCCACCGCAGCAAGGGTCTGGAGTTTCCGATCGTGTTCCTGCCGTTCCTGTGGGACATGGGCCGGATGCGCGACGACGACGAACCCGTGTTCTTCCACGACGACGCTGGCACCGGCCAGACCGACGTTGGCCTGGAGGGGCCCGAGTACCGCGAGCACAAGGAGCGATACAAGCGCGAGCAGCGCGGCGAGGACCTGCGGCTCGCCTACGTGGCGCTGACCCGCGCCCGCCACCAGGCGATCGCCTGGTGGGTGCCGACCTGGGACTGCCGTGACTCGCCGCTGGCGCGCCTGTTGTTCGCCCGTGACGAGCACGGCAACATCGCCTCCGAGCTGCGCCGCACGCCGGAGGACACCGTGGTCGACACGCGGCTGGCCGAACTCCAGGCGCGGGCGCCTCACGCGATCGCGATCGAACGGCTGTCGGCGGCGGCGGGCCCACCGGTCGCCTGGTCGGCGCCGCTCACGACACCCGTGCAGCTGTCGGTCTCAAGCTTTGAGCGCGATCTCGACCAGCGCTGGCGACGGACCTCGTTCACCGACATCACCGCCGCGGCCTACGAGGCTCGCGTCGACTCAGAGCCCGAGCAGCCGCTGGTCGCCGACGAGCCCGACGCTGGCCAGCCGCCGCCCGCGCCCCCCGCGGTCGCTGCCGAGCTGTCGGTGCCGTCGCTGCTGTCGGGGATGGGCTTCGGCGTCGACGTCGGCACGTTCGTCCATTGGGTGTTGGAGGCGACCGACTTCGCCGCGGCCGACCTCGAGGGCGAGCTGCGGCAGCGGATCGGCGAGGTGCACGCCCGCCGCACGGCTGAGATCGGCGATCCGGCGGACGTCGTTGCCGGGCTGGCGGCCGCTCTGCGAACGCCGCTCGGGCCGGTGCTCGACGGGCTGACGTTGTCCGACATCGCGCTCGGCGACCGGCTTGACGAGCTCGGCTTCGAGCTGCCGCTCGCCGGCGGCGACCGGCCGACCGGGGAGCTGACGCTCGACCGGATCGCCGCGACACTGCGCGAGTGGCTGACGCCCGACGATCCGCTGGCCGGCTATGCGGACCGGCTCGGCGACGCCGGGCTGCGACGCAACGTGCGGGGATATCTGACCGGCAGCCTCGACCTCGTCGTGCGGATCCCCGCCGCCGGTGATGTCGGCCCACCCACCTCCGGTCACCGCTATGCCGTGCTGGACTACAAGACCAACTGGCTGGGCGAGCCCAACGAGCCGCTGACGACGTTTCACTACCGGCCGGAGGCGTTGCGAGCCGAGATGGAGCGCCACCACTACGCGCTGCAGGGACTGCTGTACGCGGTCGCGCTGCACCGCTACCTGCGCTGGCGACTGCCGGACTATGACCCCGACGTGCACCTCGCCGGCGTCGTCTACCTGTTCGTGCGTGGGATGACCGGCCCGGACTGGACGGGTGTGGGCGGCTCGGGCGTGTTCGGTTGGCGACCGCCCGCCGGATTCGTCGCGGCGCTGTCGGACGTGTTGGACGGGAGCGGATCGTGAGCGCGGTGATCGAGGAGCTGGATCCGTTCGAGGCCCGGATCGCAGCCGGAGCGTCGGGGCTGCTGCGTGCGTTCAACCGCGCCGGGGTGCTGTCGGCGGCCGACGTGCACGTCGCCCGGCGGCTGGGACGGCTCGGCGCAGAGCGCGACGAGGCGGTGCTGCTGGCGGTCGCGCTGGCCGTCCGCGCGCCGCGGCTCGGTCACGTCCACGTCGATTTGCAGGCGATCCAAGGCACCGCCGCGGTCGAGTCCGAGAGCCCGGTCGATTTGGAGGCGCTGCCGTGGCCCGAGGTCGAGCCGTGGCTGGCCGCGGTCGCCGCCAGCCCTTTGGTCGCGGACGCGGCTGCGGCCGACCGGACGCGGCCGCTGCGACTGGACGGCGCCTGGCTGTACCTCGACCGCTACTGGTCTGAGGAGGTCGCGGTCGCCGATGCGCTGCGCGCGATGCGCGACGCGCCGCCGGCCGATGTCAACGAGCCCGCGCTGTCCGACGGCCTCATGCGGCTGTTCGGCGACGAGGCCGACGGCGACCAGGCCCGCGCCGCCACCGAGGCCGTGCGGCGCCAGTTCGCCGTCGTCGCCGGCGGGCCGGGGACCGGCAAGACGACGACCGTCGCGCGGATCGTGGCGCTGCTGTGCGAGCAATCACCGGAGCGCCCGCCGCTGATCGCGCTCGCCGCCCCGACCGGCAAGGCGTCGGCGCGGCTGCAGGAGGCCGTCCACGAGGAGGCCGCCCGGCTCGACGTCTCAGATGCCGTGCGCGCCCAGCTGCGCGCACTGTCGGCGACCACGATCCACCGGCTGCTCGGCTACCGGCCCGGCAGTCGCAGCCGGTTCCGCCACGACCACGAACAGCGACTCCCGCACGACGTCGTGATCGTCGACGAGACCTCGATGGTGTCACTGTCGTTGATGGCGCGGCTGATCGAGGCGCTGCGCTCCGACGCCCGGCTCGTGCTCGTCGGCGACCCGGGACAGCTGGCATCGATCGAGGCCGGCGCGGTGCTCGGCGATATCGTCGCCGGCTCGGGCCCCGGCGAGACGCCCGGCGTGGCGGTGCTGGTCCGCGGCCGACGCTACGGCGACGAGATCGCCCGGGTCGCCGCGGCGATCCGCGCCGGCGACAGCGACGCGGTCGTGGCACTGCTGCGCGAGTCACCCGGCGCGGTCACCTGGATCGACGAGGATCCCGGCGGCCGGCGGTCGGTTGACGCGGTTCGCGCCGGCGTCGTCGAGGCCGCGCGCGTGGCGATCGAGGCCGCGCGCGACGATCGTGCCGCCGACGCGCTGGCGGCGCTCGCGCGCTTCCGGGTGCTGTGCGCGCACCGTCGCGGCCCGATCGGCGTTTCGACCTGGACGGCGCGGATCGAGACGTGGCTGGAGTCCGAGCTACCGGGCTTCTCCGCGCGCGAGCGCTGGTACATCGGACGGCCGCTGCTGGTCACCGAGAACGACCGAGAGCTGCGGCTCTACAACGGCGACACCGGCGTCGTCGTGCAGACCGTCGACGACCGCGTGCTGGCCGCGTTCGAGCGCGGCGGCGAGCCGGTCCTGTACAGCCCCGCCCGGCTCGGCGCCGTCGACACCGTCTACGCGATGACGATCCACAAGAGCCAGGGCTCCCAGTTTCAGACCGCCGCCGTGCTGCTACCCGAGCCGGGCTCCCGGATCCTCACCCGCGAGCTGCTCTACACGGCGGCCACCCGTGCCCAGGATCGACTGATCCTCGTCGGCACCGAGGAGGTCGTCCGCGCGGCGGTCGACCGACCGGTCGCGCGCGCGTCAGGGCTGGCGCGGCGGCTGTGGAGCGACTGAGGCTGATGTGCCTCGACGCGCCCCGTGCCGCCTCGACCCGGCAGGGTCGGGTCGCCGCGCAGGGCCCGGAACACCGGCGGCGGCGCAGCACCGCTGGACCGGTGATGACGGTCCGTCGTGAGCTCGAACCACGGGCCTTCGCCGGGGACGCGTTCGTCGGCGTTGCGACGGTCGCACCGGGATCTACACGACCGAACTCAGGAGCGGCGAGTTCGTCGTGCCGCTGGCCGACACTGCGTCGGTCTGGTTGGCGCTTGATCGCCAGGCCGGCCGGTGAGCCACCGCCTCGAGATTGGTCGATTTTCACGGTCACATCGGCAAAAACGACCAACTGTGGTCGGTCCGTAGGTGTCGCGGACCGGCGCCGGACGGCCAATCGACTGAGGCCGACGGCGCATGCCGAGATCCGCAGAGTCCCGCGCACCGCCCGCCTCGGATCGCCCGCCGCGGACCTCTCGCCTCGGACCGCCCGCCGCTGACCTCTTGCCTCGAACCGCCCCGCCTCGAGGCGCTCAGGCGGTCAGCGCCAGCGCCGGCGAACCCGTGCGGAGCGTCGCCTGCAGGACGCCCAGCACGGTCTCGGTGACCTCGGTGTCGGCGCCCTCGCGGATCCGGGCGGCCAGGTTGATCGCGGGCGCCGGCGGGAGGTCGAATCGCTCCACGAGGCCCTCCGGTGGCGCGCCTGTGAACGCCAGCAGCGCCACGCCCAGCCCGGCCCGGGCGGCGTTGAGCACTCCGGCCAGGTAGGCCGCCTCGCCCGTCACCCGGACCGGCACGTCGGCGCCGGCGAGCGCCCGCAGCGCGGTGCTGCGGATCGTGCACGGCGCCTCGATCGCGACCAGCGGCAGCGGCGCACCGTCGACCGGGAGATCCCATTCGGGCGCCGAGCACCAATGCAGCGGCAGCGAGCCGATCGGAGATCCCGGGCGCTCGCTCGCCTCGGCGACGAACACGGCGACGTCAACCGAGCCCTGGTCGACGGCGTCGCTGAGCCGACGAGTGCGGTCAAACCGAAACTGGACGTCGAGATCCGGGAAACTCTCGCCGAGCCGGTCGATGATCGGGGGCAGGATCAGGTCGGCGGCGTGCTCGGTGACGCCGACGATCAGCTGCGCTGCCGGCGAGATCGCGAGCCGCCGCAGGGTGTCGTCATGGGCGTCGAGGATCCGCCGACCCTCGGCGATCAGCAACTCGCCGGCGGGCGTGAACCGGGTTCGCCGGCCGTCGCGCTCCACGAGCGGCCGGCCGACGACCGCCTCGAGACGACGGACGTGCTGGCTGACCGCCGACTGGGTCAGGGCAAGGCTTGCCGCCGCGCGGTGAAAGCCGCCATTGTCCGCGATCGCGATCAGGCTGCGCAGCGGGGTGATGTCGAGCACCTTCGACACGAGGCACGGCTCCCGGTGGACGAACCGATCAGTGGGTCTGATC
>Ga0302178_10000232_pt1 | contig 52452 bp, 43 predicted proteins | sample I_Palsa_E1_3_FD_198790 | JGI IMG/M metagenome (GOLD analysis project Ga0302178, IMG submission 198790) | Peat permafrost microbial communities from Stordalen Mire near Abisko, Sweden - I_Palsa_E1_3 | ecosystem: Environmental > Terrestrial > Soil > Palsa > Peat permafrost | place: Sweden...
TTGCTCTTTGAATTCGACTGAATACGTTTGCTTTTGCTTCAACATGCACCTCTGACTTCTTTAATTTAAGAAAATTCAGAGGCGACAACTAGTCTGACACAGGGGGGTGCCAAACCGATGCCTAAGCCGCCGCGCGAGCGATCCAGGGATGGTTCGTCCTGAGTAAATAAATCGAAGATTCGCGGCAGCAATTCAGGGGTAATGCCCACGCCGGTATCGCGTAAGCGTATGACGCAGTCGCCGCCCTCTCGCAGCACGGTTAACCAGATCTGACCACCTTCGTCGGTGTACTTCGCCGCATTGGTCAGCAGATTGACGATCACCTGCTCCAGACGCGCGGCATCGGCGTTCAGCCAGATAGGCTGCGGCGACAGCGCGACGCGCAGCTCATGCTTGCGTTGATCCATCAGTGGCCGAGCTGTTTCCACTGCATGCTCAACCACGTCATTCATGGTGATGGCCGCATGACGGAGCTGAATTCGTCCAGTCGTGATGCGGGATACGTCCATCAGATCATCGATCAAGCGCGTTAGTTGTATCACTTGGCGCTCGATGATGGCGCGGGCCTGCCGCTGTACCGGGTCTTCATCTTGCTGCAGACGCAGCAGATGCACCGCATTGGAGATGGGCGCGAGGGGGTTGCGTAGCTCATGACTGAGCATGGCCAGGAATTCGTCTTTGCGGCGCTGCAAATCCGCCAAAGCTTCGGCTTGTTCCTGCAGTTTGCGTTCCAGACGGGAGCGCTCGCTAATGTCGCGAATATTGCATTGGGCAACGGCGCGGTCATCGACCAGGTAGAGATTGCTAATGAACTCGACCTCGGCGCTCTCGCCATTTTTTGTTTCCAACGGCAAATGCTCATAGCGGACATAGCCGCGCTCTTGCAGTTCTTGGTAAACCGTTTGGCTGGCTAACTTGTCGCCGAAGAAACCGATCTCCCAAAGTTCTTTACCGAGCAGTTCGTCGCGGGAGTAGCCCAACAACTCAGTGATAAACCGGTTGGCGTCGATGATTTCGAGGGTGATGGCGTCGAGCACCAAAATGCCGTCCTGGGCGTTCTGGAACAGCCGTCGATACTGAACTTCAGAGGTTTGGACGGCGATTTCCGCTTTGCGGCGTTCGGTGATGTCCTCGATGGCGAGTAGGATCAAGCCCGACTGGCTATTGATCGATTCGAAATGGCGCGCATTGAGCAGCATGATGCGCTTGCCGATTTCGGGGAAGTCATGTTCGACGTGACAATCGCTGACCGCATGACGGCCGGCCAGGACTTCATCGAGCAATGTGCGCAAACTGGGATTGTCCCATTGACCGGCGCCCAGGTCGTAGATCAAACAACCTTCGGTTTCTTCTTGCGAGACGTGGAACGTGCGATAAAAAGATCGATTCGCCGTCTTGACTCTGAGACCTTCATCGAGCACCAGAAACGGCTCGCGCATGGTTGCAATGATGTTGTCGGCGTAGGTCAGCGCATCTTGTACAACCTGTTCCTGCCGCCTGCGGTCGGTCGCATCGCGGAACACCAGCACGGCTCCGGAGACATTACCTTTGGCATTACGGATCGGGGCGGCGCTGTCTTCGACCGGGCGCTCGGTGCCGTCTTTGGCGATCAGCAAAGTATGCTTGGCCAAATCGACCACGACCCCTTCGCGCAGCGCTTTGGCGGCGGGGTCCTCAACCGGCAGACGGGTTTCTTCGTTGATGATATTGAATACCAGGTCCAGCGACTTCCCAGCGGCTTGTTCCTGGGTCCAGCCTGTCAAGTCCTGTGCCACCGGGTTCAGAAAGGTGACGTGGCCGTTCGTGTCGGTGGTGATCACCGCATCGCCGATGCTGGATAGCGTAACGCGCAGCCATTCCCACTGTTCGCGCAAGGCTTCGGTCATTTCCTGGGAGGGGTCGATCATATACGCTCCAATTTGCTGGTACCCATGATCGCAAACGGCGTCTACGTTCGTTTCGCTCGCGGCGCGGCCATGGTGGGCTGCGCCGCGCTCCGCCTCACTGAAGGCAGGGCTGACTTCAGGCAGGGCCAAGACCACAGTGAGATGAGAATGCTCTAGGAGAGCTGAGCATACTCCTATATCGGAGGCAGGCCTGTTTATTCGGGCTCCTACAGGGTTTTGAGGGCGTAAATCAGGTTTTGAGGGCGCAAAGAAGGCCAGATTCGGCGAAAAAGGCTAGCAATGAACTATTTCCCGCGACGCGTGTCGCGTTCGGCAATTTCAGTTGCCGAGCGATTGACAAACTGGGCGCCAGGTAAGTGAAAACGAGGATTGTATTTTTACTCTGTCATAGATGAGTAATACTACTCGTCGATAATGCGGCAAACCAGCAATTTGGCTGATTTCATCGAAGTGATCTGCCCCTAGTAACGGCTTGAACGCTCGGTTTGACCACAAGGCTTATGCAATATGACTATCCGTCATCGTATTACGCTACTCATCACGTTGATGTTTGCCGCCCTGTTAGCCATAGGCGGCTATGCCGTCTATCAAACTCGCGGTAGCGCATCCGAAGTCAAACAGGTCACGGAAGGTGTGGTGCCCAGCGCGCTTGCCTCCGCCGATCTGGTGTCGCAAGTCAAAGCCGTGCAACTGGCGACGATGGCACTGGTCTATGCGCCGGACGCCAATCTTGTGACGCAGGCGCAAGACGAATTGAAAGCCAAGCAAGTGTCCCTGCAAGAAGCCCTTGAGTTGCAAGCCAAGGATGCCGCAAGCCATGCGCAAGTGGGTTTGGTGTCGGAAGCCCGCGACAGTCTGGCAAATTATTTTTCGGCGATCAACGAAACGGCGCAAATGAAAGCCGCGGGCAAGAATGAGCTCGCGCAAGCTAATCTGTTTGCCAATGTGGCTCAGTATCGCGACGAATTCGAAGGCATCGTCGATACCTTGCGGGTCGAGAAGAATCGGGAAAAAGATACAGCGATCGAGGTACTGAACAGCCGGCTCGCCACGACCACGGTGGCGATCGCCGGTGTCACCGGTATAGCGATTATTTTGTTGAGCTTTGTCGGTGCGCTGCTATATCGCCAGATTACGCGTCCGCTCAGCCGCATGCAGGCCATGATGAGCGAGATTGCCGCGAGCCAGGACTTCACGCGCCGCGTGCCGGTGGGCCCGATGGATGAGATTGGGCATTCCATCGTGGCGTTCAACGGCATGATAGAAAAAATTCAGGAAAACTCGCTACTGCTTAAACAGAAAACCGCTGACATTCAGGCCATGTTGCAAAATATGCAGCAGGGTATCCTGACCGTGGTGGAAGGCGCCGTGGTGCATGCCGAGTACTCGGCCTATCTGGAAGCCATCTTCGAGACCCGGGACATTGCAGGACGCCGCTTGATGGATCTGGTGTTCGCCAATACCGATCTCGGCGCCGACGCCCTGTCGCAAGTGGATGCGGCCAGCCATGCCTGTCTCGGTGAGGATGCCATCAACTTCGAATTCAATCAGCATCTGCTGATAAGCGAAATCGAAAAACGCATGCCCGACGGTCGCATCAAAATTCTCGATCTGAGCTGGTCGGCGATTACCGATGAGCACGATACCATCGTGCGTTTGATGCTCTGCGTGCGCGATGTGACTGAGCTGCGCGAACTTGCGGCCGAGTCCAATGAACAACGACGCAGACTGGAAATGATCGGCGAAATTCTGGCCGTGAGTCAGGAAAAATTCCACCAGTTTATCGAAGGCTCGACCGAGTTTATTAGCGAGAACGAACGCATCATCCGCAAGCATACCCAGGCTAACGGCGCCGCGATTGCCGAATTGTTCCGCAATATGCACACCATCAAGGGCAACGCACGCACCTATAACCTCCAGCATTTGACCGACGTGGTGCATGAAATGGAGCAGAGCTACGACGAACTGCGCCAGCCTAACGCCAACCGAGCCTGGGATCAGGAAGGCCTGATGCAAGAACTGGCTCGGGTTAAAGAGGCCGTAGAGAGTTACGCCGAAATTAACGAAGTCAGCCTGGGCCGCAAAGGGCCGGGCGGGCAGGGTGGCTTGCTTGGTCGCGGCGGCTTTGAACGCTACCTGATGGTCGATAAGGGACATATCCGCGATAGCCTGCGTCTACTGGAAGCGGCGAACTTGGATAATCCCAGCGAGCTGATCTCGATGCGCGACGCGGTGCACCAAACCTTGCGTCTGCTCGGTACTGAAAGTGTCGCTGAGACGCTGGCCGATGTCCTTGCCTCGCTACCATCATTGGCGCGGGATCTGGGTAAGAGCGAGCCGGTGGTGCGTATCGACGACAACGGTTACCGCTTACGCAGCCATGCAGGCGAGGTGGTGAAGAATGTGTTTATGCATCTGCTGCGCAATTCCCTAGACCACGGTATCGAAACCGCCGAGGTGCGTGCGGCGCTGGGTAAGACCATGGCCGGCGCCATCGATATTGAAGTCGGCGTCGACCAGAATATGTTGCAGATTACCTTGAACGATGACGGCCGCGGTTTGGCGCTTGGGCGGATTCGCGCCATCGCTCTGGAACGCGGTTGGATAAGCCGCGACGAGCAACTGGACGACGAGGCCATCGCCAACCTTATTTTCCACGCCGGATTCTCGACGGCGGCTCATGTCACCGATGTCTCGGGTCGTGGCGTCGGCATGGATGCCGTGCAGGAATTCGTGACGCGCGAGGGCGGGCGTATCGAGCTGCATTTCACGGATGACCGAAAAGGCGCCGAATTCCGTCAGTTTCAGACGGTTGTTTGTCTGCCGGACAGTTTTGCGGTGGACAGTGTCGGCATACAAGCAGCGCGCGATGCCGATGAATCGCAACTCGATGCGATGGCGGATTGAGCTGCGCTTTGTCGGCGAAGATTTTGGTGTGAGATCTGCGATACCTGCGGAGAGATAGTTTGAAATAAGAAAGGATGGCGTGTGATTGAACAGTATTGCGTGGCGGCATTGATCGGTAGCGCGGTGACTGCCGGGCTGGCGTTGTTGGTGCACAAAGTGCGCAGCAGTAAAGCCATGCTTCGGCATGATTCGGCAACCGAAGATCGTATTAATACCTTGACGCAAGATCATGCCCATCAGAGCGGGCTGATCGATCAACGCGAGCAAGAGAAGCAGGAGCTGGAGTCGCTTAATCTCCAATTACGGGAGGATTTGGCGGCGCAATCGGAGCTTCTCGACGAAGTGCGTATGTCGCTGAAAACGGCTGTCCAGGACAAGGATCAATGGGCTTATCAGGCCAAACAAATCGCCGGCGAAGCATTGCGTTTGAAGAGCCTCGCGGCAACCTTTGAGCGTTGGCATGAGCAGATGAACTCGCTGATGGCGCAGAATCGCGATATGCATGAGAAAAATCAGGAACTTTCCTCGATTGTCCGTCATGTTGTGATTGTTTCGCTCAATGCCTCGATCGAGGCGGCACGAGCCGGATCGGCGGGGCGTGGATTTGCGGTGGTGGCCAGCGAGGTCAGGACGCTTGCTGCGCGCTCGGAAGAATTGTCGAAGAGCTATCGAGACAGTCTGCACCGCAACGACTTGACGACTACCACCACGTTTCAAGATATTCAGGCGGGCGGAAAAATGATCAGCGCATCGCTGAGCAGCGTCGAGGCCCTGGCCAATCAATTTCAATCAAAGCTCCACTAGGCGTCAAAGTAAAGTGATTAGCAGCCACGCGAAGGACAGCATTGAACGGATTTTTCACAAAGCGGCGCAAGCCCGGCTGCTTTTGGACTCGGGCGACGTGTGCGAGATCGTCGCGATCCCACAGGGCGTAGCCGACGCCATGTCAGAAGGCAATGTCGTGGTCCTGACGATTTCGTCCATCGTCTTCAGATTGTTACTGATTCTGCATTTCGATGAGGATGCGAGCACCCGCGAATACTTTGCCAAGGACGCCGCGAACGGCGCCTTCCAGGAAATTTTCTCGGAGATTGCCAACCTCTGCTGCGGCGCCATGAATCAGGAATTGCTCCAATATTTCCCGGATTTGGGCATGTCGACGCCGTATGTACTGAGCGCGCGCTGTGTGCCTCATCTGAGCGAATTGAAGCCCGATTATCTATCGTCGTATGCGATTACGATCAATCAAGCGGTACGGATCGCCGCAACGGTCTGCGTCTGCGCGCATCAGCCTGTCGATTTTGTCGCCGACGTCAGCGCGATTGAGGAAAGCTGCGGCGAACTTGAATTGTTCTGAAGTTTGATTGGTATCATAGGAAAAAATATGTCAAAGATTCTGGTAGTGGATGACTCAAGCACGGTACGCGATGAAGTGGCCGGCTTCTTGAGAAAGAACGGTTTGGACGTTGATACGGCGGTCGACGGAAAAGACGGACTGGCCAAGCTGAAAGCCAGCCCTGGCATCAAGCTGGTGGTTAGCGACGTCAATATGCCGAATATGGACGGCTTGACCATGGCCGAGAAAATTCGTGGAGAGCTTGGCAACTCGGGCGTGAATATCATTATGCTGACCACTGAAAGCAGCCCGGCCATGAAAGATCGCGGCAAGGCTGCGGGCGTCAAGGGCTGGATCGTCAAGCCTTTCAAAGGCGAGGCCGTGCTGGAAACATTTAAGAAACTGGCCGGCTAAGCAGTTGCCCGCCCGTTTTCGTTAACGCCCATGCGCCGGCTGCCCGATCCCGACGTGCTCCGGTTTGGCAGCCGTGACAGAGAACAACGTGAGTGCCGCAATCAGCGCCGCGCTCAATGCCACACCGACGGGGCCCCATAGTGTCAAGGCCATGCCGCCGAGCGCCCCTCCCATGGCAATGCCGAGATACTGCAAGGAGTAATGCAGTGCCAGGATGTCCGCATGTTGGTGCGGGGCCAGGCTCGTCAGACGGTGCTGCTGGGCAATGCCCGCACTCCACCAGGAGGCGCCCCACACCGCGGCGAGGATAAACATGGTCAGCGTAATGATCGTTCCATGTCGTCCTGCGAGCACGAATGCCGCCAGTAAGGACAACCGTCCGGCAATGGCTAGCAACGCGATGCGCAAAACGCCGAGCGGTGCTACGCACGAAAGCAAACGCCCCGATCGGCATCGGTGTAGCGCACCTCCGACGCGGCCGGATAGGAGCCGAGTACAACACGTGATTTCGCAAGTCGATTCATCTCCAGCAGCGCGCATGCCAAATCTGGATCGTGCCGGTGGCGGGGTATTTCCAGAAAGCAGCGATACGACCATAGCTCGTTTCTTAGCGGTCGTGAATCGATGCGTGTTACCGGAATGTTGCGTTCTGCTGTCGGGCCCAGCACGCGTTGCAATGCGCCTGAATGGTTGTCTAACTCGACACAAAGCAAAGTGCGATCGTCGCCGCTTTGTGTGGGCTGATCTCGACCGACGACATAAAATCGGGTGCTGTTCAGGTGTTCATCCTGAATTGCCGTCGCGATCATCTTTAAGCCGTAATGGGCTGCCGCACGCTGACTGCCGATTGCCGCGCTTGCGAATGACTTTGCCGCAAGTTTGGCCGCTTGTGCATTGCTTGGCGCGGAGTGCCGCCGCATGCCCGGAAGATTTGTGTCGAGCCAACGGCGGCACTGTGCAAGCGCCTGCTCATGGCCGAATATGCAGTCGGCGCCACCGATCGTGCCACTCAACGACATCAAGCAATGCGATATCGGCAATACTACCTCGGCGTTGATTTGAAGGTTTTTCTCCAATATGAGATCGAGTGTTCGGTTGAGCGTCGCCTCTGTCGAATTTTGATCGGCACGACGCCGTAAGCCGCTTGGTCGCTTTCCAATGCCTCGAACACAGCATCGATCGTTTCGCCTGACAATGAACTTCGCGTGGCGTCGAAGTGCGTCAGCAGGGCATCTTCCGTATAGGTTCCTGTGGGGCCGAGGTAAGCGACTCGATGATGGCTTCGGTTGCCGCGACTGATGCGGCCGATTTGATGGTCCGCTGAGAAATTTTCCGACAAGGTATTTTTACTCATTTTATGTCGCTCAAAATAGGGTTCCGGGCCTTGCAAGGCAGCGCTGTCTTTGGGGCCTGCTCACAGAATACAAGCGGGTTTGCTCGCCACGATGCGCCGGCGACGGTGACGCGCGGCATGGGCAAGCTTGTGCAGACACACCTCCGTGTCCTGCCAATGCAGCCATTGGTAATACTTTGGCCGTAGACCGGAGCATGGCCCGGCGCGACGTTTTGTGGGCCTTCCACTCAATTTGATTCGATCATCACGCCGGCAATGCGATCGTCGTGAGTTAATAGCTACGCGCAAGGCGCGTCGCATAATTGACAGCACAGGCCGGATCGTGAATCGAGCAGGGGCTGATTATCACAATCAGCCTGTCGCTACGTCCCTGTAAAATATCGGCTAAAGCTTTTCGCGACTGAACTACGCATTGCGAACTTTCCGGCTGACAGGGTAGTTGAAGCTTCAACTCTTGCGGCCTGGTCATACGTACAATCGTCGTGAACTTTCTGTCGATGATTGATGCAGGCATTTGAATACTCAGGTTGGCGAAATATCTCTATTTGTTCATCTGTCCAATTAGAAAGCATTTTATTGTCGCCCTTCGATTAGCTTGGGCGTTACACGAGTCGATGCTCCCGATATCTGCGGGGCAATGCAATAGTGGTGAAACGCCGCCAGATGAAAGATGTCGGTACTTTGACGGCTGTGCGTATCAGTTCATCTGATAGGAAGTCACTTGTTGCTTGAAATCCTCGGGCACCGCCGTGCTGCGATTGGTTTCATAATCGGACATCACATGGGTCGATTGACCTTTTGCGATTATCGTTTTCTGATCATCATTGCGGCGTATGATGTGCTCCATTTCAAAGCTCTTGGTCCCGAATTTCGTAACGCGGCTCTTGACCGTCAAAGTGTCGCCGAAAAATGCCGGTTGCGTATATTCACAGGAAGTTTTAACCATGATATGAGGCAATTTTTGATCGAGCGGCAACTTAAGTTAGTCGAACATGTAGCACAGATATGAGTGTTGAAGATAGTCGTAATAAACAGGGCTGCTCACATGACCTATTGTATCGATGTGGCGCAAGTTAACTTTGCTTTAATTATTAGCGTTTAGTATTGCGATATTATTAATAGTAATTAGGGATGAATTGGCTGGCCTTTTCATATTAGGCTGAGCCGTGATTGCAATAGCTTTATTTTTTTGGAATAAAATTTGAGGGTTCGTTATGACCCTTTCAAAGTTGCAATAGAATCCAGCGATCGGACAGATGACGGTTCTGTCTCACAATGTTTGGTGTAAGGCGGCAAGGTTGCTGTAGCTGAATCGGCTCAGATATCCCACGATATCGGTGATTACCCTAGCGTTTGTGCGGGTGAGCCACGGCCCGCCTGGCTTCCAGCCCATTCTTCGCGAATCGCAATACTCCGTATAGCAGTGGCCGTATTATTTGGTCATATATCTCCCTGATACTAAGACGGTCGCAGCACAAGATACCAAGATATCGCTAGCTGAGAAGCCGGATGGATTTCGCGAACCACGCGAGCCATGCAGAAACATAAACTGGAAGACACTGGCATAGCGGTCGCTTACGAAGCGTCGTCAGTAGGGGGATTTGTCTTATGGACGCAGACTACTCCGATGAGACGTACCGATCCGATCACTGAAAGTCGACTTCCGGATAACTCGCTATTCAGGACAGGAAGAGACATGAACAAAACAAACCATCCCGTCGACGAAGTATTGCCGTTTGGGCGGATGCTGGCCGTGGCCATCCAACACGTACTCGTGATGTACGCCGGCGCCATCGCCGTGCCGCTGATCATTGGCGCGGCGCTTAAGCTTCCCAAAGACCAGGTGGCCTTTCTGATCAGTTCGGATCTGTTCGCTTGCGGCATCGTCACCATGATTCAATGCATCGGTGTTTGGAAGTTTGGGATCCGCCTGCCTGTGATCATGGGCGTCAGCTTCGCGCCCGTCGGGCCGATGGTCGCGATGGCCAATTCGGGCGTGGGCCTGCCCGGCATTTTTGGCGCGACCATTGCTGCCGGTGTCTTCGGCATACTCGCCGCGCCGTTCCTGGGGCGCTTGTTGCGCTTTTTCCCGCCGATTGTGACGGGCTCTATCATCTTGACGATAGGTATGACGCTATTTCCGGTCGCCATCAACTGGTCCGGCGGCGGACATGGTTCGCCTCATTTCGGCGATCCGAGAAACCTGCTGGTCGTCGGCGTAGTGCTCTTGACGATACTGCTGATCAACAAATACCTAAAAGGCTTTCTTGCCAATATTTCAGTGCTGCTGGGTATGATTATCGGTTTTTTGATGGCGCTGGGTTTTGGCTTCACGGATTTCTCCGGAATTGGTCAAGCAGCATGGTTCGCCCCGGTCCGTCCCTTGGCCTTTGGGGCGCCGACTTTTGATATGGCAGCGATTGCTTCACTTTGCCTGGTGATGATCGTGATCATGGTCGAATCGCTGGGCATGTTCCTCGCATTGGGCGAGATTACCGGACGTCCTGTGACGCGCAACGACGCCAGCCGCGGGTTGCGCACCGATGGCCTGGGAACCCTGATTGGCGGTCTCTTCAATACATTTCCGCATTCTTCGTTTTCCCAGAACATCGGACTGATCGGGATCACCGGTGTGCGCAGCCGCTGGGCTATATCTATTTCAGGCATCGTGCTGACGTCGTTGGGTCTGTTGCCGAAATTGTCGAGCTTTATCGCTTCTGTGCCCGTGGTGGTCTTGGGCGGGGCGGGCCTTGCCATGTTTGGCATGGTGGCCGCGACCGGCGTCAAAATTCTGAGCAAGGTCAACTATGAGAACAAGAACAATCTGTTAATTGTGGCGATCAGCCTGGGGGTAGGCGCTATCCCTGAAGTCGCGCCGACCTTCTTTCAGCAACTCCCGCATTGGACCTCTGCGTTCACTCACAGCGGCATCACTCTGGCCGCGCTATTCGCGATTGTGCTCAATGCCTTTTTTAATCGCGGCGAGACGGTCGAAGAAGCCGAACGCGAATTGGCCAAAGATATGCAGATGGGCCGGGCTATCGGCGATGAGCACGCTCATCATTCGATCTGATCCGCACCGAAGCTTTCGCGCAAAGGTCTCCCTAAGCGTACGAGCAGATTTCTATTTGGTGTTTTAAAGTGGGCGCCCGTATCACTCCAGGGCGCCCTTGTTTTTTTACGGCGGCGATCGCCGCTGAGTAGCTTGACTTAGCGCCGCCACGGGTCTGGGTGATGGGCCTGCCATTCTGCGCGGGGCCAGTAGCGATGACCATCCCAATAATTATTACCATGCCAGCCGATTGAGATCGCCACGCCGGCGGCGGGTGCGGCGGCCACATATGCAGGCGCGGGCGCCACATAGACGGGAGCCGGAGCTACATAGACCGGCGCCGGAGCCACAATTACCGGCGCTGGGGCCACAACCGCCGGCGCCAAGGGGCGGGCGCCGATGTTGATGCCGACATTGACGTGGTCGGCGAACGCCAAGTGAGAGGCCGATAGAGCTATTGCACCCAATATAACGGGTAAAACTGAGTTTTTTTTCATCAAAATATCCCATAAGCTTACGTAACGACGTATCGCTTTGTTGAAGCCAAGTCGAACGACTTGCCATGCGCCGTGTGGAAATGGCCTCATAGCGGATGGGATCATCGAGCGGATAAGGGAAATTACGGATAGGACGTCGAATAAATCAGACTACTTCCGGTATTCAAGTGCGATGTCTGAAAAATCCCCAAGTACTAAGTTATCCACAAAAAATGTGCGTAACGCTGTGGATAACTCTACCGTGATGATAGGATGGCTTTACGTAATCAAGCGCTTGGCGGGCCGCGGTAGGTGCGGTGCAGCATTCCCCTGATCTTTTGAGTCGCTTCGCCCACCCCGCGTGGTGAGGTGCTTCATCACTTGAATGGCATCGACTGAAGGAGTTGACGGTGAGCGCACAACATGAGGTTGACGAACGGACTAACCTGACCGCCAACAACAAGTTCGAGTTATTGTTGTTCTGGCTGGGTGAGGCGAAAAACTCGGACCATCGAGAACTTTTCGGTATCAATGTCTTCAAGGTTCGCGAAATATTAGTGATGCCGACTGTCGTGGCGGTAGCGGGTTCGCTGCCGAATATGCTCGGTGTGGCCAATATCCGGGGGCAGATTATTCCGGTGATTGACTTGCCGTCGGCGGTCGGATGCAAGCCGCGCAATGGTTTGCAGATTTTGTTGGTGACCGAATATGCGCGTTCGACCCAAGGTTTCGCGGTCGAAGAAGTCGACGAAATCGTTCGGCTCGATTGGGGCCAGGTGCTGCCGGCCGAAGCCAGCGCCGCGGGCGGGATGGTCACCAGCATTGCCCGCCTGGACGGCAATGTCGATAATACCCGGCTGGCTCAGGTGCTCGACGTCGAGCAAATCTTGCGCAGTGTCTGGCCGGTGCACGAAGAGGACGTGAACCCCGCGACCATTGGCCCGGCGCTGTTACTGCCGCCGGGGACGGTGGTGCTGGCCGCCGACGATTCGGCATTTGCCCGTACTTTGATCGAGAGCGGTCTGGCGGCGATGCAAGCGCCCTTTATCATGACCAAGAGCGGTAAGGAAGCCTGGGAAATGCTCGAGTCGATTTCCGAATCGATGGCAGCGGAAGGCAAGACCGTGTATGACAAGGTTGCCCTGGTATTGACCGATCTGGAAATGCCGGAAATGGACGGCTTTACATTGACCCGTAAAGTCAAACAAGATCCTCGTTTTAGCCGGCTTCCGGTCGTGATCCATTCGTCCTTGTCGGGGACGGCGAACGAAGCGTTGGTGCAGAAAGTAGGGGCCGACGCTTATGTCGCGAAGTTTGTAGCGGACGACCTTGCTGCGACCATACGGCAGGTGTTGGCAAAGAGTTCCGCGAAATAATCTGTGGTTTAGCCGCGAGTTGGCTTTGAGCGATGAGCGACATGCACGTTAGCCCAAATAGTTTCGCCGAATTCGAAGATTTCAAGTCGATACTGGCTGAGCCCGGATCCCGTTTCGAAAGCCGCACCGTCTGCGAAGTGCGATCGGGCCGGCAATTGTTTCCGGTGTTAACCGCCACCATCGGATCGAATACACCGAATGCGCCTGCAATCGGATTTTTCGGCGGCGTTCATGGGCTGGAGCGCATTGGCACGCAGCTTATCCTTGACTATATGCGAGCCTTGCAACGGCGCTTGGAATGGGACGAGCAATTGCATGAGCAGTTGAGCTCGGTACGCTTGATTTTTATGCCTATCGTGAATCCCGGTGGCATGTGGGCGGGCACACGATCCAATCCGAACGGTGTCGACCTGATGCGTAATGCGCCCCAGGATGCAGACGGGCATGTTCCGTTCCTAGCCGGTGGTCAGCGTATCGGTGCTTGGTTGCCCTGGTATCGCGGTAGCCGTCACGGTGCGATGGAGCTTGAAAGTGCCGCATTGCTCGCGGTTGTGAAGCAGGAACTGATATCGAGGCCCTTGAGCTTTGCACTCGATTGCCATTCGGGTTTCGGCTGGGATGACAGCATCTGGTTTCCTTACGCACGAACCCAGCGCTGCATGGCGCATCTGCCCGAGATGTTCAAGCTCAAGACCATGTTTGAGCAAGCTTACCCTCATCACGCTTATGCCTTCGAGCCGCAAAGCCATCAATATATGCTACATGGCGATCTCTGGGACTGCGCCTACGATCAGACGCCCGCACCCAATATTTTCTTGCCGATGACGCTAGAGCTCGGATCCTGGCGTTGGATCAAAAAAAACCCTCGCCAACTTTTTTCCCGACTCGGTATTTTCAACCCCATTAAAGTCCATCGAACGGCGCGGGTCTTGCGCCGACATGCCAGTTTTTTTGAATTTTTGGCGAGAGCCGCATTCGCACCGCATCGCTGGTTGCCGCAAGGCGAGTTTCGCCAACAGTTGCAACAACGCGCCGTGGAACATTGGCAGCGCAAAGCCCGCCGATGACTACCTGGATATTGTTGCGCGGCCTGACGCGTGAGGCACGCCACTGGGGAGCGTTTCCCGCGCTGTTTTGTCAGGGACTCGATGCGCTGCCCGCGGCATTAGGCGTCACGCAGCTCGAACTCCCCGGAAACGGCCGGGAACGGGGGCAGCGAGCGCCACTCAGCGTTGCCGAGATGGTGGGCCGCGTACGAAGCAGTGCGGTCGAGCAGGGCCTGCGCGCGCCGTATCGGCTGCTCGCCATGTCGCTCGGAGGTATGGTCGCCACGGCATGGGCGCAGCAGCATCCTGAAGAGATCGAGCGTCTGGTTCTGATTAATACCAGCATGCGGCCGTTCTGTAGTATGCCGGAGCGACTTCGACCGACAGCTTGGCCGGCGGTGGCGCGTCTTGCCGCCGCGTGGGGAAATGCGCCGGCGTGCGAGCGGATCATCCATGACCTCACCTGTAAGCGCCGCGATACCGTGGGCGACGATTTGGCAAGATGGATCGAGATTCGGCGCAGCGCTTCAGTGACCGCTGCAAACGGCTTGCGACAATTGTGGGCGGCGGCCCGCTTCAGCGCCGAGCGCGAAGCGCCATGCTGTCCCACTCTATTGTTATCTTCCGCATTGGATGATCTCGTGAATCCGCTCTGCTCAACCCGCGTTGCAGCGCATTGGCGCGCGACACATGCCGTGCATCCCTGGGCTGGCCACGATTTGCCGCACGACGATCCTCATTGGACCTGCAAAACCATAGCCGATTGGCTAGCAGCGCTTGACAACGAAAGGTTCCATGCAGCACAGGCTTTGTAATCTTGTGTCATCGAATATGCCCGCCTTGGGCGAGAAAATGAAAACCTATCATGATGTTCGGCAGTCTTATTAATCAAGCTATCGATGATATAAGTAAGACTAGTAAACGATCTGATCTGACGGTTTTCTGACCCGGTCGCGGCCTGTTCCAATGAGGCTTTGAGTCCTAATGTTATGGTCCCGTCAGTTTTCTGTCCTGTTGCTGTCAGGTTGACTGTTTAGAATGCGACCGCAACGCGGCTGTCAACAGACAGCTCATTGAAAAGGGTATCCATGAAAGCAGGATCGAAAGGCTGGCGCTGGGCTATTGCCCTTCTCGTGGTGGTGGTGGTGGCCGGCATCGTCTGGTTTTATCTGCATAACGCCAAAAAGCCGGTGGCGCCGCGCATTGCCACGCCGGTTACCGCGGTTGCTGTCAAATTGGCCGATGTTCCGGTTTATATCGACGCTTTGGGTACCGTGACGCCAACCCGCACTGTGACCGTGGTGACGCAGATCAACGGTATCCTGAATACGGTCAATTTCAAAGAAGGCCAGCGCGTCAAAGCGGGGCAGGTGATTGCCAGCATCGATTCGCGGGCCTTGCAGGCGCAACTGGCGCAGGCGCAAGGCACGCTGCTGCATGATCAAGCGGCGCTCGCCAATGCGCGTCTTGACTTGGCGCGCTACCAGCAGTTGATCAAGATCGGCTCGATTACCCAGCAAACACTCGATACCCAAGTCGCCTTGGTTCAGGAGGATGAAGGTACGGTCAAGGCCGATGCCGGCAGCGTGCAAAATCTGCAGGTTCAAATCAGCTATTGCACTATCACCTCACCGGTCGATGGGGTAGTTGGTCTGCGCCTGGTCGATCCAGGCAACTATGTCACGACCACGGCGACCACCGGGGTGGCGGTGATTACCCAATTGCAACCGGCCACCGTGGTGTACGCCGTGCCGGAAGATTATCTGGGCCAAATTCACCGTGCCATGGCGCGGGGCGCCGTCACGGTCTATGCCTACGACCGCAATAAAATCACCATACTGGCCACAGGCAGTGTGCTCGCACTCGATAATCTGGTCGATACCTCGACCGGGACCGTTAAAATCAAGGCGGTTTTCCCCGCCAGCGGCGATGCGCTTTTCCCCAACCAGTTCGTTAATGCGCGCATGCAAGCCGATACCCTGAGCCAGGTCGCCGTGGTGCCGACCGCCGCGATCCAGCATGGCGCCAACGGCGATTTCGTGCTCGTCATCGGCGCGAATAATGATGTCGCACTACGTAATGTGAAATCCGGGCCGGTCTACAAGGACAACACCGCCATTCTGGACAACGGGGTCAAAGTGGGCGAGCAGGTTGTGACGGATGGCGCGGATAAACTCGATAACGGTTCGCTGGTGAAAGTCGTGGCGCACTCATGATGCCGGACTCAAAGCCATACCTAAAGCTGCCGCGCACATGAATATCTCACGCCCTTTTATCGAACGGCCGATCGCCACCACGCTGTTGATGATCGCCTTGTTGTTGGTCGGTATGTTGGCCTATCATCTGCTGCCGGTTTCGGCTTTGCCCGAGGTCGATTACCCGACGATCCAGGTCTACACCGAATATCCGGGCGCCAGCCCCGATGTCGTCAGCTCGTCGATTACCTCGCCGCTCGAACGGCAATTCGGTGAAATGCCCGGCTTGAAGACCATGAATTCGACCAGTTCGAATGGCGCTTCGGTGATTACCTTGCAGTTCGATTTGTCGCTGTCGCTTGACGTTGCCGAACAAGAAGTGCAGGCGGCCATTAATGCGTCGGGTAGTTATTTGCCGGCCAATCTGCCGTACCCGCCGGTGTATAGCAAGGTCAATCCTGCCGATGCGCCGGTCTTGACCTTATCGCTGACGTCCGATGTCCTGCCGCTGCCGAAGATCGAGGATCTGGCCGACACGCGGTTGGCGCAGAAAATCTCGCAGATCTCGGGCGTGGGCTTGGTGACCATCAGCGGCGGTCAACGCCCGTCGGTGCGGATCGAAACCGACACGGGCGCCTTGAACGCTTTGGGCATGTCCTTGGACGACGTGCGTACAGCCCTGGGTACCGCCAACGTGAATCAGGCCAAGGGTGATCTCGACGGCAAATACCAGTCGTATTCGATTGGTGCAAACGATCAACTGCAGACCGCCGACGACTACACCAACCTGATCATCGCCTATAAAAATGGCGCGCCGATACGGATTGCGCAGATCGCGACCTCGATTCAAGGACCGGAAAACCTGCAACAAGCGGCTTGGACCAATAGCACGCCGTCTATCGTGTTGAATATCCAGCGCCAGCCCGGCGCCAATGTGATTCAGGTGGTCGATCGCATCCAGTCCTTATTGCCGCAATTGCGCGCGGCCTTGCCGGCGACCTTGAAAGTCGCTGTGTTGACCGACCGCACACAAACCATCCGGGCCTCGGTGACCGATGTGCAATATGAATTGGCCACTGCGGTCGGCCTGGTGGTGATGGTGATTTTCCTGTTTTTGCGGACCATCCCGGCGACGATTATCCCGGCCGTCACGGTTCCGCTGACCCTGGTCGGCACACTGGCGGTCGCCTATATGCTGGGTTTTTCTCTGAACAATTTGACGCTAATGTCGCTGACGGTGGCCACTGGTTTTATTGTCGACGATGCCATCGTGATGATCGAAAACATCACGCGCTATATCGAAGCCGGCGATAAGCCGATGGAGGCCGCGCTCAAAGGCGCCAAGCAAATCGGTTTTACGATTATTTCCCTGTCGGTGTCCTTGATCGCCGTGATGATTCCCTTGCTCTTTATGGGCGATGTGGTGGGCCGTTTGTTCCGCGAGTTTGCGCTGACGCTGGCGATAGCAATTGTTATTTCCGCGCTGGTCTGTTTGACGCTGACACCGATGATGTGCTCGCGCATGCTGAAGGAGCATAGTGGCGAACACAAGGTCGATTTTTTCGATCGTATCAATCAGCGCTATGTGCGCGGACTGGACTGGGTACTTCTGCATCGCGCGCTCACCTTGATTTCGGTGGCGCTGACCACGGCGCTGACTTTCCTGATTCTGTTTCTGATGCCGAAGGGCTTTTTCCCCGAGCAGGATACCGGCTTGCTGCAAGGCATTTCGCAAGCTGCGCCGGGCATTTCCTTCCAGCAGATGGCGCTTAAGCAACAACAGTTGGTCACGCAGATTCTGAAGGACCCAGCGGTCACTAGCCTGTCGTCGTTTGTCGGCATCGACCAGACGAATCCGACCATCAATCAAGGCAGCATCCTGATTAATTTGAAGGATAAGAGTGACCGCAGCAGCAGCGCCGAAGTGATACGGCGCTTGTCCGATTCCAACGAGAACACGCCGGGCATGCATTTGTTTCTGCATCCGGTACAGGATTTGACGCTCGACGACTCGATCTCCACGACCACCTATCGCTTGGGATTGCAGGCAACCGACCCCGACGTATTGACCTTGTGGACCGGCAAATTGATCGCAGCGCTCAAGCATGACCCGGTGTTTGCCGATGTGCAAAGCCAGGCAATGCAACAGGGCAATCAAGTGCAACTGACGTTCGACCGCGATACGGCATCGCGTTTGGGGGTCACGCCGCAAAATATTGACGACGTGTTGTACGACGCCTTTGGCCAGCGCCAGGTTTCGACCATCTTTACGCAGCTCAATCAATATCATGTGGTGCTGGTCGCCAACAAAGATCCAGACGATTTATCAGGTTTGCTCAATGGTTTGTATGTGGATACCTCCTCGGGAGGCATCGCGCCCTTGTCGAGCATGGCGACCATGAAAGTCATCCAGGCGCCGGTGACAATTAATCGCGAAGGGCAGTTTCCTTACGCCGATGTGTCCTTTAACCTGGCGCCCGGTTATACCTTGGGCACAGCCGTTTCGCACCTGACCCAAGCCGAGCAGAGTGTTGCCTTACCGCAAACTGTGCAGGCTACGCTTGAGGGATCGGCGGCAACCTTCCAATCGTCCCTGTCCAATGAGGCGTTTCTGGTGTTGGCCGCGATTATCGTGGTCTATCTGATGCTCGGCGTGTTGTACGAGAGCTTTATCCATCCGGTGACGATCCTGTCCACTTTGCCGTCGGCGGCGCTAGGCGCATTGTTGGCGCTGTTTGTCACCGGCACGCAATTCGACATCATCGGTTTGATCGGCATTGTGCTGCTGATCGGTATCGTGATGAAAAACGCGATTATGATGATCGACTTCGCCCTGGAGCTGGAGCGCAACGAAAACGCCACGCCGCTTGAAGCGATACGGCGCGCCGCGGAATTGCGCTTCCGGCCGATTCTGATGACCTCGATGGCCTCGCTATTTGGCGCTGTTCCCTTGGCGTTCGGCACCGGCATGGGATCGGAGTTGCGTCATCCCTTGGGTATCGCCATCATCGGCGGCTTGCTGGTGAGTCAATTGTTGACGCTGTTTTCAACGCCGGTCATTTATCTGGCGATGCATCGTGTCGAAGGCTACTTTAGCCGGCGTGATCGTTTGGTCGCGGAGTAAGCCGGCATGAACCTGTCCGCACCGTTTATCCGGCGCCCTGTCGCGACCACGCTGTTCGCCGTCGCGATTGCGCTGGCCGGGATGCTTGCCTTCAAACTGTTGCCGGTGGCGCCGCTGCCTGAAGTCGATTTCCCGACCATCAGCGTGTCCGCAACCTTGCCCGGCGCCGATCCGAACACCGTGTCGAGTTCGGTGGCGACGCCGTTGGAGCGCCAGTTCGGACAAATTTCCGGCATCACCCAAATGACCTCGGTGAGTTCGCTCGGGGCAACCCGCATCACCATGCAGTTCGACCTGAACCGCGATATCGATGGTGCGGCTCGCGATGTGCAAGCCGCCATCAATGCCGCCCGCACTAATCTGCCCAGCACGTTGGATGGCAATCCGACCTATCGCAAGGTTAACCCCGCCGACGCGCCGATCCTGATCATTTCTTTGACCTCCGATTCGGCGACGCGCGGCCAGTTATACGACGCGGCGTCAACCGTGCTGCAACAGAAGCTGCTGCAAACGGCGGGTGTGGGCGACGTCACGGTCGGCGGCGGAGCCTTGCCCGCGGTGCGTATCGAATTGAATCCCGACCGCGTCAGCCATTACGGCATCAGTCTCGAACAAATTCGCACCGCGATCGCCAATTCGAATGTCGATTTGCCGAAGGGGTGGACCGCGAACAACGGCCAGTCGTACAGCATCGGCGCAAACGACATGTTGTACGACACCGGCGATTATGGCCCGCTGATCGTCAGGAAAAACGGCGGCGATGTGGTGCATATCTCGGATCTGGGCTACGTCAAGCAGGATGTCGAAAATCTTGAGAATTATGGTTTGTCGGACGGCAAGCCCGCGGTTCTGCTGATTGTCTTTAAGCAGCCTGGGGCCAATGTGATCGACACGGTGAAAAACGTCAAAGCTGCCTTGCCGTTTTTGCGCGCGTCTATCCTACCGACGATCAGACTGAATATTTTGATGGATCGCACGACCACCATTCAGGCGTCCTTGATCGGGGTCGAGGTTACCTTGCTGCTTTCCATGCTGCTCGTGACTGCCGTGACCTACGCATTTTTTCGCGACTGGCGCACCACGCTGGTGCCGGCAATTGTTGTGCCGCTGTCCTTATTGGGCACCTTCGGGGTGATGTACTTCCTAGGCTTTAGCCTAAACAATCTATCCTTGATGGCGCTGACCATTTCGACCGGCTTTGTGGTCGATGATGCGATTGTGGTGGTCGAAAATATCACGCGCCACCTAGAGCTTGGCGAGTCTCCCATCGAAGCGGCACTGGCGGGCACGCAGGAAGTCGGCTTTACGATCTTGACCATTAGTATTTCGCTGATCGCCGTGTTTATTCCCCTGTTAATGATGGGCGGCATCGTCGGTCGTTTGTTTCGCGAGTTCTCGGTATCGCTGTCGGTTGCTATCGTGATGTCGATGCTGATTTCGTTGACGGTCACGCCGATGCTGGCCAGCATTACTTTCAAAAGTCATGGAGGAGAGAAGCGCGAGCCGGGTTTGTCCGACCATCCTAATTCGCGCTTTCATCGTTTCTATGAGCGCAGCCTCGGTTGGGTGATGCTTCATCCGCGGCTGATGGGGATTGTGACAATACTTGTTTTGGCGTTGAACGTGCTGCTCTATGTGGTGATACCCAAGGGTTTCTTTCCGCAGGAAGATACCGGCCGCTTGATGGGCACGGTGTTGGCTTCGCAAAGTATTTCCTACCATGCGATGCAGCAGAAATTTCAGCAAATCAACCAGTTGGTACTGAAGAACCCCAATGTCGATACGGTGGGCGGTTTTGTCGGCGGCAGTAACGCCATCAATAGCGCCATGCTGTTCGTTTCGCTCAAACCGCTGGGCGTGCGTCACGCGACTGCCGATGAAGTGATCAACCAGCTGCGCCGTACGCTGGGCAATATTCCGGGCGCCCGCTTGTATTTACAGTCGGCGCAAGATATTACCGTGGGCGGGCGGCAAAGCGCGGCGCAATACCAATACACCATGACGGCCGACGACCAGGCCGATCTGGACAAGTGGGTGCCGAAGGTCGAAGCCAGCTTGCATAAATTGCCTATGTTGACCGATATCAATACCGATCAGCAGGACAACAGCATGCAGGCGACCGTCAATGTCAACCGCGACACCGCGGCGCGCATGGGCGTGAATTTCGATACGATTGACCAGGGGCTTTACGACGCTTTCGGCCAGCGCCAGGTCTCGACCATATACAAGGCAGCTAACCAATATCATGTGATCATGGAGTTGGCGCCCGAATATTGGACCGATCCGGCGGCGCTCAAAGCCATTTATATTCCGACCGGGGCGCCGAGCTCCACCGGTAGCGGCGCCACCAGCACGACCTCGATCGCCAAGGCGGTTGCGGCCGGTGGTGCGTCGAGCGTTCAGACTCTGGTGCCCTTATCGGCGATGGCGCAGTATTCGATCGGTCGCACGGCCATTTCGATCAATCACCAAGGCACCTTTCCCGCTGTGACTGCCTCGTTTAACTTGAGCCCCGGCGCGTCGATCGGGCAGGCGACCCTGGCCGTCAACGCTGCCGTCGCACAATTGCGGATGCCGGCCAGCGTTACCGGGGCCTTCTCGGGCACAGCACAGGTTTTCCAGCAGTCGGTCGCGAGCGAACCGTTGTTGATCCTGGCCGCCATTCTGTCAGTGTATTTGGTGCTCGGTATTCTCTACGAAAACCTGATTCATCCATTGACCATCTTGTCGACCTTGCCTTCGGCCGGTGTCGGCGCTTTGATTGCACTGCTGATTACCGGCACGCAACTATCGATCATTGCCTTGGTTGGGGTGATTCTGTTGATCGGTATCGTCAAGAAAAACGCCATCATGATGATCGACTTCGCCATTACCGAAGAACGCCGTTGCAATCTGACGCCCGAGCAAGCGATTGTGCGCGCCTGTCTGGTACGGTTTCGCCCGATTATGATGACTACCATCGCCGCCATGCTGGGCGCGGTGCCACTCGTGTTCGGCTCCGGCTACGGATCGGAATTCCGCAAGCCTTTGGGGATTGCCATTATCGGCGGTCTTTTATTCAGCCAAGTATTGACGCTCTACACGACTCCCGTCATTTACCTCTGGCTCGACCGCGCAGATCAACGCCTGCATAGACGCAGAAAGGGAGCATGACGATGCCTCGCTCAATCATTTCCGCCGGCATGCGCCGCCGTCCTGTCTTAAGCTTGGGCCGTTGTGCGATGAGCCGATGCGCGGCCTTGATTGCCACGCTAATCATCACCGCTTGCGCGGTCGGCCCCGACTATCATCAGCCGAAAATCGACTTGCCGGCAGGTTTCAAGGAGGGGGCGGATTGGCAGCGCAGCGACGCCAATCCGCAAGGTGCGCTCGCCAGCCAGTGGTGGTTGATGTTTAACGACCCGCAGTTAACGCAATTACTGCAGCAATCGCTTCAGGCAAACCAATCGATCGTCGCCGCGGAAGCCGCCTACCGCGTGGCGCAAGCCGAGGTCGATGCCGACACGGCAAGTCTGTTTCCTATTGTTTCCGCAGGGCTTAGTGGTAGCCGTAGTAATTCGAGCAGCGGCGGTACAAGTAGCAGCGCGGGCGGCGCCACCGGCACGTCGGCCGCAGGAAGCGCGGCGCCGCACAATGTGGTCAACGCTTCCTTGACTGCCAGTTGGGAGCCCGATTTGTGGGGGGCGGTCCGGCGTCAGATCGAATCGGGCAAAGCCACGGCGCAGGCTGCCGATGCGACACTGGCGGGTGAGCGGCTGTCGATTGCCGCAAGCGTCGCCGCGGATTATTTTGCTTTGCGCCAATATGACACGGACATCGATTTGCTGACAAAGCAGCAGACCATAGACGCTCGGCTACTTGATGTGGCGCGGGCCAACTATCAGCAAGGCACGGCTTCAAACGATGCGTTGTTAGTTGCTGAAGATACGTTGGAGAGTGTGATCGCCGCGGTGCAAGCGTCGAAGATTGCGCGCGAGCAGGAAGAGCATGCCATCGCGGTATTGCTTGGCGTGCCGCCGGCCAATTTCACGATCGCGCCGCAAGCGGCTTATGCTTATACCAATCCCGAGGTGCCGCTCGCGATTCCTTCTGTGTTGTTGGAACGGCGCCCTGACGTGGTCACGGCCGAGCGCACTGCCGCGGCCGCCAATGCGCGTATCGGCGCAGCTGAGGCGGCATTTTTTCCAACCCTGGATTTGAGCGCGCAGGGCGGTTTTCAGCACAATACGCTGGCGCATTTATTTTCCCTGCCGAGCCGGGTCTGGACCGTCGGCCCCGATCTTGCCGCAACCTTGTTCGACGGCGGCGCGCGCACGGCGGCAGTGCATCAGGCCGAGGCAACTTACGATGAGGATGCCGCCAATTACAAGCAGGCCGTACTAACGGCATTCCAGAATGTCGAGGATAGCTTGTCGTCGGTGAATCACCTGAATGATGAGGCGCTGGCTTTCCAGCGTGTCTACCAGCGCAATCAGCAACTGTTTGCCAGCGAACAAGCGCAACTCAAGGCCGGTACCGCGAGCGAAGCCAGTGTGCTGACCCAGCAACTGATCTTGCTGACTGCCGAGCAAAGCTTGCGCGACGCCCAGGGCCAAGTCGCGCAAAGCAAGATTTTGCTGATCAAGAATCTGGGCGGCGGATGGGAGGCCCCATTGGCGGCTTCCAGACGACGCTAATTATTGCGCTGTGTGCTGGAAATTGCCATCGGTAGTGAGGAATGCATACACCGCATTGGTCGGCACTTTGTGAGCGTAAGTGGTCGGACGCAGGCCATCCCAGAACATAAAGCTGTCGGGGTTGTAGCAATGCGGACGCGTGTTCACATTCAAGTCTGGAGCAAACGATACCGATGCCCCGAGCGCAAAGCGCGGGGACATCGGATCAATCGGCCGGAATCACGCAACGATAATTTAATGCACCCAGTGACAGGTGCGATGATGATGTCTATCGGAATGACATACCTTGTGACGGTGGTCGTCCGCCTGCGCGTTTAATGGCGCGAGTGCGGCAAGCCCGATGGACAGGCTCAATGTTGCCAGAAGTAATTTCCCAAATTTCATGTCGTTCTCTGTGTAAGTGAAAGACGTCAGACATGCCAAAGCGACAAACGTTTGTTTTATTTTGTCTCTATAACTAGATATATATCTTATGTTGCATCAGTGGAGCTTTAGATAAGCAAGGCTTATGGCAAACCCTATGGGCGGCGCCAGGCAATATTAGGAGACCCCGAGTGCTTGGGGGCAGGTGACAGATCAGGCGTCGGTGGGATTGATGTAGTGGTCGCAGGAATTGACACTGTTTAACAGTGATTGATTCCAATATGTGCTAGTTTTTTATTTATCGAGAAACTTTCGCGACGTTGTCGCACTAACCGGGCTAATGCAACAAAGCCTCAATGTAACATTGAATTCCGGGAACGGTATTCGGGGGACTCCGACGAGGCATTAGCGAGGTGATGGCATGGGGAAAATCAACACATTCCTTGCCCTGATGTTCCTGCTGCTTATCCTGCTGTCGACTGCGCATGCCGAAGATACGGTGACGCTGACGTCACTCGAATGGCCGCCCTATTCGGGTGAGCAATTACCGGCCCAAGGCGCCTCGTGCGCGGTGGCCAAGGCGGCTTTCGCCGCCATGGGCTATCACCTGAAGATCGAATTTTATCCCTGGTCGCGCGCAGTTAAGCTGGCGGCGACGCAAGCCAATTACGCCGGTTACTTTCCCGAATACTATTCACCTTCGGTAGCCACGCGCTTTATTCTGTCTGATCCGATGGGTACGGGACCGCTGTCGCTGGCCCAGCGGCGCAGTAGCCCGATTCGCTGGAACACCATTGCCGACTTATCGCATTGGCGCGTGGGGGTGGTGCAGGATTACGTCAACAATATCGAGTTCGATCAACGCGTCGCCGAGCACCTGCAACCGGTCGATGTTGCCATCAACGATACGCTGAACCTTAAAAAACTGGCCGCCGGACGCGTGGATCTGGCAATTGTCGACCCCTATGTATTCGATTTTCTCGCTGAGCAAAATTCTCAACTAACGAGCTTGTTGGAGATCAACCCAAAGATTATCGAAAACAAGCAACTTTATATTGCGTTCAAACGTACTCCCGATGGGGTGCGTTGGGCGAACATTTTCAATCAGGGGCTCCGTAAGATCGATGTAACCGCGATCATGCGGCAGTACATTAAAGATTACCGTTAGCTGTGCGTTTGCCCTAGCCCTGTATCAATACCCCGTCAACACGGCCAATGCCAATGCGATGCCCGACAGCAAAAATAACGTGACAAATAGCGGCCAGATAAACTTGATCCATTCACCATAGCCGACACGCGCCGTGGCCAGGTAGGCCAGCAGCATGCCTGAGGTCGGCGTGACCATATTGGTGAGTCCGCCGCCGAGAATAAAGGCGAGTACCGAGGTTTGTCCGCTGACGCCGGAAAGCTGCGCAATCGGCCCGATAATCGGCATGCTGACAGCCGCCTTACCGGATACAGACGGAATAAAGATATCGAGCAGCATTTGCACGCCCATCAGTCCGTTTGCGACCCAGACGGGCGATTGGCCACGCGCAAGACGCGTGAAAAAATCGATCAGCGTATCGAGCACCAGACTGTTTTGGAGAATCTGCTCGACTGAGGCTGCAAGCCCGATCAACAAGCCTGCGAGCATCATGCCTTTCATTCCGTCGACAAAGGCATCCGATGCGCTGCGCGAATCGAGCCGACCGACTGCCGCCGTGACGATACTGATAAAGACATAGAACGCCGAGAGTTCGACATTGCCCCAAGCGAATTCACGGGTGCCGATGACCAGCATTGTGGCCGCCATCGCGAGCACTACCAGGGTTGCCTGGTGGCGGGGTGAAAGCGGTGTGCGCGCTTGGCTCCGCGCGCCGGCTTGGGCCTGTTCGCGGCGATAACCGCTGCGCCGCACCTGATACAGCAGGTACAGGATGCCGAGCGAGAGAAACACGGCAAACACGCCAATCCGCATGGCGATCCCGCTAAACAGCGGCACACCGACGAGCGGCTGCGCGACCGCGAGCGAGAGCGGATTGGTGACGGATGCGATGTAGCCGATTTTTGCGGCGATCGCGACCAGACCGACCGCAAACAGGTTGGATAGACCTAAGCGTTTGGCGAGCACCATCATCATGGGAATGATCACCAGGTATTCGGAGATAAATCCAAGCAGGGTGCTGCCCAAGCCGATGAGCAGCATCAGTATCGGCGCGAGTACGTAAACATTGCCCGAGCTCAGCTGAATCAGGCGATCGATGCCTGCATCGACCACACCGGTTTTACGCATCACACCGAACATCCCGCCGACAAACATCACCATAAAGATCAGCGGTGCGTTCTTGATCAGGCCATTTGGCACGGCCACAAATGCCGAGATCAAGCTTGCCGGCGCGGCATGATCGGCGCGGCTCACGGTGATCGAAGGCGAAACGAGTGTGGCGAAACCGTGTGTCTTCGGAACAGCGTGGTAGGTTTCGGGGACGACGACTTGCGCTATGCGGTCAAAGCGCCCGGAGTCGATAAAGTAAGTCATGGCGACTGCCGCGATCAGTACCCAGATCATCATCACCACCGGATGCAGCATTTTCCCGTGCGGCTTTTGCTTGTGCGGGGTATCTGCGGCGATCGGAGGCTCGTCGCTACCATGCGTCGGGGGTGTGGCGAACATGGGCATATTTTCCTTTTTCAGAGCTGAATCAAGCCGACAGCAGAGTAGGACGCGCCGGCGTATAACCGAGTTCGGCGGAGATTGTTTGGCTGCAGGCTTGTAGACGTTCAAGATAATCGGGGATCTCGGCACGGCTAATGCGCGTTTCCGGCCCCGTAATGCTGACCGCCGCAATCGCCGCGCCTGTCATATCGTGTACCGGCACCGAGATCGCGACAGCGCCCAAGGTGACTTCGCCGACGCTGACGGCATAGCTTTTGCGCATCACCGTATCGAGTTCCTCGACAAGCTTGAGCGAGTGCTGGGCTTGAGGCAGATTCTTTAGGCGAGCGAAATAGTCGTTTTTCACGGCGTTCGGGGCAAATGCCAGTAATACCTTGCCGGATGCTCCGAAGTTGATCGGGCGGCGGTTGCCGACCGAGCCCACCGTACGCATTTCGTGAGTGGTCTCGCAGCGCGCGACGCAGACGGTTTCGAGCCCTTCGCGCACGCGCAGCACGATTGTCTCGTTAATTGCCTGATTCAGCACCAACATATGCTTTTGCGCCGAACGCACCAAAGTATTTTGCTGGGCGGCTGCGACGCCGAGCACAAACGCTTGTGGCCCCAGGGTGTAGGTGGAAGTGCGTACATCCTGCACCACAAGGCGATGCAGCTCCAGTGTGCATAGCATGCGGTAGGTGCGCGACTTGTTGATGCCGAGTTGGTTGGCCAGCTCGGTGACGCCGAGGCTGGGATGTTCGGCGACGTAACTGAGCAATTTGAGTGCACTGTCCACCGAATCGACAATGTAGTTCATGGTGCGTCCTTGATAGCATCGAGTTGTGTGCGAACGTACTTTGCCAGGGCGTCGACAAAGGTATCGAGATCGCGCTTGAGCGTGTCGAAGCCCGAGTGTTTCGCAAACCCGGCTTCATCCATATACAACGCGCGATTGATTTCGATCTGAATGCTATTGCGCCGACGAGCAGGGTCGCTTACCGCGGTTAACAGATCGCCACCCTGATACGGATCATTGATTTGCACGCGATAACCGGCTTCGCTGAAGTGCCGGGCGGCCCAATGCGTGAACGCCGGGTCGGAAGTTGCACCGAGCCGGTCGCTGATAACAAAGTCAGGCCGCGCCTCGCCGGCATCGACGTTCATTTCATTACCGTGCGATTTCATTGAATGGCAGTCGACATGCCACAGTGCGCCGTGCGCGGCAAAGGCGTGCTCGGCGGCATCGATCAACGCCTGACGATAAGGCAGGTAATAGCGATCGATGCGCTGCCGCACTTCCGCAATCGGCAGCTTGCGGTTGTAGATCGGCACGTTTGGCAATGCATAACGGCGAATCAAACCCATGCCGCGCAAGGTGTATTTTTGCGGCGAAATCGGGTGGGGCCACGGCTCGGCCAGTAGTTCTGCGTCGATGTCGGTGATGGCTCGGTTCGGATCGATATAGGCGCGCGGGAAATGTGCACCTATTAGTATGCCGCCACGCTCGGGCACACCGGCCCAGAGTTCGTCGACGAAAGCATCCCATGACGAGAGAAGGGCCTCGCGCGGAGCGATGCTGCCGAAGTCCGTCGGCAAAGTGATGCCGCTGTGCGGCGAATCGAACACGATAGGCAGCGGTGCGACTTGCGGCTCGGCGATAAAGTACGCTGCGAATTCGGCTGCTGCGAGGGTGTTGTTGCTGAACGTCACAATCGGATTTTTCCTTGTCGTTTCCAGTGCAGAAAGCAGGATCTAAAACAAATTATTTTCTCTGTGTGTTTTATTGTATAAAACATTGTATTTATATTTGATACTTAACAAAACTAACAGTCAAGATGATTTTTTAGTTGCCACTAAGTCATCAACCTGAAAAATAACATTTATGGTGCATTTTTATCGAGTTTTAATAGGTAAAACACGGCTGTTTTTCATTCTTATCTAAGTCCTGCCTGGCTATTTTAAATCAAGTTGACGCTAGAATGATTTAAGACTATGTTTTATCTAATAAAACACGTCAGCGCAAGGCTTCTGAGCTAGGCCAGCGCGTCAATTTCCATAAAAAACAAGGGCGACGAAGATGAACAGAACGGGTTTGGCGATGGCGCTGGCAAGCGCGGGTATCGGGGCGGCAACGATGTGCGGTCAGGCATGCGCTCAGTCGAGTGTGACCTTGTACGGCATCGTTGATGCCGGTTTCACTTACACCAATAACCAAAGTGGCCATGCAAACTACCAGGCGACTTCCGGCAGCGAACAAGGTTCGCGCTGGGGTTTTCTCGGTAGCGAGGATTTAGGCGGCGGCAACCGCGCGGTCTTTAAGCTGGAAAACGGCTTTAATATGGATACCGGGGTGGCAGGCTCGAACGGCCGGATATTTGGGCGGCAAGCGTGGGTCGGCTTGTCCAGCAATCAATGGGGCACGGTGACACTCGGGCGCCAATACAATGCGGCGCAGGACTCGCTCGAACCGCTGCAAGTGTCCAACGACACCTCGCAATACGGCACGCACCCCTTCGATACCGATGACTTGAACAATACCTTTCGCACCGACAATTCCGTTAAGTACGTGACGCCGAATTTTGGTGGCTTGCAGTTCAATTCAATGTACGGTTTTAGCGGTAACGCCGGTAATTTCGCGACCAATAGCTCTTGGAGCGTCGGCGCGACCTACCAGAACGGCCCGTGGAATCTCGGCGCCGCCTATGTTCAACTCAACCATCCGGCAACAGATACGACTGGCGCGATTCCCTCGGATAGCTATTTCACTTTCCTGACGGGTATCACACAGCAACGCATTTGGGGCGCGGGTGGTTTATATGCAATGGGTAACGCGAGTATCGGCTTGATGTATACCAATACCGATTTCGAGCTCACGCCGTCGAGCACACACCGAATGTATCAGAACCTTGAAGCCAGTCTGCGCTATAAGATCACGCCGGCACTTCGTGCGGCCATCGGTGAAACCTACACCGCGGTTAACACCAATACCTCACCGAGCAGTTGGCATTATTGGCAGACCACCACGGCGCTTCAGTACTTCCTATCGAAAAGCACCGATGTTTACATCGACCTGCTCTATCAACGCGCCTCCAATGCCGTCGCTCAGATCGAAGGCGCATCGGGTCCGTCTAGCGGCGGCACGCAATTGCTGGCGGTAACGGGCATACGCCATAAGTTTTAAACCGCTTCGATCTATCCTTCCGATGCCGGTGGCAAGCACGGGGCGCTCATAATGCGTCTCGGTGCGGTTCGTCGTGTTGCGCAAGGTCACGCTGCTTATAGGGCCGGCGCTGAGCGATCAGTGAGCGACCGCGTCGGTAGGTGCCGCTGCTTGGCGGCTTGATGTGGGCGCCTTCAATCAACAATCGTGCTGAGGTTGCCGCGCACGCGTTGCAGCAGTGAGATCAGTTGTTTGGTTTCTTGAGCGCTGAGCCCATTGAGCGCTTCCGCCGCAATTTCGTCGCCGACTAGGCGCGCTTGGTTGAGGGCTTGTTCGGCTTTCGGCGTCATGCGAACTTGCCGGGCGCGGCGATCCAGCGGATCTGCCAGACGTTCGATCCAGCCGCCTTCCTCCATACGGTCGAGCAAACGACCGGCCGAGATGGGCGTCACTTCCAGTAAATCCGCCAGTCGCGCTTGGTTGACGTCGCCGTAATGCGCGAGGTAGGCCAGGGCGCGACATTGCGCGCGGGTCAGGTCCAGGGACGATTTGGCGAGATCGTCGAAACGTTTGCCGCAGAGGCGGCCGACGTCGGATATCAAGAAGCCGAAGCGTTGCTCTAAGAGGGTTTCCATAACACGATTATACGAAAGTTGAACCCGCAAAACATCCCCAGCACAAACGCTTGCTTGCGCGATGCGCTGGAATGCATATAATAAGCATGCTTATCATTCTTATTATAGGGCAGGCGCGTCTTTCTCAATGTCTTCAGAAACCCTAGTCGAGCCTGTCAGTCCCGCCGCGGCGCCTATCAATCGCGGCATGCTGACTCTGGCCATCATGTTGGCGACGCTGATCCAGACTCTGGACAGCACGATTGCCAACGTGGCGCTGCCGCATATGCAAGGTAGCTTGTCGGCTTCTCAGGATGAAATTACCTGGGTGCTGACCTCGTATATTGTTGCCGCTGCGATCGCCACGCCGCTGACGGGCTGGCTCTCCGATCGCTTAAGCATGAAACGCCTGTTGATTATTTCGATTGCGGGCTTTACGCTCGCCTCGGCCTTGTGCGGTCTGTCCGAAAGTTTGACCCAGATTGTCGCATCGCGTTTGCTGCAGGGGATCTTCGGCGCTTCGCTGGTGCCATTGTCGCAATCGATCTTGCTCGATATCAATCCGCGCGACAAGCAGCCGCAGGCCATGGCCGTGTGGGGCATGGGGGTGATGATAGGTCCGATACTCGGGCCGACGCTGGGTGGCTGGCTAACCGACAGTTATAACTGGCGCTGGGTATTTTTTATCAATGTGCCGATCGGTGCTTTTGCGCTGTTTGGCATTATGACGTTTCTGCCCGGCCGCGCCCCCAAGCTAGGGATTAAGTTCGACACCTTCGGCTTCGCCACGCTGGGCCTCGCGATCGGCGCGCTGCAGGCGCTGCTCGATCGCGGCGAACAACTGGATTGGTTCGGCTCGGTTGAAATCCGCATTGAAACTTTGCTGGCCGTCATCAGTTTTGCGTTTTTTGTGGTGCATACAGCCACCGCCGGTTCGCGCTCGTTCTTCCGTTATCAGTTGTTGAAAGACCGTAATTTTGCAACCGGGACCTGCTTTATTTTTATCATTGGCGCAGTGATGTACGCGACGCGCGCGCTATTGCCGCCGATGCTGCAGTCATTGATGGGCTATCCGGTTGCACTGACCGGACTGGTCACGGCGCCCAGCGGCATCGGCACCATGATCGCGATGCTGCTCGCCGGCCGGCTGTTGAAATGGGTCGATGGCCGCATGCTATTGCTGGGCGGTTTTTTGATTTCCGCCTTCGCACTCTGGCAGATGATGGGCTATACCATCGAACTGTCGCAGTCCGACATTGTCTGGCCCGGCGTGATTCAGGGTTTCGGCTTGGGGATGGTGTTCGTGCCGCTTAGCGCTATGTCGTTCTCCACGTTGTCTCCTGAGCTGCGCGCAGACGGCACGGCCACCTTCAGCCTGATGCGTAATATTGGCAGCAGTATCGGCATTTCCGTCGTACAGACGCTGTTGACGCGCAACACGCAAGTCGCGCATGCGGGCCTTGCCGCCAACGCTAACGCTTTTAATCCGGCCATGGCGAGCACGCTGGCCGATAGCTCGCACTACCAGCTTGCGCTGCTGAATCAATCGATTACACAGCAAGCGGCGATGATTGCCTATCTCAACGATTTCAAATTTATGTTTATCGCTACTTTACTGGTGGTGCCGCTGCTTTTCCTGATACGGCCGGCGGCGAAAATGCCCGGGGATAGCTTGGCGCACGTGGCGATGGATTGAGTTAAACCCGGGTCTCAACGTTTGTTTTTATTGAGGTTCTGCCAGATAGCGTTCCACCAAGCGGGTCCAGAATGCGGCGCCGGTTGTCAAGTTGTCGTCATTGAAATCGTAGCCGGCGTTGTGCAACATCGGCTGACCCACGCCATTGCCCATGCGCAAGAAGCAGCCAGGCCGATGCTGTAGGTAATAGGCGAAATCCTCACTGCCGGCAATCGGTGGAAAGTTGGCGACCACGTGCTCCGCACCCACGAGTTCTTCGGCGATCTGGCGTGCGAATTCGGTTTCACGCTCGCTATTGACGAGTACCGGGTAACCTTTGATATAGTCGATTTCCGCCGTGCCGCCGTAAGCCTGCGCATGTGCATGGGCCAAGGCGCGGATCCGGGTTTCCAACTGCAGGCGTACCTCGGGCGCGAATGAACGCACGCTTATTTCGAGTAGTGCGCTTTCTGGTATCACATTGCTGGCATGCCCGGCGTGCAGGCTGCCGACCGTTACCACTGCGGTTTCGGCCGGGTCTACGCTGCGTGCAACGATGGTTTGCAAGGCCATTACCAAGCTGCTGGCCATGACAATCGGGTCAATCGCCAAATGTGGACGCGCGGCATGACCGCCTCGACCATTGAGCTTGATTTTGACGGTATCGCACGCGGCCATAAACGGCCCGGCGCGGAACATAAAATTGCCCACGGGATAGCCGGGATGGTTATGCAAACCGAAAATAGCGTCGCAGGGGAAGCGCTCGAATAAACCGTCCTCGATCATTTTCTGCGCACCGCTATTCGAGCCGGCCTCTTCGGCCGGCTGAAATACCCAATGTACCGTGCCGCTAAAGTGACGCGTTTTGGCTAGCTGTTGCGCGGCGCCAAGCAGCACGGTGGTGTGGCCGTCGTGACCGCATGCGTGCATTTTCCCCGCATGGCAACTGGCGTAAGGCAGCCCGGTTTCCTCGTGAATCGGCAGCGCATCCATATCGGCACGCACGGCTACGCTACGGCTTCCGCTCCCCGCGCTCAAAGTCGCCACCACCCCCAGTCCGCCGACATTGCGTGTGACCCGATAGCCCCACGATTCCAGTTTCTGTGCGACTAGCTCGGAGGTGTCGAACTCCTGGAATGATAGTTCGGGATGCTGATGTAAATGATGCCGAATGCCGACTAACTGCTCTTGAGCCGCGCTGAGATCTGATAGTACGCAATAACGGGTATCGCTCTGGGTATCGGTCATAAAGCTGGATTTCCTTGTTGCTACGTTGACTTGAAAGCGGTATTGGGCTGAAAAATGAGTCAGGCATGGCGCTGCATTCGCTACATTGTTACCTGAAAGGCAACAACCGTCAGAATTCGTTAAAACCGGGTTTGCGCAACTACCTGTCGCTTTACGGCAAGATCATGTCGGCGCGTCTCCTTAAGATTCTGATACAAAACCAGAATAGACGTCAAAGGAGAATCTTCATGTGGCTTGAAGGATATGGCTCGCTGATCGCCGCGGGCGCCTGGGAGACCGTCAGGCTGGCCGTACTGGCGCTTGCGGTAGCGGTATTGTTGGGACTGGTCGGCGCGCTCGCCAAGTTGTCGGCAAGCCGGGTGGTGCGCCATATCGCAACCGTCTATACGACACTGATACGCGGTGTGCCCGATCTGGTGCTGCTGTTGCTGTTGTTCTACAGCATCCAGATCTGGTTGAACGATCTGACCGACTGGCTGGACTGGGATCAGATTAATATCGACCCGTTTGCCGCCGGCGTCCTGACACTCGGTTTTATCTATGGCGCTTACTTTACTGAAACCTTTCGAGGCGCATTCCTGTCCGTGCCGCGCGGGCAACTTGAAGCCGGTCGCGCGTTCGGCATGACGGAAGGCCAGGTATTCAGGCGCATTCTATTTGTGCAGATGATGCGCTTTGCGTTGCCCGGCATCGGCAACAATTGGCAAGTTCTCCTCAAGGCGACCGCACTGGTTTCCATTATCGGCCTTGGCGACGTGGTCAAGGCCGCGCAGGACGCGGGCAAGGGCACGTTTCATATGTTCGAGTTTGTCGCCCTGGCAGCGGCGATTTATTTGTCGATGACGACGGTATCGAATGGCGTACTGATGTTGCTGGAACGCCGCTATTCAATCGGGGTGCGGAGCGCGCAATTATGATAGCGATTCTCAACGAGTTCTGGAAACCGTTGCTGTACTGGGACGGCTTTCGCCTGTCGGGCTTAGTGATTACCCTGTGGCTGCTGGTCGCGTCCATCGTGATTGGCTTTATGCTGGCGGTACCGCTGGCCGTGGCGCGCGTTTCGGCAAATCGCTGGGTGTCGCGCCCGGTCTGGTTGTTCACCTATGTGCTGCGCGGCACGCCACTGTACGTTCAGTTGCTGCTGATCTACACCGGTATGTACAGTCTGGAGTTTGTCCGCGCGCACGCACTATTGGACAGTTTTTTCCGAAGCGGCATGAATTGCACCTTGCTGGCGTTCGCACTCAACACGTGTGCCTACACCACTGAAATTTTTGCTGGTGCGATCCGGGCAACAAGCTATGGCGAAGTCGAGGCGGCGCGTGCATTTGGTATGTCGAAATTTTTGCAATATCGGCGCATTATTCTGCCGTCGGCATTACGGCGTGCTATACCGGCGTACAGCAATGAAGTGATCCTGATGTTACACGCTACCACGGTGGCTTTTACGGCGACCGTGGCCGATATACTGAAAGTTGCGCGCGATGTGAATGCCGCTACCTATGAGTCGTTCCAGGCTTTTGGTTTGGCTGCGCTGCTCTATTTGGCACTATCGTTTACATTGGTATGGGCGTTCCGGCAGGCTGAACGGCGGTGGATGGCATTTTTGCGGCCGCAAGCACATTAAAGGGAATTGAAATGAGTATGTTATCCGTGCAGGATTTGCATAAACGCTACGGCGACCATGAGGTCCTCAAAGGTGTTTCCCTCGATGCCAACAAGGGTGACGTGATCAGCATTATCGGTTCGAGCGGATCGGGTAAAAGCACCTTTTTGCGTTGCATCAATTTTCTGGAGCAGCCCAGCGCAGGAAAAATTCTGGTTGATGGCCAAGAAGTTTGCACCGTCGCCGATAAGCGGGGCAATTTGCGCGTGGCCGACCCGAAGCAACTGCAGAAGATACGCACCAAGTTGTCGATGGTGTTTCAGCATTTCAATTTATGGTCGCATTTGACAGCCTTGGAAAATATCATCGAGGCGCCGATGCACGTCCTTAAGTTATCGCGTGCCGAAGCCACCGCGCGGGCTCGCAATTATCTGGAAAAAGTGGGGCTTGCACCGCAGATTGAAGATAAATACCCGGCCCATTTGTCGGGTGGCCAGCAGCAGCGCGTGGCGATTGCACGAGCGTTGGCGATGGATCCGGAGGTTATGTTGTTTGACGAACCGACCTCGGCGCTTGACCCCGAACTTGTCGGCGAAGTATTGAAAGTCATGCAAAAACTCGCCGAAGAAGGGCGCACCATGATTGTCGTCACGCACGAAATGAGCTTTGCACGCAATGTATCGAATCACGTGATGTTTCTGCATCAAGGGCGCACCGAGGAATCGGGTGCGCCGGATGAGATGTTCGGCGCGCCGAAAAGCGAGCGGCTGCGGCAATTTCTATCGGGTAGCCTCAAATAAGCGCGCTTATGCAGCCTACGTTGCCGCAAGTCGGCGCGGCGCCGGCCGGCGCGACATCGACCATGCGGGTGGTGATCGTCACCCTGTCGCCGTGCTCGCTGTTGAATCTGTCGGGCATTATCGATTGCCTGCGGCTCGCCAATGAATGCGATGGGCGGCTCTTGTATGAGTGGCAGATCCACTCGTGGGACGGCCGTCCCTTGCGCTCGACGAGCGGTATCGACGTACCCGCGCATGCGGCGTTCAGCGACGCGGTGGTGTGCGACTGGTTGCTGGTGGTGGCCGACGAGTTCCGGTCGTTTGCCGGCCAGCCGATGTTGATCAGTGCACTCGCCAATGTCGCTCGCCGCGCGCGCTGGGTCGGCGGGGCGCATCACGGCGTCTGGTGGCTGGCTTTGGCGGGTCTGCTCGACGGTTATCGCGCGAGTCTGAACTGGGATGCCTACGCGCAATTCGCCGACGAATTCGAGCGTGTTATCCCAACCCAGAATGTTTTCGAAATCGACCGCGACCGAGTGACCAGCGCCGGCGGCTTGGCGACCATCGACTTGATGCTCGCCTTGATCGCGCAGGATCACGGCGGCGAGCTGGCCGAGCGGATTGCCGAACTGCTAGTGGCGGGCCCGGCACGCACTGCCGAGGACCGCCAGCGGATTCCCTATGTGACGAGTCCTGGCGAGCGTCACCCGAGATTGAACGACGCCTTGCAACTGATGGAGTCGAATATCGAGGAGCCGCTGACAACCGACGATATCGCCCAACTGGTGGGTTTGTCGCGGCGGCAACTTGAGCGTTTGTTCCGTCAATATCTCGATGCGATGCCGTCGAAGTACTACCTTGGATTGCGGCTCATGAAAGCACGCACACAATTGCAACGTACCAGCAAATCAGTTCTGCAAATTGGCTTGGCATGCGGTTTCTCTTCGGCGGCGCATTTTTCCAATGTGTACCGCGATCGCTTTGGCGTGACGCCGCGTGAGGAGCGCCGCAATTACACGACTCATCAATAACAATCCGCGGGCCGCTTGCGATATTTTTTGTCGCCACTGCGCAAGATGCAAAGCGCGCGTGTTTCTACAATGCTGAATATGACATCAAGAATCTCAAGAGGAATCATGAGCCAGACCATCACGCAGAACACTGCAGTATCGCGCAACACATTTGACGAACTCATGGTGCCTGTCTATGCGCCGGCCACGATTATCCCGGCGAAAGCGCAGGGTTCGCGTGTGTGGGATACCGAAGGCCGCGAGTATATCGACTTGTCCGGCGGTATCGCCGTGACGGCGCTGGGTCATTCGCACCCCGAACTGTTGCGCGTACTTCACGAACAAGGCGATGCGCTCTGGCATGTGAGCAACGGATTTACCAATCAACCGGTATTGCGTCTGGCTAAAAAGCTGGTCGCCGCCACCTTTGCCGACAAGGTTTTTTTCGCCAATTCCGGAGCAGAAGCCAACGAGGCGGCACTAAAGCTGGCGCGTCGAGTCGCGTATGACCGTGCCGGCTCCGACAAATATGAAATCGTCTCTTTCGAGCAATCGTTTCACGGTCGCACGCTGTTTACAGTGTCGGTCGGCGGTCAGCCCAAGTATTCCGAAGGTTTTGGCCCGCTTCCCGCCGGCATTAAACATGTGCCTTACAACGACATCGAGGCGGCACGCTCGGTCGTTTCCGAGCGCACCTGCGCCGTGATTGTCGAACCGATTCAAGGCGAGGGTGGTGTGGTCCCGGCCCGCCTTGAATTTCTGCAGGCTTTGCGAGCACTCTGCGACCAGTACGGCGCACTGCTGATATTCGACGAAGTGCAGACCGGCGTGGGGCGCAGCGGCGAACTCTATGCTTATATGGGCTATGGCGTCACGCCGGATATTCTGACGACCGCCAAAGCGCTGGGCAACGGGTTTCCGATTGGTGCGATGCTGACGACTAACGCCATCGCGGAGCATTTCCCGGTCGGCGCCCATGGCACGACTTACGGCGGCAACCCGCTGGGCGCGGCGATTGCGGAAAAAGTCCTAGACTTGATCAATGTGCCTAGTGTGCTCGATGGTGTGAAGCGTAAACATGCACGGATTATCGAAGGCTTGGCGCATCTCAACGAAACCTACCGCGTGTTTGGCGAGGTTCGCGGCAAGGGCCTGCTGATCGGTGCGGAAATGAGCGATGCGTTTAAGGGGCGCGCCAAAGAAATCGTCACCTTGGGTGCGAAACACGGCGTGATGATGTTGATCGCCGGACCCAATGTGCTGCGTTTCGCGCCGTCATTGCTGATACCCGACGCCGATATCGATGCTGGTTTGGTGCGGCTCGAAGCCGCCCTGGCCGAGTTGTTAGCCGTGTCTGGGGTCATTTCCGCCGCTGCGAAATAAGCAAACCGCCGCGTCGCCACGCATTTTTCACGCACACTCCGCAATGGATACCACCATGCTTTTTGTCAGACCAGGCAGGCTTTCGGATCTTGACCAGATTGAGGCGATGGCGCGGGCAGTGCGGCCTATTCTGCACTCGCTGCCGCCCGATCGTCGCGCGCTTGAAGCGCGTCTCGCGCTGTCCCAGGACTCGTTTCGCGCCGACGTCGATACCCCGGGCGAGGAATTCTATTTGTTTGTGCTGGAAGATACGGCCAGCGGCCGTTTGTTCGGTACAGCGAGTATCGTCGCATCCGCGGGGTACGCCGAGCCGTTTTATGCGTTTCGCAACGATGCATTGATACACGCTTCGCGCGAACTGAAGGTGAAACGCCGGGTGCATGCGTTGACGATGTCGCATCAATTGAGCGGCAAGAGCCGCATGACGGGTTATTACCTTGATACGATGATTCCGCCCGAATTGGACGGAGCTCTGATTGCTCGCTTATTGTCGCGGGCACGCCTAATGTTTATCGCGCAGCATCGCCAACGCTTTGCGCCGGAGATTTTCACCGTGCTGGTTGGCATCACCGACGACAAGGGTGTTTCGCCGTTCTGGGAGGCCGTCGGGCGCAAATTTTTCAAGCGCGATTTCGCCGAGATCGAACTAGCGTCGGGCGGCCGCAGTCAGACATTTATAGCGGAGATTATGCCGTCCTATCCGCTCTACGTGCCGCTATTGCCGCCCGATGCACAACGGGTGTTGGGTGAGCCGCACCCCAATGCGGTGCAGCCTTATTCGATCCATGTGGAAGATGGCTTTGAGCCGGACGGTTTTGTCGATATCTTCGACGCCGGCCCGGTCTTGACGGCCAACGTCGCGATTTGCGAGACCGTTCGAAACGGCGTGCAGCGCCGGGCCATACGCAGCGGTGAAGCGCTCAATCAGGGCACGCCTTATCTGGTCGCGAATGCGCTCACCGATGAATTTCGTTGTGCTCTCGCTTATTTGCCCAATCCGTTACCGGGTCAGTCGGCTACGCCGCTGCCGGCAGACGTCGCCTTATCGGATGCCCTGGCCGACTGCCTGTTGCTCGCGAACGGAGATCGGATTCGCTGCGCGCCGCTTAATCCACCGGGAGAACGGCCATGATACTTGTCCGCGTAGTCCGGGCCGATGATCTCGAGGCACTTTTCGAGCTGGCAACGCGCACCGGCCGAGGTATGACCAGCTTTAAGCCGGACCGTGCCGCGCTGACCCAGCGCATTGAACGCGTGCGGCGCTCGATCGAGGGCACGGCGGCGCTCGCCGAACAGGGTTACCTGTTTGTGATGGAGGAGACCGAGAGCGGCAAAGTGGTTGGGGTCTGTGCTTTGGAGGCGGCGGTCGGCATGACGCAGCCGTTCTACAACTACCGTATTAGCACAGTGGTGCATGCTAGCCGCGAGTTGGACATCTGGACCAAGATGACGATGTTGAATATTTCGCACGACCTGACCGGTTATGCCGAGTTGTGCTCTTTATTCCTTGCGCCCGATGCCCGTGTGGCGGGCAATGGCGCACTGCTGTCGAAATCGCGTTTTATGTTTCTTGCACAGTTTCCTGAGCGTTTTCCGCAGCGCATTTGTGCGGAAATGCGCGGGCATTTCGACGCGCAGGGCGAGTCGCCGTTCTGGAGCTCGGTGGGCGCCCATTTCTATCAGATCGGCTTCGATCAGGCTGATTATCTGAGCTCGCATGGCAAAAAATCGTTTGTCGCCGAGCTGATGCCGCGTTATCCGGTCTACGTCGATCTATTGCCCCCCGAGGCGCAGGCCTGCATAGCAAAAACACATCAAGATACCCTGCCTGCGCGCACCTTGTTGGAAGCCGAAGGCATGCGCTTTGAAAATCATATCGATATTTTCGATGCGGGCCCGGTACTGGAATCTCATGTCGACACCACGCGGGCAGCGCGCGAAAGCCTGTTGGTTCCGGTAGAGCTTAATGAACACGCCCCGGCCGGCGGTGTGAAGCACTTGGTGTCGAACACGTCGTTGCACGATTTTCGCGTGATCCTGGTCGCTCGTGCGCCGCAAGACGGGGTGCTGCGATTGACCCGTGAAGAGGCTGCAGCACTGGGCGTGACCGACGGTGGCGAGTCGCAGGCGGTGCAGTCCGTGGTGCGCGTGCTGCCGCTTTATCCGAAAGAAAGGAAATCATGAATATGACCGATCTCTTGATCGACAATCAATGGTGTGTGGGCGGCGGTGACGTATTCGCGTCGATCAATCCGGCCAGCGGCGCCGAGGTCTGGCGCGGCCATGCTGCGGCCGCGGCCGATGTGGATGCGGCGGTGAGCGCTGCACGCCGTGCATTTGCAGGCTGGGCGCGCACGCCGCTGGCTGAGCGCATCGCCATGGTCAGCCGTTTTGCAGAACTGATTAAACAAAATCAGGAAGCGCTGGCAACGGCGATCGGCGTTGAAACCGGCAAACCATTGTGGGAGGCTCGGCAAGAGGCCGGTGCGATGGCCGCGAAGATCGCCATTTCGATTCAGGCGCACGCTGAGCGCACCGGAGAGAAACGCTCGGCGATTGCCGATGGTCAGGCGGTTTTGCGGCATCGCCCGCATGGTGTTGTGGCGGTATTCGGCCCGTACAATTTCCCCGGTCATTTGCCCAACGGGCATATTGTGCCCGCGCTGATCGCCGGCAATACCATCGTCTTCAAACCGTCGGAATTGGCGCCTGGTGTCGCACAACTGACGGTCAAGCTGTGGCGCGAGGCGGGTGTGCCGGCTGGCGTACTCAATCTGTTGCAGGGCGAGCGCGATACCGGCGTGTTGCTGGCCGGGCACGCAGGCATCGACGGGCTGTTTTTTACCGGCAGCTCGGCGACCGGCAATTTGTTGCATCGCCAGTTTGGCGGGCGCCCCGAAATAATGTTGGCGCTGGAAATGGGCGGCAACAATCCGCTGGTGGTCGCACAGACCGAACAACTCGACGCGGCAGTGCATCATGCCATTCAATCTGCATTTCTGTCGGCTGGGCAGCGCTGCACCTGCGCGCGTCGAATTTTTGTGCCGAACGACGCCTTCGGTCAGCGTTTTATGCGCCGTTTCGTTGAAGTCAGCGAGAACATTCGCATTGGTCGTTACGATGACGAACCGCAGCCTTTTATGGGGCCGGTCGTTTCGCGCCATGCTGCGGCAAAGTTACTGGATGCGCAGGATGGACTGATCAGGCTTGGCGCAAAGCCGCTACTGAAAATGCGTCAAGCCGATCCCGCCCTGGGCTTTGTGACACCCGGCATACTGGATTCGACCGAGGTCGCCAATGCTCCCGATGAGGAGTACTTCGGACCGCTGGTGCAAGTGCTGCGCTACGATAATTTCGAGGCCGCCATCGATGCGGCAAACCGAACCGCCTATGGCTTATCCGCCGGCTTGCTGGCCGACAGCCCGGCGCTCTGGGACACTTTTACACTTGGGATTCGCGCAGGCGTGGTCAACTGGAATCGGCCGACCAATGGCGCATCGTCGGCCGCGCCGTTCGGTGGTGTCGGCCGCTCGGGCAATCATCGGCCGAGCGCTTATTATGCGGCCGACTATAGCGCCTATCCGATGGCGTCAGTCGAAGCAGCATCGCTTGATATGCCGGCAAGCCTGTCACCGGGCCTGTCGTTTTAGAGCCCGACGTAGTACGGAGCATTCGAGTGGCAGACGCAGCACTTCACAAGGGTGCCGTTGTCGCAACGTGCCGAGAGAGTCGGCCGGCGAGAGTTGAGGGATATACCATGAAAGCACAAGAAGCGAATTTCGACGGTCTGGTCGGGCCGACCCACAGTTACTCCGGGCTGTCGTTCGGCAATGTGGCCTCGCAATCGAATGCGGCCAGCATTGCGAACCCGCGGTCCGCCGCGAAGCAAGGGCTGCGCAAAATGAAAGCGCTGGCCGACCTCGGTTTTCTACAAGGCGTGTTGCCGCCGCACGAGCGTCCGTCTGTGCGCGTGCTGCGCTCACTGGGTTTTACCGGGTCGGACCATCAAATCATTGTGCAGGCCGCGGCACAGGCGCCTGAATTACTGGCCGCCGCAAGCTCGGCCTCGGCGATGTGGGTGGCGAATGCGGCGACCATCAGTCCATCGTCCGATACACCTGACACTCAGGTGCATTTTACGCCTGCCAATCTGTCCAGCAAATTGCATCGTGCGATCGAAGCACCGACCACTGCGCGTATCTTGCGTGCGGTGTTTCGCGATCCGCGTCATTTTGCTTTTCACGAGCCGCTACTGGGTGTACCCGCCTTAGGCGACGAGGGCGCGGCGAACCATACGCGATTCTGTTCAAGCTATGGCGATGCGGGCGTCGCATTGTTCGTCTATGGCCGCAGCGAATACGGCGGCGGCCCGCAACCGGCTCGCTTCCCGGCGCGCCAGACGCGTGAGGCGAGTGCCGCGATCGCGCGTCTACATGGCTTGCGCGCGGACGCGACCGTATTTGCGCAACAGCATCCGGACGTGATCGACGCGGGCGTGTTTCACAATGACGTGATTGCCGTCGGAAATCGCGACGTGCTGCTGTGTCATGAGGCTGCGTTTGTCAACCAACCAGGGGTCTACGCCGAATTGCGCGACAAAATGGCGCGGTATGGCGCGCTGTTGCGTATCGTCGAAGTGCCGGCGAGTGCGGTCAGTGTGCAGGACGCCGTATCGTCCTATCTGTTCAACAGCCAGTTGTTGACACGCGCGGACGGCAAGAATGTGCTGGTGGTGCCGAAAGAGTGCCGCGACAATCCACGCGTGGCGGCGTATCTGGATGCGCTGACAGTCCAGCATGATGTGATTGACGAAGTATTGGTATTCGATCTGCGCGAGAGTATGCGTAATGGCGGAGGCCCAGCCTGCCTGCGCTTGCGTGTCGTGCTGAATGAAGCGGAATGCGCGGCGGTGAATCCTCTGGTGTGGATGAACGATATGCGCTTCGCTATCCTTGACGCATGGATCGACCGGCATTATCGCGACCGCCTGACGGATGCGGATCTGGCCGACCCGGCCTTGCTCGATGAATACCGCGCGGCACTGGATGACCTAACGGGCATTCTGGGTTTGGGTTCAGTCTACGATTTTCAGAGTGATCTGCCGGCTAAGGCGATGGCATGATGCGCACGCCGCTTGATGATTTTCTCGCCTTTACGCTGGGGCAGGAAACGCCGCCTCAGCAGCCGCCTCAGCAGCCGCCTCAACAGCCGACAAAACAATCGACACAAGGCGTATTGCCATCGGGCGTGGCATGGCGCAGCTTGGGCGCCGGTGTGCTGATTTGCGAACCTGCCGAGCCGACTGCGGCAAGCGTGGTTTTATCCGCCGGCATTCATGGCGATGAAACTGCGCCCATCGAGATTCTCGCGGCTCTACTGAGTAATATCACAAACGGCGTCATCTCGCTGCGGGTCCGTCTGCTGGTGTTGCTCGGCAATGTCGCGGCGATCAAAGCCGGGCGCCGTTATCTCGACGACGATCTGAATCGTCTGTTTAGCGGACGCCACCATGCCTTGACGGATAGCCGTGAGGCTGTGCGTGCGGCGGAATTGGAAGCGGCGCTTGGCGATTTTTTCTCGACATCGCTAGTCGGCAACACACGCTGGCATCTCGACTTGCATACGGCAATCCGGCCGTCGTTATTCGAGCGCTTCGCCTTGTTGCCGCAACGAGCGACCCCTTACGGACAGGACGTTTTCGCCTGGCTGGGAGCGCTCGGTATCGAAGCTGCCTTGATGCATCGCAGTGCATCGGGAACCTTCGCTCATTATTCGTGCAGCCAGCATCAAGCACTGGCCTGCACCTTGGAGCTGGGCAAGGTTATGCCTTTCGGGCAGAACGATCTGACGCGTTACACCGGTGTAGCGAATGGTCTGCGCCGTTTGGTGGCGGGCGAACATCGGCCTGTCGGCGCTACGCTGCCGAAGTTATTCGACGTGGTAGCCTCGTTGGACAAACAAAGCGATGCGTTTGAGTTGCTGGTCGGCGAGGACACGCCGAACTTTACTGCCTATTCACGCGGCGCCGTCATGGCGCGAGATGGCGATTATCGCTATGAAGTGACGCACGACGAGGAGCGTATTGTGTTCCCGAATCCACGTGTCAAGGTTGGCTTGCGGGCAGGGTTGATGGTGGTGGAGCGCAAGGTGTTGGGCCTAGTTGGCCGCCATCCTATTTGTCATTGAACGGCTATCTCCACTACGCGCGTGAATCGTCCTGTCGCAGTCACTACCGCGTAACGAAGGCTGTCGGCGCCATGAAAGCCGGGGTTGGGTGAATAAAGAATCTGAGTGCCATAAATCGTTCCGCTTAGGCAGGAATTGGGCGGAGTGCCCGCTGGTGCAAGGAACGCGCCTTGCTTGATTTCAACAGACCCATGTTGCGAAGTATCGAGCATCGTGATCGAGGGCGCCGGTCCAGCAGATTTACACAGATGTTCCCAATCGGCGTGTGCTGCAACCATGGTCTCAACTCCGCCCTCTACTTCTCGCTGTACGGTGGGCAGTTCGTTTTCGCGGCCGTCAGGACTATTGCCATCAATAGTTACAAATGACGAGGAATCCAAGGGCGAGCCCACGCTGCTAGACTCGCTAACAGTAATGAGAGATGGATAGGCGTAGGCGGCACCGTCTGCAATATCGATTCCCGTGCCGATCAAACCGCCTTGCAGGATGTTCCCAAAAGCGACGAGTTTCGTTGATGACTTCGCTGTAGCAACGCTCGGCCGCTCGCCGGACTTTGTGCAATAAATCAACAAGTCGTCATAAGCCCGGCGGATGTTCACCATGCCGGGTGTTTTCAAATACCATATTCCCTTCGGATTTTCGAGTTTACAACTAACGCCTGCGACTATGTCTCCTGCAGCTGATCGCGTCTCGATCGATACCGATTGGTATGTGCCCCCGACGATGGAAGCACATCCAGCAGTGAGGAGCACGCCAAAGGAAAGTCCGCAAAGGGATGTGAGCTTTGTAAGCTGCTTTATTTTCATTATTGCTCTTGTTCGTGGCTGGACTGTTCACGTGCTCCGCCTTTTTGACGAGTGTTCGCGCTGTGCTGGACTAAAGAGTCACATGCCAAGGTGCCTTATTATCGACCGATTTTCCAAATACTTGAGTAAATAATCTGATTTGAGCGAAAAGAGGCTGGCTTTAAACTCGGTTTGTACCTTGTAGGTCCTAGTGCTCTGGCGCGACACCCATAAATTTCCCCCAAAAATCGAACAAGCTCTCGCGCCATGGCATGATATGCCCTTTGTTACCTCACCTTAGTCCCGAATATGTCGAACCTGATCGTCTATGGAGGCAGCCCGTTACGCGGAGAGATTACGCCCTCCGCTAATAAGAACGCTGTGCTGCCCATCCTTTGCGCGACGCTGCTGACTCAAGAACCCCTGCGCCTGATCGGTGTGCCTGACATTACCGACGTCAAGAAGATTCTTGAGATTTTCCGCATGCTGGGCAGCGACGTGTCGATGGATTTTTCCACCGGCATCCTCGATCTGCACCATCACGCCACCACGTTTGACCCCGTACTGCATCGCCTGCCCGAGGAAATGCGTTCCTCGATCATGCTGGTGCCGCCGTTGCTCGCACGCTTCGGCGTGGCGCGCCTTGAAAACGATGTCAAAGGCTGCACGCTCGGCGTGCGCGAGATCGACCCGCATGTCGAGGTATTCGAACGTTTTGGCGGACGGGTGGAGCGTACTGCCGACTCTTTGATTGTGCGGGCCGATGGCCGACTGACGGCGAATCATCATTGGCTCGATTACGCTTCGGTCACCACCACCGAGAATTTTGTGTTGTGCGCGGCGTCGGCCGCCGGCACGTCGACGCTGGTCAATGCGGCGTCGGAGCCGCACGTGCAGGAATTCTGCCGTTTTATGGCGATGCTGGGGGTTCCAATCGACGGTATCGGCACCTCGCGGCTCAGCGTTGAAGGTGGGCGCAGGCTCGGCGGTGGCGAATTCCGCTTTAGCGAAGATTTCCACGAGATCGCCACGTTTCTCGCCTTGGGCGCGATTACCGGTGGCGATATTGTGGTCAGAAACACGGCCCCCGAACAATTTCCGCTGATCGACCGCACTTTTGAAAAATTCGGCGTGCACGTGGAGCATCGGGACGGTTGGTCGCGTGCGATTCAGAACGGTCCGCTGCGGGTCAGCAAACCCTTTACGCAGAATATCCTAACGAAGGTGGAGGCGGCGCCCTGGCCTTATCTGCCGGTTGACTTACTGCCTATCTTTATTGCACTCGGCGTCAAGGCCGAAGGCAGCGCGATGTTCTGGAACAAGGTGTATGACGGCGCGATGGGTTGGTCGGTCGAGCTTTCCAAGTTCGGCGCGCACGTGTTTCTGGCGGATCCGCATCGTTTGATTACCTTCGGCGGTCTGCGCTTGAGTCCTGCCACCGTCGAAAGTCCCTACATTATCCGTGTGGCGATCGCGCTCTTGATGGTGGCGGCCAGCATTGAAGGGCGCTCCGTCATCACCAATGCCTTGCCGATCCGGCGCGCGCATCCACGATTCGTGGAAAACCTGCGCTCCGTCGGCGCCAATGTGGAGTGGACCAGCAGCGAATAATGACTTCGCTCCGCGCGCAGTGTTCCCATGCGCCCGGCGCCGCAAGCCATTGTCGACCTGCAAAAGAGGTCGACGCTTGCTCTTGTTCTCGAATGAGCCTCGGACCATAGGGACGAACTCAATCAGGATTGGCAACTTTGCCGCGAACTCGCGACACCGAAGCCAATTCCCCCTTTGTGCACCCGACGCGATGTATGACGAGGTAAGTCGTAGCATTTCGGAGGTGGTTGCGTGAGCAAGGCGGTTCCAAAGACTCAGCAAGAGTTTCTTCGGGACGCGATGACAATGCTGGGTTTGACCCGCGAGCAGTTTGCAGAGCGCATCGGCGCGAAGAAACGTGCGCTCGATAACTGGCTGTTACCAAGTGACTCGCAAGAGTATCGCGCTATGCCGGATATGGCTTGGAAATTTGTGAGTGAGATTTTGGAACACCATAAACAAAATAGTTGAGTGCCTTCAATCAGCCGCAGCCGCCGGCGCTAGTGTCGCCTCATCCACGCCAATCACCTGGGGCATCAGCTTGGATAATCTATGCACCATCCACGCAATTCGGTTGGTGTCGTCGATCAGCGTCTGACCGATCACGCGCCGTTCGCTTGATTCTCCTGTCAGCGCCTGTGCATATTGTGCGCGCGCCTGTTCCAGCTCCGGCGCATGGGAGCGCGATGCGCTGCGCAATTGATCGAGATCGTCAGGCGTGCGTCCATGTAGGGCATGCCCGACCAAATCCAGTAAATGATCGATTTCTGCAAATAATTGCGCGCCACCCAATGGTGCGTGCGGGTCGACCGACAGTTTTGCCGCCGAGGCTTGGAGTTCCAGTATGCTTTGTTCAATATAGCGTATCGAAGCCAAGGCTTCGCGCAGCCAAGGAAGCCGTTCGAGGACCACTTGATTGCCGGCTTTGAGCGAAATGCTGGTCAGAAAGCGGCTCAGCTCGTCAGCCAGCGTATTGAAGGATGCGCTGGCGTAGCTGCTGGCCAGCGGGTCATGCAAAGGCGCGCGCACGTGACTGGCTAGGCGCGCCAATTCCATGGTCGCAAGATCGAGCGCGGTGGAAGGATCGGCCAGCGACGATTCGTTAATATACTTGGGCTGTGAGGCGTGTTCGGCGGCGGTTTCCGGCCATAAGCGCTGCAGCACGCGCCAGCACTGTGGCAGCGCAGGTGTAATTAGCAGCGCCGGCAAGGCGTTCGAGAGCAGAAAGACCGTGGCGAGCGCCATTCTGTCGTTGCTTGAGACGGCGTGAGCTGCTGCTTGAACCAGAGGCCATCTACTCAGCGATTCGACGTAAAACAGCACTACCATCAGGCCGGCGCTCATGGTGCAAAATGCGTCCTCGAGCCTGACCAAGCGCACGGGTGTACCGCGCATTCCGGCAGATAGCAGGGCGCGCAAAGGGATGGCGCCGAGGTTGGTGCCATAGATCATCATCACGCTTTGCGTGAAATCGAGCGTGCCGTTGCCGGCCAGGGTGATGATCAGTAGCACCGCACCGGTGTTCGACTGCAGCAGTATCGCCAGCACGATGCCCGAGAAAAAGGCCAGCAGCGGTGAACCCGCGGTTGCCGTGGTCAAAGCATGAAACCAGGGCAGGCTGCGCAGTGGCGCCGCGGCGCCGCCCATGGCTTCAAGGCCGTATAACATCAGGGACACACCGAACAAGGCGGCAGCCGTGGTACGCCAGGTGGGGGCGCGCAATAATCCGGACAGGACGCCAGAAACGCCGACCGTTAGCGCCACCCAGGGGTGAATATTCAAGGTCGCCAGGAAGGCCAGCGCGGTCAGGCCGACATTGGCCCAGACAATCACCGGCAAGGCGCTAATGGGTGTGAGCACCGCGCTCGTCACCAGGTTGACGGCAGAAAAAGTAACGGCGGTGGCGCTTTGCATCAAGGCGCCAAAACCGATGCCCCACAGCGCGCCGCGCCAACTCGACTGCGGTGCGCGACTAGCCTGCGCGCCCAGCCGATCCGCCGCAAGCTTGCGCAGGTTTTCTCCCGACCACTGCAAGCCCGCGAAGAATAAGCCCAGGCCTAGCAACAACGATGCAAAAGTAGTGATGCCCATGTTGCGTTGGTGCTCCTAAATGGAAAAAACCGGCCGGTATATCACAGCCTCGTTTGCTGCTTTTTTTTGCAGCTTTTCTTTTTGCAGCTTGGCCCAAAACCCCCGGCGTTTATTGACGACGCATCTTAGCTTGAGAAATACCCGCGCCGGCGGTCGACGGCAAAGCGGCAAACATAGGCCACGATGCCAGTACCACTAAGGCGGTCACGATAAACCCACAGACGAAATCAAAGTGTGTCGCGGACAAGCGACCCGACAACAACATCGTGGCCTGTATCGACCCGGCGGCGATGGCGACACCGACCGCTTTCATGAGCTGTTGCGCCGTGCCTTGAAATGATGTGGCTCCCGATAGCATGTCGGGCGGAACATCGGCGAAGGCCAACGCACCCATCGAAGCAAAGCTCAGCGAGCGGCTCAAGCCGCCGATCAGCAACACGATAAAAATAATGCTGATGGGCCAGGATGCCGAAAAGCATGCGCAGATCAACAGTATCGACGAAAACGACAGGCTGCCGATAATCAAAATGGTGCGCACCGAAAACCAGCTCAGCGCATAGGCGGTCATCGGCCTCATGCAGAAAGAGCCGAGTGCGCCGGCTAAGGAGACGAAACCGCTGGCCGTAGCGCTAAACCCGAAACCGACTTGTAAGGTCAATGCCACGAGAAAGGGCAAGGCGCCGGAACCAGCGCGAAACAGGCTGCCGGCTACTGTCGAGGCATGGAATGTGGGGATTTTCAGGAGATCGAATTGGATCGCGGGGTTGGCGACGCGCCGGCAATGCCGCACCGTCAGCCAGGAAAACAGCATGCCCAAGGCGATAAAGAGTTCGGGCATGCCGTGGGGCAGCACATCGCGCGCGACGGTTTCGACGCCGAGCATTAACGCGCCCAGCGCCAGGCCGACTAGCGCCATGCCACGCAGGTCGGGGGCGGGCGGCCGCTCTGCCGTGGACGACGGGATCAATTGCCAGCTCAGCAGCAAGCCTAGTATGCCGATAGGCACATTGATCCAGAAAATACTCTGCCAGGACAAACTATCGGTCAGAAAACCGCCTAGCGGGGGCCCCAGCACCGGCCCGATCAAGGCCGGCATGGTCAGCCAGGTGGTCGCCGAGAGCAATTCTTCGCGGCGCACACGCCGAAACAAGATCAAGCGGCCGACGGGCACCATCATCGCTCCGCCGACGCCTTGCAGGATGCGGGCCGCGATCAATTCCGAAAAACCACGCGATACGGCGCACATGGCTGAGGCAAGGGTAAACATGGCAATTGCCGACATAAACACGCGTTTGGCCCCGAAGCGGTCGGCGACCCAGCCGCTAACGGGGATAAACGCTGTCAACGCGATCAGATACGAGGTAATGGCGCTGCTCATATAAACCGGATTGACGCCAAAGCTGCGAGCCATGCTCGGCAGCGCGGTCATCACGATGGTGCCGTCCAGATTCTGCATAAACAGGGCGCTTGCGACAACGGCGGCGGTAATGCGGAAATTATCTTTATCGTTCACGTCTTATATTTCTAGACCTACGTTGTAGACCGACGGCCTGTGGGTGAGCGATATTTTACCCGGTGGTGCGCCGCAGCGTTGCTGTCGCATAAGGAATAGGACGGAGCCGCCAAGCGCATAGGTTTGCTCCTAGTCAAGCTCGAACATTAACGATGGGTTAGGATAACGCTGCAGGCGTTTTGGCCTGACGTTTTTGTCTGATTTAGATAACACAGAATTGAAATGAGCTACGGTTACTTTTTCCGCACTTTATTTGCGCTACTGCTCGCGCTCTCGACCGTGACGGCGCATGCCGTCACGCGTGATCAGCAAGCGAGCGCTTGCCGCGGCGATGCGCTGCGTCTTTGTCTGATCGATATTCCCAGCGAAACCAAGATCACGGCTTGTATGAAGAAGAAGGTTGAGCGTCTGAGTCCCGACTGCAAATCGATGTTCGACCAAGACGCTGAGCCTGGCGATCCCTCTGCCGGACCCAAGGCCACGACCGCAGGTCAGTGAAGGGTTTTTGCCTGATCTTATTGCATATGTGCGCCGCCATTGATTGCCAGATTCGCGCCGGTGATAAATGCAGCGTCGTCCGAGCATAAGAATGCAATCAGCGCGGCCACTTCGTCAGGTTTGCCCAGCCGGCCAACCGGAATTTGCGGCAGGATCTTGGCTTCGAGAATCTCTGCCGGAACGGCGGTGACCATGGCGGTTGCCAGATAGCCGGGCGATACGGTATTGACGGTCACGCCTTTTTTGGCAACTTCCAACGCCAGCGCTTTGGTAAAACCATGCATGCCGGCCTTGGCCGCCGCATAATTCGCCTGTCCGAAAGCGCCTTTTGAGCCGTTGACGGAGGAAATATTGATAATTCGACCCCAACCGCGCTCGACCATGGCGTCGCAAAACGGCTGGGTCATGTTGAACATCGAGTCAAGATTGGTGCGCAACACACAATCCCAGTCGATTTTGCTCATTTTCCGAAAGGTGCTGTCTCGCGTGATGCCGGCGTTGTTGATCAAAATATCGACGTGGCCAACCTCCTCGCGAACGCGCTGGGCGCATTCCAAGCACGAGTCGTAATTGGCCACATCGACCGCGTAAGCCTGGAAATGGCGTCCGCGCGCAACTTGCCCGCTAAGCCAGGATTCAACGTGATCGTTGCCCTCGGAATGGGTCACAAGCACCGTATAACCGGCGTCGAATAAGCGCGCGCTAGTCGCTTCGCCCAATCCTCCCATGCCGCCAGTCACCAACGCGATGCGCTTATTCTGCATGATTGGTACCGCGTCTGGCTCCCGTGTGCCGGGTAGCAGGCTTGCTGTGGGTCGCTACGACGTGCATAAAGGGCTCGAACGGTTTGAGCATCTCCTGAAACATTTTGGTCGGCGCCACTGGACCATGCCCGGCTTGGAATGCTTCGGTATTTCTGGCTTGCATTTGCTCCACGGCGACCCGCACCCCGTTAAGCAGGGCAATGCGGTTAGCGGACGCGAGCGTGAAGAAATCTTGCCAGAAGCCTACTGCGAACTCGGTTTGTTGCCGTATCGCCGTCGTGGACAGTGCGCTGAGCGAGGTCCCGTCTTGGGCGTTGGCCACTGCGTCGCTGAGTTTGCCGGTGGCGGCAATCGCCTGTTCTGCCGTTTGTACCTGGAATTGACGCAGGCGCTGGTGATTTTCTTGCATTAAACGCGTCAAATGCAAACCAAAAAGCCAATTACTGCGATACAGATCAAAAGCGGGATTACGTTCGGTAGTCATGGCTTTCTCCAGGCAACTGGGGGCACAATCCACTCTATTATAGGAGCCACTCCGGCGCGCCCAAAGATTCTGGCTATCGAAAGTAGCAAGAGAGGGCGGCATTGAGCGCCCCGCATGGCTACGATACACCTAAGCTGCCGCACCGCGCGACAAATGGCGCAAGCTGTTTTGCCATGGACGGGAACAGGCTGGAGTTGTTAAG
>Ga0302178_10000234_pt1 | contig 52335 bp, 53 predicted proteins | sample I_Palsa_E1_3_FD_198790 | JGI IMG/M metagenome (GOLD analysis project Ga0302178, IMG submission 198790) | Peat permafrost microbial communities from Stordalen Mire near Abisko, Sweden - I_Palsa_E1_3 | ecosystem: Environmental > Terrestrial > Soil > Palsa > Peat permafrost | place: Sweden...
GTGTTCAAGTTCATCGAGGCACAGGCCGGATACGACCTCTGTCCGCATCTGAAGAACGCGTTGAACTGCCCGGCGCTGCACGACGGGCTGAAGATCTATTCGACGCTCGATCTCCAGAAACAGGCACAGGCGCTGGCGGCGATCAACGCCAATGCCTCGTTGCTGGCCGAGGCCGGCACCACCCCCGCGTCGGCCGGGCTCGCGTCGGTGCAGACAAGCAACGGCCACATCCTGGCGCTGGCGACATCCGACCAGAACTTCTCACAGTCACAGGAGAACTACGCGTACCAGGCGTCCCGTCAGACCGGTTCGGCATTCAAGGTGTTCGCGATCATGACCCTGATCCACGACTACGACGGCAACCCCAACGACACCTACTACACATCGAAGCCGCTCCCGGCCGGATGGACGTCGCTCGCCCCGACCTGGTCGGTCCACACCGACGACTACGAGTACAACGGCACGATCAACATCACGAAGGCCACGTACCTGTCCGACAACACGGTGTTCGCGCAGCTGGTCGTCGACCTCGGCGTGGCGAAGATGAACCAGATCGCCCGGGCGATGGGGATCACCTCGCCGCTCGGCCCGAACCCCTCGGAGGTGCTCGGCGCGCTCACCTACGGCACGACGCCGCTGCAGATGGCCGACGCCTACGCGACGATCGCCGACGGCGGGGTTCACCACGACCCGACGATCATCGACAAGATCGTCTGGCCGGACGGGCATGTCCGCTACTTCGGCAACTCCAAAGGGACCCGCGTGTTCCCCTACAACCAGACCTATGAGGCCGACGAGGTGCTCAAGCAGGTACTGACCCAGCCGGGCGCGACCGGCGCGGGCCTCTCCTGGGGCTGCCCGGCGGCGGGCAAGACCGGTACCGCCGAGGACCTCGCCAACGCCTGGTTCGTCGGCTACACGCCGCGGATGTCGACCGGCGTCTGGGTCGGCTACCCGCAGGGCAACCTCCCGATCGACGACGGCTTCGGCGGCCACTACGCCGGACCGATCTGGAAGGACTACATGCAGACGGCGTCCAGCGGCTACTGCGGCGACTGGACGCCGCCGGCGGTCCCGTTCCAGGGCACCGCGTTCACCGGCCCGCACTCGGCGAGCGGTCCGGCGCCAAGCTCGACCGGCGCAACGACCGAGCCGCCGACCGGCGCCACGACGACGCCTCAGACGTCCACGTCCCAGACGACGCCCGCGGCGCCGACCGACACCACCGGCGGCGGGGGCGGCGCTGGCAACCAGCACGGCGGCGCAGGCGGCGGCGCCGGTCTGACGAGCGCCGGCACCAACACCGGCTGATTCGCGCGGTCGGGGCGGTCGGGGTCCATTACCCTGGTAGCCTCGCCGTCAGATGCCAAAGGAAGAAAAGGTCGAGCTCGAGGGCGAGGTCGTCGAGGCGTTACCCAACGCGATGTTCCGCGTCAAGCTCGACAACATGGACCGCGTGGTCCTCGGTCACGTGGCCGGCAAGATGCGGCGGTTCCGGATCCGGATCCTCCCGGGCGACCGGGTGCGGGTCGAGCTGTCGCCGTACGACCTCGACCGCGCGCGGATCGTCTACCGCCACCGCTGAGCGGTCTGGCCGGATCGGCTGGCCGATGCCCGAGCTCGAGCTGATCGACGCGATCGGCTCAATCCTGCGCGACGGGCCCACGTCCGGCCGGATCGTCCGGGGACCCGGTGACGACGCCGCGGTCGTGCGCGCCCGCGGCTACGCGGTCAGTTCGATCGACACGCTCGTCGACGGGGTCCACTTCCGGTCTGAGCAGTTGCGGCCGGCCGAGATCGGGTGCCGGGCGATGGCCTCGGCACTGTCGGACCTGGCGGCGATGGCGTGCGATCCGGGCGAGGCGTACATCGCGCTGTGTCTGCCCGCCGCGGTCGACCCCGAGGACGCGCTCGCGCTGACGCGCGGCGCCCACGCGGTCTGCGTCCGCCACGGCGTGACGATCGCCGGCGGCGATGTGTCGAGCTCTGAGACGCTGACCGTGACCATCACGGTCGTCGGCTGGAGCGACGATCCCGGCACGCTGATCGGCCGTGACGGCGCGCGACCGGGGGACCTGGTCGCGGTTACCGGCGCGCTCGGCGGCGCCGGCGCGGGCCTGGCGCTGCTGAACGGCACTCCGAGCGCCGGCGCGGCCGGGCTGCATCCGGCCGTCGCCCAACGACTGCGCCACCGCTTCGCTGCGCCGGAGCCGCGGTTCGCCGCCGCCCGCGCGCTTCAGCGGCTCGGCGCGACGGCGATGATCGACATCTCGGACGGGATCGCCACCGACGCGCGCCATCTCGCCCACCGCAGCGGCGTCACGCTGCAGCTGACGCTGGCCGACCTCCCGCGAGACGAGGGGGTCGACGCGGTCGCCGCCCAGCTCGGCGCCGACCCGGCCGTGTTCGCCGCAACCGCCGGCGAGGACTACGAGCTCTGCGTCTGCCTGCCGCCGGCCGCGCCGGGGCAGTTGGCCGCCGAGCCGCAGCTGCGCGCTGCGCTGGGACCGCTCACTCAGATTGGGCGAGTGATCGACGGAGGCGATGAACTGTCGTTCACCGACGCCGATGCCACGACGCTGGCCGGGTTCGAGCACGGTCGCAGCTGAGCCGGCCGCGCGCCGTCAGCGCCCGGCGCCGTCCTAAAGGGCCCGAGCCGTTGAACCCCCGGCGGCGCAGCAGCGCCGCCGCCACCGCTTGGGTGTCGATCTCGTATTCACCTGTGCCGACTCGCTGTCGGAGCTCATCGAACCACACGTCGCGCACAACCTCTCAAGTCGTTTCATCCTCACACTGTTTTCGGCAGCGATCGCGAGGAAAGGAAGCCCGCCCGCGCCGACTGGACGAGTGTCCGGGCGGCGCCCAATGGACGGTTATCCGGTACGTGCGCCGGCGGCTACCGAGCGACGCGCGCGGGGCCCAGCGGCGTCACCGAGTGCAGCTTCGCGAACACGATGATCCGCTGGGAGGCCGAGTAGATCGGGTTGCAGGCCGACAGCACCAGCCGGTCATAGCCGACGTTGTTGACGACCGAGACGTCGGTCGGCTGCACGATCTGCTGCTTCTGGACCACATACGTGAACTTCCCGTAGGGCATCGTCACGTAGATCCGGTCGCCCTTGTGCAAGTCGTTGATGAACCGGAACGGCGCCAGGTACGTGGTCCGGTGGCCGGCTATCCCGACCGTCTGGCCCATTCCCGGCAGCGCCGTCGACGGGTAGTGGCCGGGCCCGTCCTCCAGCTGCGGGGCCTGGTCGCCCTGGATGACGTTGTACGCCTGCCCGATCTTCGGGATCTCGATCTGCCCGATCGCGTCGCCGGTCTTGATCCGCGCCAGATCGGAGCGCGCCAGGTAGGAGATCCGCTGCGTGGACGAGTGGATCTGCTTGACCGCCTTGGACTGGGTCACGGTCAGCGGCGCGGTCCGGTAGCTGAGGTAGCGGTGCGAGACGTCCGAGCGCTTGATCAGCGCGATCGCGGCCGTCACCGGCTCCTGCCAGAGCAGGGTGACACCGCCGTCGATCAGCAACAGCAACCCGGTCAGGATCAGGACAGACGAGATGTCACGGATGATTCGGCGCATCAGCACCGCTCATCGTACGCAGGGCGTCCCCACCAGGATCAGCGGCGGATCGCCGAACCGGGCTCGTGCAGCGCGTAGCCGGCCGGCCCGCGCACCTGCGAGGCGGGCTTCGCCGCGACCGGCGCCGGCCGGCGGGCCGCCATCACGACGACCGTCAGGGCGGTCGCCATGCACCCGAGCACGAAGCTCCACAGCAACAGGGCGATCAGGCCGACCGCGTGGCCGGCGACCAGCAGCGCCGCCTCCCAGATCAGCCCGATCGGGGTGAAGTGCAGCGAATGACCGTAGTAGGCGACCAGCAGTGCCACCGGGATCGCGCCCGCCGCGACCATCAGCAGCCGCGCGGGCAGCGGCAGCGCCAGATCGGAGTCGATCGCCCACAGCCAGAGGTGCAGCGCCGGCACCAGCAGCGCCGCCGCGTACGGGTTCTGCAGCCAGATCACAAGCGTCACCACGCACAGGACCGCGAGCATCATCGCCGCGGTCCCGTCGCCGCGATGATCGACCGCACGGGCGCGTGAGTCACGAGACTCCTTGGCGGCGGGAAGCCGGTCGACCGCCCGGTAGGGTCCGCGCACGAGCGGCACCATCGCCAGCGCCACCACCCCGGCCGCGACCAGCACCGCGATCGCGCCCGTGCTCAGCGACACCGCGCCGGCCGGCGATGGACCGGGCGGCGCCACCGAGATCAGCCCGACGAGCCTGCCGATCAGAACGACGAGCACGGCGGCGGCGAACGGCAGCGCGGTCCCGAGCACCGCGACCAACGACCGCAGCAGCGGATACCCCCGCCGGCTTGCCCGCGCGCACGCGTCGAGGGTCGTCAACAACACCGGCACGATCAGCGTCAGCACGAACAGCGCGATCGCCCAGCCCGGGACGACCTTGCCGTCGAACAACACGAACGAGGACGGCGACGCGACCGTGGCCGCCGAGTCAAGCGCCGAGATCGTGTCCAGCACCGCGCGGCCGGTCTTCGTGAACATCGCCTGGCTGGCGATCGGCGTCGACGACGACGGGCCGCGCTCGCCCGACTCCGACAGCGTCACCGCCGGGACCCCCGCGCCGGCAAACGGCCCCTGACCGGAGATCGTGAACGGGAACGCCAGGTGCGCGAGTTGCGCGAGCGTCCCCGGCGTGGCCGCGCGCGCGGCATGCTGGCTCGACAGCGCCAGCGCCACCGTGTTGACCAGTGCCGGCGACGCCAGCTTGGTGGTATCTGACCACGGGATCACGATCGGCTGGCGCTGATCCGCGCTGGCCAGATCTCCGAGCACGACGACCGCGTCGATCGGGCCGGGCAGGGTCGAGACGAGATGCCGCACGCCGGCGGTGCCCTCGGTGCCGGAGACCGACGCGAGCACGACCGTCCGCTGCAGCGTCTCGCCGGACAGGTCGGCTCCGAGCTCGAGCAGCGTCGCGGTGCCCGACAAGCCGGCCACCCCCTGCGCGGCCGTGCCATCCCGGGACGCGATGATCACGATCGAACCGGACTCGGTCCCCGGCCGGGTCGCGACCACGTCGGTCAGCCTCCGCGTGCCGTTCACGGTGCGGGCTGCAAAGCGCTCCCGCGCGACTGAGAATCCGTATTGCGAGGACCCGAGCGTCGCCGCCACCTGGTGACCGAGCCGGTCGTCGGCGGACGAGCCGGGCTGGCGCGTCGGGTACTGCGTGTACAGGGCCTGCATCGACGCGTAGGCGCTGTGGCCGTCGAACGCCCCGGGTGCCAGCGTCGAGCGCGATCCCGCCGGCTGGTTGGCCAGCGAGAACGCGAGGACGATCAGCCCAAGCGCGGCCACGACCAATCCGGCGCGGTAGATGCGCGGGTCCAGCATCGCGCCAAGACTATCCGCAGCAGTCCCGTACTCTGACGATTGCAAGCAGATCACCGTGGCCGACCACCCAGCACGCATCCTGCTCGTCGACGATGAGCAGTCGATCCAGACCTTGCTCTCCTACCCGTTGCGCAAGGAGGGCTACGACGTCGTGCAGGCAACCGACGGCCGCGAGGCGCTGGAGCGCTTCGACGAGCAGCCGTTCGATCTCGTCGTGCTCGATCTGATGCTGCCGCGGATCGACGGGCTCGAGGTCTGCCGGCAGCTGCGGACCCGTAGCTCGGTGCCGATCATCATGCTGACCGCCAAGTCCGAGGAGATCGACAAGGTCGTCGGGCTCGAGCTCGGCGCCGACGACTACATCACCAAGCCGTTCTCGCTGCGCGAGTTTTCGAGCCGGATCAAGGCGACGCTGCGCCGGGCGGAGATGACCCGCGCGGCGCTGACCGGCGCCGACGAGCGTCCGCTCCAAGTCGGTGAGATGCGGATCGACTTCCCCAAGCGGACGGTGCGCGTCCGCGGCGACGAGGTCGAGCTGACCTACGTCGAGTTCGAGCTGCTGTCGGCACTGGCGCGCTCGCCGGGGCGGGTGTTCACGCGCGACATGCTGCTGGCGCGGATCTGGGGCGACTCGGCCTACCGCGACCAGCGCACGATCGACGTCCACGTCCGCCACCTGCGCGAGAAGATCGAACTCGACGCCAAGGACCCCGAGTTCGTGTTCACCGTCCGCGGCGTCGGGTACCGCTTCCGGGACACCGAACCCTGAGGATCCTGACCGCCTCCAGGCCGCGCCGCGATCGGCACCATTGGGCGATGCGTCGCCGACCGTTGAGGCTATCGCTCAGCACCCGCCTGGCGCTCGTGTTCTTCTCGATCACGCTGCTGGCGATCGCGGCGCTGTACGTGTTCGTCGCGCCGGGCCTGAAGAACCGGCTGGTCGGCTCTGAGCTGTCGAGCCTGCGCGCGACCGCGCGCCAGCGCTCGGGGCGGCTGGCGGCGACGGTCGGGAGCGCGGACACGCAGGCGCGCGTCCATCGGCTCGTGACCGAGACCTCCGAGTCAACGGGCTACCGCGTCACGATGGTCCAGGTCAACCACGTGCTCGGGTCGCTGCAGCTCTCGCGCCAGCTGGACTCGGGCGGCGCAGACTCCAGCGCGCCGGTAGTGCTGACGCTCGCTTGGCAGGCGGCCAGGACCGGGCGGCTCAGCTCCGGCACCGCCGTCGAGGGCGGTACGAATGTCGCGCAGGCCGCGGTCCCGGTCCGCGTCGGCGGTCGCGTCACGGCGGTCGTGCTCTACACGACGACGATCGACAGCATCCTGCGGACGGTCTCGACCGTCCGCGACGAGATCCTCGAGGCGGGCGCCGGCTCGCTGGCGCTGGCGCTGGTGGCGGGCTGGCTGATCGCGCGGGCGATCGCCCAGCGCGTGCGCCGGCTCGAGGTCGCCGCCAAGCAGATGGCCGCGGGCCGCTTCCCGGGCGCGATCCCGGTCGACTCGGCCGACGAGCTGGGGCAGCTGGCCGAGGCGTTCAACGACATGCAGCGCCAGCTGCGCCAGCTGGATCTGGCCCGCAAGAAGTTCATCGCGACCGCGTCCCACGAGCTGCGCACGCCGCTGTTCTCGCTCAGCGGGTTCGTCGAGCTGCTCGAAGACGAGGAGCTCGATCCCGAGACGCGCCGCCGCTTCTTGGACCAGGTCCGCGACCAGGTCGCACGCCTCGGCAAGCTGTCGGTCGACCTGCTCGATCTCTCGCGCCTGGAGGCCGGATCGCTTGAGCTGCGGCCCGAGCAGGTCGATCTCGGCGAGCTGACGCGCTCGGTCTCCGGCGAGTTCGAGCCGACCCTGGTCGCGCACGACGCCCGGCTGGAGCTGCGGCTGCCCGGCGGTCGCGAGGCGATCCACGCCCAATGCGACCCGGTCCGCCTCGCCCAGATCATGCGGATCCTGATCGACAACGCGGTCACCCACACGCCCGACGGAACCCAGATCCTGGTCACCGCGGGACGCTCCAACGGGCACGTCCGGGTGGTGGTGCGCGACGACGGCGAGGGGATCGACGAGCGATCGTTGCCGCGGATCTTCGAGCCGTTCTATACCGCCGACGACGCGTCGGGCTCAGGGCTGGGGCTGGCGATCGCATCAGAGCTCGCCAGCCGGATGTCGGGGCGGCTGCTGGTCAAGTCCAAGCCGGGCGAGACGACGTTCACGCTGGAACTACCGGCGTGAACGGTTTGCGGCTGGTGTGGCGGGCGTGTCTGGTGGCGGCCGGGCTCGCGCTCCTGGGCGCGCCCGCGGCCCACGCCGCGGCCACCTCGCTGGTGCACAACCCGCTGACCAACCCCAAGACCGGCAAGCCGCTCAGTTGCCCGGACCCGTCGGTGATCCGCGCGCCTGATCCGGAGTACTCGATGTACATGGTCTGCACCTCGGATTTCGACCGTGACGCGTTCCCGATCTGGGGCTCGGACGACGGCGTCCGCTGGACCAAGCTCGGCTCGGTGTTCCCACACGGGCACGGGCCGTCGTGGGCGATCCCCGCCGGATCGGAGCGCGGCCGCTACTGGGCTCCGGATCTGCATTGGTTCGACGGCCACTGGGTCCTGTATTTCGCCGCGCAGATGACCCGCGCGACCGAGCACGCGCTCCGCGTGGCGCCCCAGGGGAGCTGGGCGATCGGCGTCGCCACCACGACCGACCTGCGCGCGGGCCACTGGACCACCGCGTTACTGCACTACAGCGGCCAATTCAACGGGCCGCGGAGCCAGCAGGGCAGCCGCGAGCTCGCGGGTGGCGTGATCGATCCCAACGAGTTCGAGAACCCCGTGACCGGCCAGCGCTACCTCGTCTGGGCCAAGCAGTCCAACGAGATCTTTCTCGGCAAGCTGAGTTCGGATGGGCTCACGCTGGAACCCCCGGTGCAGCGGATCCTGGTGCCGAGCACGCCGTGGGAGTGCGCCAATCTGCGCGGCACCTGCACGATCGAGGGACCGGTCGGCTACTGGCACGACAACGTGGCGTACGTCATCTACAGCGCCTCGAGCACCTGGTCTGGCAGCTACGCGGTCGGCGTCGCCGCATCGACCGCACCGTTGTCGATCCCGTTCACCAAGGACCCCGAGCCGATCCTCACCTCCAGCGCCGACCTGCTCGGCCCCGGAGGCACCTCGGAGCCCGTCACGGCCCCTGACGGCAGCCCGATCATCTACTTCGACTCGCTGATCGGGGGGCCGGACACCAACCACGTCTCCTCGCAGCGCTACCTGACCGTCGGGCGCTTTCACTACGACAGCACCGCGAGCGCCAGCCTCGGAACGATCGCGACCGGCGCGAAGCTTGGGATCTTCTGGCCGCAGATCAGCGGCGGCAGGCCGAAGAACTACACGACGCTGATACGTCGCGGCCGCTGACGCGACCGGGCTTGGCGAAACGCGTCAAGGAGCCCAGTCCTGCAGCAGCCGCAGCCACACCTCGCTGCGGGTCGGGAACGCCGGGATCGCATGCACGAGCGTGCGCAACGGCACCTCGCCGACCATCGCGATCGTCGCCGCGTGCAGGCTCTCAGCGATCTCGGGGCCAACGAACGTCGCGCCGATGATCACCTCCCGCTCGTCGTCGACGACAATCCGCGCGCTGCTGGGCGCGCCCTTGCCGACGAAGCTCGCCCCCGCCGTCTGACCCGGGTCGGCGTCGGCGGCGCGGGCCGGGATGCCCTCGGCGAGCGCCTGCTCGAGCGTCAGCCCGACGGCCGTGATCTGCGGGTCGGTGAAGACGACGCGCGGCGACAGCGGCCCGTCCCAGACGGCGCGAGCGTCGCGATTCATGATCGTCGCGCAGGCGATCAGCGCCTGGTACTTGCCGGCGTGCGTGAGCAGCGCGCGGCCGTTGACGTCGCCGATCGCGTACAGCCACTGACCGTGTGAGGGGACCCGCATCCGGTCGTCGACGGCGATGATCCCCGGCTTCAGGTCGATCGTGTCGAGCCCGAGGTCGCCGGTGTGCGGCCTGCGACCGACGGCGACCAGCAGCTCGTCTGAGCGCAGCTCCTCACCGGTCGCGAGCGTCAGCGTGAAGCCGTGCTCGTCCTTCGTCGCGTGCGTGGCCTGGACGCCAGTGCGGACGTCGATCCCGAGCGCCTGTGAAGCCTCCCTCAGCAGCGTTGCCGCGAACGGCTCGGAATCGGGGATCAGCATCGGCTCGGCTTCGACCTGGGTGACTTTGGAGCCGAGCGTCGCCCATGCCTGGGCGAGCTCGCAGCCGACCGCACCGCCGCCGAGCACCGTCAGCCGCGGCGGCGCCGCGTTTGCGGTGGTCGCGGCGCGGTTGGTCCACGGCGAGATCTCGTTGAGGCCCTCGATCGGCGGGATCGCGGCGCCCGATCCGACCGCGATCACGACCGCGCGGGCGGCCTCCAGCACGCGATCGCCGACCTTCACGCGCCGCTCGCCGTCCAGCCGTCCGTGGCCGCGCACCAGCGTGATCCCCTTGTCCTTCAGCCACGGCAGCTGTGCGTCGTCTTTGCGGTCGTGGATCACCGCGTCGCGGCGACGGAGCGCCTGTTCGACGTCGACGCCGCCGGTGACCGCCTCCCGGGCACCGGGGATCCGCGCGGCCTCCGCCAGCGCCTGAGCTGGGCGCAGCAGCGCCTTGGACGGCATGCACGCCCAGTAGGCGCATTCGCCGCCGACCAGCTCCCGCTCGACGACACAGACGTCGAGGCCCTCACCGGCGAGCCGACCGGCGCAGACCTCGCCCGCCGGTCCGGCGCCGAGCACGATCACGTCGTGGCGCTCGGCGGCCGTCACGGCCTCACCCGCCGGTCACGACACTTCGCGCAGCTTCCCGGTCTCGACCTCGTAGACGAAGCCGCGCACCGAATCCTTGTTGGGGATGAACGGGGAGGCGTTGATCCGAGCGATCGACTGCTTGATATCCGCGTCGAGATCGCCGAACGCCTCGGCGGCCCACGGCGGACGGATACCCGTGTCCTGCTCGATCGACGCTTTGAAGTCATCGTCATGGAACGTCAGCATGCCGCAATCGGTGTGGTGGATGAGAACGATCTCCTCGGTCCCGAGCAGACGCTGGGAGATCGCGAGCGAACGGATCGCGTCATCGGTGACGACGCCGCCGGCATTTCGGATCACGTGCGCGTCGCCCTCCTTGAGCCCGAGCGCCCCGTAGACGTTGAGTCGCGCGTCCATGCACGCCACGACCGCCGTCTTGCGCCCGGGCGGCAGCGGCAGGTCGGCCTTGTCGCCGAACTCGGCCACGTAGGACTCGTTGTTGGTCAGCAGCTCGTCGGTGTTGCTCATCGCGCTCTCCTTGACTCGGAATACGGTGCGTCGGCAAACGTACCAACTTCTATTTATTTAGTTGTATTTTTGGCCGTACCCGGGCCCGGCCGTTACAGCGGGCGGGTGGGTCGGTAGCCGGCACCAGTCAGCAAACCTGCAACCTCCCCGTCCGGAGGACTGGACTGGACTGCAAATCCGGAACCTCGCCGTCGGAGGACGGCGACTGCCAATCTGGAACCTCCCCGTCCAGAGGACTATGACTTGCCGCGGGGGATATCGTTGACACGGAATGTCGGCTGACGCTCCACTCGTCCTGGTGTCGAACCGCGGCCCGGTGACGTTCGGGCCGGGCGGCGAGATCAAGCGTGGCACCGGCGGGCTCGTGACGGCGTTGATCGGCCTGGCCTCGCACCGCCCCGTGACGTGGGTGGCGTCGGCGATGACCGACGAGGACATCGAGGCCGCCGAGCGCAACGACGGCAAGCCGTTCCCGGTCACCGGCCCCGAGGGCGACGAGTACCGGGTCAAGCTGGTCGCGTCCGACAACGACGCCTACGACGGCTTCTACAACATCATCTCGAACCCGATGCTGTGGTTCATCCAGCACTACCTCTGGGACCTGTCCAACGCGCCGGACATCCGCCGTCACGAGACCGATGCGTTCGAGCACGGGTATCAGATCGTCAACGCGGATCTCGCGCACGCGGTGCTCGAAGAGGTTCGCGACGTCGAGCGGCCGGTCGTGATGGTCCACGACTACCACCTCTACACGCTGCCGCGGATGATCCGCGAGGAACGCCCGGACGCGTTCCTGCATCACTTCGTGCACATCCCGTGGAGCCAGTCGGACTCGTGGCGGGTGCTGCCCTCGGCGATGCGCGACGCGATCTACGCGGGGATCCTCGCCAACGACATCGTCGGCTTCCACACCCGCTCCTACCGCCGCAACTTCATGCAGTGCTGCGAGGACCTGCTGGGGCTCGAGGTCGACCACGACAGGGGCGTGATCCGCGTCGAGGACCGCGAGGTGTGGGCGCGCAACTATCCGCTGCCGATCGACTCGACCGCGATCGAGGCGGTCGCCCGCCGCCCGCGGGTGCGCGAGTTCGAGGGCGATCTGCTGCGCCGTCGTCGTGACCACCTGATCCTCCGCGTCGACCGCGCCGATCTGTCGAAGAACGTGCTGCGCGGGTTCAGCGCGTTCGACGTGTTCCTGCAGCAGCATCCCGAGTTCCACGAGCGGGTCACGTTCATCGCCCAGCTGATGCCGTCGCGGACCGACGTCGCCGAGTACGCCGAGTATCTGGAGCGGATCGACGCGACCGTGGCGATCGTCAACCATCGCCACGGCACCCCCGACTGGATGCCGATCCAGCTCAAGCTGCGCGACGACCTGGAGGAGGCCGTCGCCTCCTACAAGCACTACGACCTGCTGATCGTCAACGCGATGTTCGACGGCATGAACCTGGTCGCCAAGGAGGGCCCGATGGTCAACGAGCGGGCCGGCGTCTCGATCCTGTCGGAGAACACCGGCGCCCATGAGGAGCTCGGCGAGTACGCGCTGTCGGTCAACCCGTTCGACATCCAGGAGCTGGCCGACTCGATCCATACCGCGTTGACGATGTCCTTCGAGGAGCGGTCACGCCGCCACGAGGGCCTGATCTCGATCGTGACTGCGCGCAACCCGGGCGACTGGATCGACGAGCAGCTGGCCGACATCAAGGCCAAGGAGGGGGCGCTGGCAGGCACCACCGCCGCGGCCGGTACGCAGAACGGCAACCCCGAGGACTGACGGGGTGCAGACGGCGTTTCGTCCGGACGGTTCGCTACGCGCGTGCGCGCGTCAATCGAGCGTCCGGCCGGTGCTCAGCAATTCGATGTAGGACGCGATCCGCTTGGCCCGCTTCGCCGGCTCGGTGACGTGGTGCAAGCGGTGCAGGAACGCGTAGCGGGTCGAGCCGGTCAGCGTGGCGAAGAACCGCTGTGCGTCCGGTGTGGCATCCAGCGCCCGCTGCAGATCGTCGGGGACCGTGGCACGACTCTGGGGCTCGTAGGCCGCGTCCCAGCGGCCGTCGGATCTGGCGGCGTCGACCTGTTCCTGGCCAGGCGGGCGCATGCGTCCGGCCTCGGTCAGCCGGGCGACATGGTCGCGATTGATCTGCGACCACTTGCTGCGGGGGCCCCGGCGGGTGAACCGCTGCAGGTAGAACGACTCGTCGAAGCGACGGACCTGACCGTCGATCCAGCCGTAGCAGAGCGCCGTGTCCAGCGCCTGCGGGTAGGTGACCGTCGGGATCTCCGAGCCCTTCTTGGCGAACTTCAGCCACACCCCCGGCGAGTCGGCGTGGTGCTCGATCAGCCACCGCTCCCAGTCGACGTCAACGGAGCACTGCAGGATCTCCAGCTCGGGCTTGGGCGTGGGCTGCTTGGCGGGCGGCCGCTTGCCGGCGGCGGTCATCCGGGGATGATGACAGCCGCTATAGTCGGCCGCCGCCGTGCCCGCGGGGGCATCCCTGTCCGCGCCCGGCCGCCGAATCATGTCATCAGAGAACCGCCGATACGACCTGGTCCTGGTCCTCTCCACCGAGGTCGAGGACGAGCGCCGCGCCAAGATCGTGACCGACGCCGAGGCCCAGATCACCGGCGCGGGTGGCGAGGTGACGCGCAACGACGACTGGCACCTGCGGCCGCTCTCGTTCGAGATCGACCACCAGAAGGAGGGCGAGTACCACCTGCTGCAGTTCACCGCCCCGACGTCGGTGCTCGAGTCGCTCTCGCACAACCTCCGGATCGACGACGCGGTGCTGCGCTTCCGCGTCATCCGTGAGATTCCGGGCACGCCGCCGGCACCTGAGGCGGCGCCGCCGATCGTCGCCGGGACGCCCACGTCCGCGCCGGTCGCCGCTGCGGCGTCGGCATCACCGCTCGAAGAGTCCTAGCGGCCGGCTGACTCGCTGGCCCGCGGGCGGTCGCTGCGGCGGCGCGTCGATCGGTGCGCACGGGCGCCGCGATCGCGACGTGTTCGGCACGTTCACCTCCGATCGCGTCACGGCGGTGACGGTTCTGTTCCATTTTCCGGCCACCGCGGCCGTGGCCGTCCGGCCCACCCATAGACTCGGATGCGAGCTTTCAACGTCTGTGAAGAGAGGAGCCATCGGACATGGCCAACATCAACCGAGTCACCATCACCGGCAATCTGACGCGTGATCCCGAACTGAAGGCACTGCCGAGCGGCACCGCTGTCTGCGCGCTCTCGGTCGCCGTCAACGGACGGCGCAAGAACGCGCAGACCGGGCAGTGGGAGGAGGAGCCCAACTACTTCGACGTGACCGTCTGGGGCGCTCAGGGCGAGAACTGCTCCAAGTACCTGAGTAAGGGGCGCCCGGTCGCAATCGACGGCAGGCTGCGTTGGCGCAAGTGGACCACGCCCGAGGGACAGAACCGCTCAGCCGTCGATATAGTCGCCGAGAACGTGCAGTTCCTCGGCGGTCGTGACGACGCCGGTGGCGGCAACGGGAACGGCTTCTCCTCCAGCGTCCGCGCGAGCGAGAGCGATGTTCCGATCGACACCGGTGACTTTGAGCGCACGCCCGTGAGCGCTGCCGCAGACGACGACATTCCGTTCTGACTCAGTGGCCCGATTCACTCAACCAATCTCGAGCACCCCGCTAGGCTGATCATCTATGGCAAAGCAGCGCAGACGGCCGGTACGCCGGCGCGACCGGAAGGGCGGGCCCGCAACCACCCGCCGCAAGTCGTGCCCGTACTGCCGGGAGAAGATCGAACAGGTCGACTACAAGGATCTGGCGATGCTTCGCCGGTTCATCTCCGACCGCGGCAAGATCCGCTCACGCCGCATCACCGGAGCGTGCCGCCGTCACCAGAGCCAGGTCGCCCGCGCCGTCAAGCGCGCCCGTGAGTTGGCGCTGCTGCCGTACGTGGTCGAGGGTTCGGATCACCGCACCGGCGGGCGCGGCGACCGTGACCGTGACCGCGAACGCTGATGACTCCCACCACCCGCCCCCAACGCCGGACCTGAGACGATGCCCCAGGCGATCCTGCTGCAAGATATCGATGCGCTCGGCGAGCGGGGCGCGGTCGTCGACGTCTCGCCCGGGTACCTGCGCAACTATCTGCTGCCGCGCAAGCTCGCCGAGCCCGCGACCACGTCGGCGCTGAAGGTGGCCCAGCGCCGCCAGGCGGACGCCGACCGCGCCGCCCGTGAGGCTGAGGATCGCGCCCGTGAGGGTGCGTCGGTCCTCGGCCGGACCGTGCTGACGATCGCCCAGCAGGCCGGCGACGACGGCCGCCTGTTCGGCTCGGTCACCCCCCAGGACATCGCCGACGCGATCCGCGACGCTCGTGGGATCACGATCGACCGCCGCAAGGTGCACCTCGAGGAGCCGATCCGCAACGTCGGCACCTACATGGTCGTCGTCGAGGTCACGGATGACGTGACCGCGACGGTCAAGACCATGGTCGTCGCGGCCTGACTCTGCGTCAGCCGGGCGGGCGCGGGGCGCGCTCGCTCGTCACGCGCGCGCTGGGCGCGCCGCTGTTCGCAACTGATGTTGATGGCCGCGCGAGCGTGACGCGCGTGCGCACCCCGCGCCCGCGTCGTCTGCCGCCGGCCACATCCGCTTCTCGAGCGAGAGCTGGGCTTTAGTTCGAACCTCTGCATCTCTCTAACGTTCGGGCCGATGACTGTCGCGATGGTCGAGACAGAGCGGCTGCGGTTGGAGCGGTGGGGGGAGCGGCATACGGAGATGCTGGTGTGGCTGTCTTCGCTGCCGGAGGTGATGCGTTTCATCGGGTCGGGTGAGACGTGGGCGCGGGAGCGGGCCGAGGAGGTGGCGGAGCGGCAGCGGCGGCATTGGGCCGAGCACTGGCGCCGGCGGCGTGCGGACGCGGGCTCGCGCGGGAGGGCGCCGCGGCGATCCGCGACGAGGCGTTCGCCGCGGTCGGCGTCAGCAGCCTCGTCGCCCGGATCCAGCCCGCCAACGAGCGGTCGATCGCGGTCGCCCGGGCCGCCGGCCTGACCTACGAGTTCAGCACCACCGGCCGCTCGAGCGAGCCCGTCGCCGTCCACCGGTTCACCGGATCGGCTTGACGCGATCAGGAGCCCGCGGCCCCGCTGCCCTCACGATCGGGTGGCTCCCCGGTCGTGGGCTCAGGTTCGGAACCGTCGCCTGCGTCGGAGCCGTCCCCGGGATCCCCGGCACCGTCCGCACCCGCACCACCGCCCGCGTGCCGGCGACTGAAGACGACCAGTTCGTGCGCGACACCGATCGACGGCCCGCCGATCAACTCCCACGAGCGGGTGATTCCGATCACGAAGCAGGACACGACGAGGATCGCGATCGTGTCGTACGTGCCCTGGTGGCCGTGATCGCTCGCCAGCCTGATCCCCATGCGCAACTGGTACACGAGCACGGTGGCCAGCCCGAGCAGGAACAGCGCGCCGCGCAGGTCGCCCGGCCGCCGCAGCCCGAGCCGCAGCATCGACATCAGCGCCCCGATCACGAACGCCGCGCCCAGCACGCCGACGACGATTGCCGGATAGCCGAGGTTCACGCCCGGGATCAGCGCGAACAGCGAGACCGTCAGCGCGTTGGAGAACGCCGTCAGCGCTGTCGCCGCGCGGACCCGGTGAATCTGCGTCTCGCCCTGCTCCTCCATCCGTTCCATCGTCACCGAGACGGCGACGAACAGCAGCCCGACGAGCGCGCCCGCGACGCCCGCGGCGGCCGCGAAGAACCCGTGAAAGTCGTCCGGCGTCACTGCGGTGCGACCGGCACCGCGGTGCCGTGGGATAGGGGTGTGGCTGCGCGGATGGCCTCGAAACGTAGCGGGCGGCGCCGTCAGCTCGCGGGCGTGGCCGGCAGCCAGAGGGCGGCCGGAAGCCGTCAGGAAGTCGTCAGCCAGCCGGCAGCCGTCAGCCAGGGGCGGCGGGCCTAAGTCCGATCGCGCTCAGCGCTCCCGAGGATGCAGGACCGGTTTGACGTCGAGGATCGGCGTGCCGTCGATCGCCTCCAGGTCCCGCACGCGGATGCTGCAGCCGTCGGCGGCGACGACCGTCACCCGGTGCACGCCGATCGGATTGGGACGGTCCGGCGAACGGGTGCTGAACACGCCCTCCTCCTCATTGAGCGGGTTCCCGCGCGGATGCACGCGCAACGTCTCACGGTCGGCCAGGTGCAGCCACGTCAGCACCAGCAGCTCCTGGCCGGGGCGCAGGTCGGTGACCCCCGCGGCCAGCTCGGAGACGAATTGCAAGGTCGCGTCCGGAGCGCCCTCGGCGCCCTGCAGCGGCGCTTGTGCCCGCGTGCGCAGCGACGATCGCACGTGTCCGATCGGGCGCAGCTCGAAGCTGTCGTGGCGGTCGGACACGGCCCCAGGCTAGTCGACAGGTCCGCCCGTCCTGCGGCATTCGCGACGCGCTCACCGGTGCAACGCAAAATGTCCGCTGCGCGCGGGATGATGACGAGCTGGGGTGGGTGGGACCCCAATGACAAACCTATATTTGATCGACCTTGAGCGCCGTCCAGAACATCGCCGTCCCGCCCCACAACCTCGAGGCCGAGCGCTCGGTGCTCGGGGCGGTGTTGATCGACGACCGGCATCTCAACACGCTGCTGGTCGAGGAGCAACTGCGTCCCGAGCACTTCTACCGTGAGCAGCACGGCCTCGTGTTCGGGGCGATGAAAACGCTCTACGAACTGAACCGCAAGATCGACCATCTGACGGTCGCCGAGGTGCTGCGCCAGGACGGCAAGCTCGACCAGGTCGGCGGCGAGGAGGCGATCGAGCAGCTCGCCGGCTGGGTCCCGGCCGCCGGACACGCTCGCGAGTACGGCGAGATCGTGCACGACAACGCGAAGCTGCGCGACCTGCTGACCGCGTCGTATGAGATCCAGGCCAGCGTGCTGGCGCGCGACGCCCCCGCACGAGACCTGGTGGAGGCCGCGGAGCGCGCGGTCCTGGAGGTCGCGACCGACGAGCGCCAGAAGAAGATCCGCTCGATCCACGACATCCTCGACACCGAGACCGACAAGCTGCATCGACTCTCGATCTCGAAGACGTCGCTGACCGGCACCCCGTCCGGGTTCAAGGACATCGACGAGAAGACCGGCGGCTTTCAGCCCGGCAACCTGGTCGTGCTCGCCGCCCGGCCGTCGATGGGCAAGTCGGCGCTGGTCGCCAACATCGCCGAGAACGCGGCGCTCGCCGGTCGGCCGGTCGCGCTGTTCTCGCTGGAGATGTCGGAGTCCGAGCTCGCCCAGCGGTTCATCGCCTCCCAGGCCAAAAAACACGGCGAGGACCTCCGTCGCGGCAAGGTCTCGGCCCAGGAGTGGCCGCGCGTGCTGAGCGCCTGCCAGAAGCTGTCGGACGCGCCGCTGTTCATCGACGATTCGTCGGACACGGGCGTGCTCGAGATCCGTGCCAAGTGCCGCCGGCTGCACGCGCAGGTCGACGGCGGGCTCGGGCTGGTGATCGTCGACTACCTGCAGCTGATGCGCTCCGAGGGGCGGATCGAGAATCGCGTCGAGCAGGTGTCCCAGATGAGCCGCGGGCTGAAGGCGCTGGCGCGTGAGCTGAACGTGCCGGTGATCGCGCTGTCGCAGCTCAGCCGCCAGGTCGAGCAGCGCGGCGGCGAGAAACGGCCGATCCTCTCCGACCTCCGTGAAAGTGGCGCGATCGAGCAGGACGCCGACCTCGTCATGTTCATCTACCGCGAGGAGTACTACGACCGTGACTCCGAGCGCCCCAACGAGGCCGACATCATCATCGCCAAGCACCGCAACGGGCCGGTCGGGGAGGTCGTGTTGACGTTCATGCGCGAGTTTCCGAAGTTCTTCAACTACACCTCCGAGGACCGGTACACATGAGCGCCGGGCGCGACTGCCCGTTCGGGCTCTGCGACGGCTCGGGGCTGCGACTGGACTTCGAGACCAACACGGCCTCGCCGTGCCGCTGCCGGGCGCAGGAGATCTCCCGCCGGCGAGCGCGCAACCTGTCGGCAGTGATCCCGCGGCGATACCGCTCGGTGTCGTTCGAGACGCCCCCGGTGACCGAGATCGAGCCACGCATCGTGGCGGCGACGCGGCGGTTCGCGTCGCGGATCGACGCGCAGCTGGACGCCGGCCGCGGTCTCTGGTTCATGGGCCCGCCGGGAACCGGCAAGACGACGCTGGCGATGCTCGTCTCCAAGGCCGCGCTCGACGGCGGCCGCTCGGTCGCGATCTACTCGCTGCCGCGGCTGCTCAACGAGATCCGAGAGACGTTCCGAGCCGAGCGGTCGCATACGGACCTGCTGCGCAAGTTGACCGCCGTGGACCTCCTGCACATCGACGACGTCGGCGCCGAGAAGAGCAACGAGTGGGTGCTCGAGGAGCTGTACTCGATCGTCAACGCCCGCTACGAGGACGAGCGCTCGATCGTGATCACGACCAACCTGGACCACGAGCACCTGCGCGAGCAGATCATGCCGCGGACGGTCTCACGGCTGACCGAGATGTGCGATGAGCTCCTGCTGACCGGCCACGATCACCGGATGGGGATGGACCTGCGCACCGCCTGAGGACCGGCCGCCGAGTGGACTATTTGTCCGGTATAGACGTACAAATCCTCCAACCACGCGTGTGTCGGCGAACTCAAGCGGAGCCTACCGGTCCCGGCCCGCGCCCGGGATCCAGTCGGTCCCGGCCAGCGGCACCCGCGCCATCGCCGCGGCCTCAAGGGTCAGCGCGACGAGATCCTCGGGCTCGAGGTTGTGGACATGCGACTTGCCGCACGCACGCGCGAGCGTCTGGCACTCCAACGTCAGGGTCCGCAGGTAGTTGGCGAGCCGCTGGCCGGCCGCGACCGGATCCAGGCGAGCCGCCAGCTCGGGGTCCTGGGTCGAGATCCCGGCCGGGTCCAGGCCTGCCTGCCAGTCGTCGTAGAATCCGGCGGCGGAGCCGATCGCCTCGTACCCCGCCTCGTGCTCAGGGGCGTTGTCGCCGAGCGCGATCAGCGCCGCCACCCCGATCGAGACCGCGTCGGCGCCCAGCGCCAGCGCCTTCGCAACGTCGGCGCCGGTGCGGATCCCGCCGGACACGATCAGCTGCACCTGGCGGTGCATCCCGAGCTCCTCCAGCGCCTGCACGGCCTGTGGGATCGCCGCCAGGATCGGGATCCCGACGTGCTCGATGAACACCTCCTGGGTGGCGGCGGTGCCGCCCTGCATCCCGTCGAGCACGATCGCGTCGGCGCCCGACTTGACGGCCAGCGCGACGTCGTAATAGGTGCGGCTGGCGCCGACCTTGACGTAGATCGGGATCCGCCAGTCGGTGATCTCGCGCAGCTCCTCGAGCTTGATCTCGAGGTCGTCGGGGCCGGTCCAGTCCGGGTGCCGGCAGGCGCTGCGCTGATCGATCCCGACCGGCAGGTCACGCATCGTCGCGACCCGGTCGGAAAGCTTGTGGCCGAGCAGCATGCCGCCGCCGCCGGGCTTGGCGCCCTGGCCGACGACGACCTCGATCGCGTCGGCGCGACGCAGGTCGTCGGGGTTCATGCCGTAGCGGGACGGCAGCAGCTGGTAGACAAGCTTTGCCGAGTGCTCGCGCTCCTCCGGGGTCATGCCGCCGTCGCCGGTCGTGGTCGACGTGCCGACCGCTGAGGCGCCGCGCCCGAGCGCCTCCTTGGCGTTGCCCGACAGCGCGCCGAAGCTCATCCCGGCGATCGTGATCGGGATCTCGAGCTCGATCGGCTGCGACGCGAACCGGCTGCCGATCGTGACATCGGTCGCGCAGCGCTCGCGGTAGCCCTCCAGCGGATAGCGTGAGACGCTGGCGCCCAGGAACAACAGATCGTCGAAGTGCGGGACCCGCCGCTTGGCGCCGAAGCCGCGGATGTCGTAGATCCCCTCGCGCGCGGCGCGCTGGATCTCGGCGATCGCCTGACGGTCGAACGTCGCCGATTCACGGAGCGCCGGCGGGCGCACAACGCGTCCGTCGTGGGCGCTCATCAGTAGGACCCGAGGTTGTCGACATGGAAGTTGTACAGCCGCCGGGCCGAGCCGTAGCGCCGAAACCGCGCCGGGTCGGCGTCGACGCCGGCGCGGGCCAGCAGCCCCGCCAGCTGCTCGACGTGCTCGGCGCGCAGTTCCTTCTCGACGCAGTCGGCGCCGAGCCCCGCGACCGCGCCGCGGACATAGATCCGGGCCTCGTACAGAGAATCGCCCAGCGCCTCGCCGGCATCGCCGCAGACGACCAGGCAGCCCTGTTGGGCCATGAACGCGCTCATGTGCCCGACCGAGCCGCGAACGACGATGTCGGCGCCCTTGAGCGAGATCCCGCAGCGCGCCGACGCGTCGCCGCCGACCACCAGCAGCCCCCCGCGCGCGGTCGCACCGGCGGATTGGCTGGCGCTGCCGTCAACGACCACGGTGCCCGACATCATGTTCTCGGCCACCCCGACACCGCAGTTGCCGTGGACGTGGACGGTCGCCCGCTGGTTCATCCCCGCGCAGTAGTAGCCGGCGTGCCCCTCGATCTCGAGCTCGTAGTCGGCGTCGAGCCCGACCGCGAGCGAGTGCCGGCCGCCGGGGTTGAGGACCCGCACGCGCGCGGGCGGACGCGGATCGAGCGCCCCATGCAGCCGACCGTTCAGCTCGCGGACGCTGACGCTGCCCAGATCAAATGACGCGACGACGGCGTCGCGCACTGCGTCACCGGCGCTCATCACGCCACCGGCGCCATGCCCCAGCTGTAGACATGCCCGGGCTCGGGCTCCCAGGTGACGGCGCGCTCGGCACCGGGCAGCACCGCGATCGCCCGGTACTCGGAGGCCATCGCAACCCAGTCGTCGGTCTCGGCCAGCACCGCCGGCTTGCACGCGATCGGATCACGCAGCACCGCGAACCCGTCCACGGTGCCCACGGCGAACGTGTAGAACCCGTCGAGATCGTCGAGACACCCCTCGAGCGCCTGCTCGAGCGTTGCGCCCTCACGCATCCGCCAGGTCAGATAGCCGGCGGCGACCTCAGAGTCGTTGTCGGTCTGAAAGCGGATGCCCTCGCGGGCGAGCGTGCGGCGCAACCGGTTGTGGTTCGACAGCGAGCCGTTGTGGACCAGGCAGAGATCGAGACCGGTCGAGAACGGATGCGAGCCCTGCGTGGTGACCCGGCTCTCGGTCGCCATCCGGGTGTGGCCGAGCGCGTGCGTGCCGTCGATCCGCTCCAGGCCGAAGCGCCGCACGAACTCGATCGGCGACCCGACCTCCTTGAGGATCTCGATCGTCGTCCCGGCGCTCATCACGGTCACCTCGGGATGGACCTCGCGCAGCCATTCCTGGACCTCGTGGGGCTCGCCCGACACCCGGTAGATCGCGTGGTTGGCAATCACCCGTGGCTCCGACGCCTCTCCGAAGCGAGCGTCCAGCGCGTCCGCCAGCTGCGTCCACCGGGGCGCCGAGGCCGGCGAGAACACCGACACCTTGCAATCCCCGCCAGACGCCGGGTCGCGGTAGAACGCCACCCCGGTGCTGTCGGGGCCACGGGCGGCAAGCTGCTCCAGCATCGCCGACAGGTGGGCGCCGAGCTGCGGTTGGAGTGCCTCGCGCTTGACGAACAGACCGGCGATTCCGCACATGCTCGTGAGCGTAATCGTTGACCGGACCCGGTCCAATGGCTCGGCCGCGCACAGTTGCAGGCGGAAATGTGGTGGGCAAGGCCACAGCGGCGCGATGTGTCCAGGTGCTCCACCTGACACGCGCCAATTGTGTGCGCTTCGCGCCTTGCGAGGCATCGGCGACATGTCAGGGTTGCTTGGCAAATGTCAGCGGACCTGGAGGGCTGATGCCGGAGGAGACAGGCGCGCCGGCGCCGTTCGAGACGGACGAGATCCTCTACGAATCGGCGGGGCTCCCGAAGACCACCAACTGGTGGGGAGCGTTCGTGATCGGGCTGGCGGGGACGATTCTGGTCACCGGGATCGCGCCCGTGATGGTGACCGAGCTCGGAGCCGCCTCGGTTCCCGTGATCGTCTTCATCACGTTCACCGGTTACGTCGTGTGTCTGCTGCTCGCCGAGCTATCGGCGATGATGCCCGACCGCTCCGGCGGCCTGCCGTCCTACGCCTATCCGGCGTTCAAAGTCCGGTGGCCGCGGTTCGCCGAGCACGTCAACGGCTTTACCGCGTGGGCGTATTGGCTGGGGTGGTTCCCGGTGGCGCCGCTGAACATGATCCTCGCGTCGCTGTATATCGCCGACCGCTTTCACCTTTCCTCGTCGGGCTTCTCGCCGCTGGGTACGTCGATCACCTGGTGGACGCTCGGGATCTCGATCGGCGGGCTGATCGTGCTCGCGATCCCCGCCGTTCGGGGCCTGCGGTTCGGGACGGTGTTCGCGACGACGCTCGCGATCCTGTCGATGATCCCGCTGACGTTCCTGGCGATCTCGTGGGTATTCCATCCGTCGGTCGTCCATTTCGGCCAGCTGTTTCACTTCCAGCACACCGACGGCACCGGCTTCTTCTCGAGCCTGTTCGGCCACAACTGGCTGACGTTGTACATCGCCTTCTCGTTCCTGTTGACCTGGAACGTGATCGCGATGGAGGCCGCCGCCTGCTACATCGGCGAGACCCGCAACCCCGATCGGGACGCGAAGATCGCGATGAACCTCGAGGGCCTCTACGGGCTGTTCATCTACACGATGATCCCGGTCGCGTTCATCATCGTGATCGGCGTCCATTCGCTCGGCAACGCGAGCCTGGTCGACCCGAAGACCATATTCGTCACATTCAGCTCCAAGGTGTTCGGCGCCGGCACCGGTTCGAGCATCCTCAACTGGCTGGTCGCGGTGATGTTGATCCTGGCGCTGATCCTGTCGGCGCTGAACGCGATCACGGGCACCGCCCGCTCGCTGCACCAGATGTCGACCGACGGCCAGTTCCCGAAGTTCTTCCAGTCGGTCAACCACCACGGCGTCCCGAGCCGGGCGATGATTTTCAACGTCGGGGCGTCGATCCTGGTCGTGTTCGCCGGCGGCGCCGTGCAGATCTACACGCTCTCGAACGTCGGCTACCTGGCCTCGTTCATCCCGGTGCTGATCGGCTACTTCATCCTGCGCCGTGATCGCCCCAACGTCCGACGGCCGTTCCGACTACCGGAGTGGATGAAGTTCGTCGCGCTCGCGATCGCGGCGATCTACGCGGTGATCTACTTCTACGGCGGCCCGACCTACGCCTCGTGCAAGTGCAACGCGGCCGGCACGACGACGCTGCCGTACTACTTCATCGGTTGGGGCGTGCTGCTGCTGTACCTGCCGATGTACTGGTATCGCAAGCGGGTCGAGGACAAGCGTGGCGCGACCGACGTGCACGCGGCACCGGGCACCGCGTCGGTCGTCTCCGAGGGAGTGGCGGAATGAGCGTGCAGGCGCCGACCCGGTCGGCTTGGAGGCACACTGCGCCGGTGGACGATCCGGACCGGCGCTACAGGCAGATCCTGCTGGCCTCCGAGGGCCGGCCATTCAGCGACGAGACGATCGCCCAGGTGGCCGCGATCGCCGCTCCGGGCGCGCATGTCCGCGTGTTCTCGGTGGCGCGAATCCACGGGGTCGCATTCGGGATGCCGAACCCGGGGCTGCTGCCGACCAAGGCCGAGTGGGCCGAGCAGCGAGAGCTCACCGCGAAGGCGATCAAGCGTCTGAAGCGCCGGCGCCTGACTGCTGACGGGCACGTGGTCGGAACCCGCAACCCGACCAAGATGATCCTCCGGGAAGCGACGGCGCACGGGTGTGAGGTGATCGTGATGGGCGCCGACCCCGATCGCAATCGCGTGGTCGGCAACGCGATCTGGAACCAGGAGCCGCAGCGGGTCCGGCGCAAGTCCAAGCTTCCGGTCTATCTGGCGATCGGATAACGCGCGACGCCCTCTAGTCCGCGTCGGGCCGTCCGTGCAGCCGCGCCAGCTTGATCGCCAGCTCGAGCGAGAGCAGATCGTCGATGTCGAGATCGAGCCCGGTCAGCTCCTCGATGCGTCCGAGCCGCTGACGCAGCGTGTTCGGATGAATGAACAGTGCCCGCGCCGATTCGATCAGGCTGCGGCGCTCTGACAGGTAGCGCTCGAGCGTGTCCAGCAGCGCGGTGCGCCGCTTGCGGTCGTAGGCGATCAGGCGGTCGACCGCGGCGCGCATTCGATCGCGCGGCGCATCGTCGGCGCCGATGTGGACGAGGTAGCGGTAGGCGCCGACCCGCGAATAGTCGATCGCGCCGCCGTCGCCGAGCAGCGCGCGCGCGATCGTGGCCGCGTCGCTCGCCTCCCGGTAGGCTGCCGCGGCGTCCGCGGGCGAGCGCCGCCACTCGCTGATCCCGATCGCGGCGCCGTGGGCCTGCCCGAGCTCGCGACAGCGGTGCAGCAGCTCCTCGGAGCGGACGTCGCGGGCCGAGCCCAGCGACAGGAGCGCGCGTACCGGCCCCGGGCCTGCCTCGATCGCCGACCGCGGCGCCAACTGCGCCAGCTCGCGCCCCAGCTCCTCGGCGGCGGTTCGCCACCGTCCCGAGGCCTGGTCGAGCGCACCTGCCGGCTCGGCGCAGACGAGCAGGTAGGCGGCGGTGAGGTCGCACCGGACCTCGGCTGCCTTGGTGGCGGCGAACGAGGTTGCGCCGGCCGCCAGCGCCTCGAACAGATCCTTGATCGTGTTGGCCTTGGTCAATCCCTCGATCAGCTCAGCGCGTTTGATGGCGACGGCGCCGAGGTGGGCGACGGCCCGGGCGATCTCGGCGTCCTCGTCGCCGAACGCCCCCTCGCAGGGGCTGGCGGCGCAGATCAGGCCGACCGACTCGCCGGCCGCCAGCGGCACGACCAGCAGGTCGCCGACATCGACCGACGGCCACGGCGACCGCGGCGGCCGACCGGCATGGGCCCGTTGTCCGTCCAGCGCCGCCATCGTCAGCTCGGCGGCCGACGTCGTCAGCGGCGCCGGCAGCTCGTCGGGGATTGAAGCCAGCAGCGACAGCGTCTCGCGGTCGGGCTCGAGACCGAACAGCTGGCAGACGTCGGCCGACAGCAGTCGCGCCATGCCGGCCACCAGCACCCGCGCGAGCTCTTCGGCGCCAGGCGCCGACGAGACCTGCTGGGCCAGCTCCGACAGCTCCGTGAGCGTGTTCACACGCCGGTGCTCGCGTTCGTAGCGCTGCGCGTTCTCGATCGCACCGGAGGCGAGCGAGGCGATGTGCATCATCAGCTTCAGGGTGTCCTCGCCGAACTCGTGGGGCGCCTGCGTGTGCAGCACGATCACGCCGATCGTCTCACCCGCGCGTGACAGGATCGGCACCGCTGCCATCGACTGAAACCGCTCCTCCTGCAGCAGCGGGACGTATTTCATCCGCGGATCGGCCATCGCCTGATCCCGGATGAACTCCGGCGTGCGGTGGCGCGCGACCCAGCCGGTGAGGCCCTCCTGGACCGAGAAGCGGACGCGCCCGACGGCTTCCGAGAACACCGGCGAAGCGGCGCGGATCGTCAGCTGACCGTCCTCCAGCAGGTAGATGAAGCAGGCGTGACAGCCGCTGGCCTCGGTCGCGAGATCGACGACACCCTGCAGCATCGGCTCGAGCTCCAGCGACGACGAGACGAGCTTGATCACCCCGTACAGCGTCCGGTTCTCCTCGCGCAGCCCGCGCATCTCCAGGGCGAGCGGCAGGCGGTGTTCGGCGGACAGGGCCATGAGCACAGGATGCCCCCTCAGCACCGCCGCGCCTATGTGCATGTGGCACATGCCCAACGGCTCAAGCGGAGTGGATCACGCCATTGTGCAGCACCGGCTGCGCTGGATATACCTGCACCTCATGAACGACGCACCGCGCGATCCCGACGATGTCCGGCGGATCGTGTCCGACAACGGCATCGAGTTCCTGTTCGCGCAGTTCGTCGACATGCACGGCAAGCCGAGCGCCAAGCTCGTCCCCGCCCATCATCTCGACGACCTGCTGACCGAGGGCGCCGGGTTTGCCGGGTTCGCGGCCGGCGATCTCGGACAGGGGCCCGACAGCCCGGACATGATCGCGATGCCCGACCCGGCGACGCTGACGATCCTGCCGTGGCGTCCGACCGTGGCGCGCCTGGCCTGCGACATCACCGTCGAGGGCGAGCCGTGGCCGTACTGTCCGCGCACGATCCTACGCCGGGCGCTGGCCCGCGCTTCAGAGCTTGGCTACGAGCTCAAGATCGGCGCCGAGCTCGAGTACTTCCTGCTGCGGCGCGCCGACGACGGCAGCTTGGCGCTCGCCGATCCGCTCGACACGCTCGAGCAGCCCTGCTACGACATGCGCGCGCTGACCCGCAACCTCGACTTCGTGGCGGAGGTGTCGACCGCCGTGACCGGCCTTGGGTGGGACAACTACGCGACCGACCACGAGGACGCCAACGGCCAGTTCGAGCAGAACTTCGCGTTCTCGGACGCGCTGACGACCTGCGACCGGGCGATCTTCTTCCGCTACATGGTCGAGTCGCTGGCGCAGGCACGTGGGCTGATCGCGACGTTCATGCCGAAGCCGTTCCCGCATCTGACCGGCAACGGCTGCCACTTCCACGTCAGCCTGTGGCGCGACGGCGTCAATCTGTTCGAGCGTGACCCGTCCGAGGATCCCCGCAGCCTCGGCCTGTCGGAGCTTGCCTACAACTTCATCGGCGGGCTCAAGGCACACGCCAAAGCCTACATCGCGCTGACCGCGCCGACCGTCAACTCGTATAAGCGGCTGGTCGTGGGCGCGCCCACCAGCGGCGCCACCTGGGCGCCGGTGTACATCAGCTACGGCTACAACAACCGCACGCAGATGCTGCGCGTGCCGGCGCCGGGGCGGATCGAGGATCGCACCGTCGACGGCTCCTGCAACCCGTATCTGGCCGCGACGGCGTTGCTGACCGCGGGCGTTGACGGGATCGAGCGGGAGCTCGACGCCGGCGACCCCAATACCGCCAACCTGTATACGCTGGACGCAGCGCAGCGCATTGCCGCCGGGATCGAGCTGTTGCCGGGCAACCTGCTCGACGCGACGCGGGAGCTCGAGCGCTCAGACGCCTTGCGCGCGGGGCTCGGGCGGACCGCCGACGGTGACTACCTGGACTACTTCGTCGAGGTCAAGCGACGTGAGGTGCAGGCTGCCCATGAGCAGGTCACCCAGTGGGAACTCGACCGCTACCTGCAGCTGTACTGACGGGGCGCGGTACTGAACGGACGCGCGGAGTAACCCGCGCGCCCGGACGAGACGAGTACGCGGTCAGTAGTAGTGCCGTCGACCACCCACAGCCCGCCCCATCGCGCTGAGCACGACGAGCACCAGTCCGATCAACACCAGCAGAATCCCGATCGACCACAGGATCGCGATCTTCGCCACGAACCCGACGATCAACAGGATGAGTCCCAGGATGATCATTGCTATTCCTTCCTCCTTGAGTGACCCTCTCGCGGACAGCGGCGACCGCCGGGGCTCGAACAGAACCCAGCCTGCCCGTTCCCGGAATGCGCAAACCGCGCCTGTCGGCCACCACCGGCGCTGCCGAGAACGTCGGCGGTCCGGGACGGCCGTAGACTGGTGAGTGATGCCCGGAATCGTGGTCGTCGGCGCCCAGTGGGGCGATGAAGGGAAAGGCAAGGTCACCGACATGCTCGCTGAGCGTGCCGATGCGATCGTGCGCTTCCAGGGCGGCAACAACGCGGGCCACACGATCGTCCGCGACGGGGTCACCTTCAAGCTGCACCTGATGCCGTCAGGGATTCTGCACCCGGGCAAGCTGTGCGTGATCGGCAACGGCGTCGTGATCGACCCGAACGTGCTGACCGACGAGCTCGACGAGCTGCGCCACCGCGGGATCGACACCCGGGGCTTGCGGATCTCGGCCAACGCCCACCTGATCATGCCCTACCACATGATGCTCGACGACGCCGGCGAAGCGAAGCTCGGCAGGCTCCAGATCGGCACGACCCGGCGCGGGATCGGCCCCTGCTACGCCGATAAGGCGTCGCGGCTCGGGATCCGGATGCAGGACCTGCTTGACGAGAAGATCCTCAAGCAGAAGATCGTCGCGGCGCTCGAGCCCAAGCGCCTGTCGCTGCGGCCATTCGCCAAGGACCCGGCGCTGGATCTGCAAGCGATGACCGACGAGTACCTGACCTACGGTCACGTGCTCGAGCCCTATATCGCCGACACCTCGCGGCTCGTGCTCGACCGCCTCGACCACGGCGAGCTGGTCGTGTTCGAGGGAGCCCAGGGCGCGCTGCTGGACATCGACCACGGCACCTATCCGTTCGTCACCTCGTCGAATCCGGTCGCCGGCGCCGCGTGCACCGGCGCCGGGGTCGGTCCGCGTGACATCGACGAGGTCTGGGGCGTCGCCAAGGCCTACGCCACCCGCGTCGGCGCGGGCCCGTTCCCGACCGAGCTGGACGGCGACCTGGCCGACGAGATCCGCGAGCGCGGCGGCGAGTACGGCACCACCACCGGCCGGCCGCGCCGGGTCGGCTGGATCGACCTGGTGGCGCTGCGCTACGCGGCGCGGCTGAACTCGCTGAGCTCGCTGGCGATCACCAAGCTCGACGTCCTGTCAGGGTTCGACACCTTGCACGCATGCGTCCGCTACCACTCGGCCGAGGGCGCCGTGCTCGACGGCTTCCCGTACCACCAGACGGTCCTGCACCATGCCACCGGCGAGTACACCGAGCTGCCCGGGTTCAGCGAGGACATCTCCGACTGTCGCTCGGAATCCGAGCTGCCGGCCGCCGCCCGCGAGTACCTCCGCTTCATCGCCGACTACGTCGGCGTCCCGATCACGCTGGTCGGGGTCGGGCCGGGGCGTGAGCAGGTCATCTGGATGGACGGCGCCGAGGGCTCTGCCGTCCCCCTCGCCGCGTAATCGGCGTCTCGGAGGCGCCGCGGCGGGTCCGGGACGCGATGGCTCCGGGGGTACGAGGCTGCCGCTGCGGTCGGGGGTTGCGGAGCGAGAAAGCGACTCATATGGACGCTTTCTCGCATCGCTCGGTCACAGCTCGGTGACGGATCCGTCTGGCGGCGCCGGCGGCCACCGACTTCGCGGCCGACCGAGCTCCCACTCGTGCCCGAACGGGTCAAGGATCCGACCCAGCAGCCAGCCGTGCTCCTCGCTGACCGGTGACAGCTCGGTGGCGCCGGCGTCGACCGCGCGGGCCTGGAGCGCCCGCGGATCCTCGGCGACGAGCAGCGTGCGGCCGGTGGCTCCACGGGCCCGCGCCGGGTCCAGACGCCCCCGCTCGAAGTCGGCCGCGGTGACCCAGAAGCGGGCATCGCCGACGGCCAGCTGGACGACGATGTCGTCGCCGTCGCCGACGCGGTGCAGCACGACCGCGCCGAACGCCGCCTCGTAGAAGGCGACGGCCGCGGCGGGATGGTCGGTCCACAGCTGCGGTTCGATGCTCGTCATCGGCCAACGATAGTGGTCTTGGGCCGGCTGACGACTACGCTCGATCGCATGTTCTTCGCCGTGCGGCTGCAGCGTGGCGGTCCGTGGGACTTCTCCCGGGACCTGCGTCAGCAGGACGGCTGGGAAGAGCACGCCGCGTTCATGGACGGACTGGTCGATCAGGGTGTGATCGTGCTCGGCGGCCCACTGGCCGGCGACCGCGAGATCCTGCACGTGATCCGTGCCGACTCGGAGCAGGCGGTGCGCGATCGGCTGGCGCAGGACAACTGGGCGGTCGAGGGGATGTTGACGATCATCTCGATCGAGCCGTGGACGATCCTGCTCGACGGACTCGGCGCCCGCGGCCTCGACGGCGGCTGACTCCGGCGCTCAGCGCCAGCGGTCGAGCAGGTCCTCGTCGCGGACCCGGCGCACGACCCGGGCGGGTACGCCGACCACAACCGCCCGGGACTCGACGTCACAGGTCACGACCGCGCCGGCGGCGACGAACGCCTCGGCGCCGATCTCGACGCCGGGGGTCAGCACGGCGCCGCCGCCGATCCGGCAGGCGCGGCGCAGGACCGGGCCGGCCAGCCCCGAGCCGCGCGGATGGCGGCCCATCGTGTCGTCGTTGGTGGTCGTTACCCCCGGACCGATGAAAACGTCGTCCTCGACGACCGACAGCGCGGTCAGGTAGACGAGCGTCTGGATCGAGACGCGGTCCCCGACGTGGGTGTCGAAGTCGACCGTCGTGCCGCGCCCGATCACGGTGAGCGCGCCGACCACCGAGCGCTCGCGGACATGGGCCTGGTCGCCGACGATCGAGCCGGCGCCGATCCGGGCACCGGCGTACACGACCGCGCCGGCGCAGATCGTCACGTCGTCGGAGACGACCAGGTCGCCGGTGTCGCCGCGGGCGCTGGAGCCCGGGCGCAGTCGTGGCCGCTTGCCGAGCACCGCGTTGTCCTCGACCAGGCAGCGTGATCCGAGCACCGTGCCCGGGTGCAGAACGGCGCACGCGCCGACCGCGGAACCGGGACCGATCGTGACGCTGGCGTGGATCACCGCGCCGGGCCCGAGCGTGACGTCGTCGGCCAGCGACGCGTCGGGTGAGACGTGGGCGCCGGACCGCTCAGGCATCGCCGACGCGGTCGCCGTCGCGCCGATCGCCCGGTCGATCGGCGTCAAGTGACCGCTGCATCGCCTCGAGCACCCGCACGACGCGCAGGCCGGAGGCGCCGTCCGAGCGCGGCGGGGTCCCCGTGCGCAGCGACTCGACGAAGTGCTCACATTCGATCCGCAGCGGCTCGACGTTGGCGACCTGGGGGGAGAACGAGCCACCGGAACGGGTGATGTACTCGCCGTAGGTGCGCGCGTCCTCGTCGAACCCCTTGTCGTAGACGGTCAGCTTGCGCTCGAGCTCCATGTCGTCGAACGTCGCCATCCGCTTCGAGCCGACGACCGTGAACCGCCGCTCTTTGTGGGGATCCAGCCACGACAGATGCAGATGCGCGACCAGCCCCGAGTCGAATCGCACGAAGCAGAAGACGACGTCCTCGACACCTCCACGGACGTAGGAGGCGCCGTGCGCGGTGACCTCGACCGGCTCGGCCCCGCCAGCCAGCGACAGCACGACCGAGACGTCGTGCGCGCCGAGGCTCCACAACGCGTTCTCGTCGGCGCGCAGCTGGCCGAGGTTCAGCCGGTTGCCGTAGATATAGAAGATCTGCTCGCCGAGCTCGCCGGTGTCGGCCAGCTCCTTGAGCGCGCGCAGTCCGGGGTGGTACTCGAGCAGGTGACCGACCATCAGCGTCCGACCGGTCGCGGCGGCGGCGTCGACCGCGCGCTGGGCATCGACGACCGACACCGCGAGCGGCTTCTCGACGAAGCAGTGCTTGCCGGCCTCAAGCACCCGCACGGCCAGCTCGGCGTGGCTCGGGACCGGCGTGGCGAGCACGATCGCGTGCAGCGACGGGTCGAGCAGCAGGTCGTCGATCTCGGCGGTGACCTGCACGCCCGGGAACTGCGATGCCGTCCGGGAGCGGGCGGCCGCCGCCTCGTCACAGCACCAGACCAGCTCGCAGCCGGGGATCGCGGCGAAGTTGCGAGCCAGGTTCGGACCCCAGTACCCGAGCCCGGCGACCCCGACGCGGATCGTCGTGTCCGGCCCCAGCGGAGCGCTCAGAGCGGTCATGGCTGCAGGAGTCTAAGGCTGTCGACGACGCGCTCCCCGGCGTGGCCGTCGCCGTAGAGCGGCGGCCGGGCGGTCGGGGCGGGCGCCGCGAGCGCGGTCCGCGCCGCATCCAGATCGAGATCGACGAGCGTGTTCCAGCCCGCCTGCACGGTCTCGGTCCACTCCGTGCCGGACCGCATCGTCAGGCACCGCACGCCCGCCAGATAGGCCTCCTTCTGCAGGCCGCCGGAGTCGGTCAGCACGGCGGTCGCGTTGCACATCAGCGCCGCCGTCTCGAAGTAGCCCAGCGGCTCGCAGACCTGGACAGCGACGCACGCGTCCAGCCGTGCGCGCAGCCCGAACGACTCAAGGCGCGCAGCCGTTCGCGGGTGCAGCGCCAGCAACACGGTCTGACCGACCCCGCAGAGCAGTTCGACCAGCTCGGCGAGTCGGTCGGGGCGATCGACGTTGCCGGCTCGGTGCGCGGTCGCCAGCACGTAGTCACCCACCTCCAGGCCGCGCGCGGTCACGAGGTCCCGCCGCGCCCGAGCCCGTGGCTGCGCCGCCAGCGCGACGTCGACCATCACATCGCCGACGAGCTCGCACGGCGCCTTGACGCCCTCGCCGCGCAGGTTCGCGACCGCGACCGCGCTCGAGCACAGCAGCAGCGATGAGGCGTGGTCGGTCAGCACCCGGTTGAGCTCCTCGGGCATCTCGCGGTCGAACGACCGCATCCCCGCTTCGACGTGGACGACCGGGACGCCCGCCTGGGCGCCGGCGAGCGCACCCGCGAGGGTCGAGTTGGTGTCGCCGTAGACGAGCACCGCATCCGGCGCGATCTCGGCAAGCACCGGCTCAAGCGCGGTCAGCATCCGTCCGGTCTGCGAGCTGGCGCTGCCGAGCGCGATCCCGAGCTGCAGATCCGGCGCGGGCAGCCCGAGCTCTGAGAAGAAGATCGCCGACAGCCGGTCATCGAAGTGCTGGCCGGTGTGGACCAGCGTCTCGGCGTGACGCGAGCGCAGGATCGGCGAGACGGCGGCCGCTTTGATGAACTGCGGCCGGTTGCCGATCACCGTCAGGATCTTCAGGACGCCAGCTCCGCCTTGATCCGCTCGGCGGCCGCCGCGGCCGCCCGCTCGCCGGCTGGCCGCTCGTCGCCGAACTGCCGGTCGTCGATCGCCGACACCGGCTGCACCTCTCGTACGGTCGAGGCCAGGAACACCTCGTCGGCCGCCTTGAGCTGGTCCAGCGTGCAACCGCGCTCGGCCGCCCCCGTCACCTCGATCACGAGCGCCCGGGTGATCGAGGCGAGGATGTGCTCGTCCAGCGGCGGCGTGAACAGCTCACCATCGAGGACGTAGAAGATCGAACTGGTCGGCGCCTCGAGCACGCGTCCGTGGGGCGTGACCAGCAGCGCCTCGTCGTAGCCGTTCTCCCGGGCAAGCCGGCCGGCGAGCATGTTGGCGGCATACGACAGCGTCTTGGCGCCGTCCAGCAGCCGCGTCGGCGAATAGGTCACCGACATCAGCCGGGCCTCCTCGGGCAGCTCCGGCATCCGCTCGGTCAGCAGGATCCGACGCCCGCCGCGGGTGATCATGATGCGCAGCAGCTGTGCGTCCTCGCCGGTTCCCGCCTGCGCCAGCAGCCGGTGCGAGTCGGCGCGCACGGCCTCCAGGTCGATCGGCAGGCGAATGTTGATGCCGGTACGTTGCAGCCGGGCGAGGTGGGCGTCGAACGCGTACGGGACGCCGTCGTAGACCCGGATCACCTCAAACGCGCCGTCGCCCCGGATCAGGCCCTCGTCGGTGACCGGGATCACGGCCTCGGACGCCAGCATGATCTCACCGTCGAGCGAGGCCAGCGAGTTCGGACCGAAATCGCTCACCGGCTGGCCCACACGCCGGCGAGATGGACGATCGTCGCGGCGGCCGCCGCCATCTCCTGCAGCGACGCCCACTCGCGGACCGAGTGGTACTCGTGGCCGCCGGTGAAGATGTTCGGGGTCGGCAGCCCCATTTCCGACAACCGCGAGCCGTCAGTGCCACCTCGGATCGGAACCCGGACAGGCTCGATCCCCTCTTCGCGGATCGCGCGGTCGGCCGCCGCGATCACCTCGGGAACCGCGGCGAGATACGTGCGCATGTTGCGGTACTGCTTGCGCACGTCGAGCTCGAGCGTCGCGCCCGGGTGGCGAGCCACGACCCGCTCGGCGATGTCTGAGAGCAGCTGCGTGTGCTCGTGCAGCAGTTGCTCATCGAAGTCGCGGATGATCAGGCAGATCTCGGCGCGCGCGGCCGAGCCGGTCAGCTCGTATGGGTGGATGAAGCCCTCACGGCCCGATGTGGTGTCGGGTGTGAGCCGGTCCGAGGGCAGCTCGGCGACGATCTCCGACGCGACCCGCAGCGCCGAGACGAGCTTGCCCGTCGCCTGGCCGGGGTGGACGTCGATGCCCGTGACCGTGACGATCGCCTCGTCGGCCGAGAACGTCTCGTCGTCGAGCTCGCCGAGTCCGGAACCGTCGAGCGTGTACGCGCAGCGCGCGCCGAACCGCTCGATGTCGAACAGCGTCGCGCCCTCGCCGATCTCCTCGTCGGGCGTGAAACAGACCTTCAGCGGCGGCCGCGGCAGCTCCGGATGAGCGGACAGATGCGCGATCGCGGTGACGATCTCGGCGACGCCGGCCTTGTCGTCGGCACCCAGCAGCGTGTCCCCGCTGGAGCTGACGATGTCGTGGCCGCGCCGGGTTGCCAGCTCGGGCATCGCGGCCGGGTCAAGTAACGTGCCGCCGCGCGGCAGTTCGATCACGCCGCCGTCGTAGTCGCGGTGCACGAGCGGCTCGACGCCCGCGCCGGGCGCGTCCGGACTCGTGTCCATGTGCGCGATCAGCCCGATTGCCGGGGCGCCGTCATTCGCCCCGGCCCCGGGCAGCGAGGCGGTCACGTATCCGTTGTCGTCGAGGCTTGCGTCGAGGCACCCGGCGGCGGTGAGCTCGGCGACGAGCGCACGGGCCAGATCGAGCTGGCCCGGAGTGCTGGGGGAGGTGGTCCGGTTCCGGGTGGACTGGGTGTCGACCCGGACGTAGTCGCAGAACCGGGCCAGCAGATCCGGCGCCAGGGACTCGGCGAGTGGCGAGGTGAAAGACGGCATCTGTCGTAGATACGTATCACACGAGAAACGAGATGTTCTTGTGAGCCGCCCGAGGCTGAGATAGAACCGAGCGGAGGCCTGCCGGGACGACTGGGCCATTGCGAGGCCGGGGACAGGAATGATCAGCACCGACGAGCTGTTCCAGCGATGGCATGTTGACCACGATCAGCGCGCGCGTGACGAGCTGATCGAGCGATTCCTGCCGCTTGCGCGCAAGCTCGCTCACCGCTACTCGGGCTCAGGTGAGCCGTACGACGACCTCGTCCAGGTGGCGAGCCTCGGCCTGGTCAAAGCGGTCGAGCGCTTCGACCCGGACCGTGGGTTCGCGTTCAGCTCGTTCGCGGTGCCGACGATCGTCGGCGAGCTCAAACGTCATTTCCGTGACACGTCGTGGGCGCTGCACGTCGATCGCGCCGGGCAGGAGCGCTCGCGCACGATCGCCGACGCCCGGCGCGAGCTGCAGGCGCGTGGCGGCCGCTCGCCGACGGTCGCCGAGCTGGCAACGTTTCTCCAGTGCTCTGAGGAGACGGTGCTCGACGGCCTGCAGGTGGCGGAGGCGCACGACACCGTCTCGCTCGACGCGCCGCGGGCGTCGAGTGACGAGGACGCCGAACGGCGGCTTGACACGCTCGGCGACGAAGACGAGCGCTTGGGGAGGATCGAGGCGGGCGCGACGGTGTTCGCCGCCGCCGCACACCTGCCCGACCGCGACCGGCGGATCCTGTACCTGCGGTTCGGCGAGGACCTCACGCAGGCCGAGATCGCCGAGCGGATCGGGATCTCGCAGATGCAGGTGTCACGGCTGCTGCGCCGCGCGGTGCGCCGCCTGCAGGAGATGACCGCCGAGTCGCCCGTCGGTGAGTGAGCGGCGGGCCCGGCACCGTCGGGCTACGCGCCCGGCTCGAACGCGCGGTAGGTCGCGGCCATGTCCTCGTCGCCGTGCCCGCGCCGCTCTGCCTCGAGCATCCGTGCGAGCGCGCCGTCAAGCGCCGGCAGCTCGATCCCGGCATCGTCAGCCGCCGCACACGCCAGCTGGGCGTCTTTGCGCGCGAGCGACAGCGAGAACGAGACGTCGTCGAACGAGCCGGCGGCCATCGTCGCGGCCTTGATCCGCGCGTACGGCAGATCGAGCGGGCCGCCATCGAGGATCTCGAACAGCAGGTCGGGGTCGAGCTCGAGCGCTTGGCCGAGCGCCAGCGTCTCGGCCAGCGCCGCGACCACGCCGATCACCCACGTGTTGACCATCACCTTCGCCCGGGAGCCGACGCCGGCCTCGCCAAGCCAGAGCGTCCGTGCACCGACCGCGTCGAATACCGGCTCGGCGACCGGGCGCGACCGCTCGGGACCGGAGGCGAGGATCGTCAGGCTGCCCTGCTCGGCAGGCGTGCGGGTTCCGACGACCGGCGCGTCGACGAACGTCACGTCGTACTCGTCGGCCAGCGCCTCGCAGCGCTCGGTCGCGGGGGTCCCGATCGTGCTCATCTGGATCCATGTCTCCGGTCCATCGGTCGCCCGTAGCGCGGCCGCGGCGACCTCCAGCACAGCGTCGCCCTCGGACAGCATCGTGACCATCACCGGGCAGCCCGCGGCCGCCTCGGCAGGGTCGTCGAACACGGCGATCCCCTCATGCCGCAACGGTTGCGCCCGCTGCACGGTCCGGTTGTAGGCGTGCACGGCGAATCCGGCGTCGTTCAGATTCCGGATCATCGGCGTGCCCATCACGCCGGTGCCGAGGAAGGCCAGTTCGGTCATCACGCCGCTCTACCCGCGGCGGTGACACGGTAACCGCGGGACCGAGCCGGCGGCGTGTCCGCACGCAGACACTCAGCGACGTCGATCGTTATCGAACCCTTATATTTCCGACTCCGACGCTGTCGCGGATCTCCGCGTCGGAATCGATCGGCGACTCGCGTCAGCAGCCCCTACCATTGCAGTCCGATAGGCCGCACAGCGTGCAACGCTCCTTTACCGTCCAACTGCAACCGCGCTCCGACGCGACCCTGATCGTCGTCTCCGGCGAGCTTGACATCGCCTCGGCACCGGAGCTGGAGCAGGCGCTCGATCAGATCCGCCCCGAGCTGACCAAGCTCGTGGTCGTCGATCTGCGGGGGCTCAAGTTCATGGATTCAACCGGCCTCAGCATCATCGTCCTGGCCCACCAGCGCCTGTCGAAGTACGACTGCGAGCTGACCCTGGTCAAGGGACCGCCGCAGGTGCAGCGGCTGCTGGACCTGACCGGCGTTGCGGACCGTCTGCGCGTCGGCGCCGAGCCGGGCGAGCTGCTCAACGGACGCTGACTGAAGGCGTTGGACTCGGAGCTCCCAATCGGCGAGCGGATCCTCGATGGCCAGGGTCCGGTGCTCGCCGAGCTGCTCGAGCTGGTCGGCGAGGCCGTCACCGTCCGCGACCGCCAGGACCGGTTCGCGTACGCCAACCGGGCCGCGCTGCAGAACCTCGGCTTCGCCTCGATCGAGGAGCTGCAGGCGCATCCCGACGGCTCGCTGCTGGATCGATTCGTGGTCTACGACGAGGGCGGCAAGGAGATGGGACGGTCGATGTTCCCGGCCCCGCGCGCCGCCGCCGGCGAGACGCAGCTGCCGCCGACCGTGATACAAGTCGTCGATCGTCGCACCGGCGAGTCGCGCTGGGAGCAGGTGCAGGTGACGCTGCTGCGTGATCGCGTTGGCCGCGTGGCAGCGACGGTCACGGTCGCCGCCGACGTGACCGCGGTCAAGAACGCTGAGATTCACACCCGCGTGCTGTCGGAGACCGGCAGGATCCTCAGCTCGTCGCTGGACTACCAGCAGACGCTGCGCAACGTCGCGTGGGCGGCGGTGCCGGCGCTGGCGGACTGGTGCCTGGTCGAGCTCGCCGGCGAGCCGGACGACCGCCGCGATCAGGTCGTCGTCGCGCATCGCAACCCGCGGCTGCGTGACCTGGCCGGACAACTGGCCGAGCTTGAGCCCGACGAGCCCGGTGAGCACTCGGCCTCGAGCCGCGTGATCGACACCGGCGACAGCGCGCTGCTGTACGAGGTCGACGAGGCCGACCTTGAGCGGATCGCGCGCGGCCCGGGTCAGTTGCGCGTGCTGCGCGAGCTCGGGATCCGCTCGGCGATCGTCGTGCCGATGCGAATCCGAGACCGCACGCTCGGCGCGATCTCGTTCTACACGTCGGACTCGCTGCGGCGGCTGACCCAGCCGGACCTCGAGCTGGCCGAGCAGCTCGGGCGGCGCGCGGCGGTCGCGGTCGAGAACTCGCGCCTGCACACGATGCTCGCCGAGGTCGCCGAGACGCTCGCGCAGAGCCTGATGCCCAGTCCGCTACCCGCGCTGCACGGCTGGGAGATCGCGGCCCTCTATCAGCCGGCCGTGGTCGACGAGCGGGTCGAGGTCGGTGGCGACTTCTACGAGGTGTTCGACGCCGGCCCGGCGCCGCTGGCGTTGATCGGCGACGTCACCGGTCACGGCGTGGCGGCAGCCACGTTGACCGGCCTGATGCGCCACGGCGCCCGCTTCTCCGGCCGGCTGGAGCCCACGCCCGAGGCGGTCCTGCGACACCTCGACGAGGAGCTGCGAGAACGGCCCTCGAACGCAATGTGCACCGCGCTGTGCGCCACGATCCACAAGCGGCGGCTGGTGCTCGCGTCGGCCGGTCACCCGGCGGCGTTGCATGTGGCCGCCGACGGCAGCGTGACCGAGGTGCCGGCGCCGGGGCCGATGCTCGGGGCCTTCGAGGACTCCGCATGGCAGGCCGAGACGCTGGCGGTCAGACCGGGCGAGCTGGTGCTGCTGTACACCGACGGCGTCACCGAGACCGCGTCGGCGTCGGGGGAGCGCTACGGGGTCGGCCGGCTGCGCCAGTTCCTGTCGGCGCACGCGGGGTCCGCGCCGCAGCCGCTGCTGGACGCACTGGACGCGGCGCTCGATCTGTTCCGGGGCGGCGAGCCGACCGATGACATCGCGGCGCTGGCGCTGACCCCGCGCCTGCACTGAGCCGCCGTCAGCGCGCGTCGAGCACGACGAGCTCGACGGCGTCGTCGGAGCCCCACGCCGAGACGGTCACCTCGTCGGCAAGCATCGACAGCGGCGACTGCGCACGCGCCTCGAGCAGCCTGCCGGTCCCGGACCGAAACGGGCCGAGCGACAGCCACAAGCGCCGCTCGGAGGCGGTCAGCCGCGCCGTGATCCGGTCGCCGACGGCGGCCTGACCGGCGTACGCGGCCAGCGCGTCGGTGATCAGGTAGACGTCCGAGAAGCGATCGAGCGAGAAGTGCGCGGTCGCCGCGACCGTCCGCGCGACCCGGCCGAGGACCGACGGCAGCAGCGCCACCGGCGAGACCGTGACCATCACCTCGTCCTCGGTGCCCTGCGCAACGGCCGGAAGCAGATGGTCGACGGTCGCCACCGGTGGCATCGTGAACAGCGGCCGGTCGTCGCGACGACCGTCGAATCGCATCACCACCTGCGTGCCGCCGCCCGCGCGCTGGCTGAGCTGCAGGTCACGTGTCAATGCCTGCATGACCGACACGCCGAGGCCCCCGGCTCCGTCATCGACGATCGCCGCCGGCGAGTCCGACAGCCCGACCCCGCGGTCGCGGACCGAGACGATGATCGATTCGTCATCGACGTCGACGAACAGTTGTATGTCCATCGGGCCCGGCTCGCCGACGTAGGCGTGCAGGACGACGTTGTTGCACGCCTCCGAGACGGAGGTCTTGAGATCGTCCAGCAGTTCCGGGTCCATCGCCAGCTGCTCGGCAACGCCGGACAGCATCCCCCGCACGAGCGTCAGGGTCTGCGGCCTGCTCTGGACGTGCAAGCCAACGATGGGCGCCTGGCTGGTCACCGTGGTCAAGAGCCTCCCCGGTCAGGTCGAGGTGCAAACGTCCGGACACGACGGCATCCGTCAGGCGACCAAGATCGCGCGCCGGGACCGTCGCGGTCAACCGCCCGCGAGCTCACGAAGGCGCACGATCGACCGACGCAGGATACGTGAAACCTGCATCTGGGAGACGCCGACCCGGGCGGCGATCTCGGACTGCGTCAGATCCTCGACGAATCGCAGGGACAGCACCTCCCGCTCACGCTCGGGTAGCAGGCGCGTGGCGGCGCTGACCGTCAGCCAGTCGTCGGCACTGGCCAACCTTGGGTCAGCACGCCCGAACGTCTCGACCAAGCTGACGCCGTCGTCGTGCGGAGCGTCGAGCGACGCCGCGTGATGTGCACGGGCGGTCTCCAGCGCGTCGAGCACGTCCTCGACGGGGAGCTCCATGTATTGCGCGAGCGCCTGCACCGACGGAGCGCGCCCGTCGCAGGCGGTCAGCCGCAGATTGACCTCCTCGACCTTGACCGCGAGCTCCTGCGCGCCGCGCGGCACGTGCACCGCCCAGCCGAGATCACGGAAATAGCGCTTGAGCTCGCCGAGCATCGTCGGCACGGCGTACGACGAGAACGCGGTCCCGCGCTCGGCGTCGTAGCGGTCGATCGCCTTCACGAGCGCGAGGCTGGCCACCTGCAGCAGATCGTCGAACGGCTCACGGGCACCGCTGTAGCGGCGCGCCAGTTTGCGGGCGAGCGGCAGAAAGCGAGCGACGAGCTCCTCCCTGGCACGCGGGTCACGGTCGCGCTGCCAGCGCTCGAACAGCAACCTGGTGTTGGCGCGATCGACCGGATCCTGGGTGTGGACGCGAGCGGCGTCCCGGACGAATGTGGGGGAGATCGTGCTGGTCACCCAACTCCTGATACCCCGGCCCACCGCACCCTAACCGTCGAAGTTTCGTACGAATCTCTCACATTGCTGGCGTTGAATCGGAGCATGCGCACCACCCCGGCCGCTGTCACGCGGACGCCAGCGTCGCTGCGGGTGCTCGTCGTCGATGACGAGCCGAGCATCGTCGACGTCCTCTGCATGGGTCTGCGCCACCACGGTTACGAGGTCGCGGCCGCCGGCACCGGCACCGAGGCGCTCCAGCTGGCCCGGGACTGGCGCCCGCACGCGATCGTGCTCGACGTGATGCTGCCCGACATGGAGGGGTTCGACGTCGCCCGCCGGTTGGCGGCGCAGCGCACTCAGGTGCCGATCCTGTTCCTGTCGGCGCGGGACCACACCGCCGACAAGATCCGGGGGCTGACGATCGGCGGCGAGGACTACGTGACCAAGCCGTTCAGCCTGGAGGAGCTGATGGCACGGCTGCGCGTGATCCTGCGCCGCTCGGGCACGAGCGCGGCGACGCCGGAGCCGCTGCGGTTCGCCGACCTGCAGCTCGACGAGGACCTGCGGGAGGTCACGCGCGACGGCGTGCCGATCGAGCTGACCGTGACCGAGTACCGGCTGCTGCGCTACCTGATGCTCAACGCGCGGCGTGTGATGACTCGCGCGCAGCTGCTCGACCACGTCTGGAGCTATGACTTCGGCGGCGATGCGCGGGTGCTCGAGACCTACATCAGCTATCTGAGGCGCAAGCTCGACGCCCACGGTCCGCCGCTCGTGCACACCGTACGAGGCGTCGGGTACGTGCTGCGGATGCCCCGCCTCGAAGCCGAGGCGCATTGAGACTGCGCTCGTTGCGCGCACGGCTGCTGGCGGGCGTCACCGTGTTGGTCGCATGTGGGCTGGCCGCCGGCGCGGTCGTCACCTACGCCGAGCAGCGGTCGTTCCTGCTCGATCGCGTCGATCAGCAGGTGCAGTCCGCCGTCGGGCCACTGTCGTTCCAGCTCGGCCTCGACGGCCGGCGCGGGGGTGTCAACGGCGCCCGCCCGAAGTCGCCGGCGCCGACGTTGCATTCGCCCGGGCGCGAGGGCCCGGGCGGGGTCGCGGCGGTGCTCCCGCCCGGCACATTCGGCGCCCTGCTGGGCACCGGCGGCAAGCTGATCAAGGCCCGGACGTTCAGCTACGGCGGGCGGTCGCAGCCCCGCCCGGTACTACCCAAGCACTTTCCGATCAGCACGGCCCGTGCGCTGCACACGTTCACGGTCCACTCGCGCGGCTCCTCGGGCCAGAGCTACCGAGCCGCCGCGATTCGGACCTTCGACGGCCGGACGGTGCTGGTCGCGATCCCGTTGCGCGACGTGCAACAGACGTTGCACCGTCTGATCATCGTCGAGTTGCTCGTCGCGGCCGGCGTGATCCTGGCGCTGATCGCGCTCGGCGCGATCGTGATCAGGATCGGCCTGCGTCCACTGCGCCGGATCGGGCAGACCGCGTCCGAGATCGCCGCCGGCGACCTGTCGCGGCGCGTGGAGCCGTCGGACTCGAGCACCGAGGTCGGGCGACTCGGCCGCTCGTTGAACGAGATGCTGGGGCAGATCGAGACCGCGTTCGCGGCGCGCCAGGACTCCGAGAACCGGCTGCGGCGGTTCCTGGCCGATGCCTCGCATGAGCTGCGCACGCCGCTGGCGGCGATCCGTGGCTACGCCGAGCTGTTCAGAATCGGCGCCGCGGACGATCCCGAGACGCTCGCCCGGGCGATGAGCCGGATCGAGTCCGAGGCCAGGCGGATGGGCGTGCTGGTCGAGGATCTGCTGCTGCTGGCACAGCTTGACCAGGTGCCCGAGCCCACGCGCGTGCCGGTCGATCTGTCGCACCTGGCCGAGCACGCGGTCGACGACCTGCGGGTGACCGCCCCCGACCGAGTCGTGAGCCTGGACTGCGTGCAGCCCGCGACGGTGCTCGGCGACCCCGACCAGCTGCGCCAGCTGCTGGCGAACCTGACCCGCAACGCGGTGGTCCACACACCGGCCGGGACGCCGGTGGAGCTGTCGGTCGACCGGCGTGGCGACGATGTGGTGCTGGTCGTGCGCGACCACGGTCCCGGTCTGCCCGCGGGCGCCGGCGAGGCGCTGTTCGAGCGCTTCTGGCGCAGCGAGGGTGGGCGCAGCCGCGGGCGCGCCGGCGCCGGGCTCGGCTTGGCGATCGCCGATGCGATCGTCCGGGCCCACCTCGGCACGATCTCCGCGAGCGACGCGCCGGGAGGCGGCGCCCGGTTCGTCGTCACGCTCGCCGCCGCGCCGGTGACGGCCGCCCCGGCCCCCTCTCAGGAAACGCTCAGCACGCTCACAAGCGACTCTTAGCGGCGCTCCCGATAGTCGGGGCGCATGACCGCTACGAAGTGGCGCCGCGAACGGCGCACCCGGCCGGCCTCGCCGCAACCTCGCCGTGGGGCATCGCGCCGCCCCGCCTGGTACCTGATCGTGCTGGCTGCGGTCGGCGTCGTCGCGGTTGTGCTGGGGATCCTCGACATCGGCTCGCCCACCAGCTCGGCACGGACGACCAAGCAGATCGTGACCGCCGAGCGCGGCGTCGTGCAGTCGACCGTGACCGGATCGGGCGACGTCGAGCCGGCGGTCGATGACTCGATCAGCTTCCAGACCAGCGGCACCCTCAAGCACCTGTACGTCAAGCAGGGCGAGCACGTGGTCAAGGGCCAGCTGCTGGCGACGCTCGATCGGGCCTCCGCGCAGGACACCGTCGATCAGGCCGAGCAGGAGCTGACCGCCGCCAAGGACTCGCTCAGCGCCGCCAAGACGGCCAGCTCGTCCTCGAGCACGACCGACTCGAGCACCGTCGTCGATCAGGCGGACGACACCAGCTTCGTCTCCTACGACACCACCAGCACGACGACGACTGCGACCAGCACCACGCCGACCACCACCACCACGCCGACCACCACCACCACGCCGACCACCACCACCACGACCACCACGCCGACCCCGCCGAGCCATCGGACGACCACGAGCCCGACGACGACGACCGTCACCGTGACCGCGCCGTCGACGACGACCACGCCGTCGTCGGGGACCGGGGACGAGCGGTCGGGCAGCGGCACCGGCGCGTCGACTTCGAGCGGCACGGACGATTCGACGGGCACCGGCAGCGGCAGCGGCAGTGGCAGCGGCGCCTCCTCGCAGACGACGACCTCCAACCCCGACACGCTGGCCGCCAACATCGCCTCGGCACAGGCCCAGGTCGACAGCGCCGAGGCGACGCTGAAGACCGCCAAGACGGCGCTGGCGCAGACCAAGCTGTACGCGCCGGCATCCGGCACGGTGGTGAGCGTCGAGGACGTCTCGCCCGGCGACACGGTCTCGGGGTCCAGCACCTCCAGCGACTCCTCCTCGACCGCTTCGTCGTCGGACGCGAGCAGCAGCTCGACGGGCGCCACGACCAGCGGCAGCCTCGGCGGCTCCAGCAGCGACTCGTCGACGGGCGCGAGCTCAAGCTCGTCCACCGCACTGGTGGAGATCGTCAACACACATACGATGACCGTGACGGTCCCATTCGACGAGTCCGACGTCTCGAAGCTCAAGGTCGGACAGCCCGCGACCGTCACCTTCGACGCGCTCACCGGTGTCGAGCTGGCAGCAAAGGTGAGCTCGATCTCGACGATCGGGACGACCAGTGACAGCGTCGTCAGCTACGACGCGACGCTGACCCTGACCCAGCGCAACGCGCAGGTGAAGCCCGGCATGACCGCGTCGGTCGCCGTCATCTACAAGCAGGCCTCCGGGGTGACGCTGCCCAACAGCGCCGTCCCCGGGACCAGCAACATCGCGTCGGTTGACGTGACCAAGGACGGCAAGACGACGCCGACATCGGTGATCGTCGGCGTCCGCGGCGATAGCCGCACGCAGATCGTCAAGGGCCTGAGCGCCGGCCAGCAGGTGGTCGTCACCGAGACGCTGCCGTCGACCAGCACCCCGTCCTCGTCGAGCTCGAGCTCCGGAACGCTCGGCGCCACCAGCAGCGGCTTCGGCGGCGCCGCCGCGGGCGGCGGCTTCCCCGCCGGCGGCTTCGCCGGACGGTTCGGCGGCGGATGACCGCCGCCGGCTCCCCGGTCATCGAGCTCGACGAGGTGACCAAGACATATTCGGTCGGCGACATCGCCGTCCACGCCTTGCGCGGGATCACGATGCGTGTCGACCGCGGCGAGTACGTCGCGATCATGGGCCAGTCGGGCAGCGGCAAGACCACGCTGATGAACATCCTCGGCTGCCTCGACACGCCGACCAGCGGCAGCTACCGCCTGAATGGCTCCGACGTGCGGCTGTCCGACGAGGACGATCTCGCCGATTTGCGCAATCGCGAGATCGGGTTCGTGTTCCAGAGCTTCAACCTGATCCCGCGGATGCGGGCAGTGCTCAACGTCGAGCTGCCACTCGCGTACGCGGGCCTCAGCCGCGCCGACCGCCGCGAACGGGCGCTCGCTGCGCTGCACGAGGTCGGGCTCGGCTCGCGCGTGGATCACGTCCCCTCAGAGCTCTCAGGCGGCCAGCAGCAGCGGGCCGCGATCGCGCGGGCGCTCGTCACCAACCCGGCGATGATCCTCGCCGACGAGCCGACCGGGAACCTCGATTCCGAGTCCACCGCCGAGGTGATGGGGATCTTCGAGCGGCTCTGCGTCGAGGGGCGCACGATCATCCTGATCACCCACGAGAACGAGGTCGCCGCGCACGCTGACCGCGTGATCCACATCCGCGACGGGCTGATCGTCGACGACGTCCCTGCGCCCGATCCCGACTCAGAGCCGGCGGCATGACCGAGACGATCAGGGTCGCGCTCTCGGGCCTGGCGGCCAACAAGCTGCGCTCGGGGCTGACGATCCTGGGGTTGATGATCGGGGTCGGGTCGGTGATCGTCTTGATCGCGGTCGGAACCGGCTCGTCGTCGGCCGTCCAGTCGCAGATCGACGCGCTCGGATCCAACGTGCTGCAGGTGACCTCGACGGGAGCGTTGGGCGGGTTCGGTGCCGCGAGCACCAGCACCGGCTCGTTGACGGTGGCCGACGCCTCCGCACTGAAGAACAAGTTCACCGCGCCCGACGTCGCCTCATCGGCGCCGGTCGTCAACGCCAGCGACGTGACGATGACCTACAACGGCACCACGTACACGCCGTCCTCGTTCGTCGGAACAACTCCGGCCTATGAGGGCGCCCGCGACTACACGATCGCGAACGGGACATGGTTCACGAACGCCGAGGAGAAGGCACACGACCGCGTGCTGGTCGTCGGCCCGACCGTCGTGACCGAGCTGTTCGACGGCGCCGACCCAGTCGGCGACACCGTCCAGGTCAACGGTACGAACTTCACGGTGATCGGGGTTACGAACTCGAAAGGGTCGAATGGCACCACCGACGAGGACGACGTCGGGATCGCGCCGCTGACCGCGGTCCAGGACACGCTGACCGGCTACGGGTCGATCAGCTCGATCGTCGTGCAGGCGAAGTCCCGCCAGGTGCTCGGCGCGGCCCAGACCGAAATCACCGACATCCTCGAGCAGCGCCACCCGCTCGTCGACGGCGCCACCAGCTACAGCTTCACGGTCATCAACCAGAGCTCGATCCTTTCGGCGTCGGAGTCCACCAGCAGCGTGTTCACGACGCTGCTCGGCGAGGTCGCGGCGATCTCGCTGCTGGTAGGCGGGATCGGCGTGATGAACATCATGCTCGTCTCGGTCACCGAGCGGACGCGTGAGATCGGGATCCGCAAGGCGGTCGGCGCGCGGCGCTTGGACATCATGACCCAGTTCCTGGTCGAGGCCGTGATGGTCTCGCTGCTCGGCGGAGTCGCCGGCGTCGCGGCCGGACTGATCGGCAGTCAGTTCAAGATCGCCGGCGTGCAGCCGGTGATCGCCCCCTACTCGGTCGCGCTGGCGTTCGGGGCCTCGGTCCTGATCGGCCTGTTCTTCGGCACCTACCCGGCCGGCCGCGCCGCGCGGCTGAGCCCGATCCAGGCGCTGAGGTTCGAATGAGCGACGAGCCCTCGACCGGGCGCTCGTCGCCCGCAACACGACGGAGGTCCATCAGCATGAGCACACTCACGTTCGATCGCCGCGCCAACCCCGACGGCATCGAGGACGGCGGCGAGGGCCGCATGCCGCGTCGTCCGCGGCGGCAGCTGCTGACGCGCTGGAGCGCGGTGCTGCTGGCTGCGATGACCTGCGCGATCGGCTTCTACGTCGGCGTACACGTCGAGAAGGGCCATATCGCAAGCACGCCGTCGACCGTCGGAGTGACCGGCACCAGCGGGTTCGCGGCCGCGCTCAGTGGGCGAACGGGCGCCACCGCCGCGGGTGGGTCGGCCGCGGGGGGAACGGCTGCAGGTGGGTCGGCTGCGACCGGCTCAGCGGCGAGCGGCTCAGCTGCGAGCGGCGCGAGCTCGACCGGCGGCGCCTCGGCCGCAGGCGCCGGCGGCTTCGCCGCGCGCTTCGGCGGCGGCAACGCCACGTTCGGGACCGTCGCAAGCATCGATGGCAAGACGCTGACGTTGACCGAGGCGAGCGGCGACACGGTCAAGGTGAAGCTGACCTCCGCGACCAAGATCTCCAAGACCGAGTCGGCCAAGCGCAGCCAGATCCATCCCGGCGACACCATCACCGTCTCCGGCGTGACCAGCAAGCAGGGCACCGTCTCGGCGGCGACCGTGACCGATTCCGGCGCCAGGACGACTGGGAGCTCGAGTAGCACCGGCAGCTCGGGCGGCAGTTCCGGCGGCAGCGCGGTCGGCTCACTCTTCTCCGGCGGCTGAGCCGTCGGCAATCAGCTTTCGACGAAAGGACAGGACACCAGATGCACAAGCAGCGCGCACGAAGTTGGGCAGTCGCGATCGGAGTGGCGTTGATCGCCGCGATCGCAGTGGCCGCCTGCGGGAGCTCCTCGACGACCGGCTCGACGACATCGAGCTCGAGCGCCGCGGCGAGCGCCTCGACCAGTCGCACCAAGCTCGCTGCCTGCCTCAAGCAGCACGGCGTGACGCTGCCCTCGCGGCCGTCGGGCGCCAAGCCGCCGAACGGCGGCTCTGGATCCGGCGGCGGGGGCTACGGCGGCGGGGGCTACGGCGGTGGCGGCGGCGGCTTCTTCGGCGGCGGCGCCGGCGGGCCCGGTGGCGCCAAGGGCGCGCAGTCGTCCAAGTTGCAGGCGGCCTTCAAGGCGTGCGGCGCCGATTTCGGCGGTGGCCGCTTCGCTCACGGAGGCTCCGGCTTCAGGCCGAGCGCCGCGGCGCTCACGAAGTTCACGGCCTGCGTGGACAAGCACGGGTACAAGCTGCCGAAGGCCAACACGTCCGGCAAAGGCTCGATCTTCCCGAAGAGCATCGAGTCCAACAAGAAGTTCGAGGCCGCGGCGAAGGTGTGCCAGTCCGACCTGCGGCCGAGCGGCGGATCGGGCTCCGGCAGCTCGAGCGATTAGCGGTCGTGGCCCCGGGCGTTCAGCGAGCGGTCCAGCCGAGGTCCATCGAGACCGGGACGCCGCTGAACGCTCGCCCGCCGGGACCGGCCAGAAACGCGACCACGCCGGCCACCTCGGATGGCTCGATCAGCCGCTTGATCGCCTGCGGCGCGAGGATCACGTCCTCGAGCACGCGGTCCTCGCTGAGTCCGTGGGCGGTGGCCTGCGCGGCGATCTGGGACTCGACCAGCGGCGTGCGCACGTACCCGGGGCAGACGGCAGTCGCGAGCACGCCGGCGTCGGCGCCCTCCAACGCGAGCGTCTTGACCAGGCCGAGGACACCGTGCTTGGCCGAGACGTAGGCCGACTTGAACGGCGACGCGACCAGCCCGTGGGCCGAGGCGATCGCAATGAACCGGCCGTCGCCATGCTCGGCCAACGCGTCCCACGCGTACTTCGCCAGCAGGAACGGGCTCGTCAGCAGCAGCGAGATCATCGTCTCCCAGCGATCCTCGTCGAATTCGCGCACCGGCGAGACGTGCTGAAAGCCGGCGTTGGCGACGACCACGTCCAGGCGACCGAAGCGCTCGAGCGCCGACTCGACGGCCGTCCGATTTCCCGCGCGCGTGGTCAGGTCGGCCGTGACCGTCGAGCCCGGCGCGTCGGCCGGCGCCGCGATGTCTGCGTTCAGCACGTCCATGCCCTCGTCGACCAAGCGCTGCGCGACCGCACGGCCGATGCCGCTACCGCCGCCGGTGACCAGCGCCACGCGTCCAGCGAGCTCGCTCATCGCCTCCCGACTGTAGAACGTCGGCGCACCGTACAGGGCGTCTGTGACCGGTCGGGGAAAAAACGCGTGGGGCGCGGCCGCAGCGGGTAGATTCCGGACGAAGGCATCCGCCTATCGAGGAGAGCAGATGGCCGCAGACCGCGATGCACCCAGCCCGGCCGAGCAGGTCGGACGGCTCTACGAGCAGGCCGAGTCCGAGGCCGCCAAGGCAACCGAGCGCCTGGTCGGATCCGGCGGGTTCGCGTCGCTGCTCGGCCAGCTCGCCGAGAACACCGCGGCGCTGACGAAGCTGTCGGGCGATGGGCTCGATCTGATGCTGCGCAACCTCCGTCTGGCGGGCCGGCGCGACATCATCAGACTCTCGCGCCAGCTCGCGCGCACCGAGGACAAGCTCGAGCGGGTGCTGCAGGAGGTCGAGGCCGTGCGCGACCGGCTCGACCGTGAGGCCGACGGCCACCCGCTGGTCCCGTCGGCCGGCGAGCGTCCGGCGTCCGGTGTCCGCTCCGCGCCGGCCGCTCGGCGCGCCGGCACCCGATCGCCCCGCCGGACGGCGGCGCCGGACAACGGCGCCAGCTCCGCGTCGCCGCCGCTACCGCGCAAGAGCTCGCGATGAGCACGGCGCAGACCCTCGCCCGGCTGCCGCGGGCGACCGTCGAGTTCGCCAACCTGATCCTGACGACGCCCGACGCGACGATCGGCGCCACCCCCCGGGACGTCGTCTGGACCCACCGCCAGACGACGCTGTACCGATACCGCTCGACGCGGCGCGAGCACCCGATCCCGCTGCTGCTCGTGTTCGCGCTGATCAACCGGCCCGAGGTGTTCGACCTCCGACCCGGCAACTCGTTCGTCGAATACCTGCTCGGCGAGGGCTATGACGTGTACCTGGTCGACTGGGGCGTGCCCGACGAGGCGGACTCTGACATGGGCCTGGCAGCGTTCGTCTGCGACGAGCTGCACTGGGCGATCCGGGAGACACTGCGCAGCGCCGGCCGGGACGAGGTCTCGCTCGTCGGCTGGTGCATCGGGGGCACCCTGTGCGCGATGTACTGCGCGCTGTATCCCGACTCGGGCGTGCGCAACGCGGTGCTGCTGACGACGCCGATCGATCCGTCGAGCTCGCTGTACACGCGCTGGGTCGGATCCGACGACTTCGACGTCGACCTGATCGCCGACAGTTATGAGTCGATCCCGGGGTCCGGCGTCGACTGGGCCAACAAGCTGATGAAGCCGGTGACCAACTACGTCACCACCTACCGCCGGCTGCTGCAGGGCGCGCTCGATGGTAAGGATCAGCGCATCGCGTACCAGTCGATGGCCAAGTGGGTGGCCGACAACCCACCGTTCCCGGGCAGGGCCTACCGCGAATGGATCACCTGGATGTACAAGGAGAACCGGCTGGTATCCGGGCGCCTGTCGCTGCGCGGCCGCCGTGTCGACCTGGGGAAGATCGAGCAGAACCTGCTGGTCGTGACCGCCGGCGCCGACCACATCGCTCCGCCGGACGGGACCGTCCCGTTGCTGAGCCTCGTCGCATCGCAGGACGTCACCCATCTGGATCGGCCCGGGGGTCACATCGGCCTGATGGCGGGATCGAAAGCCAAGCACGAAATCTGGCCCGAGCTCGCCCGCTGGCTGGGCGAGCGCTCGGACCTCTAGCTCAGTGGTTCACCAAGAGAGGAAGAGGACATGTCAACAACGACCGATCCGAGCACATCGGCGGCGCCCCAGCGGCCCCGCCTGCACGGCCGCGTCGCGTTCGTCACCGGCGGCACTCGCGGCATCGGCGGCGCGATCTCGCGCAGCCTCGCCGACCAGGGCGCGGCGGTGGCCGCCGGCTACTCCCGCGACCGCGAGAACGCCGAGGCATTCGTCGAGTCGCTGGCCAAGGATGGGCTGACCGGCTCAATCGTGCAGGGCAACGTCGGCTCGGCCGAGGACTGCCGCCGGGCGATCGCCGAGGTGATCGAGCGGCACGGGCGACTCGACATCCTGATCAACAACGCCGGCATCACGATCGACAAGACCGTGCTGAAGATGTCCGACGAGGACTGGTACCGGGTGATCGCGGTCAACCTGTCGGGCGCCTTCTTCATGGCTCAGTCGGTGCTGCCGCACATGATCGAGCGCGGCTCGGGCCGGATCATCAACATCTCCTCGATCGTCGGCGAGACCGGCAACATCGGCCAGGCGAACTACGCCGCGTCGAAGTCCGGCCTGTACGGCCTGACCAAGACGCTCGCGCTCGAGGCGACGCACCAGCTCAAGCGGGCCGGCAGGCTCGAGGACGACGGGATCGGTCTGACCGTCAACACCGTCGCGCCGGGGTTCATCGCCACCGAGATGCTCGAGCACATCCCCGAGAAGGTGCTCGACGGCGTGAGGGCAAAGATCCCGGTGGGCCGCCTCGGTCGCCCTGACGAAATCGCCCGCGTCGTCCACTTCCTCGCCGCCGACCAGTCCTCCTATATCACCGGCGCGGTCTGGGCGGTCAACGGCGGCATGGACATGTAGGACCGGTCAGAGCGAGCGTTCACGCACGGCGGCCAGCAGCTTGGGCCAATGGTGTTCCAGCGCGTCATGGCCCATGAACAGCCCGAGGTGCCCGCCGGTGGTGCGGTCGCGCAGCACGTCGGCTTCGTCGGTCCAAGCGTAGTCGGCCAGCGCGTACACCTGCGCCGGCGGCGTGATGTGATCGGTGTTGCCGGCCAGCAGGTTCAGCGGGCAGGCGATCCGGCCGAGGTCGACTCGCTGGTCACCGATCTTCAGCGTGCCGGCGATCAGCTCGTTGTCACGGAACAGGTGCTCGACGATCCACAGATAGAACGCGCCCGGGATCGGCTGGGTGTACTTGAACCAGTCCTCGAACTCCCGGTAGCGCTCGACGTGGGCGGGATCGTTGATGTTGGCCAGCAGCGCGAGCTGA
>Ga0302178_10000237_pt1 | contig 52118 bp, 52 predicted proteins | sample I_Palsa_E1_3_FD_198790 | JGI IMG/M metagenome (GOLD analysis project Ga0302178, IMG submission 198790) | Peat permafrost microbial communities from Stordalen Mire near Abisko, Sweden - I_Palsa_E1_3 | ecosystem: Environmental > Terrestrial > Soil > Palsa > Peat permafrost | place: Sweden...
ACGGAATTGAGACCTGTGGGTGGCCATAACGACAGAATTTTGGCATTGGCGAGTCGTCTTCGCCGATCGCCCAGGTCGCCCGATCTCGCCGTTAGCGGGTCATCTGCAATGCCATTTGCCCTGGTCAACACATATTACGATACGGTAACTCAGCTAGGGCGGATGACCACGAGAGCCATGAAATTCCCCGGGCAGCTGGAATCATGGGGACATGCCACAGCCCAGCAAGACCTACTTGCACGGCCACCACGACAGTGTGCTGCGGTCTCACCGATGGCGGACCGTGGAGAACTCCGCTGCCTATCTTCTCCCGTGGCTGACGCCCGCGGCAGACGTGCTCGATGTCGGCTGCGGCCCTGGCACGATAACCGTCGGACTGGCCGGCCAGGTGCCAGCGGGCCGGGTGGTCGGGATTGACGCCGCCGCGGAGGCCCTGGCCGATGCCAGCGCGGAGGCGGCGCGCCGGAACCAGCGCAATGTCACTTTCGAGGCCGGCGACGCAGGTCACCTTCGCTTTGACGACGCGGCCTTCGACATCGTGCACGCGCACCAGGTGCTGCAGCACCTGGCCGACCCGGTGGCCGCGCTTGCCGAAATGCGGCGGGTCTGTCGGCCGGGCGGCGTCGTCGCCGCGCGAGACGGCGATTACGGCGGTTTTCTCTGGTTTCCCGAAGATCCGGAGCTCGCGGAGTGGCGAACCCTCTACCAGCGGGTGGCGAGGGCAATCGGCGGCGAGCCTGACGCAGGCCGGCGCATGCTCGCCTGGGCCCGTTCCGCTGGTTTCACTGACATCCGTGCATCTGCCAGCGTGTGGTTGTTCGCCACCCAAGATGAACGCAGCTGGTGGGGCGGAATGTGGTCGGACCGGGTGACGCAATCGGCGTTCGCGGAACACGCCGTCGGGCACGGCCTCGCCACCCGGGAGGACCTGCAGCGCATGGCCGGGGCATGGCACCGGTGGGCGTCCAGTGACGATGGCTGGTTCCTCATCCCGCACGGCGAGATCCTCTGCCGGGCGTGACCCGCTCGCCGGCCCTCAGGCCTCGCGGAAGGTGAAGAGCGGCTCAGCGGGCAGCCCGGCGTCCGGGGCAACGCGGAGCCGGCTGACCCCGACGCTGACCATGGTGCTGGTCGCAAGCGCATCGAACGCCACCTCGTCGAAGCCGCTCGCGCTGAACCAGGCCCGGATGTCCGGGGTCAGATCCGGAGCCCGGCGATGGCGGGTCCAGATGACGGTGGCGCCGGCGGAGCAGAGGGCAGGTGCTGCTGCCACGGTGCGCTGGATGTCCCTGGCGCTGATGTTGCCGAATATCCCGCAGAGCAGCAGCACGTCAGCAGGCAGCACGTCAGCGAACTGGCCCGCCCTGCTCGCGTCAGCCTGGCGGACCTCGACCTGCGCCAGCCCTGCCCCGGCGGCGCTGCGCCTCGCCGCCGCGGCGTTGCGCTCGTCGGATTCGATCAGGACTGCGGACACGTCGCGGCGGCGAGGATGATCGGGCAGCACGCCGATGACGTCACGACCCTGGCCAGCGCAGAGACTGACCAGCCGGACCGGCCCGGCCGGGGCCGCCTCCAGTGCCTGCCGCAGGTGCGCACGGACCCGTTCCAGTCGCGTGGTGAGCGATGACGACGGATCGTCGTAGGCCGAGTGCCATTCCGCCCAGTCCTTCACGGGTCCATCCTGCCCTAAGACACCGTGCGGCCAGCGAACTTGGGCGGTGCGCGCTCAGTCCATAAGTCCGTTGCCTGCCTAGCGACGGATGCGGCAGGCTACCGGGTCATGAACGGGCCAGCCGCTGAGGGCGTCCGGGTTGCCTGGGAGAGCGTTCCCGCAGCCGTCCGGGCTGCCATTGAGGAGGTCTGCGGCGCGCCCGTCGCCGAGGCCAGGACGCAGCCCGGCGGGTTCAGCCCGGGAGTTGCGGCGAGGCTCCGGTGCGCGGACGGCACCCGGTCTTTCGTCAAGGCGGTCTCAGCCGAGGCAAATCCGCAGAGCCCGCGGTTGCACCGCCGGGAGGGACAGAACCTGGCAGCGCTCGATCCGGTCATCGTCGCTAGGCAGCTGCCCGTCCCGCGGCTGCGGGGAATGGTCGATCTCGATCCCTGGGTGGCGCTCGTACTCGACGACGTGGACGGCCGGCCTCCGGGGCTGCCGTGGCGCGCCGGTGATCTCCAGCAGGTGCTGGCCGCGCTCGATCGGCTTGCCGGGGCACTAACACCGGCACCGATCACCGTCCGGAGCATCGCCGAGATGTATGCCAGGGCCTTCACCGGCTGGCGGGCGCTTGCGGGATCAGCCGGCAAAGACCGCCTTGATCCGTGGTCGCGCGCGCATCTTGATGAGCTGGCGGCCCTGGAGCCGGCCTGGGCGGTGCACTCTGCTGGCGACACGCTGCTGCATACCGACGTCCGCGCGGACAACCTCCTGCTGACCGCCGACGGCGAAGTGGTCGTCGTGGACTGGCCGCATGCCTGCCGCGGCTCCGCATTCGTCGAACTCGTGCTCTTCGCCCCGAGCGTGGCGATGCAGGGCGGCCCTCAACTTGCGGACCTGCTCGCCATGTCACCGGCCGGCCGGCGCGCCCCGCGACAGGACGTGGCCGCAGTGCTCTGTGCCCTCGCCGGCTATTTCACTCACCAGGCGCTCCAGCCGCCACCGCCCGGGCTTCCGACGGTGCGCGCGTTCCAGGCCGCACAGGGCGAAGTGGCGCGGCGCTGGCTCGCCGGCTTCCTCTGAGCATCGCGAGGCGGTCAGTTGATCGCCGTGAGCCGGGCCGATCCGGCCGCGCGGGCAGGACGGCTGTCGATCCTTGTAGCGTCGGTGATGACAATGCCCGTTGCGGCAGACCGCGGCCGGGGTATCGGCACCCGGGCGCTCGCATGGCTGACGGAGCACGTGTTCACCACCGCGGCGGGCGCCTCCCGGATTGAGGGCACGACGCGCCAGGACAACGTCGCCATGCGCCGCTTGTTCCGCCGCGGCGGATACGTCAAGGAATCCCATTACCGCGACGGCTGGCCGGATCCGGACGGGAACCTCCATGACGCCATCGGCTACGCCATCCTCAGGCGCGACTGGCTCGCCGGCACCACGACTGTCCTGCGGTGGGACGACGAGCCAGCCTAGGGTGTTGGTCATCGGCGACGGCATGATCAGGGGAACGGCTGTGGATAGTGGCAGGCTGGCCGGTTTTCCGCTGAACGCTGTCGTCGAGGGTGATTGCCGCGCGCTGATTCCGGCGCTGCCCGACGAGAGCATCGACATCGTGATCAGCAGCCCGCCGTACTGGGGCCAGCGAACGTCAGCGGGCAACGGCGTCGAAGCCGACCCGCGCCGGTACCTGGCCGAGCTAGCTGACGCCTTCACTGCGCTGCTGCCGAAAGTGAAACGTCACGGCGTGCTGTGGATCAACATCGGTGATGCCTACAACACCCCGGTCAACTGGCGATCGGATGATTACGCCTACAGCACGCTCGGGCCGGACAAGGCAGGCCTCGATCCGGCGAATTCCGCCTACTCGAAACCGCGGTACAGGCGGCGGCCGTTCGTCGACGCCAGTGAGACGTGGCTTCGGTATGGCAATCTGCTTGCGCTGCCGCATCGGCTTGTTGTGGCGCTATCCGATGCGGGCTGGCTGTTCCGCGGAGAGGTTATCTGGCGGAAGAAGAACCCCATGCCGGAAGGCAGATGCCGGCGGCCGCACCGCCAGCACGAGGCTGTCTATCTCTTCGCCCGCAGCGAGCAGCATGCGTTCCGCGCGAGTCCGCCGGTCGGGTCCATCTGGGAGTTTGGCAGCGAGCGGATCAGCGGAGCTAAGCACTATTCGCGTTTCCCCGAGGAGCTTCCCAGGCGGTGCATCGGCGCGTACGGGCAGTCCGGCCCCGGCGTCGTCGTGCTTGACCCGTTCAGCGGGTCGGGAACCACCGGAGTCGCCGCGCTGCGGGCTGGCTGCTCCTACCTCGGGTTCGAGATCGACGGGCCGCAGGTAGCTGCCTCCAACCAGCGGCTCAGGGCTGCTGATTCGCCCGGCCGCTAGCCGGCCTGGAAAGCGTGCCACCTCAGCCGGTAAGGCAGATCATGGCAATGCAGCCGATAGGCGTCGTCACCATTTCATAGTAGCAAAGATCAACTTTCGCTAAGCGGTGCAGCGCTACCTGGGCTTATGCTCGGCCGCATAAGATGCCGCCCGGGAAAATTGCAGCACAGAAAAGGTGCGGCACAGAAGAATGGCGGCACGGCGCGTCACGCCGTTCGCAGTTAAGTTCACCCGCTGAGCGCACCGCCGCTATGGGGGCGACTTGCGCGCGATGCACAAAAGGAAGATCTGGCGTTCGGGGGACGAAATCATGCGCGGGGAACGACGGCCGGGGCACGCGGGCCCGCTGGCCGGGTGGGAACGGATCGCCATCCTGGCCTTACTCGCGATCATGGTCGGCCTGGTCGTCCTGCTCACCATCTCCGCCACCCCGCTCCGTGACCATGTCGGGCCTGGTAGCCCTCAGCACGGCGCGGGCAAGCGGGCCGGCCCGGGCCGGGCGGGCGGGCGGAGCGCCGCCGCGAGATAGCGACGGGAGCCCGCTCCTCCCGCCATCCGGTCAGGCCGGAATGACGATAGTCCTGATGATCTTGTCGGCAAACGTCTGCCGCTTGGCATCCCAGAGCGGGAACAGCCAGCCGATGTAGCAGGCGAGCGAGTCCAGCAAGTGGCAGATGTCCCTGGCAAAGGCCATGCCCGCGCCGATCGGGGCACCGGTGGACTCGCTGACCAGCTTCAGGCCGAGCGCCTTCTTCCCCCAAGACTGACCGGTCGTGCCGCCCAGGTACCAGCGGTTGTAGCCGGTGATGGCGAGCGCCACGAGGTCGAGCAAGAGCATCAGGCCGACGCTTCGCGTCGCGGCGCCGATGAACACCACGACCGCAGGCGGGACCGCATCGATGAGGTAGCCGCCGGCACGCTGCCCCCAGTTGGCAAAGATCGGGGGAGATGGTGCATAAGTCACGAAAAGGCCTTTCTCGTAGGATTTCTGTCGTCACCGCGGTGCCGCGGGTATCAGGGGATCGGGAGGAAGCCATAGCGGTGCAGCTGGAACAGCCAGCTCAGCGCGACCAGGCAGGCCATCGCCCAGCCGGTCTGCCGGCGCGCTGCGGCGGACCAGGAACGCGGGGCCGACCCCAGGCCCCCGGCCCGCGCCACCAGCACCGGTGCGGTGCCGACGACGAGCGCCGCTATCAGGTAAGCGAGCGGGCTCGCCGCGGCTGCAGCCGACCAGTTACCATGTGTCATCGCCACGGTAGCGGTCGTGAGACCGCAGAACGGGCAGGGCACGCCGGTAAGCGTGCGCAGCGGGCAGGGCAGCCCTTGCCCTCCGGTATGGGCCATCAGCGCCGGATAGACCGCCCCCGCCATGGCTGCGCCCGCGCCGAACAAGGTGATGCGCTCGGGCACCGAGTACTCTCGCCGGAGTATCAGCACGCAACCCCCGCCCAGATGTCGAATCCACCCGCGAAAGTGAATGAATCGCATCGTACGGGCTGAACTCGCGCCGCGAGTCCGAGTTCATACCGCTGACCATGAGATTTCCCGGCGCCGCCGCCTGCTGGCTGACTGCGGGCGCTGCCCGGATCCTGCTGCCTGCGCTAATGCGCTGAGTAGCCCTCCAGCAGATGGCTGAACGCCCACCTGGGCTGCGTGATGCCGGAGCAGGAGTTGCTGTCGATCGTGCCCGGGCAGCGGCCGTTGTCGCGCTGGATCGCCCAGATGGAGATCATCGGGAGCCGGTGCGCCCGGGCGAAGTACTGGATGTCCTGTACCTCGCTGAGATAGGTCACCTCGGTCTTCTTGGGGAAGTCGTCGATACCGGGCAGCAGCGTGATGCCCTCCATGCCCCACAGCCGCCTGGCGGTCGCGCCCGGGTAGAGCCTGGTGAGCTGGCTGTGCGCGGCCTGCAGCGCCTGCAGCGCTTCGGTCCCCATGTCCGAGTCGGAATTGCTGTTGTAGTAGTCGAACGCCATCAGGTTCACCGCGGTCACCCGTACCCCGTGGGCCACCGCGTTCTTGAGCACGGCCAGGCAGTTCCCGGGCAGCCCGGAGGGCTCGACGCCCAGGGTGAAGATGATCTGGACCCGGCGATGCGTCCTGGCTGCCCACTCCTGGAGCAGCCTGATCGCCTCGGAGCGCCTGGTGATCGCGGCGGGGCGACCAAGCGATCTCGCCTCCACGTCCATGTCGAGCCGGGTGACGCCATAGCTGGTCACCACGTTCTCGTAGGCTCTCGCGATCTTCCGGACGCTCGTGCAGGAGTCAGCGATCTCGGTGCCATCCTGATCCGCGCTGAACCCGCCGAAGGACGGGATCACGTCCCCGCCCATCGAGCGCAGCCTGGCGATCCCGTGGACGTAGCGACCGCCGGGACGGACGGCCTGCTTGCGGTCGCCGTTCCACGTAACGGTGCAGGAGCCCTTCTTCGGCGTCTGCAGGAAGGCGAGCGTGAAGTAGCGCGCGCCGGACTTGCTGGCGACGGCCGGGATGCTGTTATCCGTCCAGGTCTCGAAGTAGGGCGCGTACAGCTGCCGGGGCAGCGGCCGCCGGCTGGCGGCTCCGATCGCGGGGCGCGCGGTCGCGTAGCCGCCGGTTGCGTGGCTCGCGGTTGGGTGGCCGGCCGGCCCGTCTGCGGCGGCCGCGCCAGCGAGCGGCACGCTGATAACAGCGGCGCAGAGGCCGGCGGCCAGGACACCGCGTCCGCGAACGGGAAGTGCTCTCATCGGCGCGGCTCTTTCTGCGAGGTCACCACCTGCCAGGCAGGACCGCCGGGCAAAGGATGTAGCGATGTGGACGCTATCTCGGCACCGGTTCGTTAGCCAGGCTGAACCAGCTCAGGATTGCGCCCCCGGCTCGTCCCTTGCTGACCTGCTGTCCGGGCCGGCCGGTCAGCCGGCCAGGACTGGCCGGTAGACCGGATCCCACATCAGCGCGCGCACCTTTGCCCGCACGTCTCCGTCGATGCGGGCCGTCGCTACGCCATCCGCGCAGGCAGCCTGGACAACGGCGACCGCGACTGCCAGCGATGTCTCACGTAGCTCTTCCACTTGAGGCAGTAGCGGCGCACCGCGGGCCGATGTGTCGACGAGCTCGGATACCGCGCGAGCTGCCGCGGCGAGCATGTTGTCGGTCACCTTGATGGCCCGTGCGGCAATCACGCCGAGACCGAGGCCGGGGAAGACTAGGGCATTGTTCGCCTGGCCGATCACATAGGTGATCTTGTCGTACGTGACGGGCCCGAACGGGCTTCCGGCGGCAACGAGGCCGCGGCCCTCCGTCCACCGGATGAGGTCAGCGGGCAAGGCCTCGGCCAGCTCAGTCGGGTTGGACATCGGCAGGATCATCGGCCGCTCGACATGCGCGGCCATCTCCCTGACGATCTCCTCGGTAAAGGCCCCCTGCCTGGTGGAAGTGCCGATCAGGATCGTGGGGTGCACCCGCCGGACGGCCTCGGCGAGCCGGATACCGCCGATTTCCGCGTCTGAATGCCAGCCGGTTACCTCGGCCGGATCGCGCGCATAGCGCCGTTGCGCATCACTCAGGCCCGGCATCTCGCTGGTGATCAGCCCGGCCCGGTCGAGTGGCCAGAACCGCGCACTGGCCTTGTCGGCTGGAAGGCCCTCGGTGACCATGGCGGCGAGCAGCTGGTCGGCGATGCCGGTCCCTGCCGTCCCGGCGCCGAAGATCATTACCCGCTGGTCGGACAGCCGGGTGCCGGTCACCCTGATTGCGGCGAGCACGGCGGCAAGATTGACGGCGCCGGTGCCCTGGATGTCGTCATTGAAGGTGAGCAGCCGGTCACGGTAGCGCTCAAGCAGGCGCCTGGCGTTGCCGACGCCGATGTCCTCCCAGTGCAGCAGCGCCTTCGGGAACAGCCGGCTGACAGTGTCCACGAAAGCGTCCATGAAGTGGTCATACTCCCCGGCGGGGACACGAGGATGCCGGTTGCCGACATACAGCGGGTCATCGAGCAGGCTCTGCCGGTCAGTGCCCACATCGAGCATTACCGGCAGGCCACGGTTCGGATCAATGCCGCCGGCCGCGGTGTAGACGGCCAGCTTCCCGACGGCGATATGAATGCCGCCCGCGCCCCAGTCCCCGATGCCCAGGATCGCGCCCGCGTCGGTGGCGACGATGAGGTCGACCTCACCGGGATCGAGCCCCGGGGCGAGCAGGGACGCCTCGATCAGCTCCGGATGATCGACGGACAGGTAGACGCCGCGCGGTCGCCGGTACTCGTGGCTGTAACGCTCGATCGCCTGGCCCACCGTCGGGGTATAGACGATGGGCAGCATCTCCCGCAGGTGCCCGGTGAGCAGGTGGTAGAAGAGCACCTCGTTACGGTCGTGTACCTCGGTCAGGAGCACGTTCTTGGCAAGGTCGGTCGGCTGGCGGCTGTACTGGGCGAGTATCCGGGCAGTCTGCTCGTGCAAGGTCATCCGGGCGGGCGGGATCAGGCCGGTGATCCCCAGGTCACTGCGCTCGGAATCGCTAAACGCAGTGCCCTTGTTGATCCGCGGATCAACAAGCACCTGCCGCCCGCGCAGGGCGGTCCGCCAGGCTCCCGACTCATCCCGCCACACCATCTTCATGGAGGCTCCCTCGGCTCGTGAGTGCCGTCCCCATGATTGTGCTTGGTCGCCGCGCCGCGCCGCGGGCGGTCCCCTGCACGGGGACCGCCCGCGCACCGCGGCGGGGATTGAGCCTGCGCTAGCTCCCCGCGGAAGGGTTGCGCTAGCTCCCGGCGGACGAACTGCCGCCGCTACTAGAGGATTTGCTGCGCCCGGCCATGTTGCGGCACTGGTGCTTCATTGCCTTCGGTGCCTGCGCGCTGGGCCGCGCGGCCGGCTTGCTCTGGAATCCCGTGGTGTTGACGGCCCGGGACGATCTCGTGGCGCCAGCGGCCTGGGACGTCCTCGACGCCGAGTGCGTGACTGCAGGTGATGCGCTCGTGGACGCGCTGGCCAAGGTCAGGCCAAGGCCCAGGCTGGCTCCCAGGACTCCGGCCGCGATGGCCGTGCCCGCCAGTGGTCGGGAAATTCTCATGTGGTCTCCTCGTCGTGCTCGTCGGGCCGGAGCCGGCGACTCCGGAGCGGGCCACCAGGTGACTCGCCGGATCCAGTAGGGCAGCCGAAGTTCTGCGGCCGGTTGCGGCCAGCTATCACCCCGCGCTGAATTGCGGCCTGCCATCCCTGCCGCGCTGAATTGCTCCCTGGATTAGTGCACGATGATCCGGTGACCGTGAAGCATGCGACCGCGAGCGTGTTCGTCTTCTGCAACCTGGCTAACGGATGGCAGCTCGGGCTGATCCGGCACCCGATCTTCGGCCGGCTCATGATCCCGGGCGGTCATGTCGAGCCGGACGAGTCACAGCAGCAGGCGGCCCTGCGCGAGGTCAGCGAGGAGACGGGCCTGACGGTCCGGCTGATCGAGCCGCCCGGCGCGTCATTGCCAGCGAACCTCGACCGGGTGCAAGTGGCCCAGCCGTGGTGGATCATCGAGCAGCCGGTTCCTTATGACCATCACATCGCGGGCGCGCATGTTCACCTTGATCATCTTTACGTGGCCGTAGCCGAGTGCCCTGAGCCGGCGACCGAGCCCGGTCATCCGTTCGGCTGGTATTCCGCGTCCGAGCTGGCCGGGCTGGACATGTTCGAGGACACGCGTCGGCTCGCGTCGGTCCTGTTCCCGCGGCTCGACGCTACCGGGGGGTCAAACGCCGGCCAGCCAGGTGCGGCCGGGCGACCGTCGGCCGGCCTGCCTGACGCCATCTCCTGACGCGCGAACTCAGCCGGCCGTCGTGGTTAGGTGCTGCTGTTCCCGCCGAACCTCTGCCCGGCGCGCTTGCTGTAGTCCTCCCGCAGTGCCATCCGGAGTTCCACGCTGGAGTCACGGGAGATGATCGCGAACGGGTCGCCCTTGGGCGCGGCAACCCAGACCCCGTCCCGGCAATCAATCAGATACGCATCGTCCCAGTGCCAGCGAAGATCATTAAGCGTCGCCTGTGCGTCCCTGTCGAGCATCTGTGCTTACCTTCCGGTACGTGGAATACAGAAGCACTATATAGCACCAGAGTGCTACCAGGCAGTTAAGGCAGGTCAGCGCAGCTTTAGAGTGATCACCGTGGTAGATCCTCAGTCTCCGGAACTGGCATACCTGCAGGTGGCCAGGCTGCTTGAAGCGAGAATCAGGAGCGGAGAACTAAGGGGAAAGATGCCTGCGGAGCGGGCACTGGCCGAGGAGTTCGAGGTCAGCTACGGCACGGTGCGCCGGGCTATCTCGATCTTGCGGGACAGCGGGCTAGTCCGCAGCGTCCACGGACGCGGAACCTTCGTCACGTGACTGCTGTATGTGGCCAAGCAGGGGGTGACCAGATGACCGGCCAGTCAGACCCGGGCGGGGCGCAGATTCGTGGCAGCAGCGGGACCGGCCCCGGAGTGATCACGCCTGATGGCTGCGCCGTGGACCTCTACGCGCTGCTCCCGGCCGGTGACGACCCGGGAATCATCCATGCTGCCGTTCCCGGCGGCGCGTCCATCCTTGAGCTCGGATCCGGCACCGGCCGCGTCACCAGCGCGCTGATCGCACTGGGTCACCCGGTTGTCGCCGTGGACGAGTCCGCGGAGATGCTCGCCCGCGTCCGCGGCGCTGAGACCGTCCTGGCCGCTATAGAGGATCTCTCCCTGGGCCGGCTCTTCGACGTCGCCCTGCTGGCATCGCATCTGATCAACGTCCCGGACGACGCGACCCGCCGCGCGCTCCTCGGCACCTGCGCCAGGCACATTGCGCCGCATGGCTGCGTAATAATTCAGCAGCATCCGCCAGCCTGGTTCGACAGCGCCGGGCCATCGGAGCGCACCTCGCCCGAAGGCATTACCTTCCGGCTGCGCGATGTCACCCGGCCCGGCCCGGGCCTAGTCGCCGCGACCGTCGTGTACGAGGCCGGCAGCCGGAGCTGGACCCAGTCCTTTACCACCCGGCGGCTCAGCGACGAATTCCTGCGGGCATGCCTGCAGGACGCCGGCCTGGCGCTGGATGCCTACGTCACCGGTGATCATGCGTGGCTTCGCGCGGTGCCCGGATAGCCACCCGTGCCCGGCTAGCTACTCCGTGCCCGTGCCCGGCTAGCCACCCGGCGCGCTGCTGTCAGCTGCCGGATTCGCCGGTGACCCCCTGATCCCCGGCAGATCCGCCCTGGCCTGCCCGGTCCCCGGCGGCAAGACCCTGGCCCCAGACGGCGCGGACGGAGTCGATGGTGTCGGCCTCAGCGGCCGTCTTGTCCGGCCGGTACCGCAGCACCCGGGCGAACCGGAGCGCGACGCCGCCCGGGTACCTGGAACTCGCCTGCACGCCGTCGAAGGCGATCTCGGCGACCAGTTCCGGACGGACTCGCACGATCCGGCGCTGGCTGTCGCCTGGCTCGCCCGGCGCCTCCGGCGGGTCGGCCAGCTCAAGCAGCCTCGTGGTCTGCCAGGCCAGCATCTCGTCGGTCAGGCCCTTGAATGTCTTGCCCAGCATGACCAGGCCGCCGGTGGCCGGGTCGCGGGCGCCGAGGTGCAGGTTGGACAGCCTGCCACGGCGCCGCCCGTGGCCCCACTCGGCTGCCAGCACCACCAGATCGAGGGTGTGCCGCGGCTTTACCTTGATCCACTCACTGCCCCGGCGGCCGGCCGCGTACCCGCCGTCCAGCGACTTGACGACGACGCCCTCGTGGCCGCGGGCGACGGCATTGCTGAAGAATTCCCCGGCAGTGGCCGGATCCGCCGTGACAATGCGCGGGATGACCAGCCCGGCTGGCAGGATCCGGGTCAGCAGCGCATGCCGCTCGCTGCCCGGCGTGTCGATCAGGTCGGTGCCATCGAGGTGCAGGAGGTCGAAGAAGAACGGGGTCAGCGGCAGGTCCGCCCGCTGCTGCCCGCCGCCGTCGTGGCTAGCCGCCCGCCCCGAGGTGACCTGAAAGGGCCGAGGCCGTCCGTCCGGGAACAGTGCCACCGCTTCCCCGTCGAGCACCGCCGCCGCCGCGCCGATGCCGAGCACGGCATCGGCGATCTCCGGCACCCGGGCGGTGATGTCGTCGAGCGTCCGGGTGAAAACCGTCACCTCGCCGTCATTCTTGTGCACCTGGATCCGGATTCCGTCAATCTTCCATTCCACGGCGGCAGGCGATATCCGCTGCAGCGCGGCGCCCATGTTCGCCGCGGCCGCCGCGAGCATGGGCCGCAGCGGCCTGCCCACCCGCAGCGTGAAGGACCGCAGAGCGGCAAGCGCCCGGTCAGCATCGGGCCCGCCCGGCCCGCCGAGCGCGGCCTGAGCTACCTCGGGCAATGACCCGCCCAGCTGGTGAGCCCGGCGAACCAGGTCAGCCGGCACGCCGGCTGCCCGCGCGATGGCCTCGGTCATGATGCCAGCCAGGGCGCCCTGCCCGAGGTCTCCGGCCAGCAGCCGGATCAGGAACGAGCGCTCGCTGTCAGTCGCGCGGCCCAGCAGCGCGCCGAGCAGCCGGCGCCGCTCGGATTGCGCGCCCTGGCCGGTAACTGCCCCGATGGCCTCAAACGCCGCATCAGTGCCGGCCAGCGTCAGGGATGGCTCAGCGGGCGGATCGGCCGACCGGAGCAAGTCCCCCAGTGCCGCGTAGCCGACCCCGATCTGTCGCTGGCGCAGTTCGCCGGACAGGAAGGCCACCGCGACCGGCACCTCGCCGGGTGGCACCGTGGCGAGCAGCACGGAGATCTCGTCGATCTTGGCACGCCTCGCCTGCACGCTAGCGACCGCCGCTGAGGTGCGCACGAGTTCACACAGGAGCACAGGTGCATTCTGCCCGACGCAGCGGGAAGGCGGGCAGCGGGAAGGCGGGCAGCGGGGGTACGGGCAGCGGGGGTACGGGGACAGGCCCGGTCAGCATGACCGGGCCGTCCCCGTCGCAGGCCGGTCAGGTCGCGCGGACCTGCCCGTTCACCTCTGCCTGGGCATCCGCGGCATCCGCCGCTCCGGCTGCCTGATCGCCCGTGGCGGGCAGGTCCGCCGCGGCGCTCTCGTCTGCTCCGCCGCGGCCGGCCGGCTTGACCCGCCTGCGCAGCAGGGCGGCTACGGCGAGCGCGCTGGCCGCCGCTGCAAGCAGCGCGATCCCGGCCGCCAGCGGCGAACGGCGCCGCTTCTTCGGCGCAGGATCCAGCTGCCGCGCGGCCTTGGTCAGCAGGTCCGACACCTGCGGCGCGAGCTTCTCCTGGACCGCGTTGCCGGTCCGCTCGAGTTGGGGGGCAGCCCATGCGCGGGCATCGTTCACGTGCGGCGCTGCCCATGCGCGGGCATCGTTCACGCGGGGGGCGGCCCAGGCGGCGGCGTCGTCCGCGCGCTGCTTGACCGCTACCCCCGCATTCTTGGCGAGCGGCACGGCCCTGGCGGCGGCGTCGTCCGCGCGCTGCTTGACCGCCACGCCTGCGTTCTTGGCGAGCGGCGCGGCCCTGGACGCTTGCTGCCGCGCGCGATCGCGGGCTCCGGCTGCTCCGGAGCCATTCTTCTTTGTCAATAGCGACATCTCTAACCTCCAAGGGAGTACTTTCGCCAGGGTCACTTCCCCGGCGTGGCGTGGTCAACCCTTTCCGCCCGGTTCGCCGCAGCCGTCCGACGTGGGAAGATCGCCGGCCGCTGATCCTTTCCATAAGGGTTGGCAGCCGCGCTGCAGCCTGGTTGGCAGCCGCACTGCTCTGGCCATGCGAGGATTCTTTTCATGACGAACACGCTCACTGCAACGCTACGGACCAACCGCGGCACGGTTGTCGTCCGCCTCTTTCCCGATCACGCGCCGAAGACGGTACAGAACTTCGTCGACCTTGCCGAGGGGTCGCGCGAGTGGACTGATCCCCGCACCAGGCAGCCCGGCGGGAAGCTCTACGACGGGACGATCTTCCACCGGGTGATCCCGAACTTCATGATCCAGGGCGGCGACCCGCTCGGTACCGGCACGGGGGGCCCCGGATACAAGTTCCCCGACGAGTTTCACCCGGATCTTGCCTTCGACCGGCCGTACCTGCTGGCCATGGCCAACTCAGGTCCGGGCACCAACGGCTCCCAGTTCTTCATCACCAACGTCCCGACCCCCTGGCTGAACCGCAAGCACACTATCTTCGGCGAGGTCATCGATGGCAGCGAGGTCGTGGACGAGATCAGCATGGTGGAAAGCGGACGCAATGACCGCCCGGTCAAGGACGTCGTGCTCGAGTCGGTCGTGATCGAGCGGGTCGGCAACGCGCCGGGATCCGCAGGATAGGCAATGGCCGTCCCCCCGGGTCCGGGCACCAGCAATCAGGCCGGCACGCCGACCTGCTTCCGGCACCCGGGCCGTGAAACCTACGTATCCTGCGTGCGATGCGGCAGGCCGGCCTGCCCGGACTGCCTCCGCTCGGCGGCGGTCGGCCAGCAGTGCGTCGATTGCGTGCGGGAAGGAAACCGCGGCGTCCGCCGCGCCGGCGCCGTGTTCGGCGGCCGGGCGACCGCTAACGCGGTGGTCACGTGGGCACTGGTCGGCATCAACATCGCGCTTTACATCGTCGAGCTGGCGCGGCCGGGCATCGCGAATGACTGGGCGATGCTCGGCCAGGCCAGGATCTTGCCCGGCGGGCCGATCGCGGGCGTTGCCCAGGGTCAGTGGTACCGCCTGATCACCGCCGAGTTCCTGCCGCCGCCCGGAGGCGGCGGCACGCTGGACATCGCGTTCAACATGTGGGCGCTTATCCTTATCGGCCCCGCGCTTGAGCGAATGCTCGGCCGCCTGCGCTACCTCACCGTGTACCTGGTGAGCGCGGTCGGCGGCTCGGTGATGTTCTACCTCATCGCCCAGCCGAACGTGGAGGCGCTCGGCGCATCCGGCGCGGTCTTCGGCCTGTTCGGCGCGTGGTTCGTGGTGGCCAGGCGGCTGCACCTGGACAGCAGGTGGATCGTCACCATCGTGGTGCTGAACCTGGTGCTCGACTTCGTGGTACCGAACATTGCCTGGCAGGCGCACGTGGGCGGGATTCTGGCCGGCGGCCTGCTCACCGCCGCCTTTGCCTACGCGCCGCAGCACCGGCCGCAGGCGCGCACGCTGATCCAGGTGGCAGCCACCGCCGCCATCATCGTCCTGCTGGCGGCCGCCGTCCTGGCCAGGAATCACCAGCTGGCGGCTGCCGCGCTCGGGTGATGCGCACCGCCGGCCGACGGCGGTGCCCGCTCAGTGCCCGCCGAGCGGCTCCGGGCGCCGCGCCTCGCGGGCAAGGATCGCTAGCGCCACTTCGTGGCGAGCGAGACGCCGGCGATAATGCACGCGAACCCGATCACCAGGTTCCAGCTGCCCATCGCGCTCTGCACGGGATTGTTGCCACTCGTGACATAGAACAGCGAGATCCAGATCAGTCCGAGCAGCAGGCTGCCGAGCATCGCCGGTACCAGCCAGCGCGGACTGACCTGGGCTTTCGCTGACCTTGGTGGCGGCGTGTAGACCGCCTTGCTTCTGACGCGGGACTTGGGCACGGTCGTCTCCTGGTCGGTCTCGCCACCCCAGGGCACGCGCTGCCGCCGGATGGAGCGGCGCGGGCCTCTGGCGGTAAGCGTAGTTGCTCCGGCGAGTGCGCGCGGCCCCCGTGGCCAGCTAAATTACTGACCGCCGGGCGGCCAGCTACGTGCTCGGCGTCGGCGTGGGGGTGGGTGTCGGCGTGGGGGTGGGTGTCGGCGTCGGGGTGGGTGTCGGCGTCGGAGTGGTCGCCTGCTCCGCCACAGTGAGCGTTACCTGACTTCCTGACGAGACGGTCCGGCCGGGCCCTGGGCTCTGCAGTACCACGGTGCCGGGCGCGTTAGGCCCGGCAGGCTCAGAGTCGATCTTGTAGCTGAGGCCGGCGGCCGTCAGGTTCCCCTCCGCCACCTGCAGCGACTGGCCGATCACATCAGGCACGGTGACGCCGCCGGAAACCACGAGCATGATCTTCGTGCCCGGCCTGGCCAGCGAGTTGCCCGGCGGCGACTGGCTGATCACGGTGCCCGCAGGCTTCGGCGAATTGGCATCAGTGGTTGGCGTCGGGACCTTGAAGCCGGCGTTCTCCAGGGTGGTCTCCGCCTGGATTTTGTTGTCCCCGACGACGTCAGGCACCGTCTTCTTCGCCCGGCCCGAGGAGACGTACAGCGTGACCGTGCTGTTGGCGGCGACCAGCTGACCGCCCGGCGGCGAGGTGCTGATCACCTTCCCGCGCGGGGTGGCTGATGCCTTCAGCACCACCGTGGAATCCAGCTTCGCGTCGGCGATCTTCTTCTCCGCGGCCGCCTTGGTCAGGCCGGCGACGCTCGGCACCGAGATCTTCCCGCCGCCGCCGGCCGCGTAGCGCAGGACGTACCCCGCCGTTCCCAGCGCCAGCAGCACGAGCAGGCCGATCACGACCCACAGCCAGATCCTCCGGCGGCCGCCGGAGGGCGGCTGGTCCTCCGGGCCGTAGCGGTAGGCGGGGATCGCGCTGGTCGGGCCCGCCGCCATGGTGCCCTGACCCATCCGCCGGGTGCCCTGGTACATCTCCGTGCGGGTCGGCGCGGCCACCGGCATGCCAGACAGCGCGCGCTGGATGTCGGTGCGCATTTCCGCCGCGGACTGATACCGGTCGGCCGGGTCCTTGGCCATGGCCTTCAGCACGATCGCGTCGGCCCAGGCCGGTATCTCCGGGTCAACCTGCGAGGGCGGGATCGGGTTCTCCCTGACATGCTGATACGCGATCGCGACCGGGGAGTCGCCGGTGAAGGGCGGCCTTCCGGTCAGCAGCTCATACAGCAGGCACCCGGCCGAGTACAGGTCGCTGCGGGCATCGACCCGCTCGCCCCTTGCCTGCTCGGGGGACAGGTACTGCGCGGTGCCGATGACCTGGGCCGTCTGCGTCATCGTGGCCTGCGTGTCGCTGACGGCCCTGGCGATGCCGAAGTCCATCACCTTGACGTCCCCGGCCCGGGTCAGCATCACGTTGCCGGGCTTGATGTCCCGGTGCACGATGCCGTTGCGGTGGCTGTAGTCAAGCGCCCGCAGCACGCCGTCGAGGATCTCCATCGCCCGTTCCGGCAGCAGCCTGCGGTCTTCCCTCAGCAGGTCGCGCAGGGTGCGGCCGTCGACGTACTCCATCACGATGTAGGGGACCGGGGTGGGGCCTATCATGTCCTCGCCGGTGTCGTAGACAGCGACGATCGACGGGTGGTTCAGCGACGCCGCGGACTGGGCCTCGCGGCGGAACCTGGCCTGGAAGGTCTGGTCCCTGGCGAGGTCCTCGCGGAGCGTCTTGACCGCCACGATGCGATCCAGACGGATGTCTCTTGCCCGGTAGACCTCGGCCATGCCGCCGCGCCCGACGACGCCGTCGAGCTCGTAGCGGCCGCCGAGCAGCCGGGGCTGGGTCATGTCTCGCACGTGAAGTTACCGTCCCGGTTTCCGTTCATGAAATCCCCAGGTATGCCCGGATGATCTGGACCGCGATAGGCGCCGCGGCCGCGGCGCCGAAGCCGCCGCCCTTCACGATGACGCCGACGGCTATCGCTGGGTTGCTGGCCGGCGCAAAACAGGTGAAGACCGCGTCGTCCAGATTCGTATTGTTGACGCCATTCTGCGCCGTGCCCGTCTTGCCCGCGATCTCCACGCCCGCAATCCCCTGGTTGGCCGTTGCGTAGGCGGTGCCCGCCGGGTTCTGGGTGACGCTGATCATCATCGTCTTCATTTCGCTGGCTACCTGCGAGCTGACCGCACGGGACAGCACCGAGGGCCTGGCGGACTGCACCACGCTGAGGTCGGGGGCCTGTACCTGCTGAACAAGGTACGGGGTCATCAGCGTGCCGTCATTCGCGATGGTGGCCGACAGCATCGCCTCTTGCAGCGGGGTCACCTCGTCGTCGAACTGGCCAATCGCCGAGAACGCGGTGAAGTCCGGGTTCGAGACCCTGGGGAAGACGCTCGCCGTGACCGGCAGCGGGACCGTCAGGTTCGGGTTGTTGAAGCCGAACTTATTCGCGTAGGCCCGCAGCACGCTGCCCCCCAGCTTCATGCCGAGATCGCCGAACGCCGTGTTGCAGGAGATCGTGAACGCGTAGATCAGCTGCGGATGCCCGTCTCCGCAGGCCTCGTTGTCGTCGTTGATCAGCACGTGGGTGGTGCCCGGCAGCTGGAGGTTGGTCGGCGCCGGCACGGTGGACTGCGGGCTGGCCACCTTGCCGGTGCCGAAGGCCGCCGAACCCGTCACTACCTTGAACGAGGATCCGGGCGGGAATGTCGCCTGGGTAGCCCGGTTGAGGAGGGGCTGCTGCGAGTCCTTCCGGTAGGCCAGGTCGATCTTGTTGAGCCGCCTGCCGCTGAGCGTGGCGTACCGGTTGGGATTGAATGTCGGGAAGGACGCCATCGCCAGGATGGCGCCGGTCTTCGGGTCGATCGCCACCGCGGCGGCCGGCCGGCCCTGCGCCTTCAGCGCGTTGTAGGCGGCCTGCTGGGCCTTGGGGCTGATCGTCAGGTAGACGGTGGCGCCAAGCCGGGGCTTGCCGGTGACCAGGTCGATCAGGTTGTGCACCGCAAGCCTCGGGTCCGTGCCCGCCAGCTCCTTGTTCTCCGCTTCCTCGATGCCGGCGGTGCCGCCGACCGACGGGCCGTAGATCGAGTCGTAGCCGGTCACCGGCGCGTAGACCGGCCCGAACGGGTAGTACCGGTGGTAGGTGGTGCCGCCCTTGCCCAGCCGCGACTCAGCGATCGTGGTCCCGCCAGTGGTGCCGCCCGCCGTCGCGCCGACCACGATCGAGCCGCGCTTGTACTGGAACTGCTCGTCGAAGATGCGGACGTTTCCCGGCCCGGACGCGAGGCTGGTGGCCTTGAAGGCCTGCACGTAGGTCACGTTGATCAGCAGCAGCGCGAACATCACCAGGCAGGCAAGGGAAAGGCGGAGCATGGCGCGGTTCACCGGGCGCGCACCTCCCGGTGCGGCCGGCCTGCCGGGGCGCTCGCGGCCATCATCGCGCCCGCACTATCTGCGTCATGCCCTCGTCCTGGATCGACTGCGGAGCAGGCCGCCGGGCAGTATCACTGATCCGCATCAGCAGGCCGATCATTGCCCAGCTGGCGAGCAGCGATGAACCGCCCTGGGACATGAACGGCGTGGTGACGCCGGTGAGCGGGATCAGGCCAGTCACCCCGCCGACGATCACGAAGACCTGCAGCGCCAGCACGAACGCGAGCCCGCCGGCCAGCAGCTTGGAGAAGGGATCGCGGACGCCGATGGCGGCCCGCAGCCCCCGCTGCACGAGCAGCCCGAAGATCAGCAGGATCGCCATCAGCCCGGTCAGGCCGAGTTCCTCGCCGAACGCGGTGATGATGAAGTCGCTCTGCGCCAGCGGCGTGACGTACGGCTGGCCGTGGCCCAGGCCGGTGCCGAGGATGCCGCCGAAGCCCATTCCGTAGAGGCCCTGGGCGAGCTGGTAGGAGGAGACGCAGTGCACCTGCGCGGCCGTGCAGAACACGTTGGCGTGCGTGAGCGGGTGCAGCCAGGCCGTGAAACGGGCGCCGACGTGGCTGGACAGCTTGCTCGCCGCGTAGGTTCCGGCGGCGAAGAGGCCGACGCCGATCAGCAGCCACGAGGTCCGCTGGGTGGCGATGTAGATCATCGCGACGAACAGCCCGAAGAAGAGCGCGGACGTGCCGATGTCGGTCTCGAAGATCAGGATGAGCAGGCTGGCGCCCCAGGCGATCAGCACCGGGCCGAGATCGCGCGCCCGCGGCAGGTCGATCCCGAGCACCCGGCGGCCGGCCAGGGCGAGCACGTCCCGCTTGGCGACGAGGTAGCCGGCGAAGAAGATGGCCAGCGCCAGCTTGGCGAATTCCCCCGGCTGGATCGAGAATCCGCCGATTCTGATCCAGACCTTCGCGCCGTTCACCACGCTCAGGCTGTCGGGCAGCACCGCCGGGATGGCCAGCAGCACGAGGCCGAGCGCGCCGAGGGTATAGGTGTACCGCTGCAGGATCCGCGGCTCCTTGATCACCACGAGGACCGCTATGAAGGCAGCGATTCCGGCTGCGCTGTACACCACCTGGTAGAGCGTCGTTGACGTATTCATGGTGGTGATCACGTTGCCGGGATTTCCGCCGCGCCCTGCCTCCTGGAGCCGGTAGATCATCACGATGCCCAGGCCGTTCAGGAGCGCGGCGAGCGGCAGCATCAGCGGGTCTGCCCACGGTGCCAGCCGCCGGACGGCGATGTGCGCGACGAACACGAGGACGGCGAAAGCGGCACCATACTCCACCAGGCCGGCGGGCAGCTTGCCGTTCAGGCCGAGGCCGGCGCTGGCGTAGGCAGCCAGCACCACGCCCACCGCGAAGACCAGCATGAGCAGCTCGGTGCTGCGCCTGCCGCGGGGCATCGGGGCCGCAGCGGCGGGATCCGCCGCTGCCCCGGCGCCGGAATGAGTCGCGACGGCGGTCATCCGGACGCCCCTTGCGGCGGGCAGTAGCCGGGAACGGAGGGCTTCGGGCGGTAATGCGGGACGATCGTGTGCACGACCGTCTTGCCGTGCACCTTCTTCTTGACCTTGCGCGGCTTGGGCTTTCCGGCCGCCCACTTCTGCACCGCGGTGAAGGCCTGCTGGCACAGGTAGCCATGCCTGATATTCAGCACGATGCGGCGGGCATCAGCCAGCCCGGTCGCGGTGATCGTGGCCTCGACCTTCGGCGCATCGTTGGCGGGAACCCCGGACATCGGGATGCCGGTCCTGACGTACACGCTGGACAGGCTCATCCCGGCAACCCGCTCGTTGACGCCGCGGAAGATGGCGACCTGGCCGTCGGCCGCGCCGACGTAATACTGGCCCTGGGTGTAGCGCCAGGCCGCGTAGCCGCCGCCGGCGATCAGCAGCAGCAGGACCACGAGGATGGATGTGACGACGGGCCAGCGCCGCGCCCACCTCCCGTCGTCCTCGTCGTCCTCGAGAAAGTCGTCATCGTCCAGCACCGCCGGCCGCCGGCCGTCGCCCCGCTGGCCGTCGCCCCGCTGGCCGTCGCCGAAGTCGGCCGCCGGCCCTGGCAAAGGTGAGACCTGCGTGAGCTGGTGCGCGCGCCCGGCCGGGCTGTCGGTGCGCACCGGGTGGCCGCCGTCGCCGTTCGATGCGGCGCCCACGATGACCGGGGCCTGGCCGGGCGCCGCCGGATCGGTGGCGGTATCGACCACGTCAGCGACAATGCAGGTGATGTTGTCCGGGCCGCCGCCGCGGATGGCGAGCTCGATCAGCTGGATGACCGCGTCGTCCCGGTCGGCAAAGGTGACCAGGGTCTTGTGCAGGGTCTGCTCGGTGACGACATCGGACAGCCCGTCGGAGCAGAGCATGTACCGGTCGCCCAGCCTGACCTCGAGGATCGACAGGTCAGGCTCAGCCTCGGTCCGGCCGTCAAGCGCCCGCAGCAGCAGCGACCGCTGCGGATGGGCGGCGGCGGCCTCCGGGGTCAGCCTGCCGTCGTCCACCAGCGACTGGACCAGCGTGTGGTCGCGGGTGATCTGATGGAAATCGCCGTCGCGTAGCAGGTAGGCCCGTGAGTCGCCGATATGGCAGAGCGCGACGCTCGCGCCGCGCCACAGCATGGCGGTGAGCGTGGTGCCCATGCCCTCGACCGCCGGGTCGGCCGCGCTCATCTCGTGCAGCGTGGTGTTGGCCGCGGCGACCGCGGTGGCCAGCGGATCAATCAGGTCGGTACCTGGCATCTCATGATCGAGCCCGGCGAGGGCGGAGATGGCCACGGCACTAGCCACCTCACCGGCGGCATGGCCGCCCATGCCATCGGCGATGGCGAGCAGGCGCGGGCCGGCGTACGCCGAGTCCTCGTTGCCTTCCCGGAGGAGCCCGACGTCTGAGCGGACCGAGTAGCGGAGTGCAAGCGTCATCTGCGCAGTTCCAGAACGGTTTTGCCGATGCGGATCGGCACGCCGACCGGCACCGGGGTCGGCTGGGTTACCTTCTGGCGATCAAGGTAGGTGCCGTTGGTCGAGCCGAGGTCCTCGACAATCCACTGACCATCCTGCGGGAACAGCCGGGCATGTCGGCTTGAAGCGTAGTCATCGGTCAGCACGAGTGTTGCGTCATTCGCGCGACCGATAGTGATTTGCTGATCTGCGAGGCCCATGCGTGTTCCGGCCAGGTCGCCTCCGGTCACCAGCAGCTGCTGCGGTGCCCCCCGCCCGGCCCGCCCGGCCCGGGACGGCTTTGCGGGCTTCGCAGGCTGGGCCGGCCTGGACCGCGACGGCTGCCGCTTCCGGCCCTGCCTGCGGCCGCTAGCGGAAGAGCCGGACAGGTCAGTGCGCACGACCCCCACGGCGGCGATGACGAAGAGCCAGAGGACGGCGAGGAACGCCAGCCTGATGAGGATGAGGGTAAGCGCATTCATCTGGTCATATGTCCTCGGTGGCCGTTGCTGCCCCTGCTGCTGCGTAGGCGCCGCGGCGCGGATGGGTCGTCGATGGGCGAGGTGTCAGTAAATTCCATCCCGGCGGAAGACAAGGGTGGTGCGGCCCAGGGTGACGCGCGTGCCGTCCGTCAGGGAGACGCGCCGCACCGGCTGCCCGTTGACGAAAGTGCCGTTGGTGGATCCTAGGTCGACGAGCACGACCTCGCCGTCCTCGACGCGCAGCTCGGCGTGGTGGCGTGACACACCCGGATCAACCAGGCGCAGGTCACAGTCCGTGCCGCGGCCGAGTATGGTCAGCGGCGCGCTGAGTTCGTAGGTGCGTTGCGTGTTCCCGTCCGCCCCGGGCTCCGGGCCGGAGACCAGCAGCCTCGGCGCGCCGGTGAAGCTGCCCGGCGGGTGCGGAAGATCGCTCGCGGGCCTGCGGATCTCGCCGTCCTCGACGGTCGTGCCGCGGATCACGCCCGAGCGGATCCTGAAGGTGCCGGTGGTCAGGTCCGGCACCCCTTCGAATCGCATCCGCACCGGCCCCACGAAGGAGTACCCCTGCTCTCTGGCGTGCTCGCGGGCCAATGTGGCCAGCTCGATACCGAGGCTGTCGGCATAGACCTCAAGGCGCTCGTGATCGGTATCCGCCAGTTCGACAACGAAATCGTTCGGCACCAGCGTCCGGCCCTGCGCGACGATCGCTGCGCGGTCATCCATCTCGCGCTGCACCGCGCTGGCAACCTCCACAGGCTGCAGCTCGGATTTGAACGCCCGCGCGAAGGCACCCTCGACCATCCCCTCGAGCCTGTGCTCGAAGCGTTGCAGAACTCCCACCGGGGCACCTCCTTCCGTGCTTCCATCCGATCGTATCGGCGACGTAGGGCAGTTTGAGGACGTGCTAACCTGACTGCCTCGCCCAGGGCGGGTGGCGGAACGGCAGACGCGCACGGTTCAGGTCCGTGTGTCCGAAAGGACGTGAGGGTTCAAATCCCTCCTCGCCCACACCTCCTGGCCTCGTATTTCCCCCCTTCCTGCCCGCATGGTGCGCTGGCCCGCAGCCTAAGCGCCGGCGGGTTCCCTGTCACGGCACCCAGATCACTGCCCTGGCACCATTGTCTCGTGACCGGGGCAGCTGCGATGCAGGATCAGGCCAGGCGGATCGCCGCCGATGTGCTCTTCCCGGCGGCGATGGATACCGATGCAGGCGACCGGGTGCCCGCCAGTCATCTGGACCTGCTGGCCGCCGAGGGCTTCTACGGCCTGGCCGGCCCCCCGGCCGAGGCCGGGGCGGGCATCGACGCCGCGGCCGCGTGCCGGGTGATCGAGATCCTGGCCGGCGGGTGCCTGGCCACGACCTTCGTCTGGCTGCAGCATCACAGCGCAGTGCGGGCTGCCAGCGCGGCAGGCACCCGGCTGCGCGAGGAATGGCTCGGCCCGCTATGCCGTGGCGTCCGCCGCTGCGGGATAGCACTCGGCGGCGCGCTGCCGGGTCCGCCGTTGCTCCGGGCCCGCCCGGTCGCGGGCGGCTACCTGCTGGACGGCACCTCGCCATGGGTAACCGGCTGGGGCCTGGTGGACACGCTCTATACCGCCGCCAGGGACGAGCGGGACAACGTCGTGACGGCCCTGGTGTCCGCTACGCCGGGCACGACCCTGTCCGCAGAGCCGCTCCGGATGGTGGCCGTCAATGCAAGCTGCACCGCCGCGGTGCGGTTTGACGGTCACTTCGTGACCGGCGACCGGGTCACCGCCGTGCTGCCGTATCGCGAATGGCTGGCGCGGGATGCGATGAACCTGCGGGCCAATGGCTCACTGGCGCTGGGGGTGGCAGGCCGCTGCTGTGCGCTTATCGGCCCGAGCCCGCTGGACGGCGAGCTCGCCATGCGGCGCGCCGCCCTCGACGCGGCAGCGCCTGCGCAGATGGCCGCTGCCCGGGCGGCCGCATCGGACCTTGCCATGCGCGCGGCCGCCGCCCTCGTCACGGTCCAGGGCAGCCGCGCGATCCTGGCCGGGCAGCATGCCCAGCGGCTAGCACGCGAAGCCCTCTTCCTGCTCGTCTTCGCCTCTCGTCCCGCCATCAAGGAGTGCCTTTCCGGGCGCCTCACCAGGGCCGTGAGCTAGCGCCAGGCACGGTGCGGGCGCCCCGGGCGCCAGGTGGTCCCGCGCTGGTGGCGCGGGTGATCCCGGGCCGGTAATGCCGCGCATCCGCTTTCGCAAGGCAGAATTGAGGCGTGCCGGAACTTCCAGAGGTAGAGGCACTCGCAGCCGATCTGCGGGAGCGTGCCGTGGGCCGCGTCATCGACCGCGGCGATGTCGCGGAGATCGCCGTGCTGAAGACCTACGATCCGCCGCTGACCGCACTGCGCGGCCGGACGATCACGGCGACCGGGCGCTACGGCAAGTTCCTTGACCTGGTGACGGAGCAGGAACCGGGCGGCGGGCCTGTACTGCATCTCATCACCCACCTGGCCCGGGCAGGCTGGCTGCGGTGGCGGGGAAAACTGCCGCCGCAGCCGCCCCGGCCCGGCCGGGGACCGCTGGCGTTCCGGCTCCGGTTCACCGACGGGGCCGGCTTCGATCTCACCGAGGCGGGCACCCGCAAGCGCCTGGCGGTATACCTGGTCACCGACCCGGCAGCCATTCCTGGCATCGCGGCACTCGGGCCTGATCCGCTCGATCCGTCCTTCACGGCCGGCACGCTGGCCGGGATACTTGCCGGGCGCAGGACGCAGATCAAGGGCGTCCTGCGGGACCAGAAGATCATCGCCGGCATCGGCAACGCATACTCCGACGAGGTCCTGCACGCCGCGAAGATGTCGCCCTTCCGGCTGGCCGCCAGCCTGACCGGCGATGACGTCGCCGCCTTGCATGCCGTGATCGTCGGCACCTTGCGGGACGCGATCGCGCGGTCCGACGGCCTGGCCGCCGGGGACCTGAAGAAGGAGAAGAAGGCCGGGCTGCGCGTGCACGGCCGGGCCGGCCAGCCGTGCACGGTGTGCGGAGACACGATCCGCGAGGTGTCGTTCGCCGACTCTGCGCTGCAGTACTGCCCGACCTGCCAGACCGGCGGCAAGCCGCTGGCGGACCGCCGGATGTCGCGGCTGCTCAAGTAGCGGCGCCCGGATCCGCCCGGACCCGCGTGGCTCCGGCCGCGGCCTTGCTTCCCGTTAAGCCACCGGAGATTAAGCCACCGGAGATTGCGCTACCGGAGATTAAGCCACCGGAGATTGCGCTACCGGAGATTAAGCCACTGGAGATTGCGCTACTGGAGATTGAGAGGACCGACGAATGCCCGACGCTCCCTTCCGCGGATACAAGTCCTACTCCTACCTGACCCCGGCGCAGGACTACGAGGTCTTCGACCTCGACGACGAGCTCCGGCGAGTACCGGATTACGACTCCGGTCTCAGCGAGGAGGAGGCCCAGCGTGCCGGGCGGCTGCTGCGCGACAGCGTGGTGATCAGCCTGCACGACCACCCCGTGGTCTTCCCGCGCGACATCACCCGCGTGCGCGACTACATCAGGACCGGCCGGCAGCACACCGGTTACGAAGGCCTGTCCCGTTCCGGCCTCACGGCCGTGTTCGACAACATGATGGACGGCACCGGCTGCGTGACGAGCAAATCAGCCTGGAAATGGGATGACACCATCTACGACCTCGGGATGCGGCTCTGCGATATCGCGCATCAGGATTACGTGCGGGTGGCGCGCACGGTGGCCGACATCAGGGACGCGCGCGCCAGCGGCCGCCTTGCCATCGTGCTGGGGATGGAGGCGGCGACGCCGATCGAGAACGAGGTCGACCGGCTGGACATCCTCTACGGCCTCGGGATACGCCAGATCGGCATCGCCTACTCGGAATCCAACGCGCTCGGCAGCGGGCTGAGGGAGCCGGGCGACGGCGGGCTGACCGTCTTCGGCCGCCGGGCCGTGGAGCGGATGAACAAGCTCGGCCTGGCGATCGACGTCTCCCACTCCAGCGACCGGACCTGCCTGGATACCTTCGAGGTGTCGAGCAAGCCGGTTTTCATCACGCACGCGGGCGCGCGGTCGGTATGGCAGACGCAGCGGATGAAGCCGGACGATGTGCTGCTCGCCTGCGCCCGCAGCGGCGGGGTCGTCGGCATCGAGGCCGCCCCGCATACCACTCTCTCGGCGGACCACCCGCTGCATTCGATCGAGTCGGTGATGGACCACTTCACCTACTGCGCCGATCTGCTGGGAATCGATCACGTTGCTTTCGGGCCGGATACCTTGTACGGCGATCACGTCGGTTTCCATGCGGTGTTCGCTGCCCAGCTTGGCGTGCACTCGATGACCGGTCCTGCGTTCGACAAGGTGCCGTACGTGGCCGGGCTGGAGAATCCGACGGAGAATTTCCGCAATATCATCGGCTGGCTTGTCAAGCACGGCTACGCGGACGCCGACATCGAGGCCGTCGTCGGCGGAAACATCCTGAGGATACTGGAGCAGGTCTGGTAAGCGGCCGACGCCACTGCGGCCGGATGCGGGCCGCTGCGGGCGCGGTGGCTGGCCACGTGGCATCGGGTTTTCGCTGACCCCGGGCTGCGCCGTGGTGCGATCATGAGGTCGTGGGGCTGAGATCCGCGGTAACTGGCGGGCGGGACCAGGCGGACGCGACAGCGCGCGCCGTCATCGAGTCCGCCGCTGACGCGATCATGGCCTTCGGCGCCGACCGCACCGTGCTGCTATGGAATCCGGCAGCCGAGCGGCTCTTCGGGTGGACCGCCGCCGAGGTCATCGGCCAGCAGCCGCAGATCATCCCGGAAGAGCTGAAAGCCGAGCACAACGCGGTCCTGGAGCGGGTCAGCGGCGGCGGCCAGATCTCGTTCGCCACCCGCCGGATCCGCAAGGACGGCGGCGTGCTCGACCTGCGGATCGACGCCAGCGCGCTGGTCAGCAATGGTGCGACGGCCGGCTGGGTGAACGTCTGCCATCAGGCCGTCGGGGACGAGGCGGTCAGGCATTACATGGCCGAACGTGCCCGGGTGGTGCGCAGGCTCGGTGACGTGGTTGCCGACATGAACGCCCATCTCGAGCTGGAGGCGGTACTTGACCGGATCGCGGCCAGCCTGCGCGAGCTGACCCGGGCCGACGCCGGCGGGTTCGTGCTCATCGAAGGCGGCAAGCTCCGGCTGGTGAGCATGGACGGGCTGCCGGCCGGGCTCCGCGGCCGTACCGCCGACCTGGCGACCAGCACGGTCGGTGATCTCATGCGCTCCGGCAAGACGGTGATGATGGCCACCGGCGAGTCGGGCGGCTTCGACGAGCTGATCTGGTCCGCGCTGCCCGGGCTGCACACGATCACGCTCAGCCTGTCGCACGTGGCCGGGCGCCCCTTCGGCGCGCTCTACGCGCTCTACAGCAGGCGCCAGGTCGGCCATGTCGAGCTGGAACTGCTGGAGCTGCTGGCCGGCCACGCCAGCGTGGCGCTGTCCAACGTGACGGCCTTCGAGGAGGTCGTCAAGCAGCGCGCGCACGAGCGGGCGGTGATTGACGCCAGCGCCGACGGCATCGCGGTGCTGGACGGCGACGGCCTAGTCCGCCAGTGGAACCCGGCCGCGCACCGGCTGACCGGCGTCTCCGCCGCGGACGCGACCGGCAGGCCGCTGCCATTCCCGCTGCCCGAGTCCGGTGCGAAGCTGACTCATAAGCTCGGGAACGGCAGCTGGCTCGATGTCCTGTGCACCAGGCTGGCCGGGCGCGACGAGAAGGTTGTCGACTTCCGTGACGTCACTGCCACCAAGGAGCTTGAGGAGGCCAAGGACCTGTTCCTGGCCACGACCAGCCATGAGCTGCGGACGCCGATCACCGTGGTGCAGGGCTTCGCCAGCACGCTGGCGAGCCGCTGGGACAAGCTGGCCGATGCCGACCGCCGCAGCGCCGTCCAGACGATTGCCGAGCGCGCCGGGTCCCTCGCCCGGCTGGTGGAGCAGCTGCTGCTCGGCTCCCGGGCCGGCGCGGAGCAGCTGACCGTCAGCAACGGGCCGTTTGACCTGGCCGGCCTGCTGCGGGGGGCCGCGGTCGCGTTCCGCCCGCTGTCGGACAGTCATACCCTCGCGGCTGATATTCCGGCGGAGCTTCCGGCGGCCTACGGCGACGCGATGGCGACCGACATCATCGTCGGCCAGCTACTGGAGAACGCGTTCAAGTACTCCCCGGATGGCGGGACAGTCACCGTGCGGGCCGCGCTGGCGGGGGACTGGATCGAGGTGACGGTCGAGGACGAGGGGATCGGCATCGCCCCGGCTGACCGCGAGCGGGTATTCGAGAGGTTCGTCCAGGGCGAGACCGGCGACCGGCGGAGATTCGGCGGGATCGGGCTCGGGCTGTACATCGTGCGCCAGCTGGCGCTGGCACAGGACGGCGAGGTTGCCGCGAGCGCGCGCCCGGGCGGCGGCACCCTCATGCGGGTCCAGCTCCGATGTGCCAGCGCGGCGGGCTGACCCGGCCGCTAGTTCCGCCGCCGCCGGGCCGCTAGTTCCGTTAGCGCGGAAATTCAGGCGGGTCCTGGCACGTCTTTATTTCCGCGCTAACGGGCATTGCCGCGGTAATGGCCGGGCCTGCCTGGCCGGCCGCGGCGCTGCGGTGTCCTGCCCGGCTGCCGGTCAGGTTTTCGCGGGCACCCGGCTGCCGCCGATCCGTTCCCTGGTGACCGGGTCGCGGATGACTTCCGCGCCGCCGGAGGCCTCGATGTAGCGGTCGATGATGCCGATCACGTCCTCGCCCTGCATCACCATCTGGCCGCGTTCCATCCAGATCACCCGGTTGCAGGTCTGCTCGACCTCCTCCAGGTTGTGCGCGACCAGGAAGACGGTGCCGGCCTCCTGCCGCAATTCCTCGATCCTGGCGTGGCTCTTGACCCGGAACTCGGCGTCGCCGGTGGCCAGCGCCTCGTCCACGAGCAGCACGTCGTGACTCTTCGACGCGGCGATCGCGAACCGCAGCCGCGAGCCCATGCCGGAGGAGTAGGTCTTCATCGGCAGGTCGATGAACTCGCCGACGCCGGAGAAATCCACGATGCTCTGGTACTTGTCCTTGGCCTCCTGCTTGGTCATGCCCATGGCCAGGCAGCCGAGGATCACGTTGCGCTCGCCGGTGAGATCGTCGAGCAGCGCGGCGTTGACGCCGAGCAGAGACGCCTCGCCGGTGGTATAGACATTGCCTTCCTCGGGCGGCAGCAGCCCGGCTATCGCCCGCAGCAGTGTCGACTTCCCCGACCCGTTCCGGCCGATGACCCCGACGGCGTCGCCGCGGTAGGCGACGAAGGACATGCCGCGGATCGCGTGCACCTCACGGATCGACCCGCGGGTCTTGCGGCCCATGATCCGGAGCAGGGCGGTCGCCGCCGTGCCCCGGTCGCCGCCCGCGCCGTAGACGCGGTACACGATGTGCAGGTCATCAACGACCACCATCGGATCAGCCACGGCCGTACTTCGCCTCCGCCCGCCAGAAGAAGAAGAATCCGACCACCACGGCGAACACTGCCCAGCCTACGGCGTAGTACCAGTAGTGCGACGGGTTGGCGACTGAATGACAGTAGGCGCTGTCGTACAGGTACTTCGGGTTCGTCGTTGCGAGGTGCCGCCACAGACCACATTTCACGACGTTGTAGGGCTTAGCGCCGGGTTCGCTCAGCCGCTGCGATTTGATCATCGAGAGCCGGATCAGCGTGATGTACAGGGCAGCCGGGTTGATCTGCAGCAGCGCGACGATCTCCCGCGCGTGCCGTCCGAACGTATGGCTGTCCAGCAGCGTGGCGATGCTGAACAGCACCCCGGAGAGATACATCCAGGTGCGCAGCAGGAACGGCAGCAGCTGGCTGAAGTCGTTGACCTGAGAGCCGATGCGCGCGACGAACAGGCCGACGCCAACGTTGAAGATCGTCTGCAGCAGCAACGCGGGGATGGCCAGCAGCCAGTACCAGGTGATCGGCTCGCCGAGGCCGAGCAGGATGATCGCGAGCACCGTCATCGTCAGCAGCATCTGCTGCAGCTCGATCATCACGTAGGCCAGCGGCAGGCTCGCGCGCGGGAATTGCAGCGCCCGGATCAGCGGCAGGCTGCCGGTGATCACGCTCGATGTCGAGATGAACGCCCGCTGGGTGAAATTAAAGACGAACACGCCGGTGACCAGGAACGCCGGGTAGTCAGGGATGCCCTTGGTGAGGCCCAGGATCACGCCGAAGATCAGCAGATAGACGCCCGCGTTGAGCAGCGGCGTGAGTACCTGCCAGAGCTGGCCAAGCCTGGCCTCGGTGTACATCGCGATGTTGCGCGCGGTAGCGAAGGCCATGATGAACTGGCGTCGCCGCCAGAGCTGGCGCAGGTAGGCCAGCACCGGGGGGCGCGCTGCGCTGGGCCGCAGGCCATGCTCGATGGCCAGCTCGGCCAGTGATCCGGCCGGCATCATCGCGGTGGCGACCCCGCCACTGGCCTCGGGAATGTTGCCGGCGTTGCTCAGCTCGCCCGGCGCGCTCAGGCGCCTGTCGTCGCTCATGCGGTAGCGCCAGCATCAACGGACCAGCGCGCCGGGGCGGGGCGCCCGCCCTGCCGCAGCATCCGGCCGGAGGGCGGCAGCGGGCACGCGAGCCGCCGCCACGAGTTGTACGGAGCAACTGTCACGTCGCGACTGTATCCCTGTCTGGTTGTGCGATACAACTGATGTTGTGGAAGAGCCCCTGAACGATACAGAGCTTGAGCGGCTTCTCGCTCAGCTACTCCGATTGGTAAGCCCGGCTGTCGCGGCGGGCGGGCCAGGGCCGGGGAGCCCGGCCGAAGATATCGGGACCCACGAGCACCAGATCCGGCCGGCCGGGGCGGCGAACGGTAGCTCGGCTGGCGAGGCTGCCAACGAGGGCCGGCCAGCGGGAATCCCGGCGGTCTCCGCCTCCGAGGCACGGGCGCTCATCGAGCTGGTCGCGGCGCGCGGGATCGCCCAGGGCGAGCTGGGCAGTCTGCTGGGCCTGGAGAAGAGCACGGTCAGCCGGCTAGCCGCGGGGCTGGAACGCAAGGGATGGGTCAGGCGCGGCAGGGACGAGGGCAATCAGCGCTATGTCCGGCTGTACCTGACGCCGGAGGGCGGCGTCATCGCGGCCCGGCTGTGGCAGGCATGGCATTCGCGGCAGGAGCGCATCCTGACCTCGCTCTCGCCCGAGGAGCGGACCGGCCTGTCCGCCGGCCTGCGCGGCCTGGTGCGCGGGCTCGCCGCGGAGGGCATCCTCGGCGAGACGAGGCCAGCCTCCGCTGACCAGGGCGGCAGCTGACACCAGGCAGGGGCGGCAGCCGGCGCCAGGTGTAGCTGGCGGCAGGCGGGCACGGTGCGGTCAGCAGCCTGGCGCTTACTTGCGGGTGAACCGGAACACGAAGGCGCCGTCTATCTGGTAGTCGAACCGGAAGCCGGCCGCCTTCAGGTAGACGGCCACCGGCGGGTGCGGACGCCGGGTCCAGATCAGCGCCCAGCCGATGTCAAGGCCGCGCAGGTCGCGGCGGGCCGCGGCGAGCTCGGCCGGCGTCACCTGGTTTCCTGCCGCGTTCCGCTGCGGCGCGAGCGGGATGCCGGATTCCGCCCGGACGAGCTGCGCATAGAACGGGTGCCCGGCGATCTCATTGCGCGTCGTGGCCGGCACCCAGGACGTGTAAGCGATCGCCCGGGGATGACCGTCTTCGGTGGCGAGGACCAGGGCTGGCGGCCTGAGTTCCGGGCCGTACTCCGGTATCCCGCCGCGCAGCCCGAACGGCACGTCGAGCACGATCGAGCCGGAATGGTCGGCCGCGATCGGGCGGTCCAGGGCCGGCAAGGTGGCCGGCATGTTCCCTGTCTTCTGGTACTGGCCGATGGCCGAGCCCGCCTCCAGCAGGCCAAGCGCGGCCACCACGATGATCAGCGGCCGGGCGTGATAGCGGAGCCAGTCCACGGCAGCCCCGGCCAGCAGGGCGGCGCCGACCAGGCCGAGAATCGCGAACCGGTCCGCCTCCCGGAACGCGGACAGCACCGGCAGCCGCATCACCCAGGTGTAGGGCATCACCGGCGATACCCGCACCCCGTTCCACCACTGCTGGAACGGCACGTGCTGGACCTTCAGGACGTACAGCGACGCGCCGAGCGCGAGCCATGCGCAGCCCAGCCACAAGGCGGCGAGCTGCCAGGCGCTGCGCCGCCGCCAGGAGACGGCCAGGCCGAGCAGCGCGACGACGGTCAGTATCAGGCCGAACATCGGCATGCCCTCAGCGGTCGGCCCGTGGTCCGGGGCCGACGCGGAGGCCGCTGCTAGCTGGTGCAGGCCGTAATAGCCGACCCGCTGGGCGGGCGCGAACAGGTCGCCGATCCCCACGCCGTATTTCTTGCTAGTGACCGCGAGTAGGTGTGGGTCGACTCCGGTGCCGCCGGACCTTGCCTGCTGGACCATGGCGATGAGCTGCGGGCTCGCCACGACGACGGCGATCACCCCGCCCAGCATCAGTGCTGTCACCCGCTGCCTGCCCGGGTGGCGAACGAGCCACGGGATGAGCAGCAGGGCGGCGAGGATCGCGGCCATGACCGCGGATTCCTGGTTGACCAGGAAGCTAGCACCGAGAACCAGGCCGAGGATGATGGCCTGCCGCCGGCCCGGACTGCGGCGCAGCCGGACTGCGGCCTCCACGGTCATCGGCAGGAACAAGGTGCCAGCCACGATGTTGAGGTGCGCCCAGTCCTGCTCCGCCAGCATCGAGGACAGGCCGAAGAACGCGCCGGCCGCGATCGCGCCGGCCTGCGACGGCAGCCACAGCCGGGCGACCCGGTACATCACGTAGCAGAGCAATCCGGGCATGACGATGGTCAGCAGATTGAACGCGGCCCCGGGACCGAAGAGCAGCGTGACCGGCGACATGATGAGCCCGGCGAGCGGCATGGTCGTATCGAAGCCGAGCTGGATCCCGACCGGCGCGGCCATCTGCGTGGTGAACCACGGGTTGCCCAGGTGGACGAGCTGATGCGCTATCCACCACAGGTCCCAGACGTAGCTCGCCACGTCCGTCGTCGCCGGCAGCTGCGCCCGGGGCAGGTACAGCGCCCGCGGCCAGGTCAGCGCGATCCCGGCAGCCAGGTAGCACGCCAGCAGCGCCAGGTGCCGCGCTACCGGGCGCTCCGCAAGCGACTGCAGCCGCCCGCCCCGTGAATCGGCCGCACCCGCCGTGGTCCCGCGTCGCACCGCAATCCCACCGGGTTGGGCACTGTCGTCCCGGCCTGCGCTGTCGTCCCGGCCTGCGCTGTCATCCGGGCCTGCGCTGTCATCCGGGCCTGCGCCGTCATCCCGGCCTGCGCCGTCGTCTCGGCCTGCGCCGTCGGCAGGTGACGAGCTGTGATCCAGCGTTCCGGCCGAAGCCGATACCGGCTGTCGGCGTCGGTTTCGGCCTGCTCGATCCATCAGCTCACCTTGTCCAGCGGGTCCGGGCGGATCGGCCGGGACGGCGATCATTGACGTCCCCTGGCGGGGAACAGTACCCCTTGACGGGCGGCGACTGGGCGCGCCAGCGGGGCTCCCGGCGGTGCTGCGGGCTGCCCATAATATCCGGCAAGCCCTGCCCGGCCCGACGCTCGTGGAAACAGTTGGGGCTCAAGGGGCGCGTGCCGGTTTCCGGGGGGCCTGAGCTGGGCATTGTCGCTCGCAGCAGGTCTGTTCTTCGCGTACTGGCATCGGGGCGGGTGCTAGGGAGGTGAGGGAATCGGGTGTCGTGCTCCTGCCGTGCGCTCCGGCCAGCGTTGCCGTCGCCCGGCGAAGTATCACCGCGGATCTGCTCGCGGCGGGTGTCTTCGAGCCGGCCGTCGGGCACGCTGCACTGGTCATGAGCGAACTGCTCAGCAATGCGATACTGCACGCACGCCCGCTGCCTGGCCGGTGCCTGGAGGTCGCCTGGATCGTGCACGCCCGGTCGGTTGAGATCGCGGTAACCGACGGCGGCGGCCCGACCCGGCCCCATGCCGCGCACGCGTCACTGTCCTCGCTGGGCGGCCGCGGGCTGGGGATCGTCGAGTACCTATCGCGTCACTGGGGGGTGCGGGCCGACGGCCCCGGGACTACGGTCTGGGCGGTTGTGCAGCTAACGCAGCTAGACGGCTGCTGATGCAGGGTCAATCGGCGCAACGTCACAACGAGGTTGGCCGGGCCGGCCGGTTACCTGGCCGGATGCCGTCCAGTACCTCGGCAAGGGTCCGGAATGTCGGGCAGGGCCAGCGCCACATGCAGCTTCGGCACCGCAAGACAACGGCGGACGGACCGCTGGCGGGCCCGCCAGCGTCCAGCGGCTGGTGCAACTCGATCAGCCGCAGCCCGAGGTCGGCAAAGCCGAGCATCTCCTCCCGCGCCTCGGCAAGGAACGCAAGGTCAACCGCATTGAACCGGGCCGTCACGGGAACTACCCCGTCGCGGTTGACGAGCCGCGCATAGTGGCTGCTTGTCTCGAGCCAGGACGAGGCACGCTGGGCGTGCAGCCGGACCGTCTCCAGGTGCTCCCGCAGCCGCCCGGCGCCCGGCTCGGCCGGCCCCGGCTCGGCCGGCCCCGGATCTGGCTGTCCCGGATCCGGCGGGCCCGCCGGATCCGTTGCCGCGGCGGACCGGGCCGGGGCGAGACGCTCCTGGCTTGCGGCGAGGACGCTCCCGGGCGGCCTCGTGGTCAGCTGCGACCTCGAATGCAGGGGGGCATGCCTGGACGTGACTTGCCCCTCGCGCTGCGGGTCAGGCTGATCTGGCTGTGGGTGCATCAGAGGGGCTCCGGCTCCTTCATGCATCAGGTACCTCATCAGTTTCGCGCACGAAGGCGCTCACTGGGAGCTAATTGGCCTTGTGCTCTCCGTAGCCGTCTAGTCGCCAGTGCCCGCGGGCGGGTAAGGTGCGGCACGTGGAACTAGAGGTCTCGTGCCGGTTTCAGGGCGATCACACCGTTATGTCGGTAGCGGGTGAGATCGACCTCTACACAGCCCCGCGGCTGCACGCCGGGCTGGCCTCGGCACTGGTCGACGGGAATCCCGTCCGGATCGTGGTGGACATGTCCGGAGTCGAATTCTGCGATTCCACCGGCATGAACGTGCTGCTCGCAGCCCAGCGCCGTGCCCGCGAAGTGGGCGGCGACCTTGAGCTCGCCGGGCCGCGCCCAGCGATCAGGAAGATCTTGCAGGTGACGGGACTCGAGAGCGTCTTCACCGTGCTCGACGCCCCCGCCACCGTGGTCGGCCAGTAGCTTCCGGCCGGCCGCGGCCAGTGGCGACCGGCGGCGCGGGCGGTAGCTTCGGGCCAGCGCGACGGCCGGTTCCGGCCGGCCGGTAGCTTCCGGCCGGACGGCGCTGATGCCGCCGGCCGCGGCACTAGGATCGCTGCTATGCCGCCGACTAGTGATGTCGCCGTGGTAATACCCGCCAGGAACGAGTCCGACCGGATCGGCGCCACCGTGGCCGCGGCCGCCGGGCTGCCCGGGGTGGACGTCGTCGTGGTGGTCGATGACGGATCCGATGACGGGACCGCCGCCGCGGCCGAGCGCGCGGGCGCGTCGGTGATGCGGCATGCCCGCAACCGGGGTAAGGCCGCGGCGATGGAGACCGGGGCCGAGGCCATCCGGCTGCTGGAGGCTGGGGAGGCCCGTGCCTGCCCGCGGCATCTGCTGTTCCTGGACGCCGACCTGGCGGAGAGCGCCGCCGGGGCGGCGCCGCTGACCGGGCCAGTCCGGTCCGGCGAGGCGGACATGACGATCGCGGTCTTCAGCAACCGGGCCCGCAAGGGCGGCTACGGCCTCGTCGTCGCGCTGTCCGGCTCCGGGATCATGCGCGCGACCGGGTGGCGGCCGGCCCAGCCGCTGAACGGCCAGCGCTGCCTGACCCGCGCTGCCTTCGAGGCGGCGCGGCCGCTCGCGCCGCGCTGGGGGGCGGAGACCGGGCTCACCATCGACCTGCTCCGCAAGGGCATGCGGGTCACCGAGGTCGAGGTCCCGCTCGCGCACCGGGCGACAGGCACCGACTGGCGCTCGCAGCTGCACCGGGCCCGCCAGCTCGGCGACGTCGCCTGGGCGCTGGCCGCCAGGCAGCCTGGCTCGCGAGCGGCGCGGCAAGCCAGGGGATGACCAGGCAGGCCGCCCGCCCGGGGGCCCGCAGCGTCCCGCGCGCATCCCCCGGCCGCGCGGGTCAGCTCGGGCTCGCCCTCAGCGCGGCCAGCATCGCCCTGACGTTCGCCGTCGCGGTGCTCGGCCCGTCGGTCATGGAGCCCGCGCTGCCAGGCCGGCCCGGCCAGCCGCCATGGGCCTTCGCCGCCGGCCCGTCGCCGTACCTGGTCGTCGCCATGGCGGCAGTCGCGCTGGCAGCCGGAACCGCCGGGCTGGGGCTGACCATGAGCGCAGCCCGCCGGGGCTGGTCGATTCCGCCCCGGCTGATCCTGACAGCGGGCATCCTGCTGGCGGCGGCACTGGCGCTGGTGCCCCCTTTCGGCTCTTCCGATCATCTGAGCTACGCCGCCTACGGCCGGATGGTGATCACTGGCCATGACCCCTACACGACCACCCCGGCCGCCCTGGCCAGGCTCGGCGATCCGGTCGCGCGGGCGGTGCAGGACTGGCGCAACAGCCCGTCCGACTACGGCAGCCTGGCCACCGCCGGCCAGGCGCTGGCGTCCCTGATCGGCGGCACGTCGGCCCGCCTGACGGTGTTCGTGCTCTCCCTGCTGAACGTGGCGGCGTTCGCGATCACCGGGCTGCTGCTGCACCGGCTGGCCCGCGGCGACCGGGCCAGGCAGCTTCGGGCCGCCCTGCTGTGGACGGCCAACCCGCTGCTGCTGCAGGTGCTGGTGGCCGGCGCGCACGTGGACAGTCAGGCGATCGTCTTCTGCATCGCCGCTCTCGCGGTCTTCGCCCTCAGAATTCCGAACGGATCCCGGCCGGCCAGTCCCGCCCGCCTGGCGCTCGCCGCCGCCGGGGCAGGTGCCCTGATCGGACTCGGGTTCGCGGTCAAGCCGACGATGATCCTGGCAGGCGCGGGACTCGTGATCGCCTGTGCGGTTGGCTGGCACCGGCAGCGGCAGGGCCGCCTGCCGGCCGCCGGCGGCCAGTCCCCCTGGCGGGAGGCTGCGCTGCTGCTGGGCGGCCTGGCCGCCGGATTCGCCCTGACCGCGGGCGCCTCCGTTGCCATCTGGGGGATCTCATCGCTGCGCCCGGGTCTGCGGGCCGGGAGCTTCGTGTCCATCGGCTCGCCGTGGCGCGCGGTCCGTGCGGCGCTCAGTCTCGCTACCGGGGAGTCGATTGCCGAGGACGTGGTCAAGACGGCGGCGATTGTGCTGGCCGTGGTGCTACTGATGCTGCTGGTGCGATCCATCCACAGGCTGGAACCGGCCTCCGGTGCCGTCCCCGCCGCAGTCGCTCAGACCGCAGTCGCTCAGACCGCAGCCGGTCTGCCCGCAGTTGATCCGGCCGCAGTTGATCCGGCCGCAGTTGATCCGGCCGCAGTTGATCCGGCCGCGGTTGATCCGGCCGGCCGGCCGGAGATGGTGCCCGTGTCGCTGGCCTGGGCCGCGGTGTTCGCCGTCGCCTTCGCCTGGCTCCTGGCCTGGCCGTACGTGCTGCCCTGGTACGACGCCCTGGGCTGGGCGCTGCTGGCGCTGCTGCCGTGGTCACGGCTGGACTGGCTGCTGCTCGCCCGGACCGCTGCGCTGGCCTTCGGCTACCTGCCCGCCCGCATGATCACCATGCCTGCCGGGCTTGGCTGGCTGCGCACCGTGGTCAGGACCGGGATCACGCCCGTAATCCTGCTCGCTGTCATCGTGGTGCTGGTGGTGATGCTGTGGCCCTCGCGGCCCGCGATGCCTCAGCAGCTGGCCGAAGGTGATCCCGCGGGGACCGGGCGCAGCCGGATCTCCTGGCTGCCATCATGAGTGACATGTCTTACCGGTGCGCTTACCTCGGTCCAGCTGGCACGTTCACCGAGGCTGCGCTCCGCGCGCTGGACGCCGGATCACACGTGGTAGCGGTGCCGTGCCAGACCATCCAGGCCACGCTGGACGCGGTCAGGACCGGCGCGGCGCAGCGCGCCGTGGTGCCCATCGAGAACTCGGTGGAAGGGGCAGTGAACGCCACCCTGGACGAGCTCGCCACCGGCAAGGACCTGATCATCCGCGCCGAGGTACTGCTGCCCATAGCCTTCGCGCTGCTCGCCAGGCCCGGCACCCGGCTCGCCGACATCAAGGTGGTCAGCGGGCACCCGCAGGCCCAGGCGCAGTGCCGGCAATGGCTGGCTGCTCAGCTGCCCTACGCGGAGTGGCGGCCCGCCTCGTCCAATGCCGAGGCGGCGAGGCAGGCCGCCGAGGGGCAGATCGGTGCCGCCCTCGCCGGGGAGTTCGCCGCCGGGGTATACGGGCTCGCGGTGCTGGCCAGCGATATCCATGACCGGGCGGGCGCAGTCACCAGGTTCGTCGCCGTCAGCCTGCCCGGCCCGCCGCCGCCGCCGACCGGGGCGGACCGCACCTCGGTGGTCGCGTTCCTGTCCGACGACCATCCGGGCGCGCTGATGGAAATACTCAGTCAGTTCGCCGCGCGCTGGGTCAACCTGACCCGGATCGAGTCGCGCCCCACCGGGGAAGGGCTCGGCAGGTACTGCTTCTCCATCGACTGCGAGGGTCACGTAGCCGAGGCACGGGTCGGCGAGGCGCTGATGGGCCTGCGCAGGACCTGCAGTGACGTGCGGTTCCTCGGCAGCTACCCGCGCGGGGACAGCGGCCGCACGATGGTGCGGCCGGGTACCTCCGACGCGGAGTTCGCGGACGCGCTTGCCTGGCTCGGCAGGCTCCGTTAACGCCGATCCAGCTCGCCGCGTGGCGCCCGGGAGCCGGTGAGCAGCCGGTTAGTAGTCAGTCCCCCCGGGCGCGGCCGCCGGGTCGCTCGCTATAGGTAGGGGCCGGAGCCGCGGGGCTGCTGCGGCTCCTCCTGCCCTGGCATACCGGGGGCCATGCCGGGCGGCAGCGCCCTGCGCATCTGCTCCAGCTGTGCCCGCGCCGCCATCTGCTGCGCGAACAGGGTGGTCTGGATCCCGTGGAACAGGCCCTCCAGCCAGCCGACAAGCTGCGCCTGGGCCACCCGGAGCTCGGCTTCGCTGGGCAGGCTGTCGTCGGCAAAGGGCAGCGAAAGCCGCTCAAGCTCCTCGATCAGCTCGGGGGCTAGGCCGTCCTCGAGCTCCTTGATCGAGCTCTTGTGGATCTGCTTCAGCCGCGCCCTGCTCTTCTCGTCCAGCGGCGCGGCCCTGACCTCCTCGAGCAGCTGGCGGATCATGCTGCCGATCCGCATCACCTTGGCCGGCTGCTCGACCATCTCGGTGACCGGGCGCTCCGTGCCTACCTGGGCGGCGTCGGTCTCGACGGCCACGCCGTCGGGGCCCACCACGACCACCCTGCCCTGCTGTTCACGTTCAGAGTTCGTCTGGTCGCTCATGTGCCTAGTCTGCCGGTGCGCCCCGCCGCGCCGCATCCAGGGGCCGGATCGGCCATCGCCCGGGCCGCGCTCAGACGGGCGAGCAGGCGCCTCGCCCGGCGCCAGTGCCCGGGGCCCGGAACCCCGGCAATGTGCGGCACGCCGAGACCGCCGGGCCCGGTGATGACGATGGCGCGCAAGTGGCGGCTCCTGGGCTCAAAACGGTTGCCCGGCGTACCGCTGGCGATGGTCTGGCCTAGGCTCGGCCCTGATGCACCATTCCGTGTGTCCGCGCGGGCATGCCATTCTCCCCCCGTGAGGCGTGAGGAGAGCGACCTTGGCCAATGAGTATCAGGACCGGACGGCCGGTGACGAGCAGCACCGGCGTGACCACGCTGCGGTCGTTGCCGACGACGAACGCGGCGGGCCGGGATCCCCGCCTGCCGCAGCCGTGCCGTCGGGTGCCGACCAGCCGTCTGGTACCGACCAGCAGCCGGGTACCGCCGTGCCATCCGGCGTCACCAAGCCCGACGGCCTTGCCGGGCCTGCGGGGCAAGGCGCCTTAGCGGAGCAAGGCGATCTAGCAGAGCAAGGCGATGTAGCAGAGCCGGCCGGGCTGCGCAGTCTGGTCGTGCCCTGGCAGGTCGGCGGGGCGGGAACCAGGTCCGCTGTGCCCGGCCAGGGTTCCGAACCACCGACGCCGCCGCCGGATGGCGCCGACGGGTCGCCTGCGCGGGGCCGCCACCTGTACGGGCAGCAGCCGCCCTATACGTCGGGCGGCTCCTTAGGACCGGAGCCGCCTGCCGCGGCCCAGCTTGCCGCTGTCCCGCCCGTCCCTGCCGTGCCCGTCCCTGCCGTGCCCGCCGCTGCCGTGCCCGCCGCTGCCGCCCGGCCGGACGAGCAGGACGCGGAGCCGCAGGCGCAGCCTGATCCGTACGGAACCGCAGGCGCTTACGGCCAGCCGGCCGGGTTCGGGCCGCCTGGTGATTTCGGAACCGCGCCGCTCAGCCAGCCTGGCCCTTACGAGCAGCCCCGCGGCTACGGTCCCGGCGACGGGCACGGGCGGTCAGGGGATAATTTCCCGCCGGAACAGTACGGAGCAGCACCGGGATACAGCCCGGAAGAGTACGACCCGCCCGGCGGCTACGGTCCTGGCGACGGGTACGGGCGGGGCGACGCGTACCTCCCGCCGGATCCGTACCTCTCCGGGCAGCCGTATTTCTCACCCGATCCTTACGGTCTGCCTGATCCTTATGGTTCGACCGGTAGATCGGACCTGTCTGATCCGTACGGCTCGACCAGTGCATCGGGGCTGCCCGGTACCTCGACTGCGCCTGATCCGCACGGTCTGCCGGGCTCCTCGATCCTGCCGGAGGCGTCCAGTCCGCCCGGTCCGCCGGGCCCGGCGCATGCCTCGCACGCGGCGGCCGGGGCGCCCGCGCTCGGTCCTCCCCCTGCGCCGCCAGGTACCGGCCTGCCAGCGCCCAGCGACCCGCTTTCGCCGTACCCGCCTGCAGCGCACGGCGTGCGGAGCGGGCACGGTCCGCCCGGCGGCCCGGCGGCCGGCCAAGGTGTCGCGGCCCACCAGGATGTGGCCGCCGAGTCAACCGAGAGCCTGACCCCGGAGTTCCTGCTGCCGGGCAGGAGGCGGGCGCCATCGCCCGGCTGGCGCCGGATCCTGTATCAGGCCAGCGCAGGGCTGCTGCGGGTGCCCGAGTCAGCGGCGGAGCTGCGCCGCAGGGATATGGTCAGCCGGATCCGCACGCCGGTTGCTGGCGGGCATCACCGGGTGGCGGTACTGAGCCTGAAGGGCGGCGTGGGGAAGACCACCACTACCGTCGGGCTCGGCGCGACCCTCGCGTCGCTGCGAGGCGACCGGGTCATCGCGGTGGATGCCAATCCCGACCGCGGCACCCTGTCGGACAAGGTAAGGCTGGAGACGGCAGCGACGGTCCGCGACCTGCTGAACGAGCGCGGCCAGATCGGGCGGTATGCGGATGTGCGGGCATTCACCTCGCAGGCGCCGAGCAGGCTCGAGGTGCTCGCCTCGGACCGCGATCCGACCGTGTCCGTCGCCTTCAACGAGGAGGACTACGCCGAGGTCTCCAGGGTGCTCGAGCATTACTACTCGATCTGCCTGACCGACTGCGGAACCGGCTTGCTGCACTCGGCGATGACCGGGGTCCTGCGCCTCGCGGACCAGATCGTGCTGGTCAGCTCACCGTCGGTGGACGGTGCGCGGAGCGCTAGCGCCACGCTCGACTGGCTCGCCGCGCACGGTTATGGCGATCTAGTGCAAGGCGCCGTCGTCGTGCTCTCGATCGTGCGCCCGAGCAGCAGGAGCACGGTGGACCTGGACCGCCTTGAGCAGCACTTCGCGGCCCGCTGCCGCGCGGTGACCAGGATTCCCTACGATGCGCACCTGGAAGAGGGAGCCGAGGTCGAGCTTGACCAGCTGAGCCGGTCGACTGCCGAGGCGTATCTCGGGCTCGCGGCCATCGTCGGCGACGGGCTCGCCTGGCCGAGGAAGCCAGCGCGGTCGGCGCCGTAGCCGGAGCCGATGAGGCCGTGCGCTAAGCGCGCCGCACCAGCAGCGGCCTGTCGGCCTGCCCGCCTGGTGCGCTAGCGTACCCGGCACCGTACCGCCTGCCGAAGGGGAGCCGATGGAGCCGCTGGCTGAGGACTGGGACCGGGCCGTGGCCGTCGTGGCGCACCCGGACGATCTTGAGTACGGTACTGCCGCTGCGGTGGCCAGGTGGACCGGCCAGGGGCGGCAGGTTTCTTACCTGCTGGCAACTCGCGGCGAGGCTGGCATCGCGGGCATGGCACCGGGCCGGGCCGGCCCTCTCCGCGAGGAAGAGGAGCGCCGCGGTGCCGCCGCCGTCGGCGTCAGCGAGGTGAGGTTCCTCGATCATGCCGACGGCCTGGTGGAATACGGAGTACCGCTCCGCCGCGATCTGACGGCGGCATTCCGCAAGCTGCGGCCGCAGGTCGTGATCACGATGAGCTTTGACCTGACCTGGGGCGACGAGGGGCCGGTCAACCATTCCGACCACCGCGCGGTGGGCCTTGCTGTACTGGACGCCGCCCGCGACACTGGCAACGAATGGGTGTTTCCCGAGGCCGGACCGCCGTGGCCAGGCATCCGGCACCTGTATGTCTACGCGAGCGGCAGGCCTACCCACTTCACCGACGTCAGCGCCACGATCGACGCGGGCATCGCGTCCCTGCGAGCGCACCGCGCCTACATCGATGGCCTCGGCGGTGATTTCGACGCCGATAAGTTCCTGCGCGACGCGGCGAGCGCCACCGGCAGCATCGTCGGCTGCGAATACGCCGTCAGCTTCCGCCACTACCCGGCGGGCTGAGTCAGCGACCGGTCGTCTTGCCTCAATCGAGGCCTGGCTGGCCGACCGGTGACCTGGCCTGGCCGGCAGGCCGACCGGTGACCTGGCGTGGCCGGGCGCCGATCCGCGCCTGGCCGGGCGCCGCCCCGCGCTAGGCCAAGCGCCGCCCCGCGCTAGGCCGGGGCGCGGGCCGTCGCCTGGACGACCGGTTTCTGCCCCGGCCGAGCCGGGCGACGTGCGGGCAGAGGTAAGCCGGCCTCCCGCAGTGGGGCGAACGCTTGTGTGCGGGTCAGCCACATCAAGGTGGAGCTGCCTGCGGACCAGCAGGTATCGTGCGCAAATACACGCTTAGCGGTGCAGCCGAGGCTAGTCCAGGCGAGACTAGGAACTGCGCGGCTGAGCAGGTGGGGCGGCAACGGGACGTCGTCCAGAGGTTCTGAGCGCCGCGATAGCTCTTATCCGGCGAGCCGCAGTCCGAGACGGTAAGGCAGGGACGCATTGGAAGACACGTGGGGGGCGCGGGAGCTCCCGGTCCTCACCGCGGTCGTGGCGCTGCTTGAGGAAAGCTATATGGTCACAGTCAGCGACATCGCCGAACGGACCGGGCTCGAGCTGCCGGTGGTAGCCCGCTCGCTGGATGCGATGGACCCGACCTACGTGGATTTCCGTAAGACGATGACCGGGGGGGACCCCCGGTTCTGGTATGTGCTCAAGGTGACGCCCGCGGCCCGTGAACAGGTCGGTCAGTGGCCGGCGCCCGCGAGCCTGATCGACCGGCTTGCCGCGGCATTCGGCGAGGCAGCCAAGCGCGAGTCGGATCCGGTCCGGCAGGATCAGCTCCGGCACGCCGCGGGCCTGCTCGGCGGGCCCGTGAGGGAAATCGCCGTCCAGGTGGCAGCGAACGTCATGGCACGCTCGGCGTGGATCAGCTGACCGTCCTTTCTGCCCAAGGGTCCAGGGGATAGCCGCTATGACGAACAGCCAGGCCGTCGACCTCGGTGCGCTCGGTGACCTCTGCACCCCCTGGTGCGTCCACGTGGTTGCGACCCTGCGGATCGCCGACCTGATCGCGGCTGGCGCATCCGACGTGACAGACCTTGCGGCGCAGGCCGGCTGCGATGCGGGCTCGCTGGACAGGGTGCTCAGGCACCTGGTGAGCAAGGGCGTGTTCGAGCAGGCCGTACCGGGAACGTTCGGGCTCAACGAGGCAGCCGAAGGGCTGCGCGGCCCATCGCCTGGTTACGACCTGGACGGCATCGGCGGTCGCATGGCGAATGCGTGGGGCAGCCTGCTCAGCGCCGTGCGAACAGGAAGACCCGCCTATCACCAGATCCTAGGCCGGCCGTTCTGGGAGGACCTGGACGCCCATCCGGGCATCGCGGCGAGCTTCGACGAGCTGATGGGGGTGGCCGGTCATGGCACGCCCGACCCGGAGGTCCTCGTCAGCAATGACTGGGCGCCGGTACGGTCCGTGGTCGATGTGGGCGGGGGAACGGGCGCGCTGCTGGCCGAGATTCTCCGCGCCAGGCCGGGGATCCTCGGCACGCTAGTCGATCTGCCCAGGACGGTGGGGGGGTCCGGCGAGCTATTCCGGTCGGCCGGCGTCGCCGGGCGTGTCACTACTGCGGGACAGAGCTTCTTCGACCCGCTGCCGGCCGGAGCCGACCTGTACCTGCTGAAAAACGTACTGGCCGACTGGCCCGATCGCGAAGCGACGGCGGTCTTGACCCGGTGCGCTGAGGCGGCCCGCCCCGCTGGCCGCGTCGTGGTCCTGGGCGGCGTCTCGCCGGACGAAGACGGCGGGGCATCCCCAGAATTGCTGATGATGGTCCTGCTGGGAGGCAAGGATCGCACCCTGGCCGAGTTCAGGGAGCTCGCGCGCCAGGCCGGCCTGGAAATCAGTACTGCCGGGCGGCTGAAGTCCGGGCGCTTCGCCGTCGAGTGCTCACCCGCCCGCGGGAGCCAGCCGGCACAACCAGGATGACCTGATCCGTCATCGGCGTGCCATGATGTGCATCACGCAGGGCGCTCTTGCCGTTGCACTGACAGGGGGAGCGTGCTGGTCACCGTGACAACCGCCTATGCCCCTACTGACTGGACTAACTTCGGGCTCGCTGCAGCCGGGACCGCGGCGACCCTGGCCGGGTTGCTGTTCGTGGCCGTCTCCATCAACTTGAAGCGGATCCTCGAATTTCCGAGTCTTCCCGCTCGTGCCGGGCAGACACTGATCTTGTTCGCCACGCCCCTGGTCGCCGGGATCTTCCTGCTTGTTCCTGGTCAGCCCGTCGCCGCCCTGGCGTGGGAACTGCTCGTCACCGGCGTGAGCGTCGGGACCTTTCAGGTGCTGATCGACGATCATTCAGTGCGAGCGGAGCAGGAAACGCAGCTGACGTGGCTGCTGGGCAGGATATTTCCGGGCATTGCGAGCTGCGGGTGCCTGGCCGTGGCGGGGGCCACGCTACTGGCTCAGGCCGGCGGCGGCCTGTACTGGCTCGTGCCCAGCGTGCTGGCCGCGATCGTCTTCGGGCTGCTCAACGTATGGGTACTACTAGTGGAAATCCTGCGGTGACCCACAAGCCAGCACTGGAATGGGACGTAGTCGCAGCTTCGTATTTACGATGAAGCTTGCCGAGGCTGGGAGGCCGCGCCGGGCAGTCCCAGCGGAAGGGCGAGGCTATGCGGGGCTCCAGCTCGGCCCGGTCGGGCGTTGCTCCTGCCATCTCAGCCCATCGAGGCGGCAGCGAGGACGCGTCTGCGGAGACTTACGAGGCGTACCGGAATGCGCCGGGCACCGGCGCTGAGTATGTCGAATTCGATATCCGGCGCACGGCGGACGCAGAGCTGGTCGTCTACCACGACGCGGGCACGGAAGACGGCCGGTTGCTTGCGGACATCAGCTACTCCAGGCTCTGCGAGCTAGCAGGCTATGAGGTACCACTGGCCCCGGATGTCATGCGGCTCATCGCCGGGAAGGCCATCGGGCATCTCGACCTTAAGGAACTCGGCGGCGAGGATGCGATCATCGAGCAGGCGCTCAAGATCCTCGGGCTCGGCAACTTCGTGGCGACGACTTTCGAAGACGCCTCGGTCGCGGCGATCAAGAACCGCTTTCCCGATGTGCCGGTTGCGCTCTCCCTCGGCCGCGATCTCAGCGAGATGCTTTGGCTGGCGCAGCTTTCCGTGCGCCGCCGGGAGCTGTATCCGCTGAGCAGGATCCGTGCCTGCGGCGCGGACTGGGCCGCGATGAATCACCGGCTGGCGGGAGCTGGCGTGCTGCGGCAATGCCATCGTGCAGGCATCAAGACGATGATCTGGACAGTCAACAGCGATAAAACGATTGCCCGCTGGCTCGCAGACTCCCGCGTCGACGTGGTCGTTACCGACCGGCCCCGGTATGCGGCGATGCTGCGTGACCGGCTGCTTCACCCAGCGAAATGAATCGTCAGCACCCCCGTTAATCACCCCCCGCCCGAATTCCCGGACCGCATTGATCACAGCGAGAATAAGAAGTTCGCATGCTGTCCTCGCGGCTAGGGGACCCGGCGTCTCCCTGTGCTGCGCCCGGCCGAGCCGCTGAGCGAGATATGGTCACCACCATGCCGACCCCGCCTTTCATTACGGAGCTACGCTCCCTGGTCGGCCATCGTCTGCTCTGGCTTTCCACGGCCAGTGCCGTCGTCCTGGACGATGAAGGGCATGTTCTTCTCGGGCGTCGCGCGGACACCGGAGGCTGGGCACTGCCCGGTGGCATCATCGACCCGGCCGAGCAGCCAGCCGATGCTGCCGTCCGCGAGTGCTTCGAGGAGACCGGAGTCGTCGTAGTCCCGGAGTTGCTGACCTCGGTCACCGTCTCGCAGCCGAAAATCTACGCGAACGGTGACCAGGTCCAGTACCTCGGACTCACCTTCCGGTGCCGGCCGGTCGGCGGTGCTGCCTGCGTGAACGACGAAGAGTCCCTGGAGGTGCGCTGGCATGCACTGGACGCGCTGCCCGAACTGGACGAAGGCGAGCTGGGCCCGCTTACCCAGGCTTTGAAGAGCGACAGCGCGGCAGCCTACAGCTTCTCGGGGCTGCTGGTCAGCCCTGCTTCCGGGCAATCACCTGGACCCGGTCGCCGGTGACTTCGCCTGCAGGCCCAGCCATTCGATGCCTCCGCTATGGCGGGCGGGTAGGTCAAGCCAGGCCACTCGACAGGGGACGGCCGCTCGGTGACCGACAGGGCGGCGGCCGACGGTGGCGACTGAACGGCGGTCCCGTGGCTGGAGAGCCGCGTAGCGTGAACCTTGTGATGGATGCCTCGCTCGACGAGATCATGGTGGAGTGGGTTCTTGCGGCCGTCGGCGGCGACCACCTCGTCTCCGTGACAGGCCTGCGCGAGGGCGGCCCGCCGTGGCTGGTGCGTTACGAGTCCGCCGTCGGCGGAGGCAGCGCCGTGTTGCGTGTCGGCGCGCCCGAGACGGCCGAGACACAGAAGTTCGAGGCGCGTGGGATCGCGCTTGCCCGCGCCAGGGGCGTCCCAGCGCCGGGCGTCATCGCCGCCCGTGCCGACGAGAAGGCTGCTCTGCTGCTCATCGAGTACGTCGATGGCTCGAGCCACCAGCCCGTCGAACCCGATCCCGCGCGGCTTGAGGCGCTTGGCAGGATCGCCGCTCGTATCAGCGCGGTCGACCCCGGCGACGCCGAGCTGCCGGTCGTAACGCACCCGATCCCGGACGTCGACTTCGACGAGTTGCGGGCCCGGGCGCAACCGCAGCCTCTGCTGGCAGCCGCGCAGGAGCGGGTCGCCGCGATCGTGCCTGATGACCCGGTCGGCTTCGTGCACGGCGACCTGTGGAGCGGCAACGCCCTGTGGCGCGGCGCCGAGCTCGCCGCGGTCATCGACTGGGACTGCGCTGGCCGCGGAGCCGCGGGCGTCGATCTCGGCTCGCTGCGATGCGATGCGTCTATGTGCTACGGGTTCGAGGCCTCCGATCACGTGCTCGCCGGCTGGCAGCGTGAGGCGGAATGCCCCGCCGAGTCGCTCGCCTACTGGGACGCCGTCGCAGCGCTGAGCACACCGCCGGACATTGACTGGTTCGCCGAGGCGATCGCCGGCATGACCGGACGGCCAGACCTCACCAAGGAGTTGCTGCGCGAGCGCCGCGATGCCTTCCTCGCCGACGCACTGGACCGTCTCTGCTGAGCCCGGCTGCGTTCCTGCGGTGTGCTGCTGTGTTAGAGGTTCCCGTTTGCTGCGAAGCAGCGTCAGGCGCGCCGACTAGGAGACGCTTAGCTCTCCGAGGGTGATGGGGCACCGGCGTTCGGTCAGCGTCGTGACGCTCACAGGCCTGCATCGCCCGGTCGGCGGCGTTATGCCGGTGATCCTTGTCAAGTTGATCATGGCTTGTTCCGGTAACGGCGTGCCATTCATGCGGCCCGGTCGGCGGATAGCGGCTGCGGCGATGGCCGCGTTCGTGATCTTGATTTGAGTGCGGGCTCGTGACAGTGGCCCGGCCGTCGGGCCGGGGGGCCGGGAGTTCCACGGGTCCGGGGCATAGTCGGCGGGACAGGGCACGTGCTGTGCTGGTCAGGGCGTGAGCGAGGGCACTGATGCGGTTCCAGGCGGAGGCGATGCCGGCTGCCCAGGGCCAGTTGGCCCTGGATACCTAGCTGCCTTTCCGGGCGCCGCGGGTGATCCGGGCAGCGGCACCATCCGGGGGCCGTCACCGGTGTCGCCGCTGGTAAGGACTTCCATGTTTCATCACGGCCGGGCGCACCCGCGCGCGGGTACGTCTGCACAGAGATTCCTCAGCCACGACGCACGCGACGCACAAGACGCTGAAGCCTCCAGGAACATTGAGCATTGTGTGAGCCGATGCTCAGGTGCACGCTTGGAGCAACGCTGAATAAACCAGAGACAGCTTCCGGGCCGTAGATCAAGACCTAGCCCGATCAGGGCAAGACCGGGGGACCGCCTCAGCAGATTGCTCGATATTCGGGGGGAACAGTGAAGACCGTCGGATTAAGGCAGTTCAGGCGCACCAGCCTCGTCGCGGCGCTGTTTTCGGCGCTGTGCCTCGCACTCGGCACGGCGACGGCCAGCCTTGCGGCCGGCGCGCCGGGGCAAGCTCACCCAGACCGGCCCAGCGCGCCGCCCGACGGCATGAGCTGGCACGTCTACCACCTGATGATGGCCCAGCTGCCGCTGGACGCGGCGGCGACCCGGATCCAGGCCCTGGCCGCCAGGCCTGGCCCGGCGCACCGCGGGTTCTTCGAGACCGCGGTCAACGACAGCAGGCAGATCCTGACGGTCTACTGGCACGGCCCGGTCCCCGCGAACGTGCAGCATCTCATCGGCAGGTTGCGAGCCACGGTCGACCTGCGGGTCGTCCAGACCCGCTACAGCCTTGCCGCATTGAACCGGGACGTGCTGACGGCGATCAACTCCGGCGGCGGCGTGGTCGGCGGGTACCCGCTGACCGGCGGCAGCGGAATCGGGCTCAGCGTGCACTCGTCCAGCGCCCGCTCGGTCGCCTCCGTCGCCTCGGCCCTGCGGTCGCGCCTGGGCGTTCCGGTAGTGGCCACTTCCAGCGGCCCGGCCCAGCCGCAATACTGTGCGCAGCCCAAGAGCCATGCTTCCCTCGGCCCGGGTTCGCGCTGTTATGACCTGGAGAATTTCTGGGGCGGAGACGTGATCCAGCAGCGGGCCGATCCGGGCTTCATTATCTTCTGCTCGGGAGGGTTCGGCGTGCACAACCCTGCTGGCGGCGAGTACCTGATGACGGCGGCGCACTGCGCATACAACGGCTCCCAGTACGTCAATGGCATCAGTTTCCACAATGGGCAGGATCCCCAGCACTGGCAGGGGATAGGGGCGATCACCGACGTCAGCGGCCCGCACGACTGGGCTGCCATCCCCGCAGGCACGGGCGATCAGGTTTACTACGGCCCGGGCATCTTCAACGGCGATACCAAGGCCACCAGGACCGTTGCCGGCCAGCATGCAACCTCGGTGGGTGACTCACTGTGTGAGTCAGGTGCCTTCAGCGGCCTGTTGTGCGGTTTCACCGTGAGCCAGCTGAACTACTCCTACCATCAGACTGGCCCGTCCCAGACATGGACTGCGCTGGCCCTGGCGACCTCCGGAACCGGGCAGTGGACGGCCGCTGGCGACAGTGGCGGCCCGTGGTTCTCGCTGGACGGAAGCACCCAGGTATGGGCCATGGGCATCCACCACGGCCTGCTGGAGAACTCCGCGGACCAGCCCGAGTATGAGATGTTCACTCCGGTCACCGTCGCCACCTCGGACAACGGCCTGGTGGTGAACGCGGGCTAGGTCCTCTTCGTCCGCAGTGGGCTTGCCCAGCATGAACTACTAGACCGTCCACACCAGACAGAATGGCTTGCCGGTCGGATCGGCGTGGAAGTGGCTCAGCGTCTTCGCGTCGGGGCAGTCGAGCATGACGCCCATCAGGGTGGTCCGCGGATCGCCGGGGCTGGCGCACAGTCGAGCGGATGGCCGGCCGGGTCGGCCAGTGTGTGCCACCGTTCGTTGCGGCGCAGCAGGCTGGCGCCGAGCTGCTGGGCGCGTTCCGCCGCCGCATCGATGTCCGGTAGGCCCGGCCCGGCGGCAGCAGCGGGGTCTGGGTGATGCCTGGCGCGACGGCGTTGACGCGGATGCCGCAGGAAGCGTACTCGACGGCCAGCGATTTAGTGACCGCGGCGAGGCCGCCCTTGGTCAGCGCGGTCAGCGCGGTTGGCTCGACGGAGTCTGCGTGGGCCGCGATGCTGGCGCTGATGTTGACGACATGGCCGCCGTGCTGCTTCAGCATCTGGCCGATGGCGCACTGGGTCAGCCAGAAGAATCCGGCGAGGTTGACGCCGACGACCAGCGCGCGCCGATTCCCTGCGAGCCGCCCGTGATGATTGCTACCTTCTGCTCCGTTTCGGTAACGGCTTTCTCCGTTCTCAGGTGCTCATGGTCGCGGGATCGCTCGGGTGCGGCGTGAGCGGTGTGAGTTCCGTCGTCATCCACGGGTTGAGCGGGAGCGCTTTCATGATGGCTTCCATCTCCGCGCTGTCCCTGGCCCGGTACAAGCTGAGAGCGCGTCCCTGACCCGGAAGTGCCCACAGTCGCTCCAGGTGTCCCTGGTCAGCCAGTTCGCGCGCGCGTGCGGCCTCGTCCGCCTCGGCGTCTTCCACGGCCCGGCGGGGCGTGCCATCCGGGATCGTGACCACGAAGGTGGCCAGGAATTCGGCGCCTGACTGGCCTGGCCGAGTGCTCGGGCCCGGGTCGTTGGGGTGCGGTGCGAGCGGCGTCACCTGGTCGGTTCGCCAGATCTTCAGCGGCATCGAAGCCAGGGCCTGCTGGAGCTGGCCGGCGTCGCCGGCGGCAAACAGGCCGAGACTGCGCCATTCGCCCGGCTGCAGCGGCGGGCGCCACAACCGCAGCAGCTGACCCTCCGTGGCCAGGTCACGCGAATGTGCGGCCTCGCGGGCGCGGACGTCGTCGACCGCCTGCGCTGGCGTCCCGTCCGGAACATGGGTTGTCATCGTGACGAGGTACTCCATGGCGATCCTCCGTCGCTGAGCGGGCCGCGGCCGGATTGCGTCCGGTCCGGGTTTTTTCGAGCTAGGTCACGCGCGCCTTCCAGAGGACGGGTGTCACCTTCGCTCGGCGCGGTGAGGTAGCGCCCGGCTGGAACCGCCTGACCCGGGTCGCGGGTCTGCCTACGGGCAAGTTCCGCGGCAGTGACAAAGTCCGGGAACCACGGCATCGCAATTCCGCGCATGGTTCGCCCGGCCGGCAAGCCCGCAGCGCTTCACGGCCCCACCCGACAGCGATCCGAGCGCCTCCGCCCCGGATCACAGGCGGGAGGTGAGCTCGGTCACGATGTCCGCCGCTGACTGTGGC
>Ga0302178_10000238_pt1 | contig 51901 bp, 46 predicted proteins | sample I_Palsa_E1_3_FD_198790 | JGI IMG/M metagenome (GOLD analysis project Ga0302178, IMG submission 198790) | Peat permafrost microbial communities from Stordalen Mire near Abisko, Sweden - I_Palsa_E1_3 | ecosystem: Environmental > Terrestrial > Soil > Palsa > Peat permafrost | place: Sweden...
GAGTCGACCGCGCTGTACGGTGGCTTGCCGGTAACGCAACAAATCAACGCGATCTATGAATCACTGTTTGGTCATGCTGCGGACCTCGCTGGCCTGAACTACTATGTGCAAGCGATCAATTCGGGCACGTTTACGCTCGCTTCGGTCGCGCTAAATATTTTCAACGGCGCAACGAGCGGTGACGCAACGATTCTGGCGCAGAAAATTGCCTACTCGGCAGCGTTCACGACCGCAGTTGCAGGGTCGGCCGAGGCGCAAAACGCCTACATCGGAACGACATCATCAACGAATACTCGCACAGTCATCGACAACATTACCACAGCGGCTAGCGAACAAACGGCCATCACCAATCTGACGACAACGTTAGCAAACATCGACGTGACTACGCCTCTTGCAAACACCGGCGGGACTACGGCGATAACAAACACCGGCGGGTCTACGACGATTGCAAACACGGGCGGGAATACGGGTCCGCAAACGCTCACCTTCGTGGCTGGCACGATTGCGACCTTCACACCGACGGGCAACACCGCGATTTACGGCATTATCAACACGAGCGCTACGTTCGCAGCACCTGACACCATCACCGCGACGGGCACCGGCAATGTCTTCAATATTCTGGATGCCGGGGGAGGTACCGCATTGCCGACCGGCGCTCCGGTTAGCGGCGTGCAGACGGTCAACCTGACCTCTACAGCGGCATCGGGCCTGAGCAATTTCACGGGCTACACTGGCCTGATTGCCTTGAACGTGATGGAAGTTGGCGGCACCACAGCTCTGGGCGTTACGGCGGCGGCCACCACCAACATTACCTTGACCGATAGTGCCACAGTAATCGCAGCCGTTACCGTTCAAGGCGGCTTGAATGATAGCGTCACGGTTAGCGGTGCGACGGCGGTGGGCGCCACCGTGACCGTCGGTACCACAGCAGCGGTCGCCGGCACGCTTGCCGTGGTCGAAACCAATGGTGCAATCACGGCTAACACGACCTTTGGAGCGACCACGACCCATGGTGGTACCGTCGTCACCATCACGGACAACGAGGTTGGCACGCTACTCGTTACAGCAACGGGTGGCGCGATCACGGAAACGGGCGCCGCCGGCACGACTTCGGTGACGGTGCATCAGTCCGCGGCAGTCGCACCCACCGTGGTCATTGCTGCTGCAGCGGGCGCGGCTACTGCGGCCCCGGTTAGCGCAGCTCCAGGTATCAACGGCGTAACCGCTGCGACCATTGTCAACTCGGTAGTTGCTCAACCGGCAGCTCTTGGCGTTGTCGACGGGGCGGTTAGCATTACCGACGCAAGCTACGGCACGACGACCGCCAACACCATGACAACCGTAGCGCTGAGTAACTACGCTGCAAATACGGTCAATACCATCAACGATAACGCGCTGACCAACCTGAGCCTGAGCGGCACAGCGACTGCGCTGGTAATTAACAATTCAACGACAGGTACGGCCAGCCCGGCCGCCAATTCAACGCTGAGCCTGATGCTGACCAGCCTATCGGCGCCGGCCATTGCGGCTGGAGTCGTCACGTCGGCTAAGGGTGGTAACAACACCCTCACCGACACCAACAACGAAATCACGACATTGAACGTGACCACAGCAACGGGTAATTCCGTACTGACGGCCTTTGTCGATTCGAATTTAACCACCGTGAACATCGCCGGCACAAACGCATTGGCATTGACCAGCCTGAATACGACGAACGATGCAGCATTAACGACCGTGGCTGTTAGTGGCGCAGCCGGCTTCAATGACGGCAATTCCAGCGCCCTCACGGGCCTCGGTTCGTACGCTAGAGCGATTGCCCTGACCACCACGTCTAGCGGCGTGATCACTGCCGCCCTGAACTCCACGCTCGATACCTTCACGGGCTCGACGGGTCAGGACATTATCACCATCAGCGATTTAACTGACGCCGGCAAGGCAATCACCGCTGGTTCGGCAAGCAACAACGAATTGATCTTGGATGGTATTGGCGGGCCCTACGCATTGACGGCGGCCACAGCCAACTTAGTGACCGGCTTCCAAACCCTCGGTGTAACGAGTCATGTCACCGGCACGATCAACCTGGCTGTGCTGGACGCCAACGCCAGCCTGATCGACGTTATTGGGTCCGCCAGCGGCATCACTTTCAGCGGCGCCGCGACGGGCGCGGCAATTTCACTCGACAGCAGCATCGCCGGCGCAGTGGCAGTCGGCTATGCCGACTCGAACGGCACGGCAGATTCAAGCACCGTGACCTTCGGAGCAGTAACGAATGCAACAGCACTCTCGGCCCTGAGCTTAAGCTTGGCCGATAATGCCGGGGTTGGCATCGGCACCGTGAATATCGTCAGCAATGACATGGCATACACCGCAGGCAACACGGGCAATTTAATGACGACCTTGGTCGATAATAACCTGTCGACCCTGAAGGTAAGCGGCACGGGCGCTCTAACGATCGGTACGCTGAATGAAACCCATGGCGCGGCAACCTTCACCCTGACCAATACCGATACAGGTGCGGGTACCGCGGCTGCCGGCAACGCCAGCATCACCAGTTTCACCGATCCGACCTTGGCTACCTTAACTTTCGCGGGACCGGGCAATTCGTCGATCGGCACACTGACCGATGGAGCGATTGCGAACGTGACGATCGCAAACACCGGCGCGGGTACTACGTCGCTGACGTCGATTGCCGACACGGCTCTTCTACACCTGACCCTGACAGGCAATGTGGCATACGGTACGAACACGTCGACCGCGCCAACGGCCGTGGGCGTCACCACTGGCTTTACGCTGTCAGGCGCCACCGACAATGCTCACGTCAATGTCAACTTGACCGGCGTTGCCGCGGGCCTTAATGCCGATACAATTACACTAGGCAACGGTAACAACTTCATCACCGATGGTTCTGTTAGCGGCACCGTCAATATTACGGTCGGAACCGGTTCAAACCTGATTAACGTTTCCGCCAATACCGGTACACTCGGTGGCGGTGGCAACCATGGTCTGGACACCATCATCTTGGGTACGCACTCCTTAGCCACGGGTGTGGATTCGATTTCTGTTGGTTACGTTGGCATAGCGTCGAACGATCCGCTTAATGCGATTATCACTGGCACCTCTGCCGGCGATATCATCACCGTGACAGACAGCGGCATTGGCGTAGGAGGCGCTATCTCACTGACCCCTTTGCAACAATCCACGGTGAACAGCGAAGTAAATTTTGCGGCGGCGGCTTCCTTTGCGGCCGGCTTGGTGAGCCGTCACGAAGCTACGTCTTTCCAGTACGGTGGCAATACTTATATGCTTGAAAAATCGGCCACTGCAAGCGATGCTTTGATCGAGTTGACCGGCTTGCATACCATCACGGCGGGGAATGTTACCGGTTCTCATCTGGTGCTGGCGTCATAAGTCGCGACAAGTCGACCACTCTCCCAACTATTGCACCCCATCCGTCTGGGCGCGCCGTAGGAAAACACTGGGCGTCATGCCACACAACCGTTTAAAGTGACGCGCAAGGTGACTTTGATCGAAGAAGCCGACTTCAACCGCCACTACCGAGCCTGGAATGCCTTCCAACAATAGCGCCTGGGCTCGGCGTACGCGCAGCAGACAGAGATATTTATACGGCGAGACGCCGATACGCTGCCGAAACACGGTCGCAAAACGCGACACGCTGAGCGCCGATAATTCGGCCAGTTGCGCCAAGCTGACAGGCTCCACAAAATGCTGTTCGATAAAATCAAGGGCACGCGCCATCGACTCACCTGTATCCCCAGGTGCAACATCAGCTTGACTGAGCGCGGACGGAGCAAACTGCATCGGCCGCAGCGGGCTGCCGACGGGTATCGTCGTGGGTATCATAAATGTCCTACCTTAACCGGTCGCTCGGAATCCGTCACCTCGCTCGACAGCGGCGAACGCGCCGCGAAGGCACGCTGCACCGGCTTAAATCGCTTGATCGCAAAGCTATCGAGCGGGATTGCCGTTGCGCCCGTCGCGATCAATTCTGCCAAGGTCTCGCCGACACCGGGACCAATCTGAAAACCGGAGCCGCAAAAACCAAATGCGTAAAACAAACCCTCGGTGCTTGAACTTGGCCCTATCACCGGCTCGCTGTCGGGCAGATAACTTTCGACGCCGCTCCACACACGTATCACGTGCAAAGCACTCAGCGCCGGGACCAAGCGACGAAACTGGGCCAGTTGATTTAAGGTATTTTCCGGCAGCACCGCGGCACGCGCACTCGTGATATCGGCCGGACCCGCTGGGCCGCCGCCGAGGATCAAGTTGCCGCGCGGTATCTGCCGAAAGTAGACGCTTTCTTTCTTGATCGAGGTATACACCCCCATCGATTCCTTAAACATATAGGGGACCGGCTCGGTCACGGCCATTTGCGGGCCGCGCGCCACCAGCGGAACCGGTTCACCAAATTGCTCGCTCAGAGGCCCCGCCCAGGCGCCCGTCGCAACCACCACCACGCCTGCGCGAAACACGCGGCCGTGAGCGCTGCTCACACGAAATTCGCCGGCGTCTTTTTCGATCCGCATAATCTCGGTCTGCTCGAACAACTGGGCGCCGGCCCGCACCGCCGCGCGGGCAAACGCCGGCGCAGCAAGCCGGGGGTTGGCATGGCCGTCGAGCGGCGAATGCGACGCCGCCAGTACTTCCCGGCCCAAATAGGGATAACGGGCGCGCAAGGCGTGGCCATGGAAAACCTGTAGCTCGAGTCCGTGGGCGCGCGCCTCGCGAGCGTAATCGTCAAAGTACGCGGCGTCGTGGGCGTGATAGCACACGCGCGTATGACCCGACGCCAGGAATTCAATATCTTCGCCCAGCAATTCGCGGCTGTGATACCAAGTGGCCAGCGCTCGATTCGACATCGCCAGTTGCTGCAAGGACCGGCCTTGTCGGCGTATCCCGCCGAAGTTGGTGCCGCTTGCTTGTTGTCCCGTCAGGCCGCGCTCGAGTAAAGTGACCGACATGCCATGGCGGCGCAGAAACAACGCCGTCGAGGTTCCGACGATGCCGGCGCCAATCACGATCACATCGCTTTGTACGGAGGTCATTTGTAGTACTCCTGATCGACGGAGCGATTTATGGCGCGAGATTCCGCTTCAGGGCCGGCCTCATGATGCCTTTCATGGGTCAGCGCATCGGTCAGCGCATCGGTCAGCTCATCATTCACCTTAAGCGCCAACGGCAGCGGTTTGACGGGCGCCTGACCGCGCAACCGCCCTACTGTCTCAAGCGGTACATGTGCTGCCGCGGCAATCACCTCGGCGCCCGCCTGGCCGCAGAAGCGCCCCTGGCAGCGGCCCATGCCCACGCGCGAAAACGCCTTCGCGCGATTCGCTTCAATCGCACCAGTGTCGCGCACCACACGGCGCAATTCGCCGGCCGTAATGGACTCGCAGCGGCAGACGATAGTCCGATCAGGCAGCGTGGCCGCCAGTTTGGCGGGCCAGGGGAACGCCGTGCGCAAGCCAGCGGCAAAACGCTCCAAGCGGGCTAGTTCGCGCCGTAGACGGGCGATTTCATCGGCCGGCGCGGTTAGCGCAAAATCATGCAGGATCGCCAGCGCCGCCAAGCGTCCCGCGCATTCGGCCGCGTCTGCGCCGCGCACCCGCGCGCCATCGCCGGCCAGATAGACACCGCTTACGCTGCTGCGTCCATCGGTGTCGATCATGGGCAGCCATTGCCCAAACTCTTGGTCGAACTCGAAGGTGCAGCCGGCCAAGTCCGCGAGCTGAGTCTCGGGTCGCAAGTGATAACCGAGCGCGACGGCGTCGCAAGCAATCGCCAATGGCCGTGCCGCGCCTATATCGACCAGCACGCCGGTCACGCCGGTTTGCGCCGAGCCTTCGATTTCCAACGGCGTCACGCCGCGCTTCAGCAGCACCCCGGCGCGCCGCAGCACTTTGATCAGCGCCATGCCTTTGCGCACCGCAGCCGGGGCGGCCAAAAGCCTCGGCAGGGCGCGCAGACGCTGCATCAAGGTTGAGGTATCGAGCACCGCTGCGACCTGCGCGCCAGCCTTCACGTATTGCGCGGCGACCAAGTAGAGCAAGGGACCGGTGCCCATCAACACCACCCTCGAGCCGATCGCGCAAGCTTGCGCCTTCAGCGCGATCTGCGCGCCGCCCAGGCTATAGGCCCCGGCCAGTTGCCAACCGGGCACCGGCATAAGACGGTCGGTGGCGCCCGAGCACACCAGCAGTGCATCGAAAGGCCGGCGGCTATAGCGCGTGCCCTGCTGCAGATGAACCTCGCCATCGCTAATATTCCAGACCAAGGTTTCAGGCAGGTAATCGATACGATCGCGCAGTGCTTCAAAAGTGCCATGCAGATCCTGCGCACGCCCAGCTTCGGTGCCGTACAACTCGGCATAACTGCGTGTGAACGACTCCGGCTGCCGACGGTAAATCTGCCCGCCATCACGCCGGCTTTCGTCGATCAGCAGCGGCCGCACCCCCGCGTCAACCAGGGCGGCTGCGGCTCGCACGCCGGCCGGACCCGCGCCGATGATAATTACGCGCGGGGCCATACACCCTCCGTCAAGCGCGTCAGAATCGCCATGCCGGCCACAGCCTGCGTGGTGCAAGCGCGCAGGCGCTGGCCGTCGGCCGTCCAGACCCAGCAGTCCTGGCATGCGCCCATCAGACAAAAACCCGCGCGGCGACCATCGTCGAATTCTGAATAGCGCAAACTATCGCCGGAAGTCAGCAAGGCCACCATCACCGTATCGCCTTCAGCGGCTATGACGGGCGCACCGTCCACCATGATTTCAATGGTTGCGCGTGCGGTTTCAGCCAGTCTTTGAAAACGCGCGCTCATGCCGGCACCGCTGCATCGTTCTGCAGGGCGGCGGCAGAGGCAACTTGCATCTGTTCCAAATCGGCCAATGCATGGTGGCATAAAATCCGCGTTCCCGAGGCCAGCGATTTTTCGGCGGGTGGTGTCCGGTTGCACAGACCGTCGATGCGTACCGGGCACCGCGAAAGAAAACTGCAGAGTTCCGGAATCGGCTCCGTCGGACCGATCGCCGGCAATTGAGCGCAGGCTTGAGCACAACGGGTATCGAGCCAACCGGGGCGCAATGCAGGCACGGAACCCACCAGCAACTCGGTATAGGGATGGTAAGGCGGTGCAGCCAACATATGTTGTTGACCCGCTTCGACGCGATGACCTGCGTACATCACCACGACGTCATCGCATAAGGCGCGCACCGTGGCAATATCGTGGCTGATAAACATATACGACACGCCCAGCTCGCGGCGCAATTCAATCAGTAAATCCAGAATCGCTGCGCCAACCACGGTGTCGAGCGCCGAAGTGACTTCGTCACATAAAATCAGCGCCGGTTCGGCGGCCAGCGCACGCGCCAGATTCACCCGCTGCTTCTGACCGCCCGACAGTTCGCCGGCGCGGCGATGCGCCATCGCGGCGGGCAACTGCACCAAGTCGAGCAACTGCTGAATTCGGCGCGCGGCCGCCGCCGCTCCAAGACGGTGATAAAAAGTCAGCGGCCGGCGCAAGATATCGGCAATCGTATGCACGGGATTCAGCGCGGTATCGGCGTTCTGAAATACGATCTGGATCTGGCGAAATTGTTCCGGCGTACGGTGCCCGAGACCGGACGGCAGAAGTTCCCCGTTAAACCTCACCATACCGCGCGCGGCCGGCACTAAACCGGCCACCACACGTGCCAAGGTGGTCTTGCCCGAGCCCGATTCGCCGATCACCCCGAGCGCACTGCCACGCCGGATGATCAGGCTGACGTCGTCGAGCACGCGAACCGCCGGCACGCCATGGCGGTCAAGGCTGCCGTAGCCGGCGCTCAATTGACGGATCTCCAGCAAGGACGGCGGATTGATCGCCGCCTTTGAAGACTCACCAGGAGTGCTCACGGTAATCTCGGGTGCACGTCCACCGGCGGCCCGCAGCAATTGCCGAGTGTAGTCGTCAATAGGTGTATCGAGCACTTGGGCGGTTAAGCCATTTTCGCGCACCGCCCCGCCATTTAGGACCACGATACGATCGGCCATCTGCGCCACGACAGCGAGATCGTGCGAGACATAGACTGCCGTGGTGCCCAGCGTGCGAATCGCATGTTTAAAAGCAGCCAGTACCTCGATTTGCGTGGTGACGTCGAGCGCGGTGGTCGGCTCATCGAACACCACCACGGCCGGATCGGTGATCAACGCCATGGCCGCCATCAAGCGCTGCAACTGTCCTCCTGAAACCTGATGCGGATAGCGCAGCCCGATGGTCTCGGGCTGCGGCAAGGCGAGCGCCTGAAATAGGCAGATGGCTTTACTGCGTGCCGCTGCCGGCGACATCAAGCGATGCAGCAAGGCGGGTTCGATTACCTGATCGATAATCGTCCGCGCAGGATTAAAGGCGGCTGATGCACTTTGTGCGACATATGCGACCTTGCGAGCTCGCAAGGCCCGACGGCCAGCCGCATCAAGCGCCAACACATCGACATCGCCGATCATAATGCTGCCGCCGACAATCTCGCAGCCGGGCCGGGCGTAGCCCAGCAAGGCCAAGGCAATCGTGGTCTTGCCCGAACCCGATTCGCCGATCAAGGCCAGCACCTCGCCGCGCTGCACGGAAAAATCGACACCGCGGACGATATCGAGCGTCGTGCCGCTATCGGAACGCGCCGTCACGCGCAAGCCTGATACGTCAATCATGGCGCTCATCTTAGCCTCCTTTGGCGTTACGGCTGCTGCGCCGACGCAGATTGTCGATCAGCAGATTGACACCGACCGTCAGCGTGGCGATGGCTATCGCCGGCATCAACACAGCGGGTGCACCCTCGGACAAGCCGCCGATATTTTCGCGAACCAGCGAACCCCAATCGGCATTGGGCGGTTGAACCCCAAGGCCGAGAAAACTCAAACCGCTCAGCAACAGCACGATAAACACAAAGCGTAAACCAAAATCGGCCAGCATCGGATGAACCATATTCGGCAGTACTTCGACACGCGCGATATAGAACAAACCTTCACCGCGCGCACGCGCCACTTGCACATATTCCAGCGCCATCAAATTAACGGCGAGCGAGCGGGCGATGCGAAACGCCCCCGGTATAAAAGCCAGTGCCGCGACCAGCGTCAGCAAGGTAATCGACGAGCCGAATGCGGCAATCATGACCAGCGCCAATATCTTGCTGGGGATCGATATCAAAGCATCAAACAGACGGCTCAGTATTTCATCGACCCAGCGTCCCGAGACAGCGGCCAGCAAACCGAAGAATATCCCTGTCAGACTGGCCAACACCGTGGCCGCCAACGCCAAGCCGACCGTATAGCGCGTACCGTACAACAGCCGGCTTAGCAAGTCGCGACCGATATAATCGGTGCCCAGCCAATGTCTGGCGCTATAACTGCCGAAGGTTTCGGTCGAAGTAATCGCGCCGCCATGATAGGGTGCAAGCACAGGTCCCAGAAACGCAACGAAGGTCCAGATCACGACAATCATCAAACCGATCAAACCCGTTACCGATAGCCGGTCCGTGACCCGGCTCCAAAGGCTGCGTGCGGGCGGCGGCGGTACGGGATCGGGCGCCATCGATACGGCTACCTGCGACGTATTAGTATGAGAAGAGTTCATGTGTGACGCAGCCTCGGGTTGGAAACGATTGCACACAAATCCGCACAGAGCACCAGTACCAAATAGGCCACGCAAAACACCATCACGCAACCCTGCACCAGCGCCATATCGCGATTGGTTACCGCGTCGACCATCAGACTCGCCAGGCCCGGATAATTAAAGATCGATTCGACAATCACCACGCCGCCGAATAAATAAGACAGGCTCAGCGCCACGGCATTGGCAATCGGTCCAATGGTATTGGGCAGCACATGACGCCAGACCACCCGCATCGGCGACGCCCCCTTGAGAATCGCCATTTCGACATAGGATGAACCGAGCTGATCGAGGACCGCCGCGCGTGTCATGCGCGCCATTTGCGCGACGATGACGCAACACAAGGTCATCACCGGCATCGCATAGATCCGCAATAATGCGCCGAACGACGATACATCGGACAGATAAGACAAGGCCGGCAACCAACGCAATTTCACGGCAAACAGCAACACCGCCAGCGTTGCGATCAGAAACTCGGGCACGGCCACGGTCGACAATGTCAGCAGATTCAGTACCCGGTCCAACAAAGTGCCGCGAAACATGGCCGAGACAATCCCTATCGTCAGGGCGATCGGCACCGACACCAGGGTGGTCAACCCGGCCAGTACCAGCGAGTTGGGCAGGCGGCTGGCAATCAATTCACTGACCGGCAGATTATTCGACAGCGATTCGCCGAAATCGCCGTGGCATAGCTGCGTCAACCAATGCAGATAGCGCACCGACGCCGGCTGATCGAGTCCGAACTGATGTCGCAGTGCGGCCACCGCCTCGGGCGTTGCCGCCTGCCCCAAGGCAATCTGCGCGGCATCGCCGGGTAACAGTCCGGTGATCGCGAACACCAGCACCGAGATCAGCGCGAGCGTCAAGAGTGCAATGCCCAGGCGTGCGGCAATCAAACGTGGCACCTTGGCTTTCATTGAGATCCGCCTCCTTCAATTTCATCTATCGGGGGCTGCGGCCGCGCATCGTGCAGCGTGGCCGCACCGCATCAGCTTTCGAGCCAGACATGCTCGGCAAACGCAAAGCCCATCAAACCGGCCAGCGGCACAGAACCCAGGCCCTGCAATTTGCTGCTATGGGCATCCAGCGAACTCAGGAAAACCGGAATGCCGATCCCGCCTTCCTCGTGCACCAGCACCTGCATATCGCCATAAATTTGTTTGCGCTTGGCGTCATCGGGCTCGCCACGCGCTGCCAGCAGCAATTGGTCGAATTTCGGGTTCTTCCAGTTGGCTTCGTTCCACGGCGCGTTCGACGCAAAGAACTGGGTAAACAATACATCCGCGCTAGGCCGCGCATTGATATTTCCGAAGCTCAGCGGATGTTTCATCCAGTGATTCGACCAATACCCGTCGGACGGCACGCGATTCACACTCAAGTTCACGCCGGCCGAAGCCGCCGCCTGCTGCAACAAGCCGGCAATATCGACCGAGCCATCGGCGGTCGGGGCGGCAAAGACTTGCAAGGGTGCGCTACCCAAACCGGCCTTCTTGAAGTGGAACTTGGCTTTGTCCAGATCGTAAGGCGTTTGCGGCAGACCCGCTAAATAGTAGCGATTGGTCGGATCGATCGGCTGATCGTTGCCGATTGCGCCGAAGCCGCGAAACACGGCTTGCAGTATTTGCTGACGATCGAACAGGTATTTCATGCCCTGCCGGAAATCCAGATTACCGGTGATGCCGCCGTCATCGCGCATAATCAAATCGGTGTACTGACCTGTTTTGGTTTCCAGTACGCTAAAGCCCGGCGTCTGTTTGATGCGATCGGTCGAACGCGCATCGACCTGATTGATCAAATGCACATCGCCGGACAGCAAGGCATTGACACGCGCCGGCTCGTCCGCGATGCCGATCAATTCGATCTGATCCAGATACGGCTTACCGGGCCGCCAATAATTTTCGTTACGCACACCGACGGTACGCATCCCTGGGCTAAATTCCTTGACCTTGAAAGGCCCGGTACCGACTGCCGATTTAAAGTCCGTGGTGCCGTCTTTGATGATCAGGAAATGCGAGTCGCCAAGGATCACCGGCAAATCGGCATTCGGGCCGGACAAAGTGATCTGCACCACATCGGGTGCAGTCGCCTTGACTTCCTTGAACTGGTCGGCAATCGTCTTCACTTTCGAGGCCACGGCGGGATCTTTATGACGCATCAAGGAATACACCACATCGGCTGAAGTCAGCGATTTACCATCGTGGAACACCACACCGCTACGCAGCTTGATCGTCCAGACCGTGGCATCTTTTTGATCGATCGATTGGGCCAGCCCGAGCTGAGCGCCGAGATGCGCATCGAGCTCGGTCAAGCCGTTATAGAACATATTGCCGCGCACATAATCGGTTGCCAACGAACCTTTGGCCGGGTCCAAGGTATCGGCCGTCGAACTCGATTGCGTCGCGACGCGAATCTTGCCACCTTTCTTCGGCACCGGCGTTTGCGCCCAAGCGCCGCCGCTGGCTGTCAGCAAACCGCCTGTCGCCGCCAGCATCCCGCCCGCAGCCATCGCGCGCAATATATCGCGCCGGCTGGCGCCCTGCCGAGTCAAGCGTTCCATTTCGAGAACCGCCTGTTGCGCGGTGGTCTGCATCGTCTTGTTCTTTATCATCGAATTGCTCCGCAAGGATTGCTTGGAATGCCGCATAGGCGCGGGATCAATACTACAAAGCTGCTTACATCACTGAATCAAATCACTTAGTAAAACAAATCTTTCACTTGAAAATAGGCGCCGACCAATGGCAAAAACCAAGGCTTGCCGGTATGTCCGGGAATCGCCGGCCAGTCAAAATCACGCCAAGGATTCGCCGCCGGTTCGCCGCCCATCACGGCCGCCATGACCTGTCCCATATGGGTCGCCATTTGCGTGCCGTGACCGCTATAGCCCATCGAGTAATACAAGCCTTCGTGCTGGCCCGCGCGCGGCATCCGATCGGCCGTGATATCGACCAAGCCGCCCCAGCAATAATCGATGTGCGTCTGTGCCAGTGCCGGAAACATCTCCACCATGGTGCGTTGCAGAATGCGCCCGCTCTTGGCGTCGGACGGCTGCTCCGACGCGGTAAAGCGGGCCCGCCCGCCGAACAGCAAGCGATCATCGGGCAGCACCCGAAAATAGTTATGCATCAGCCGGCTGGTGACATACGAACGCTGATTCGGCAGCAAATGTTCCAGCATGCCGGCCGGCAACGGTTCCGTGACCACCACAAACGAACCGATCGGCGCCAGACGTCTGCGAAACCAATTGAAAGGCCCCTGACGGGAAGGCCCAGTCGCGACCAACACCTGTTTGGCCTGCACTTCGCCGCGCGACGACACCACGCGATAAGCGTCGCCCTCGATCCGGCTCAGCGCCGTCACGGCGGCGTTTTCATAAAGCCGCGCGCCATGGCGAGCCGCCGCCTCGGCCAAGCCGACTGCAAACCGGCCCATATGCATCTGGCCGCCGCGCTTGTGCAGTAAGCCGCCGTAAAAAGCCCCTGAAGCCACTTCGCGATGAATCTGCGACGCGTCTATCATCTCGATCTCGGGGTCGACTTCCCGCCGGATACGCTCGGCGGTCTGCTCCAGATGCGCAAAATGCTTGGGCTTGGACGCGAGCTTGAGTTTTCCGCTCGCGCGGTAATCGCAAGCAATCCCTTGTTCAGCGATCAGCCGCTCCACCGTATCGATCGCCGCCGCATAGGCACGGTAACAAGCGCTGGCGCGCGCGGCACCCATTTGTTCCGACAAAGCCAAGTAGTCTTGAGCGACGCCGGTATTGCATTGGCCGCCGTTGCGACCGGACGCCCCACCACCCAGACGGCCCGCGTCGAGCACGGCCACCGAGGCGCCGCGCTGCGCCAGCGCCAGCGCGGCGGACAAACCCGTGAACCCGCCGCCGATCACGGCGACATCGACTCGGCCGTCGACCGGCCCCGCCGCCACGGACTGGCAGTGCGGCGCGGTATCAAGCCAATAAGAGTCGAGTTTCATGCCGGGTCCTTAAATTGCCCATGGAGCGGGCGTTGCGTCAATATCAGCCCCACAGGAGGCAACATTTCTTACAAGCCCAGCAAGGTCGCAACACCGCCGATGTCGTCGACCTCGTGATAGTTGTAATAAGGCGTTGACGGCTCATGTCCACGCTTCACAAAGGCCTTGTGCTTGATCCCGAGGTCCTCGGCAGTCATCAGGTCGTAGCGCAGGCTGGACGAGACATGCAAGACATCTTCCGGCTTGCAGCCAAGCTGCGCGAACATATATTCGAAGCCCTGCATGCGCGGCTTGTACGACTGTGCCTGCTGCGCGGTAAACACCGCATGGAACGGCGCGCCGAGTTTGTCGACATTGCTTTGGATCTGATCGTTCGAAGCGTTCGACAAAATCACCAGCTTGTATTTCTTGGCCAAGCGCGACAAGCCTTCCGGCACGTCCGGGTGCGGGCCCCAGGTCGGCACAGCCAAATAAAACAATTCGGCCTCGGCTTCGCTGTAGGCAATACCGACGCGCTGGCAGGCGCGCTTGACTGAATTCAGGATCACCTCGCGGTACGGCTTCCATGCGCCCAGCACTTCATCGCGGCGATAAGCGGCGAAAAAACGCACAAAAGTCTCCAGGGCATCGCCCTGCAAACGATCGGCATACAACTCGCGCGCCATATCGGCCATACGGAATTTGGTCAGCGTACCGTAGCAGTCGAAGGTAATATATTTGGGTTCAAAGTCAATCATGGTTTTATTCCTTTTTAAGCCAGCTGGGAAAACGAGTTCATGTAGAAGATTTAAACAGTGCAAAAAACAAAGGTGGCGCTGATTCGTGCGGTGGAAAAACATAAAACATGCTTTTTTGCGGCCTCATGCAGCAGCTTCTGCGGCGCTCAGGAAAACGCTGGGCGGCGCCCAAGTTTTCCGCCCCGAAGGAAGTCCCCTCGCGGGATTAGCCCCTTGGGGGGCAGGCGCGTAGCGGCAGGTCTGGAGGCACTTAACATGACGCGCAGCAGCCGCTTCAGCCTGGCAGTCGCGTGTCGATCAGCACGCTTTTAAAGCGCAGATTCGACTCGTAAGCCTGCCGGCCCAGATCCTTACCTATCCCCGAGCGCTTATAGCCGCCGGTCGGGATTACAAAGTCGGAAGTCCGGCCATAGCGGTTCACCCATACGGTGCCCGTTTCCAGACGGCGCACCAGACGCAGCGCGCGGCCCAGGTCTGCCGTATGGATGCCGGCCGCCAAGCCATAGTCGTCGTGGTGCGCGAGCGCCAGCGCCTGTTCTTCGTCGTCGAAGGTTTGCACCGTCAGCACCGGCCCGAATATTTCCTGGCGCACCGCTTCGGACTGCGCATCGACTTCGGTCAAAATAGTAGGTGCGTAAAACGCGCCGCCGCCGTCATCGATGCGCATGCCGCCACAGTAAGCATGGGCGCCGGCTGCAAGGGTGCGCGTCACGATGCCGTCGATCCGGTCCGCCTGCTTGCCGGAAATAATCGGCGACAAGGTAGTGCCGGCCGCCCAGGTGGCGCCGGCACGCAAAGCCTTGCACGCAACCGCGATCTGCTCAATCAGCAGCGGCGCAATCGAGGCTTCCACCAACAAGCGCGAGCCAGCAATGCAGACTTGACCTGCATTGCCCGTGATCGCACCGGCGATGCGTTGCGCGACCAAGGCCAGCGACGGCGCATCGGCAAACACCAATTGCGGGCTTTTGCCGCCGAGTTCGAGCGTCACGGGCTTGGTGCCGCTGGCAGCGCAAGCCGCCATAATCGCCGCGCCGGTCTGGGTCGAGCCCGTAAACGTGACTTTCGAAATACGTGGATGGCGGCACAAAGCATCGCCCGTCACACGGCCGTCGCCTTGAATCACATTAAAGATACCGGGCGGAATACCGGCGGCGATTGCCAGTTCTGCCAGGCGCAAGACCGAGAAAGGTGTCATCTCCGAAGGTTTAAGCACCACGGCATTGCCCGCGGCCAGCGCCGGAGCGATCTTCCATGAAGCCATCACCAGCGGAAAATTCCACGGTGCAATCGCCGCCACCACACCGTAGGGCTCGGCTATCGTCAGGCCGAGATGGTCGCGATCGGTGGCCGCCACGTCCCCGCCGAGCTTATCTGCGTATTCCGCATAGAAGCGGATGCCCTCAGCCGTAAACGGTACGTCCCAGGCAGTTGCGTCGCGTACCGGACGGGTCGAGCCCAACGCTTCGAGCGGCGCCAGCGTCGCCACATCGGCTTCGATCAAATCGGCGAAGCGCCGCAGAATCGCGGCCCTGGCACGCGGTGCCATGGTCGCCCAGTTGCTGGTGCGAAACGCCCGCCAGGCATTGTTCACGGCGACATCGACGAGTTCCGCGTCAGCCAAGGGCAGCGACGCATAATTACGCCCATCGGACGGGCGCACAACATCCATGCGCTGCCCCGGTAGGTCGTCGACATAACGGCCGCCGATAAAATGCCCGCTGCGCACGGTCAGCAGATCGGGATTGAAACTATCCATCGCACACTCCCTGAAAACGGCCGGTGCCCCGTCCCGAACGAATTGACGAAACAGAGCACTGAATGCCGTATTGATCGATAACTGAATCGTAGAAGCCAGGCCCTGAAATGTGTCGCCGAGATCGCCCGGTTTTCAGCAGATCGCACGCGTTATCAGGCTGCGTCCAGCACATTTGCATCGAACTTGGCGATGTGCCCCGCCAGCCAGGTAGATAGAAAGATCGTCCTATGCAAGCCAGTTCGGCAATGCCACAGTGTTGGCGTCCGCCCTTCCGAATCGAGGCTTTGTGTGTCCCAATCTTCTGTGAATCCGATGCTGTCATACCGCCCATTTGTGAGCGACGATATCGCCGCTGCCCAGCAACTTTCCAGCACCCTCAACTGGCCGCACCGGATCGACGACTGGCGTTTTGTCGTCAGCGTCGGTGGAGGCTTTGTCGCCGAAGACGCCGGCGCCATAGTCGGCACTGCATTACGCTGGAAATATGGCAGCGACGCCGGTTCGCTCGGCATGGTGATCGTCTCGCCCGAATATCAGGGCCAAGGTATAGGGCGCGCACTGATGACGCGCCTGCTCGATTCGCTGGATACGCCGAAACCGCGTATGACGCTGCTTACCGCAACCGCGGCCGGCCAGCCGCTCTATGAAAAACTGGGTTTCAAGGCGATCGGCACGATTGCCCAGCATCAGGGCGCCGCATTCCAGCCACCGTTGCTGTCATTGGCCAGCGGCGAGCGGCTGCGCCCGATCGGCTTGAACGACGAAGCGACCTTGGTGGCGCTGGCCAGCCGCGCCAGCGGGCTGGACCGCAGCACCGTACTGCCGGCCTTACTGGAACTCGCGGACGGCATCGCGCTGGACTGCAATGGCGAAATGCTCGGCTTTGCCTTATTCCGCCGCTTTGGCCGCGGCTATGCGATCGGCCCGGTGGTCGCGCCCGATACCCATCGGGCTCAGGCTTTGATCAGCTACTGGCTGGCCCAGCATGCGGGCATGTTTGTGCGCATCGATGTACCCACGCACCATGGCCTGACACCCTGGCTGCAGGAGCTGGGCTTGCTGCATGTCGATACAGGCGTCACCATGGCCCGCCATGGCGAGCCGCAACGTGACCCGATACTACATCAGTTCGGCCTTATCAATCAGGCGCTGTGCTAAAGGTCGCCACCATGTCCTTTCTCTATAAAGCGGACCCCGCACGCGGCACACAATGGGCCCAACTATTTGCGCAAAAGGCCCCCGACCTACCCTTTCATCTCTGGCCCGACCTGGGCGACCCGCTGGCCGTGCGCTATCTGGCAGCTTGGCAGCCGCCCGTCGACCTGCTCGCCACCTTACCCAATCTGGAAGTGATATTTTCTGTCGGCGCCGGCGTCGACCAATTCGACTTGTCCGGCGTACCCGAGACGATTCCCGTGGTGCGCATGATAGAGCCGGGCATCGTCGCCGGCATGGTCGAATATGTGACGCAAGCCGTGCTGACGATCCATCGCGATCTATTCGACTACGCCCGGCAGCAAGCCAAGCAAATCTGGCAGGCGCATCCGGTGCGTGCCGCCGAAACCCGTCGCATCGGCGTGCTGGGCCTCGGCGTGCTGGGGCAGGCGGTGCTTGAACGGCTGCGCCTGTTCGGCTTTCCTTGCGCGGGCTGGAGCCGCTCAGCGCATCACTTGCCCGGCGTCAGCTGTTATGCCGGCGTGGATACGCTGGACGCGTTCTTGCAACGCACCGATATCTTGATTTGCTTATTGCCATTGACCGAGGCCACGCGCGGTTTGCTAAGCCGGCGCGTATTTGACGCGCTGCCGGAGCACGCCGCCTTGATCAACGTCGGCCGCGGCCCGCAACTGCAGCAGGACGATCTGCTGGCGGCGCTCGATAGCGGCCGGCTCGATTGCGCGATTCTCGATGTGGTGGACCCGGAGCCTTTACCGGCCGGCCATCTCTTCTGGCAGCATCCGCGGATTCGCATCACGCCGCATATCGCCAGTGCGACTCGGCCCGAGACTGCGGTGGAAGTAGTGCTCGATAATGTGCGACGCCATCGCGCAGGGTTATCGATGATAGGGACGATTGATCGGGGTCAGGGGTATTGAGGGCTGCGCAAAACCAGCACAAAGACCGTGTCGATTGTCGCGATATAACAATATAAGGCCAGGTAACCACGTGAACGGCGGCCAATCACCAACTCTCGCTTACCTTCAGCAACAGGCCGTCCGATGAGGGGGTTATGTTCGAGCACCGCGATGGCTTGAACAATTTCTCGAATTTCAGAAGTAAGACCATACAAAAGTCAAGTTTAAAAATATTTCTTGAATTACCATTCGAAAACACTTTGAAAGGCATTTGAAAAATATGTGATATATCGGCAAAATTGAAAGCATTATGTAATGCAATACCAATGAAATTAATCTTCCATATATGATCCCACACAAGATGTATTGACAAATACATAGATCGAGTCAAATAATAACCACACAGTTGATGCGGCGCACAGAGTATTTTTTCTTAGCGCTCACAAATTGATAGAATTAATTCTGTATAATTTTTAACCAAGCTACAGCACCGCACTGCCGGCATGAGAATTGTCAATCAGAAATTTTCAGACATACTAATTTATATAAAATATCTTAAATTTCAAATGACTATACTCTCCATCGCCACTAAATTCAGAGAAGAAATTTTCAGTTTAATGCATAATTTTTTCCGTAGTTTTCTGCCAACTTGAACTTGAATTTACTCCTGATTAACATCTCTCACAGTGATCGGGCGTAGTAATACACCGGTTACTCAACATGCCCGCTGCCATTCATTCTGTATTTTGTCTAAAATAATTAAACGAGGAAACCTCGCATGCAGCTTTTACTTAACGCGGTGTTCGCAGGGACGCTGCTTATCGGCGCAAGTGCGTACGCTCAAGTCACCGAGTTTCAGCCAAACATGACGGAGCTCAGCGATGATGTGACTTATAACGTCAACGCTGACGGCACCTACGTCAGGGATCAAACTTTTGCGTTACGTATTAATACAGATCAGGCGATCAAGAGATTCAGTCAGATCCCCATGCGTTTCAGTCCTGCACTGCAGGATCAGGAGGTACTCGAGGCCTATACGACCACCAAGGACGGAAAACGTATCGACGTAGCACCCGATAAAATCGTCCTGCAGCAAAGCCCGGAAAGCGCCAATGCTCCGATGTTCGACGACAATAAAGTCAAGGTGGTGATTTTCCCTGCCGTTGAACTGGGTTCTACGCTCACTCTCCATACTCGCAAAATTCAAAAGAAAGCGCTGTTTCCGGGTCAATTCTCTGCGATCGATAGTTTTTCCAGCGACTTCGATCGTCAATCCACCCGCGTCACCGTTGTGGCGCCCGCCACGCTCAAATTGTATGTGGAAGCGATCGATCTGAAAGGCGGGCAAATCGATAGCGGCAAACCAGATGTACAAAAATGGCAATGGACGCTGACGAATGTACGGGCGCATGCGCCCGAGGTTGGCTCGGTCGCTGCAAGCGACCACAGCCCCCGTTTAGCGCTTTCGACGTTTGCTAATTTCGAGGCGGTCGGTGCGGCCTATCTTGATCGCGCAAAACCGAAAGCTGCTGTAACGCCAGATGTCCAGAAACTGGCCGACAAGCTGACGGCCGGCGTCACTGACCGGCGCACGCAAGCCGACATTCTTTATCGTTGGGTCAGTGCGCATATCCGTTACGTGGCGATTTATCTCGATTTTGGTGGCGTTGTTCCGCACGACGCGCAATCGATCCTCGACGCAGACTACGGTGACTGTAAAGATCACACAACCATCTTGGAAGCCTTATTCGCGGCGAAAGGTATTCAAAGCAGTCCCGTGCTGGTGAATGCGACTCAACGCTATTGGCTTCCCAAAGTCGCCTCGCCAGAGGTATTTGATCATGCGATAACTTATATCCCGGAGTTCAAACTATTTGTCGACTCGACGGCCGGGCTTGCCATGTTCGGGACCTTGCCGATCACAGAACTGGGCAAGCAAGCCTTAGTGACAGACGATGGGAGCGGATCTGCGAAGATAGTTTCGCTGCCGCTCAGTAACCCGAACAATGACAAAGTCAATATCGCGATGACACTAATGATTGACCGCGACGGGAATGTAAAAGGCAGCAGTGAGATCAATGATTCAGGCGAATTCGATTGGGTATCCCGCCAAATCTTTGCGTCGTTGCCGGCAGGTGTCGAATCGCAATTCGCGAACTATGTGCTGAAGGGAACGGGCCAAGATGGCACGGGCAGCTTCAAACATGGCGATATCCGTGACCTAACAACACCGTTGCGCTACAAGTCTGAGTTTAGACTACCCAACTACGTCCAATTGCCTGGGCCGGGTGCCATGACAATACCTAAAGGACTGGATGGCATTAGCGACATCGCTGCAGCCTTTGAATCGTGCGGGCCGGAGTCACGAGATTTTCCTGTGCCGTTGATCGGCCGCGATGTAAGCGAAACCATCGTGATCAATTTACCCGATGGCGTCAAGGTCCCGAATTTGCCCAAATCGGTCAATATTGCCTCGCAATTCGGTACCTATCAGTCCACATACGCGGCCGTCGGGCAAACCATTACGGTAACCCGCAAATTCGATCTCACATTGCCCGGCCCTCTGTTGCAGCCTGACCAGTACCCGGAACTCCGAAAGATGGCTCAGACCGTCATGCACGACCTACGCGCGCAACTCATTTATTGATTTCACCCATCGGGGCCGCGCATCATGCGGCTCCACACGATCGAAACTATCAAGTCTGCCAACACTATGTCGCATTAAACTGAAGGCGTGCCGAAATCGAAAATGGTATGATGCGTGATGTTTGATGTTATTTGGAGTAACAACATGCGAACGACACTGGCTATAGATGATGACGTACTCATTGCCGCCAAGGGTTTGGCGGCAAGACAACACAAGAGTGTGGGAGAAATCATCTCGACACTCGTACGACAAGCATTAAGGCCCAATACGGTAAGCGGCAATATACGTAACGGCGTGCCCTTGCTGCCCGTGCGCAGTGGTGCTACAGAGGTAACCCCGGAACTGGTGAATCAGTTACGCGACGAGTTGCCGTAATGCCGTTTCTGTTGGATGTCAACGTGCTGATTGCACTGATCGATCCTTCTCATATTCAGCACGACGCTGCGCATGAGTGGTTCGCGGCCCATGGGCAGCAAGCATGGGCTACCTGCCCATTGACTGAAAATAGCGTGCTGCGCATTGTAGGGCATGCTCGTTATCCAAATTCACCGGGTACGCCGGCTGCAGTGGCGCCACTGATGGCGGGCCTGCGCGCCTTACCCGGCCACACGTTCTGGTCAGATGACATTAGCCTGCTTGACGCCGAAAAGCTCAACACAGAGCGTCTCCTAAGTTCCGGCCAAGTAACGGATAGCTATCTTTTGGCACTGGCCTGCGCCCACGGCGGACAACTGGCAACCTTCGACCGTCGTTTAGTCACGAATGCCGTGCGCAACGGCGCGCAAGGCTTGCATCTGATTAACTAATTACTCGTCTAAGGCGGCCACGGCCGCAATCGACGACAATAATTACGCCCCCAACCCGGTCATCCCTTTGCCAGCTGCATCATGTCGCCAGCAGCAGAAAATGCCGTCCGCCCCCGAAAAAAAACGTAGACTCCCTAAGTCACCCCCTCCATACGAACAGGCAAAGCTCGCGGCGCTCGTTAAGATTAGTCTCATTGCAGCCTCCTCCGTGATGCGAGACTTTCATGCCGAAACAAGCGCTAATCCAAGCAGATCGCCAATATCTAATCCACCCGGTTATCAATTACCGGGCCCATGAAGCACGCGGCGCAACCGTGCTGGAATCCGGCGACGGCGTGTTTTTACGCGATGCCGACGGCCGGCAGCTGCTCGACGCGTTTTCCGGTTTATGGTGCGTCAATGTCGGCTACGGCCAAGCTAGTGTGATTGAGGCGGCCACCGAGCAAATGAAGCGCTTGCCCTATGCGACCGGCTATTTCCATTTCAGCTCGACGCCGGCGATTGAACTGGCCGAACAATTGGTCAAGCTCGCGCCGCCCTCGCTGAAGCATGTGTATTTCACGATGGGCGGCTCCGACGCCATCGACTCGGCGGTGCGCTTTATTACGCACTACTTCAATGCCACCGGACGGCCTCACAAGAAACATATGATTGCGCTGGAACGCGGCTATCACGGCTCGTCGTCGATTGGTGCTGGGCTGACCGCCTTGCCGGCCTTCCATCGTCACTTCGATCTGCCGCAGGCCACGCAGCATCATATTCCCTCGCCATATGGGTATCGCAGCAGCATCGGCCACGATTCCGCAGCCTTGATCGCCGCTTCGGTGGCGGCGCTGGAAGCCAAAGTGGCGGTGCTCGGCGCGGACCGCGTCGCGGCATTTTTCTGCGAGCCGATACAAGGCTCGGGCGGCGTGATCGTGCCGCCAGTGGGCTGGCTGAAAGCCATGCAGGACTGCTGCCGCCGCTTGGGCATCTTGTTTGTGGTCGATGAAGTCATCACCGGTTTTGGACGCACCGGCCCCCTGTTCGCCTGTGAAGCAGAAGGCGTCGAGCCGGATGTGATGACACTCGCCAAGGGCTTGACCGCCGGGTACGCGCCGATGGGCGCTACACTGATTTCCGATGCGATCTACCAGGGTATCGCCGATGGCGGCAACCTTGAGCAGGTGGTCGGTCATGGTTATACCTATTCCGCCCACCCGGTCAGCGCGGCTATCGGCTTGGCCGTTCTCCGGCTGTATCGCGAAGGCGGCTTACTGGCCAACGGCATGGCCCAGGGCCCGCGCTTTGCGGCCGGTCTCGACGCCTTGCTCGATCATCCCTTGGTCGGCGATTCACGCCACCGTGGTTTGCTCGGTGCGCTCGAACTGGTGGCCGACAAGGAAAGCCGCGCGCGCTTCGATCCCGAACTGAAACTGTCCGATCTGATCTCTGCGGCCGCCTATCAAAACCAATTGGTGTTTCGCGCCTTTGGCGACAATATCCTCGGCTTTGCACCGGCACTGAGCTACACCGCGGATAATTTCGATTTGATGTTCGAGCGCCTGGAAAAAACCCTGGACGACGTGCTGGCAATCCCGGCTGTGCGCCGTGCAGTCTCGGCTGGGCATGGCAGCATCGCGTGATAAGATCATGACACCCTGTTCTGATCGCCGAGACGAACCCACCATGATGAGCAGAGACTGCAAGCTGGACCGCATTGATTTACGCATACTTTCGCAATTGCAGAAGAAAGGCCGCATCACCAACGTCGAGCTCGCCGACGCCGTCGGCCTCTCGCCCAGCCCCTGCCTGATACGCGTCAAGCGGCTCGAGAAGTCCGGCTATATCTCGGGCTACGGCGCGCAGATCCAGCTGGAAAAACTCGGCGACGTCCAGATTGTCTACACCGAGGTCACCCTGGCCGACCATCGCCGCGAAGACTTTATAAAATTTGTCGATGCGGTTCGTGTGGTCGACGAATGTATCGAATGTCATCTGGCCAGCGGCGGTTACGACTACTTGCTGAAATTTATCACGCGCAGCGTCAGCCACTACCAAAGCATTATCGAAGGGCTGCTTGAGCAAAACATCGGCATCGAGAAGTATTTCAGCTATGTGATTATCAAGTCACCTTTCGTCAAAACCCACTATCCGATTGAAACCCTGTTTCCGCCGCATGGTTGATGCCGGCGGCTAGGACACCTACATCATGGCCCAAAAACCTTATCGTATTGCAGTGATCCCCGGCGACGGCATCGGACGCGAAGTGATGCCCGAGGGCTTACGTGTGCTTGACACAGCCGCGCGCCGTTTTGGCATCGAATTCGAATACCAGCATATCGAATGGGCCAGCTGCGACTACTATGCGCAGCACGGCCAGATGATGCCCGATGACTGGAAGACGCAATTGGCCGGCGCCGATGCGATTCTGTTCGGGGCGGTCGGTTGGCCCGACACCGTGCCCGACCATATTTCGCTGTGGGGTTCGCTGCTGAAATTCCGCCGCGAATTCGATCAGTACATTAATTTGCGTCCTGCGCGCCTATTCGAAGGGGTGCGCTGCCCGCTGGCGGGCCGCAAGGCCGGCGACATCGATATGATGATCGTACGCGAAAATACCGAAGGCGAGTACTCGGCAGTGGGCGGCATCATGTATGCCGGCACCGAGCGGGAAATCGTTTCGCAGCAATCGATTTTTTCGCGCTTCGGCACCGAGCGCGTGATGAAATTCGGTTTTGAACTCGCGCAGCGCCGCCGCAAGCACGTCACCGTCGCGACCAAAAGCAACGGCATTTCCATCAGCATGCCCTGGTGGGACGAGCGCGCCGCAGAAGTCGCTGCGCTCTACCCCGATGTCGAATGGAACAAGCAGCATATCGATATTCTGTGCGCCCGCTTTGTGCTAAGCCCCGATCGCTTCGACGTGGTGGTCGCCTCCAATTTGTTCGGCGATATCCTGTCCGATCTCGGCCCAGCCTGCACCGGCACCATCGGCCTTGCGCCCTCGGCCAATTTGAATCCGGAACGCACATTCCCTTCATTGTTCGAGCCTGTGCATGGCTCGGCGCCCGATATCGCAGGGAAAAATATCGCCAATCCGATCGCCATGATCTGGTCGGCCGCGATGATGCTCGACTTTCTCGGCCAAGGTAACACCGAGAGCCCCGAGCTTGCCGCGCACGACGCGATTGTCGCGGCGATCGAGCAGGTGCTGAAAACCGGCCCGCGCACCGGCGACCTAGGTGGCACAGCCAATACCACGGAAATGGGCCAGGCCATCGCCGCCCGGCTTACCGTTTAGACAAGCGGATTAAAGCCCCCCCTCGCCAAGGTGGCAAGCGATCGCCGCCCGACTCGCCACATCAACAAACTGGCAGAAGCGCCCCTTCACTCTGGAGTTTCGCACCATGTCCTTGACCCTAGACCGGCCCGACCTGATACATTCGGACAATCTCATTGACGGCCGCTGGCGCCCTGCCGCCGACGGCCGCCGCTTCGGCGTGTTCGACCCGGCCGGCGGTGCTTTGTTAGCCGAGGTTGCCGATAGTAGCGCCGCCGATGCGCGGGCCGCGACCGATGCCGCGGCGCGTGCGCTACCCGCCTGGCGCGCCACACCCGCGCGCGAACGCGCGGCCTTGTTACGTGCCTGGCATGCGGCTGTAATCGCGCATACCGAGGACCTGGCTCGCTTGATTTCACTTGAACAGGGCAAGCCGCTTGCCGAAGCCCGTGGCGAAGTAGGCTACGGCGCTTCGTATATTGCCTGGTTTGCCGAAGAAGCGACGCGCATCTATGGCGACTTGATTCCGCAACAGCAGCGCGGCAAACAAATGAGTGCGGTTAAGGAAGCGATCGGCGTGGTCGCGGCCATCACACCGTGGAATTTCCCGTTGGCGATGATCGCCCGCAAGTTCGCGCCGGCGCTGGCCGCCGGCTGCACGGTGGTGGCCAAGCCGGCGGAAGACACGCCGCTGACCGCCCTGGCGCTGGTTGCGCTCGGTGTCGAAGCCGGCTTGCCGCCCGGCGTGATCAACCTGATTACCAGTTCACGCGACAATGCGGTGCCGGCGGTTGCCGACTGGCTGCATGACCCACGCGTGCGCAAAATCACTTTTACCGGCTCGACTCAGGTCGGTAAATACTTGGCGCGCGAATCCGCCGAGACGCTGAAAAAACTCTCCCTGGAACTCGGCGGCAACGCGCCGTTTATCGTCTTCGACGATGCCGACGTGGAAGCCGCCGTCGACGGCCTGATCGCCGCCAAATTCCGTAATGGCGGCCAAACTTGTGTGAGTCCCAACCGGGTGTTTGTGCAACAAGGCGTCTACGAGCAATTTGCCGCCTTGCTCTGCAAACGCGTTGCCGCGTTTAAAGTTGCGCCAGCCAGCGACTCGTCCGCACAGATCGGCCCAATGATCAATTTACGCGCCGTCGACAAAATCGCCCGCCATGTGGCCGATGCCGTCTCGCACGGCGCACGGATTCTCACTGGCGGCACACGCCTCACCGAACTCGGCGCGCATTATTTCGCGCCCACCGTGCTGGGCGACGCCAGCTCGGCGATGGCCCTGGCCGGTGAGGAAACTTTTGGTCCAGTGGTGCCGCTGTTTCGCTTTAGCGATGAGGCAGAAGTGGTCCGCGCCGCCAATGACACGCCCTTCGGTCTGGCCGCCTATTTTTATAGCCAAGACCTGCGCCGCATTGCACGCGTCAGCAGCGCCTTGGAAACCGGTATCGTCGGCGTCAACGAAGGCGCCATCTCCAGCGAAGCCGCGCCCTTCGGCGGCGTCAAGGAATCGGGCTACGGCCGCGAAGGCTCACGGTATGGCCTGGAAGACTATCTGACGACCAAATATATTTGCCAGGGCGGGCTGGTCTGAGCCGGCCCGATCCAAGCTATAGTCGCATGTTCAAACACATTTATGGGAGTCCTCTGCATGAGTACGCCAATCGAGAAAGTCTATCCGATTGAAGTCGCCTTCCCCGATATCAGTGCTCATCGGGCCGGCAATACCGGCATTCCCTACGCATATAGCTTCGACTCTGGCGTGCCCGGCCCGCACGTGATGATCAACGCACTGACCCACGGCAACGAGGTGTGCGGCGCGATCGTCGTCGATGCGCTATTGCGTACCGGTCTGCGTCCGCGCCGAGGCGTCTTGACCCTGGCCTTCGCCAATGTCGACGCCTATCTGAGCTTCGATGCCGTCCGCCCCGACGCCGCCCGCTTTGTCGACCAGGACCTGAACCGGGTCTGGACGGCCGCCACGCTCGACGACACCCGCCGCACGTCCAGCGAACTGACGCGCGCACGCGAACTGCGCCCGCTGATCGACCAAGTCGATTGGCTGCTTGACCTGCATTCCATGCATGAAAGCAGCGCACCGCTGATCGTCTGCGGCCCGCTGGACAAAGGCATTCAACTGGCCCTGCAACTCGGCGCCCCGGCCACCGTGATTTGCGACGAAGGCCACCCTGAAGGCCGCCGCATGCGCGACTACACGGCTTTCGGCGACCCGGCCAGCCCCAAGAATGCGCTGCTGATCGAGTGCGGCCAGCATTGGGAACAACGCGCCGTCACCGTGGCGCGCGATAGCACCGCCCGCTTTCTGGTTTTGTCGGGCGTGCTCGACGCCGCCGACCTGCCTCCCGACTGGTTTAGCCCCCTGCCGCCGCTGATGCGCGTAGTACGCGTCACCGAGCCGGTCGTAGCCGACAGCATGGATTTTCGCTTTGCTCAGCCGTATACCGGCCTCGAAATCCTGCGCGAAGCAGGCACTGTGTTTGCATGGTCAAACGGCCAACCCATCGCCACACCTTACCCCAACTGCATGCTGGTGATGCCGTCGCTACGGCAACTTAGGCCGGGCGTGACGGTGGTCAGACTGGGGCAAATCGAGCGTGAGCAAGCGGCGGCGGTCGACACGTTATACCCATCGGCACATTGACCTCCTCCCCACCCTAAAGAATGGGATTCCTACGGCCCCGTGTGATGATCTACCGGGCGCCGCAGGACCGGCCCCGTTCAGGGTTCGCATCACTAAACGTCCCATTACCTGATAGTTGCTGGTGCGCTGCACAAAAATGGCTACGCTGCTAGACTTCTGTCTTTAGCGACATGGTTCCTTGCTTGCTGCCGCAAATACGCTGCGGTAAGCAACGCCTGGCGACAAGCGTGACGCAATCCGCTTGCCCGCCCCCCGACTGGAGACCAACGCATGACCGCTGCCGCACTTCCAACCGGCGCCCCCCTTCACGCAGACGGACTGCCTGATAATGCACGTCGCTGGGCAGTCATTGCCATTGCGATCTCGGTCGGCATGGCCACGCTGGACACAGCCATTGCCAACACGGCCCTCCCGACGATTGCCGTCGATTTACATGCCAGCCCTGCCGCCTCGGTGTGGGTGGTTAACGCCTATCAGCTTGCGATGGTAGCCACGCTGCTGCCGTTTGCCGCTTTGGGCGAGATCCTCGGGTACCGGCGTGTGTATATCAGCGGCCTGGTGCTGTTTACCTTGGCATCACTGGCCTGCGCGCTTTCCAGTTCGTTGCCGACGCTGGCCGGCGCGCGCGTCCTGCAAGGCTTGGGGGCCAGCGCCATTATGAGTGTTAACACGGCGCTACTGCGCTTTGTCTACCCGTCACGTCTACTTGGCCGTGGGCTCGGCTTTAATTCGCTGATTGTCGCGGTGGCTTTTGCGGTCGGGCCGACCGTCGCCTCGGTGATCCTCTCGATCAGCACCTGGCCCGCGCTGTTCGCGGTCAACGTGCCCTTGGGGCTGGTGGCCTTTGCCTTGGCCTACAAAGCCCTGCCCGAAACGGCCCGCGCGACGCATGGCTTCGATATCTGGGTAGCCTTGTTCAACGTCGGGGCATTCGGCATGCTGATCTTGGCGCTGGGTGAAGCCGCACACAGCGCCGGCTTCGCCAGGGTGCTCCCCGAACTGGCGGCGGCACTGATTTTCGGTGCCCTGCTGTTGCGCAGGCAAGCCGGGCATCCTGCACCGATGTTGCCGATCGATTTGTTTCGCCGACCCATGTTCGCCTTGTCCACGCTCACTGCAATCTGCTCGTTTGCGGCACAGGGTCTGGCTTTTGTATCGTTGCCGTTTTACTTTGAAACAGTGTTGGGACGTTCCCAGGTCGAAACCGGCTTTCTGATGACGCCCTGGCCGGTCGTCGTCGCCATGATGGGGCCCATCGCGGGCAGGCTGTCTGATCGTTATTCGGCGGGCGTGCTAGGCGGTATCGGTATGGCGACCTTATGCCTCGGCATGGCCTTGCTGGCTCTGCTGCCGGTTCACCCCAGCGTGTTCGATATCGGCTGGCGCATGGCGGTGTGCGGCGCCGGTTTTGGTTTTTTCCAGGCTCCCAACCTAAAAGCGATTATGGGTAGCGCACCCGCGTCACGCAGCGGCGGCGCCAGCGGCATCGTCGCCACCGCACGGCTGTTAGGTCAAACCACCGGGGCTGCGCTGGTCGCCTTATGCTTTACTATCGCCAGCCATCATGGTGCGACCCTGGCCTTGGCATTGGGCGCGGTCTTTGCGGGCGGGGCGAGTATCGCCAGTTTTTCGCGTCTGTTCGCCGACAGACCCTCGTTTTCGACACCCTGATTGTCGTCGAACTCAAGACAAGCGGCTAGCTTGCCAAGCTAGCCGCTTGTTTTTTATCGATTAATTTAAATAGCAATACTAAATACATAGCTAAACTATGCCCGCTGTAATAACTTATATTCTCGAAATTGGTCCGGCTCTTCGCCATTCGCGTAGAATTTAGCCTTTAGGTGCTCAGTTTCTGCTCCCCATGATGCATATCGTCAAGCGCACCGGTAAATAGGGGCGCACCACCCTTGCGATGACGAATGAGCGCCCTGAACCCCGAACATACGTCATCGGCATTAGCGGCGAGCCGCCCAACCGCCAGAACCCGATCGCGTGTACCGCTTGAACAATGACATGATCAGCGCATTCACTTTTATATGACGAACCATGTCGAATACCGATTCCAATAGTGCCAGCAGCAACCCGCTTTTTACCACGCCGCATGAACGGCGAGAGTTCCCTCGGGCGCGCGTCAAGTGGCGTGCAGCCGTTCAGTTTTCGGGTATCACGACCGACGTGACGGTGATGGAAATATCCGACGTCGGCTTTGGGTTTATTGGTGATATCGCCTATCAGATAGGCGCCGTACTCTCGTTCCAGCTGCGCATGCCTGACCCCAGCAACGGCGCTCAATGGAATACCGTGTTGGGCCAGGCCGAGGTGATGAGCTCTGTGCTCTCGCGCGAGGGATTCCGTGCCGGTGTGCTGCTGAAGTCGATTAATCCAGCGCACCAGGAGATGCTCAAAGCCTGGGTCAAATTACGGCTCCATCACTAAACAGTCGATTAAGGGGCTCACTTGAGCAACTCGCCTGCCTTTAGATTTATTCTCTTACCGGTCGACCGTCCTCAATCCAAAGCATCAACTCTCGTTGCCTTAGGCGGTAACGAGCGAAATTATGCTCCCCAAGCCGAGCTATATCGCCTTTGACCATTTCAATGAGAAATCAACAGGGGCGCGATGACGTTTCGCGCGTAGGTGCCGGCAGGTTGCTGTCCCTGAATTCGTCCTTCCAGGAAAAGGTCGTTCGCAAGGGACTGTGGCAGCAAGAACGTCGCGTTTGTAGTCTAAAAAACGTAGAAACGAATTGAAAATGGATCGTAAATGGATCTTGATCCGTTTACGATCCATTTTGGATCGAATTGGGTCCGAGATCGCCTCAATAAACAGCCCCCCACCCACAACACAGTGCCGCGTCGGCCGACCGGGCAAATGTCCCACAGTAAGCGTAATGCAAGCCATAAAGATTATGCTGCGCAAGGTATCGGGCTTACTGCGCAAACCAGACTAGCTGACGTCGTCAGCGACCTCCATGTGCCGCCCGTCGGTATGTTGCAAGCCGCCAACGCAAGACAATCGGAAACCTCATGGCACGCATCTCGACGACCTTCACGACCGCAGCGTTCAGCGCCGCTGCCTTGCTATCCGTATGCAACGCGTATGCCGCATCGGTCGCTACAACCACTGCGCTGCCCGCTTTTGTGGTGGCCGACAGCGTAAGCATCACCGCCTACGACGGCGTCCACGACGATCTGCTGACCGCCGGCCTCGGTAAGTCCGGGCTCACGGCAGCGGCGCCGGTCGCCGTGAATCCGACCCAACCCAGCGCCGCCGAACTACGGCGCTTGGCGATCTGGTCGAACTATCGGGCACTGGTCGATATCTCGGTGAATGGCGGCTATAGCCGCTTCTGGGGGCCGAATGTCGATCTCGACGGCCGTGACACCCTGGGCGAAGGCAAGATTGCCGGCACCGAATATATCGCTTACGCCGACGACGGTAACGGCCATCAGAACGTCAGCTTGCTGGTGCAAGTGCCGGCCGGCTTCGACCCAAGCCACCCCTGCATCGTCACCGCCACGTCTTCAGGGTCGCGCGGCATTTACGGGGCGATCTCATCGGCCGGCGAGTGGGGTCTGAAGCGCGGCTGTGCGGTCGCCTATAACGACAAAGGCAGCGGCAATGGTGCACAGGAGCTGGCCAGCGGTTTAGTGACCTTGATCGACGGCCGCCTCGCCGATGCCTCGCAGGCCGGACATGCAAGCCTCTTTACGCCGAATCTGTCGGCGGCTGAGCTTGCCGCTTTCAATCAACGCTACCCCGATCGCTACGCCTTCAAGCACGCCCACTCCCAGCAAAATCCCGAACAAGACTGGGGCCGTGACACCTTGCAAGCCATCCAGTTTGCCTACTGGGCGCTCAACCAGCAATTCCCCTCGGCAGCGGATACGCATGAGCCGCGCTATCATCCCGGCCAGATCACCACCATCGCAGCCTCGGTCAGTAACGGCGGCGGCTCGGCGTTGGCTGCGGCCGAGCAAGACACTCAGGGCTGGATCACCGCGGTGGTGGTCGGCGAGCCCCAAATCAATCTGCGTATGTCACCGCGAGCCCGAGTCAGCGAAGGCGGCGTGCCGATTCCCACCGCCGGCAAACCACTGGCCGATTACGTCACCCTCGCCAATCTATTACAGCCCTGCGCCGCCCTGGCGAATGCCGCCGTGGGCGCGCCCTATTTGAGCACCCTGCCGCTCGCCACGACGCAGGCACTACGCGAAGCGCGCTGCACCTCGCTGGCCGCCGCCGACCTCATCGCCGGCAGCGATCTGCCCAGCCGGGCCAACGACGCACTCGCGAAACTCCACGCCGCCGGCTACGAAGCCGACGCTGATTTGCTACAAGCAGCGATGTGGGACTCGCAAGCTGTGCCCGCCGTGGCACTGACCTATGTCAACGCTTATACGCGTTCCAGCGTGACCGACAATCTGTGCGGCTTCAGTTTTAGCGCGACTAATGCGCAGGGCGTGGCAGGCCCGCCGCCCGCCGCCTCGCCCATGCTGAATCTATTTGGCTTAGGCAATGGCATCCCGCCGACCAACGGCATCAATCTGGTTTTCAACCAGGGAACCAAGGGCGCGACCGATCATCGCTGGGCCACCGCCGACGCCAGTTTTGCCGGGGCGGCCTGCCTACGTGATTTATGGAGCCATCATAGCGGCGATGGCGCTGCACGCCTGCATAGTAGCGTCGATGCGATCCGCGTGAATGCCAACTTGCATGGCAAGCCGGCAATTATCGTGCAGGGCCGCAGCGATGCGCTGGTGCCCGTGAATCACGCGTCGCGCGCCTATCTGGCCATGAATAGCGTAACCGAAGGCGCCGCGAGCCAACTTTCGTTCTACGAAATCATGAACGGCCAGCACTTCGATGGTTTCCTGAGTTGGCCCGGCTTCGACACACGCTTTGTGCCGCTGCAATACTACAATGTGCAGGCACTGAATCTGATGTGGAATCATCTGATGAACGGCACGCCGCTGCCACCATCGCAGGTGGTCCGTACACTGGCTCGCGGCGGCGTGCCAGGTTCCGCTCCGGCGCTAACGACCGCCAACCTGCCGGCTATTGCAGTTGATCCTGGGGTTAATGCCATTCGCGTTAAGCATGGCTCGGTGGATGTGCCGAGGTAAGCGCTGCTTCCAAATAGGTGGGGACTCGATAAACTCGAACGGGGCCTTATCGTTGGCCGCTCTTATATTAAACGCGGCCGGCGCCGGCTACTGCGCGGAGCGAGTCCGCGATAGAAAAGCCCGCTATATCAAGCGCTTTCGCGGCGTGCATGTTATTGGCGCGGCGGAAAGGTCGGCCTTTGCCGACATGGGGGTGAGCTGGGTTCTATGGCGGCAATCCGCGATTGGCAGCCGACTATTTCGTTGAGTGCAAGCGGCGGCGCATGCATTCGTTTTCTAACTACTTGTTGTGAAGGCGGGATTTTCCCTCACGATCTGCAGCAGGAAGTCCATGACTGCCCGTACTTGCGGCGAATGACGCAGATCCTTATGCACGGCCATCCAGATATCCCGCGAAAACTTTTCACCGTCGTAGGCGACGCGCTGTAGCTTCGCATCGGTATCTGCCAGAAAGCGCGGCAGGCCAGCAACGCCGGCACCTGCTTGAGTTGCAGCCAGATGACCATTGATATCGCTGATTTCAAAGGCGATGGGTCTCCCCGCTGCAACGCTCATCAACCACTTTTGCTGTGGCAGCTCCGCAAATTCGGCATCGTAGGCAATGAATTCCCAAGCAGACGGATTGTGCACATGCGGATAGTCCTTGCTTGTATAAAGGTCAAACAACATACGTCCTAACTTGCGTACCACGCTGGTGGTTTCCTCGGGCCGAACCAGTCTCAGCGCGATATCGGCCTCCCTGCGGCTAAGCGAAACCTGCTGCGCCTGGGCAGAAACCGATAGCTGTACGCCGGGATGGGCAAGCCGGAAATCCGCGAGATGTTGCGCCAGAAAATTCGCTACCAGCACAGGCGGTGCACTAAGCGTGACCTTGCCGCTCAGCTGGGAACGGCTCGCGTCCAGGAATCGCTCGATGGCATAGGCGTCCTCTTCCATTGCCTGCGCCAGCTCGAACACACGCTGGCCAATCGGAGTGAGTTTGCAGGCTCTGGGGAGACGCTCGATCAGACGAGTCTTGATTTCGTCCTCGAGTGCACTTAGGCGTCGGCTCACCGTCGCGTGATCGACCTTCAGGCTGCGAGCGGCCCCCGACAACGTGCCGATGCGGGCGACAGCCAGGAAATGACGCATGTTTTCCCAATCGAACATCTGTGCGTTTTCTCCAGGATGACTTGCAATTATATGGAATATTCGCACAAAGGGATTATGTCTAACATCAGGACTTGTTCAGTCGAGAAGGTTTATTCCTATGAATACGTCCATGAGCCGCGATCAACGCGGCACCCTTGCCGCCGCAGGATTGGGCTTTGTCGTTGTTTTGCTTGATGTCAGTGTTGTCAATGTCGCGCTGGCCGCTTTGAGGGTCCGCTTCGCCACGGACGTGACCGGCCTGCAATGGGTTGTCAACGCCTACACGTTGGCGTTCGCGTCCCTTCTTCTCACCACCGGCGCTTTAGGCGACCGCTTTGGCGCCAAACGCATCTTCACTGCGGGATTTGCTGTCTTTACCGCGGCGTCGATAGCATGCTGGATAGCCAGTTCATTGCCGCTTCTCGTGGCTGCGCGCGTTGTACAGGGCGTAGGTGCCGCATTGCTGGTGCCCAATTCGCTGGCCATGCTGCGCCAAGCGTTTCCTGATACCGAGCAGAGAAGTCGCGCCGTCGGCTGGTGGGGCGCCGCGGGCGGCATTGCACTTGCAGCGGGACCGGTGTTGGGTGGGCTGCTGGTAACTCACATGGGTTGGCGCTGCATTTTCCTGATCAACCTGCCAATCGGCGTCGCCGGCGTTGCGCTTACGCTTCGTTATGCAGCGGCCGCCGCGCCAGCGCGTAGCCGAGGCATTGACCTTCCCGGCCAACTGACGGCGATTCTGGCGTTGGTCGCTTTGACCGTGTGCCTCATCGAAGCGGGCCGGTTCGGATGGCGTCCTCCTCTGGTGTATGGTGCGCTGCTGCTTTCGGTCATGGCGGCTGTGGCTTTTATTTGGCTGGAGTCACGCAGCGCGGAGCCGATGCTGCCCTTGTCGCTGTTTCGGACCGCTACGTTTTCGGTAGCGTCGGCCGCCGGCGTTATCGTGAACTTTGCGTACTACGGTTTGATTTTCGTTTTTAGTCTGTTCTTTCAAATAGAGCAGCAATTGTCGGCGCAATGGACCGGCCTTGCATTTCTACCGATGACGGTCGTTCTGATGGGCGTAAACATCCTGGCCGGGCGGCTGCTCAACCGGATCGGGGCGAAAAAACTGATGATTGGCGGCATGGCGATTGCCGCGTCGGGTTATCTGCTGCTGTTACCCGTCAGCATAGACGGCTCGTACTGGATGCTGGTCGTGCCGATGCTTATTGCCGCGAGTGGCATTGCCGTGATGGTGCCGACTATGACGAACGTTACTCTGTCATCGGTAGATGCCTCCCGCTCCGGTATTGCGTCGGGAATACTGAACTCCGCGAGACAGGTAGGCGGCATGCTGGGGGTTGCGGTATTCGGTTTTTTTGTGCGCGATACCCGCGCCGACGCGTTTATGCAGGGTATGCATCTTTCCCTTCTGAGCGCTGCGGCACTTCTGCTAGGTGGCAGTGTGATGTGCTTGTACGGAATCAGAACGCCACGGTCCGCGAACATTGAGACCGCCGCCAAGATTCTGGCCTCAGACAGATAAGGCCGATGTCTTCAAATGTGTGCAAGCCTGCGTCGATGGCAATGACTTATGTCGGCCTGTAGGCGGGCACTCTGGAGTTCAAGCTGAGCGGCTGACAATCTGAAGCCAAGCGCTGGAAAACAGCCGCACTGGATCGTGCTGCACTCAGGAAAAGTGTGCCGATTCCGCGATACTGCTGCTGATTGACTGCCTCCGGTTTTAACTGCACTCGTGTGCGCAGCACGATTAGTCTAAATGACCGGATCAAAGATCGGCGGCATGAAATTCGGCGAGTATTTTATATGGAGCCGCACCGCAGCTCGCCGGAAATGTAGCTCCTCTGCGACGGCAACGAGCTGGCGTAACTGGCGTAGATCTATCATTGATATCAGTTCTTTAAGGCAACAATCTCTGTTCGCCGCGCGCTAGCCGCAGCCATCTTGCCATTGGTCCTTTGGACGACATTTAGCACGGCCCATGCGGCGTCGTTGGAGGAAATTTAAAACCGTGGTTACATCATTGTGGCCACTGAAGACGACTACCGCCCGTTCGAGTTTGTGAAGGACGGCAAACCGACCGGTTTTGATAATGAGATGGTCGACGCACTGCAAAAGTACGCCCCATTCCAGATTCATCACGAAATTTTGCCGTTTACCGGCATCCTGGCTGGTGTCGCCACAGGCAAAGATGACATCGCGATAACCGGCGCAGTGATGACAAAGGACCGCATGCAATCCCTGGACTTCGTGAGCCCGATTGCCGACGCGACCGACTATTACGTGAAGCGAAAAACTGACAATTCCATCCAATCCATTAAGGATTTGAGCGGTAAGACCGTTGGCGTGCAAGCTGGAAGCGCGCAACTGGCTCACTTATCCCAGTTACAAGCGGAAATAGAGAAACAGGGTGGAAAGATGGGGAAAATCGTCCAATACACCTCCTATCCAGAGGCTTATCAGGATCTTGCAATAGGTCGCACCGACTATGTGGTGAACACCATCATTAACCTGGCTAGCCTGGTGAACGAAAAACCGGGAATTTTCGCATTGGGACAACCGGTCGCCGCGCAATCTGTCGCCGCGTGGTCGGTCAAGAAAGGCAACGCCGACCTGTTGGCCTATATGAATGAATTTATCGCCAAGCAAAAAGCAAATGGCACGATCAGTACGCTTCAGAAAAAATGGTTCGGCCAGTCATTCGATCTGCCCGTGACCTTTACACCGGCATACTGAAACGAAGATGAGCTACCTCGATGTCATTTCGATCTTGAGCGGTGCTTTAACAACGCTACTGTTGTCGGCAGCCGGGATCATGCTGGGCTTACCGATTGGGCTCGGAATGGCATTGCTGCGATGGTGGCGTGTGCCGTTTGCTGCGCCGCTGGTCACTGTCCTCGTGAGCCTGCTAAGGGCGGCGCCTTTGATCACCCTTCTGCTGCTTCTGTTTTATGGTTTGCCTAACATCGGCATTGAGGTAGGGCCGGTGTTTGCAGGTGTACTTGCAATTACGCTGAACACGTCAGCCTTCAACTGTGAGACCTGGCGTGCGGCGCTGGTCGCATTTCCCAAAGATCAACTCGAGGCCGCACAGTCAGTCGGCATGCGCCGCAGTCTCTGGTCGCGGCGGCGATCTACATACCCATGGTGTTTGCTTTGGTCAGTGTGCAACGATGGGTAGCGCGGCGGCAGGTACGACTGGAGACGAACGCATGATTCACGATTTCGGCATCGTTTGGGCGCACGCGGATTTGCTCGCTTCCGGTCTGTTGAACACGATTCTTTTATCGGTGTTTGCGGCCATTTGCGCATTGATACTGGGAGCCTTGCTTTCTACGGTGTTGGTACTGCGCAAGCGAAGCTTGACAAGCCTCCTGCGGGCCGCCATCGATGTCGCCCGATGCACGCCATTTTTGCTGGTCGCCTACATTATTTATTACGGCCTGCCGTCTCTGGGACTACGTCTCGATAGCTGGAGCGCCGGCCTGCTAGCGCTGGTGGCCTACCACACAGCCTATATGGCCGAGATTCTTGCCAGTGCCTGGCTCGCCTTGCCCCGCGACCCAATCGAAGCAGGTTTTGCATTTGGCTACAGCGGTTTTCATTTATTCCGGCGCATCGTGCTTCCGCCACTGGCGCTCAATGCAGCACCCGTGCTAGGGAACCAGACCATACAGATCGTCAAGGATAGTGCCTTTCTGACCATCATTTCCATTCCTGAACTCACACATGCTGCAAGCGCGATTCAATCCCAATATTTTGTACCTTTTGCTGCCTTCATCACTGCCATGCTGCTGTATTGGGCTATCTGCCTAATCGTTGAAGCGGGCGTATCTTCCATAGCGCAGGTGGCGGAAGCGCGCAGATAATTATGACGATTCCCTTCATGAAATCAGAACACAACCAGCCGGTCCTGAGTATTGCCGGACTCTCAAAGAGCTTCGGTGCGCTAGACGTCTTAAAAAACGTCAACCTGAAAGTTGCCGCCGGCGAAACGGTGTGCCTGCTGGGCCCCTCCGGATCAGGCAAATCGACATTGCTGCGTTGTATCAATCGGCTTGAGCGCCCGGATCAGGGCCGCATTTTGCTTAACGGAGAACAGATCGGCGTCTCGAATGGCGGCGTCGTCATGAGCGACCGTGAACTCGCGAAAATTCGCATGAGCATTGGCATGGTGTTTCAGCACTTTGCCCTGTGGCCTCATTTGACCGTTCTGCAAAATGTGATGGAGGCTCCGGTGCATGTGCAACGCCGTCACAAAGACGAAGTTCGAATGGAAGCGGAAGCATTTCTGCGCCGTGTAGATATGTACGAAAAGCGTGATGTGTTCCCTGCCCGCTTGTCTGGAGGACAAAAGCAACGCGTCGGTATCGCCAGGGCGCTGGCGATGAAACCGGCATTGCTGCTTTTCGACGAACCGACGAGCGCGCTCGATCCCGAACTGGTTGCAGAGGTGCTGGCTGTTATGCGCGACCTGGCCAGAGATGGCATGACAATGGTGGTGGTGACACATGAAATGGCCTTTGCCCGTGAGGCCGCCACACGTATCGCATTCATGGATCAAGGCAGCATTGTCGAAAGTGCGCCTCCCGATATTTTCTTTTCAGCGCCTGCCACCGAGCGAGCGCGACAATTTTTACAGCGTTATTCGAGCCACGCTAGTGGCGCCTAGCGAAGATTTTTATCACCCATTATTTTTCAATCGCGCCGAAGACCTGAATCATGAAATCACAAGAGACACTGCTATGAATATGAATTCCTCAACCTCCACGGCGGAACGTGATGCGCATCGCGCCCGCTATGAAGCCCTCCGCGCTGAAGGCCAGGGCGCCACGGCGCAAGCGTTGCCCACGCTCACGGATCGCCTTCATCCGATTGCGGCGAACAAGGTGGTGCATCACGAACACGTGCCAGGCGGCTGGTACTGGAGCACTCGCGTGGCGCGCGGCGAAGCAATACGGATCGTGAACCTGCAGGGTAAATCGACAGTGTCGATGGTCGCCTGGTGCGAGGCCGATATGTCGGAGCGCTTGAACACGGCCGATACGATGAAGGTGCAATGGACTACGGGTTTGCGCAAAGGTCGCGTCATTTATACAGAGATGGGACGTGTCGCGTTTTCCATCATCGAAGACACATCGGGTGCTCATGATCCACTGATGGGTCCGACCACGCGCGAGTCAATGCTCAAGGCCCTGGGCCAGAACGCCGGCCGCAATACTCGCGACAATTTCTTTGCGGCTGCCGCCAAGTATGGCCTGGCGCGCCGAGATGTCCCTGCATGTATCAATTTTTTCGCGCCGGTCGCCATTGCCGGGGATGGCCGGTTTGTCTGGCACCCCGATCAACGCACGGCGGGTGATTTTATCGACCTGCGCGCCGAAATGGACATGCTGGTCGTTTTGTCCAATGCCGGCCACCCACTCGACCCGGAGCTTACGGCCACGCCGGGACCGGTGGACGTAATCCAGTTTGTCGCTCCGCTGCCAACGGCTGACAATATTTGCCGCCATGCATGCAGCGAAGTAGAGCGCGCCTTTGAATTCACTGAGCGGCGTGTACGCCGCGGGAGCCAATCATGAATGCCATGCCCGAACTGAGCAACATCGTCCTCGATTTCATTATTCCACCCAAAACGCCTTGGTCGCATGTGGTGCGCCGTGGACAAACGCTACGTCTGATCGATATCGAAGGGCAGCAGGCAGTGGATGCATTGTTCTACAGTGCAGAGGACACCGCACAGCGCTATAGCGCCCAAGACACCGTGCGCGAGCAGGGAACCGCATACATCGAACTCGGCACCCGCTTGATATCCAACCAGGGCCTGGTGATGGCCCGGATCGTGGCAGATAGTTCCGGCAGGCACGATACTTTAGCTGGGTGCTGCGCTTGTGAAAGCAATGCCGTGCGCTTCGGCGAAGCCACTCGCTATCAGCACGCTTGCCGCGAGAACTTCCTGCTCGAGATCGGCCGATATGGCATGAGCAAGCGAGACATCGTACCTAACGTCAATTTCTTCATGAACGTACCGATTGACGAAGCAGGTGATTTCGCGGTGCTCGATGGCATTTCACCGCCAGGCAGCTATATCGACCTAGTGGCGCCTCGTCGAATCTCATTTTCCGGATCTCCTGTAGCAGTACCGTCCGTGTCATGTCGCCTCCCTGTTGGAGACACTATGAACCGGACAGATGGCGTGCTACAGAACCGGACAACCCATTAACTCGCAACACATGCCGCTGACTTGGTTGCCTGACCACGTGCAATTGATCAACAATAGTGGCGGCCATGATCAGTTAAAGGAAGCGATTGCATTGGCCGATTTTGTCGTGATTTGCACGCCCCTGACCTCTCAAACGCGCAATCTAATCAGCCAAACGATATTGGCCGCGACGAAACCCGGCGCAGCACTGGTGAACATTGGCCGAGCCGATGTCCTGGACCACGATGCGCTGGCGCATTGTCTGCAGACCGGTCAACTGAGTGGCGCATTGCTGGACGTGCTCCCGAAGGAACCCTTGCCCTCCACTTCTACGCTGTGGTCTTGCCCGAACCTGATGATAAATCCGCACGTAGGAGCGGATGATCCGACCACCTACATGGTTGAAACGATGCGTTTATTGTTTGACAACCTACGGTTATATGGGCGTGGAGAACCGTTGAAGAATGTTGTCGATCGAATCAAGGAGTACTGAGCGCGAGAATTGATATTTGGACGTGACATCGACGGTCCGCCTCACGGCCGAAAGCCTTCAATTGCGCGACGACACCCTGGCTTTAATAATCTTGGCCGTATCCGCATCGACATACTTGCGCAAAATACGGTCGAACTTCGCACTATTCACCACCCTATCCACTACGTCGGCGACGCGTTTGGCTTGCGCTTCGCTAAGCGTCTTTTTGCTGTAGGTGATGTAGGCGTAATCATCGACACCCTGATCGATTGGCAGCAGCGCGAACCGGCCTGCGAGACCAAGGTTCTTTGCCGCTTCCATCGGCGTGCTGGCGTCGGGGAAAAAAGCCCCTTGCAGTCGCCCCGCGCTTAGCATCTTGAGACTCGTCTCCTGCTCCGGGACAAGATAAATATGGCCGGCAAAGTCAGGGTTTTTCATCAGCATATCGAAGTTATCGCTATACGAAACCCCGACCAAGGAACCGATGACGAAATTTCTCGGGAGTGAGAGTACGTCCGCTAGTTTGTGAAAATGAGCTTGCACGGCGGCTTCTTTGGGTAAAACTAGCACCGAAGGCTCATATGCGTAAGGTTCAAAATAGTAGAGTAGCAGCTCGCGGTCTTTACGCTTTCCCGGTCCCAACAAGACATCGAGTGTTCCATTTTTCACGCCTATAAACTGTCTTTTCCAGGGCATGGGTGCGTAATTCACTTGGCAACCCAGCGTGGCGGCCGCGCTGGCGATTAGCTCAACCTCAATACCCGCTGGATTGTTGTTTTTATCGTAACCATGATATGGCAGACGGTCCGAGATCCCGATGCGCCAGGTACAGGCGGCATGAAGCGAGCCTGCGAATAGCGTTAAGATGGCCAGCAACAGTATCTTGCTATGACTTGGCATAAGCATGACAAACACTCCGCTATTGGCATGGAATTACGACCCCAAACCCATATCGTTATACACCCACTTTCCGCCATTTTAGAATCAATGACTTACTCAGGTGGGTTCAAGAAGCGGCTAGACGCTTAGAAAACCAGTCGTAGCCCTGAACATTTTGTTGCAAGGGGGCTCGGACGGCCCGCCCAAAGCGTGATCGGCGACGACCGTAAGCATGAGGCGTAACGATGTACGCGTGTCCACCGTCATTACGGTTTATCATCCAAGGCGCGTAACCACGACACATCGCTTTCAACACCAAGGAGATTGGCATGGCACATGGCGAGCATAAATATCGGGTCTCGGTACAATGGACCGGTAACCGTGGCAGCGGCACGTCAGGCTACCGTGAATATGGTCGCGACCATACGATTCAGGCGGGAAACAAGCCCGACATTCCGGGTTCGTCGGACGCTGCGTTTCGCGGTGACGCCGAACGCTGGAATCCCGAAGATCTACTCGTCGCCTCCGCATCCGCATGTCACAAGCTTTGGTATTTGCACCTATGCTCTGACGCCGGCATCGTCGTGCTGAATTACCTCGACCATGCAGAAGGGACGATGGTCGATAACACTGATCAAGGCCACTTTACGCAAATCGTCTTGCGTCCGCACGTAACTATCGGCGAGGGCTGCGACCGTGACTTGGCAGAGCGTCTGCATCATACGGCGCATGAGAAATGTTACATCGCAAACTCGGTCAATTTCCCCATAGTCTGCGAACCGAGCTTCGCTGTTGTCGCTGCCTGAAATTTAGAGCCGGCACGTTCGGTCTGGTCCAAGAATTTCGTGGCAAGCACCTCTGCGCCAGTAGATGATGGCGACAACACCCAACAAGCCGACGGCTGGCGCAAGCAGCAATTCATCCAAATCGAACACAGTAAATCGGCGGCAAATGCGCTGAAATCGAATGCCAGCTTTCGCCGCCGTCGTTGGACGTCCATAGCGCGCCGGTCGTCGAGCCCATCGCGAGGCGCGTGCCGGAGTCATCTACGGCGAGTCCGTGCCGATACACCAGATCATAGGCTGGTGCAGGCGGCAAGCCTTTCGAGAAACGCTCGAACGTGCGACCGCCATCGCGTGTGCGCGTGACGAGCAACTGGCCGTCCACCGGGATTCGACACTGATCTTTAACGGCCGGCACGAACCAGGCGGTATCCGGCTCGCGCGGGTGTACGACAACCGCAAAACCGAAGTTCGACGGTTGCGCTTCGATCTGCTGCCAGTGCTTCGAGCCGTCGGTTGAGCGGAAGATCGCACTGTGATGTTGGGTCCACAGCACGTCAGGGTTTGCCGCGCATTGCACGACGCGGTGCGGGTCTTGCACGTTGGCCTCGCCGCGCCGCTCGGGCGGCATATAGTCGGCCGCCATGCCCTCGGCACTCAGACGCCAGCTCGCGCCGCCATCCGTGGTTTGCCAGACGCCGCCGCACGATACACCGATCGTCACATGTCGGCTGTTACGCGGATCGACCATCACGGAATGGATGCCCGGCGCGTCGTAGCCGCCCCCGAACCACTCGCGGCGCTCCGGTCGATCCCACAGCGCACGATTAAGCACCCATGTGTCACCACTATTGTCGGAACGGAACAGCCCGCCGGGAATGGTACCTGCCCACAAAACACCCGGCTCATCCGGGCCACCGGCTTCGAGGGACCAGATTTGTTGAAGCGTCCAGGCAGGCTGTGGCCGGCTCGGGGCGGCAGCGCTCGCGTTCGGGCCTTCAAGGGTGCCCGTCTCGTCGGCAGGCTGCGGTGGGTAGACGGGGACCGCACATTCTTCCCAATCCGTCATGCCGGCACGCCGACGATGCAGCTTTACACCGAAGTGACCGAGATTGAGCGCGGCATACAGCGATCCGTCGCGCGAATCAGGCAGCACCATGCTGACCGGCTCACCCACGAAATGCGGTTCGCCGAGGGTCCAGCCACCCGCACCGTCGGCTTGCAAAACGAACAGTCCCTTGCGAGTTGCAACAAGCAATCGATCACTCATCCCGAGAGTCTCCAATGCGTCCCATGCGACACCTAAGCGCCACTAGAACCCAGTTACCCGCCCGACAGCGCCTGTATGACATAAACCCGGCTTTCCTCGCCTAACGCATCGGACAGATGCTGTCGGTCGCAGACCGGCCGACCGTCGACAAACACGGTGAGGTGCCTTCGCAGCGCACCCTGATCGTCAAGGATATACCCGCGCAATCGCGGTTGCGCGGCAAAGACGACCTCGAGCACTTCGCCAAGCGTGCGCGCGTCAATCTCGCGTTCAGGCGTTGCGATATGCCGCTGAATCGACGCAGCGAAGAAGATGTGTGCCATGGCGGAGTAGCCGAGCGGAAATAGCCGTGTTGGTTGATTCTGTAGTTTAGGCGATCCGTTACAGACTATCAGCAAGTGCCGAACAAGTTCAAGGCTCTGCTCGCGCTTGAATCTGGGGGTTTACGCGCAGCTATGTTAACCGCCTCCCGCACCAACCATCATCGTCGGCACACAATCCCGGGCGCCACGCTCAGCTTTGCGAATCCGATCCTTCCAATTTTGGACGAGTTCAAACGCGGTGCTTTATAAACGGACGTGGATTTTCTTCCTCCAAATTGTATGGCTCGTCAGCGCTTGTACGCAACTCGTTGACATGGTCGGCGATCGTCTCCAACACTTTGGACTGGACCCGCGGATCGAGATTTTGCCGCACAGCGGCAATCAGTTGGATTTCCATCGCGGTAATGGCGTTCGAGCGTGTCTGACTGTCATTGGTGCGCCATGCCACGCCATTGCGAAAGGCATTCAGAATGTACGGCCGGAGTTGAAGGAATGTGCCGATCTCGATCAAATCACCAAACAATTCGGCCATAGGCGTCTCTTGCGCTGACTCCATTTCCTTGATGTAATCCAAGAGATCGCCCTCTCCAGAGAATGGTTGGGCGGGTCTGCCCAACCCGCGAGCGGGTAAAACAGGCACAGGGCTTTCCGTCACCGGGCGGTTGGCGGGGCTTCCGGCTTGATTTTGCGGTTGCCTGCGTGGCGAGGATGAGGCGCTGGCGACAAAGGTAGCGGAAGCTGGAAGGCCGGTCGACAAGCCGCCGGCTGGGCCGGCTGGCGACATCAGCTGATTTAGCGCCTGCTGCACGATGGCGCCGTCCCGCGGGTGCATATTCTGCGACGTCGGGCCAGTTCCACGATCAGCAGGAGGTGTCGGGGTCGCGATCGCTGCCTGGCTACTGCCATTCGGAGTGCCAGACGCAACCGTCAGCTCTGCGGGCCCTTGCTGCCTGTCAAACGCCGCAAATTGGCCGTCTACCGTCCGCAACGCTTCCTCGGATTTTAATCTTGCCGGTCGCGTCTGCGCCTCTTTCTCTGTTTCCTGCTTGAGCAATTTTTCGAGATGCGCTTTCGCTTTTTCGTATTTGCTCTGCGCGGAACAAAGCGATACGGTATGACTAGGCGTGAGTCGTCGGTTCCGCTGTGCCAGATCGGATGCGGCTTTGGAAAGCTTCAACGCAGACCGCAGGGTATCCACATTCGCCTCTGCAAGTTTTATCAGGCGCTGCCCCAAAGTCTGCCGCGGTGGAGCGGCAGCAGCACTTTGCATGCGCTTGAGAAATTCCGGCTTCTCTGGCAAAGGGTAAGGTTCGGTTGTCGGGGTTCTGGATCGAACTTCCGTGCCGCCATCGACGGGGGTCTCCGCAGAAGACGGGCTGGTGAAGCCCGGAGAACCGGAAGAGAGATGAGATATGTTCGGCATGATGTCGCCCGTCGTGTCGTTCGATTGTATGACCACACCGCCGCGCCGCTTTGCTAGTTGCCCAGTCCGATCAAAACCACATCTTGTGGCGCGCGCAAAAAAACCAGCGCTTGCAACATTACCCGAGTGTAGCCATCGGCAAGCATACTAGGATCTGACGGGTCCATTGTAATGAGCAGCCGAAATCGCGGAGACCCCGCCGAAGCTTGCGCCAACCATCCAAACAAACCATGCTTTCCTGGGCCGCCCACGGCGATGTCACCCAGATGAATGACTTGACCACCCAACGAGACGGGACCATTGAGTTCTCCAGAGCCATCTTTGTAAACCCCTTGCTGGCTGGCGCAGCTCGCTTTCGCTACTATGGCGGTATTCGCGGCTGTGAAATTGCTCATCCTGACTCAACCTTTGCCTGGGGCCATGAAACTGACTCAGCTGTTCTCGCACTTCGCCGATCGGGCAACCCTCGCCCGGATCGCAGCGCATCTGACGTCCCGCATGACGGTGGGTCGTACCGGCCTCATCTGTTTCGTCGGCGGGGTGCTGATGTTCACCGCCAGCGGCTACGCTTGCGCCCAGCGCGCCCCGGCTCTGCCGCAGCACTGCGCCGACCTTGTCGGCCTGCTGCTGCCCGCCACCAGTATCGGCTTGCCGACCAACGGAGCACTGGTAGAAACTGCCGGCATGATCCTCGCGACCGCGACCGGCAACCTCGACGGCGACTATTGTCACCTGACCGGCGTGATCAGCGCGCAAAGCGCCAGCACCCCGGACATCCGCTTCGAGCTGAACCTGCCGAGCCGCTGGAACGGCCGCGCGGTGCAGTTCGGCGGAGGTGGCTACAGCGGAGACCTCGTCAATGGCACCGGACCGATGCCCTTCTCGCCGGACCGCGCACCGCTCGGCCGTGGCTACGTGACCTTCAGCGACGACTCGGGCCATATCGGCAATTCGTCGGAAGCGAACTTCGGCCTGCTCGACGAGGCCGTGAAGAACTTCGGTTACGCGCATCTGAAGAAGGTACACGACGTCGCGCTAGCACTGACCATACGCGGCTACGGCCGCCCGCCGGAACATATGTATTTTGCAGGCGGCTCGACAGGCGGGCGCGAAGGCTATACGGTGATCCAGCGCTATCCCGACGATTACGACGGCGTCATCGCAAATGCTCCCGCGCTGAATTTCTCGGGCGTGCGTCTGCTCGGCGTCGAAATAGGTCAGGACGAATACCGCAGGCCCGGCGGCTTTTTGTCGCCGCAACTGCTCGAGCATGTGTACGCGCGCACCATGCAGGTGTGCGATGCGCTGGACGGCGCTGCCGACGGCATCATCGGCAATGTCGAAGCCTGTCGCGCGAAAGAGCCGGAGATCATCGAATCGCTGCGCTGCACGGCACAAGACCAAATCGCCGCCGACAACTGCCTGACGCCGCCGCAATTCGCAACCTTGGAAAGACTGCGCGACGGCCTGCACCTGCCGTATAAGCTGGCCTGGAATGTCGACAGCTATCCCGGCTACAACGTATTTCAGGGTACGCGTTTTACCAGCATGCTCGGCCTCGCACACTCGGCGCAACTGCAGCCTCAGCCCGCCTTCCAGCCGAATGGTTATCTATTCACGCAGGGCGACGCCTACGTCAAGTACTTCGTTACGCACGACCCGACCTTCGACTCCTTGAACTTCAACGTGATGCATCCCGGCCGTGACCGGAGGCAACAGCTCGTCACGCTCGCGGCGACGATCGGTGCGATGAACCCAGACGTCGCGCGCTACATGGCGCGCGGTGGCAAACTGATTACCCTGCAAGGACTGGCCGACGAAGTCATCAGTCCAAACCAGACGATCGCCTACTACAACAGCCTCGCCCGGCAATATGGTGAAGAGCGCGTGCAGCGCTTTATGCGGCTTTATATGGTCCCGGGCTTTCAGCATGGCAACGGCGTGTTTATTCCGTCGGTGGACCTGCTTGGCGCGCTCGACGACTGGGTCACGCACGGCGTCGCGCCGGAAACGCTACTGGTAACCGACCTCGCGCCGGCCACCAACGGCCGTACGCGACCGCTGTGCCGCTACCCAGCATTCCCACGCTATCTCGGCCGCGGCAATCTCAATCGCGCGAGCAGCTTCACTTGCGTGGTGGGGTGACTAGCTTGGGCGCGGCGATTCGGCATCGACATATACCCATGCCGACACGCCGGAAGCGAGCCGCACGCGATCACGTCGATAGGCCGCGACTTCATATTCGTCCGCATGCTCAAGTTCGTTCACTGTGATGGCGAACACCGTTCCGCTCACTTTGTCGCTCGCATTGCCGCTATAAGTCACAACCGGGTGATGGGTCTTCCCGCTGGTCGCCACAACTTCGAGGTCTTCGATCTTCAGCATCGTCAGCGTATATCCCGGCATTTCGTCAGCGTGACCAACTAGCCTACGGCCGAACGTCGCCAACTGCACGTGTTCTAGCTGCAGCGTGCCATAAGAGAATAGGTTTTCGGTGAATGTCTGATTGGCGTCTGGCATGATGTACGTCGAAAGTATGGGAACTGATTATACGGCGGCACGCGTTGCAGATTCATCTATAAGGCAACGGGGAATTGCGTTATCGACGTTCTATTTTCTGATATTTCGGTTAAGTAAGCGAAACAATTGAAGCGCCGCTCAGGGTCGAGAGTGTGCGTGCGCTGATAGGCATATTGGTTCGGAATAGTTACCGGCCGGCAATCAACGCCATCATTTCCGGGTAAGTGTAAATCGTGCTTTGCGCCGGAGGGTGCAAGGCGACAGCGACCATCGCTCGGGCAATCTCGGTCGTCCGAATAGAACGGAACTTCGCCGGCGTCAGCGGCGCAAAGAGCGGCAGAATCGCCGAGAGTAGCCATGGCGTATGCTGAGAGCCGATAATCATGGCGGGCCGAAAGATACTCACGACGGCTGGGCCCTGACTCCTAACGGCCGCTTCGGCTTCGCCCTTGACACGAGAATAGCGAGCCATTCCCGCGGCACCGGAACCCGTCGTTTTGGCATTCAGGTCGGCGCCGATTGCCGACATAAAGGCCAGGTGCTGAACTTTGCCTGATGCCTTTAGACCGCGCGCAAATGCTGCATTGAGATCGACATCGACGGCACGGTGCCCTTCTAAAGAAAGTTTCGCCGTGCCGGCCCCCACTCCCAACACACTGAACCCAAACACATCATTGTCAAGCTCGCGCAGTGCGTCGACAACCGCTTGACTCAGCTTGTTTGGCTCCATATCGGGCACTAGCCGCTCTTCCACCTGCGTGCCTAATGGCACATTGAGCGGCCGCCGCGTCATGACAAGAATTCGGCTAAAACCGCCGCAGCGCACTACTTCGGCAAGAAGTGCCTGGCCAACCGAGCCTGACGCCCCCAAAATAACTGCGGTTCTATTCGCCATATTTTTCTCCAATCGAAAGGTGAACGCCTTATGGCAATATTTAACTCGTGTCTTAGCGGCAACGTATGGCACTTATACCATTCCTCATCGCCGCCAGAACAGTATCAGCGAGCTGGCGATGGATGTTGTCGACGATCTGCGCGGTTATGTCGGCACCAATGCAGGCAAACGAAGCCTGGTCAATGCAGTCCATTTCAATCTATGTTACGTCACCCTAGTCGGTAATGAGTTCGACGCTAACGACGATTTTCATCGCGGACCTCGGCGGGCTTGGCGAGCAGGTAAGACCATGATTGGTAAAGCCCACTTTGATTGGGGTGCCAACCAGCACATTCCGTCAGAGACCGTGGCAAAATGCCATCCATAATGTCCGAATGTACCGGCGCAATCTTTACCTTAGCTCATCATGAAATGAAAGCTTGGCAAACCGAGGGCGTCCATGTACGAACAAAGCTCCTCCCCAGCCAACCTACGAATTAGCGGGCATCATCGTACTGAATCTCCAAGTCAGGCCTCTCGCGCCGAGCTCGGTCCAGCATTTCCTCAATTTCTGGCTCAAATCCTGGGATTACCTTAATTTTAAGCAGTTTTAATCTTGGGGATGCAATGGCTGCCGCAATGATGCCCGGGGTTGAGGGGACGATCGTCAGGGTCCGCAAATTGGAAGCCGGCAGCCCCTCGGCCAATGCGTCAGACAAATCTCTGTTGGAGTCACCCAAAATCCAAAGATTCGCAATGCATAATTCTTCGATCGAATTAGAATCAGAGAAAAGCGCTCGTCCCAATTCGGGGCCAATGAGGTTTCGGGGAAATCTAAAGAGATCAATTTTTAGTATTTTAAGGCTACGGGCATGTTGGCCTTTTAAAGCCTCGCCCAGAATAGCGCATCCATTGGCATCCAGATCGCGGATCGTCACCCCAAGACTTTTCAGCTTGTTGCGTGGATGATTCAACGTTGTGCAGACAGCATCAACGGGAACGCTACTATAAGTATCCCGCAGATCCAGTATTTCCAATTTACTGTTCTCTGAAACGGCTGCTTGCAAAATTTGGGTTGTTCCCGCTGGGGAACTATGCCCATGGAAGCAGAGCGTAAGTTCTTCCAAAGTATTGCTAGCATCTTCAATGGTGCCTGCAATAGCAATTTCCCAAGGCGGGTTGACTGACGGCGATCGAGTGAAGTTCGGACTAGCTTGAAGTTCCAGGGATTTTATCCGAGAGGTGCAAATCAAATCTTTGATCACTGGATGAAAATCGTTCGGGTCTTTGCCCAACTCCATCTTGAGGACTATTTTTAAATCGGCGCCGCCATTTTTATCGAGCACGGACAGGATGTTTTTAACCAGCGATGCATCCGGCTGTCGTTTCGATATCAGATTCTTCTTGCGGAATAAAAGTACTTCCGGAATTTCTAGGGTAATGGAATGTGTTCCGTCTAATTGTTTGGGAGTCAGTTGCAGAAATCCATTCAGCAATTTTTGTAAGCGTTCGACATTCGACTGTCCGAGAATACTTGACTTTCGGTTCGCAGAAGAAGGAACTTCGATATGGGGAAATTTCCTCACCACAACCTCGGCGCTTACCGGATGCTTTTGCTCCAATGTGGCACGGCTTAATCCAAAAGATAGCGATGGATCGGCCCGGCCGAGTGCCTTGCTCGCCATATTCTGCCAGCGCTTACAGGTTAGTTCCATGGCCCTTAAGTACTGTCCGGCCTCGGGCGTGCTCTTGGCGCTTTGAAATAAATAGTCAAAGATTAAATCAATAATTTCTATTGGGAGGAGACCGATGCCCTGGAGATTTTGCTCCTCTCCAATCTTCGTCTTGGCAGTTGCCACGGACTCGACTTCTCCCGTACCGCGCATCGGTGCGGTCGACGCTAGCCTCTGGGCCGGTGTCGAACTATCGCTCTGGCCCCTGCGCCTGGCGAGCACGGTCAGTGCCGCCGAGAGCGATGGGCGGGCGCGTCGGGGCGAAGACGGCGTCGGCTCTGACGTGGAGGGCGGCGCAGCAGCGACAGCCGGGGCGCCGGACACGTTACTAGGGGTGACTTTGGCCACGAGCGATTCCCAAATTCGCTACCTTACCGGGTCGCCGGCGGCGGCGTGCGACGTGAGGCGAAGCGGCGTTGATCCCGGCGCAACCTGGCAGCCGCCGCGCCTACGGCGCAGCTTGATGTAGTTCGGTTGTTGAGGCTCGTAATTGTGTGCTCGATCCTATATGCGATGCCTGGAAAAACGAACGGGCCGTTTAGACGAATGGAGTCGCGCGATGCTGACGCGGCGGCACTCAACCGTGCGTTGCCGCCTGCGAACGTGTAGCGACACGCTATTCCCTGTCCCGCCAGCTGAACAGCGATACTTACGACACCGATCTGATGCATGCGGTGCTCGATACCGTATTGATTCAGGCCCCAAAAATAGAGGGGGGATTTTGGAAGTCGAGCGCCGCTGGCCATTCTAGTTTGCCCTCGGAAACGTCGTCCACCGGCGAGCATGACTCTAACGCAACTCCACCTGGGCCTGCCAACGGGTTTCTCGCCTACTCTTTTCCGACCTATGAGGGCACGGGCATAAAGCGGGATATCCCCCAGGCAGAGACGCCCTTGATACTCCGCGCTCTGTACCATGCGGAAATTGGACATATTGCACTTTCGAACTCGGTTCCTGATGGTGAGGGGGCGACAGTTGCCTCCGCCTGTCCCATCGCCGGAGCCGCTACGCTCTATGCCTGGACGCTCACGAGAGCCCAGGCTCCTCTCGGACAATATGGACACATCCTTGTAGTAATGCTTGCTGCTGTGCTTACAGGTATCCTGGTCATTGCATTAGTCCTCGGTATTGCGCTGCGCCGTTGGAGGGCCAACCTGTCAACTCTTGAACAGGGCTTATCACCGGAAAAAACCACATCCTTATCGGAGCTTCCACTGCTCGGAGAACCCGACCTCGACAAAATTATCAAGGCCTTCAATGGCTTTGCCGTACGTTCGAGAGCGTCGCAAGTCCATGCCTCCGCTTTGAACCAGCAACTGCTACAGGCCGAACGGTTTGCCTCGCTGGGCAAACTTGCCGCACAGGTAGCACATGAAATCCGTAACCCACTTGGTGCCGTAAGGTTAAAGCTGGAAAATATGCTCGCACGTGACGAAGGCCCCGAGCGCCAGCCGCCGGAAGATTTCAAGCTAGTTGTCGCCTCGACGGATAAAATTTATGCAGCCTTTTTCTCCTGGTGAGCAGGGTTTGAGGTCGTGCTGTTTGATTCAGCCCGATCGGGATTCAAATGCACGCTATGA
>Ga0302178_10000240_pt1 | contig 51760 bp, 46 predicted proteins | sample I_Palsa_E1_3_FD_198790 | JGI IMG/M metagenome (GOLD analysis project Ga0302178, IMG submission 198790) | Peat permafrost microbial communities from Stordalen Mire near Abisko, Sweden - I_Palsa_E1_3 | ecosystem: Environmental > Terrestrial > Soil > Palsa > Peat permafrost | place: Sweden...
CCGATCAGGAACCAGACCACCCCGCACCGAATTCATCACCACCCAGGCCACAGACCGGAAAGATGCCAGATCCAGACAGCCCGGGCTGACGCAGGCAACAGAGCTGGGCTGTTGTGCGTCCAGTTGCCGAAGATTTGCTTGACTGGTCCTGCTCGGGCTGCGTCGTTCCATCAGCTGCGTTAGATGGCGGGCATAGACTCAGCCGCGTGTCCGCCGAGCCGGTGTATCAGGACGATCCTTGCGATCCTGAGGTGATCCTCGGGCGTCTTCCTGAGCAGGAACGTGCCGAGTTCCTGTGCCAGTATCAGGAGGCTGTGGATGCCGCCCGCGACCCCGGCGGATATAAAAGGCTCCGGCAGGTGCTGCATGTGTGGAGCCTTGCCGTCATCGCGATCAGCCGGCCTGGCTACTACGAGGATCTCGCTGCGGTCAGGAGCGGCGCGGCTCGCACGATCCCGGCCGAGGCCGCTGTCCCCGGCTGGGAGCAGCGGCTGGCGGCGGCACGAGCCCGGCAGCGGTGACGTACCGAGCCGAGCAGCAGGGCACTCGGCCAGCTCGGCGGCCTTCCTGAAGCGGCACTTGATGCTCTCGTGGCCACCATGTCCGGAGTGATCGAATACCCCGACGATCCGTTATGGACCTTCCCGGCCGGTGACCCGTATGTCCGGCGTGCGGAGTTCGGCGATGCCGGGCTGGTTACCTACGTAATCAGCGATGCCTCGGCGATTGTCACGGTCATCGACGTGACCTGGACAGGCTGAACCCTGCGCATCGCGGCGGCCGTGCGACCGGCCACGTCGGCGATCTGAAAACCATCCGCGTGAGCTGGCCAGCAACCGCTTCATTGTTACCTCGCTTTCCGCAAAGTCAGTGGCTGGCTCATGTGGCTTTGAACAAGATCGAGGTCCGCAGGAGCCTGCTGTGAAGCAGGCTGGGCTGAACGGCGAACTCGCTGGCCCAGCTAGTCTCATATCCCAGAGGTCGCGGTTCACCCTGCGGGGATTAGGCCGGATTGCCGCCTGCATACGCCCAGCCCGCCCGGCACTACTGAGGTTGCTCACGCGCCGCAGCGAGCTGGCGGGCCGCAGCGAGGAGTCTTGAGACAAGCAGGCGCGGCTTACCAGTTCCGGCACATTGACCTGCAGCACCGCCAGCCGGACCGTCCGGCCTGGTCCGCAATCCTTCATCGCGGCCAGATCGAATAGGCCCTCAGCGTGAATCACCAGCCCCCCAGCGGCCGCCGCGCTAGCCGAGCATCTCGGTAGATCCTGTTTCGGACGGCTCGAAGCCGGGGATCCGCTGCTGGTGAACGGGTCGCGCCCGCTGCTCGAGCTCCCGGAGCTGCCCATCTAGGACGAGCGAAATAGTTACGCCGATGACCACGACGGCGAAACCCACCCAGGTACGTATGTCGTCAGCGGGCACTAGCGACGGCTGACCAGCTCACGCCCCGGGCACGAGGGGCGGGCGACCCGAGGGGCGCCTTGCCGCTGGGAAAAGACACAGGGACCCGCTTGTCGTTGAGGCGCGGCTGTTGCCTGCCGGCGATCGGTGCCTGATCGCGATCGGATCGCCGTAGGTCAAGACCGTGCCGTCCGTCGCGCCGGTGCGTAAGCGTCATCCGGGGCGAAGCTTCCGACAGCTTGCGCGAAGGCGGGCAGATCGAGGCATGCCAGGTACTTCATGACGTTTCTCCGGACGCTGGCCAGGGCGTGCGGGTAGGCCTGTTCCAGGCGGCGCAACCCGGCCTCGGTCAGCTGCGCCACCCGGCCGCGCCCATCGTCGGCGAACGGTTCGCGACTGACCAGTCCCTGCCGAACCAGCCGTTCGATCAAGCGCGACAGGCCACTGCGGGACAGGTCCGTCAGCGTCGCCAGCTCGTTCATGCGCATCGCCCGGCCCGGCGCCTGGGACAGCTCCACCAGCGCGACGTATTCGGCCAGGTTGAGGTCGGCGCCTTCGATCAGGTCCGCATCGAGCACCCGGGGCACCACGATGACGGCGCGGGCCAGCGCGCGCCACGCCGCCTCCTCGTCGGGGTCCAGCGGGAGAGCCGGATCGGCCGGGTCGTGTCGCCTGGTTCCCTGGGTCACGTTCTCCAAGATAGATGCTTGACGCCGCAACTTCCAGGACATAACGTTGATTGCGCGATCAACTATCTTGCCTGCCCTGACCGGCGAGCGCGAGCGCCGGACCGTCCCCAAGTAAGGAGTTCGACATGTCCGCTCAGGCCGAGCTCGAGGCGAACAAGATGCTCGCCCGCGAGTACATCCAGCGCGTCTTCAACGAGCACCGCCCCGACCTGTCCACCGAGTACGTCACCGACGACGTCGTCTGGCACGGCGGCATCCTCGGCGACATCGCCGGAGCAGGGAATGTGGGCGACCTGCTCAGCGCCTTCATTGGCGCGCAGCCGGCCTGCGCCCAGCACCGGATGTCGCGAACCCGGCCGACATCGTGGTGCGCAACGCCAGGATTTACACCGGCGACCGGGCACAGCCGACCGCTTCAGCCGTGGCCATATCCGGCGGCGTGTTCACGGCGGTCGGCGACGATGCGGCCGTAGCCGGACACGCCGGCGCGAATACCCGCATCGTCGACTGGCTCGGCCGCGGCGTAATCCCGGTTTGAACGACTCGCACATGCATATCATCCGCGGAGTGACCGGGAAGGGTGCAGTTGGTGGGGAATGAGGGCGGCGGTCCTGGGTCGGTGCGGCTGGCTTCGGCTGCCGGTCGCTGGGTACTGGCGGTGGCGGTGCTGGGTGAGGCGATGGTGCTGCTGGAGGCGACCGTCGTCAACGTGGCGTTGCCGTCGATCGGCCGTGATCTGCGCGCGGGCGTCGCGGGGCTGCAGTGGACGCTGGACGGTTACGTGCTCACGCTCGCGGCGCTCGTCCTGGCAGCCGGTTCGCTCAGCGACATCTATGGCCGGCGGCGCGTGTTCATCCTGGGGACGGCGGTCTTCGTGGCTGCCTCCGCGCTGTGCGCGGCGGCCCCGACGATTCAGCTGCTTGTTGCCGCCCGGTTCGTTCAAGGGGTTGGCGGGGCTCTTCTCACCCCTGGAAGCCTTGCCATCATCGGCGCGGTCTTTCATGCCGATGACCGCCTCCGGGCGATCGGCGCGTGGGCGGGCCTGACCGCGGTCGCGGCCGCGATCGGTCCTCCTGTCGGCGGCTACCTGACCGACGCGGTGTCGTGGCGTGCGGTTTTCCTGGTCAACCTGCCGGTGGGGGCGTTCGTCATCATCGCCGCAATTCTCCGGGTGCCAGAAACCCGGGATCCCACCCGTCCTGGTGGCCTGGATCTGCGCGGCGCCGCGCTCGCCATGCTGGCCATCGCCGGCGCGTGCTTCGCGCTGATCCAGGCCTCCGGGGGCCTGACCCCCGCGGTGATCACCGCCGCGGCGGTCAGCCTGGCCGCCGCCGGCACCTTTGCCGCCATTGAGCCGCGCAGCAGCCACCCGATGCTTCCGCTGGAGTTGTTCCGCTCCCGCCAGTTCGCCGCCGTCACCGTGCTCGCGCTGGTGGCCTATGCGGCGCTCGGCGGCGTGATCTTCCTGTTCGTCGCGTTCCTGCAGATCACACTCGGCTACACGGCACTTCAAGCGGGTGCCGCCACATTGCCAATCACCGCGCTGATGCTGATCCTGTCGCGTCCGTCGGGAGCGATCGCACAGCGCATCGGCCCTCGGATCCCGCTGGCGATCGGGGCCGTCCTGACCGGCGCGGGACTGCTGCTGATGGCACAGATCCACGTCGGCGACGGGTACCTAACTGGCGTGTTGCCCTCGCTGGTGGTGTTCGGGGTCGGGCTCGCCGCTCTGATCACTCCTATCACCGCCACCGTGCTGGCGAGCGTCGGTTCACGGCATTCCGGGATCGCGTCCGCCGTTAACAACGCTTTTTCGCGCCTTGGCCAGATGATCGCGGTCGCGGCTCTCCCCCTGGCCGCGGGGCTTTCCGGCGCCGCCTTCGAAAACCCGGCCCGAATGGCAGCCGGCTTCCCGGTCGCGATGACCATCGCCGCCGGAATGTCTTTCGCGGCCGCGCTGCTCGCCTGGACCACCATCAGCGATAACGCGCTGAACCGGCCAGCTCCGGACGCTGAGCCAGTAGCCAAGGATCTCCCGCCGTCTCTTCAGCGACACTGCGCGGTAGCCGGGACCCCGCTCGCCGCGTATTCCAACCCGCGGCCCAGTTCCCGCCCGCCGCCGGCCAAGGAGTCGTGACCCTCTGGCAGCAGAACGCATCTTGCGCCGGCTGCGCCGTTTGCCTGGCCGGGAGGGGTGCGCTACCCCGCATCACCGGGCCAGTTCCAGGCGAACACCGGGAGGTTGTGGAGTGTCAGGTCGGACAACCGGGGAGCGTGGAATCTCGGCATGATGCCAGGAGCGAGTCCGGGCATCGAACGGGTAGTCCTGGCGCGGATCGGCTGGAGGTGGTCCTACTGTGGTGGTATAGTTTGACGCATGCCGCGCGGGAACCCGTCTCCGAAGCTCGCTATCACCGTGGATCCTGATGTGCATGCGCAGGTGGTGGCTGCAGCGGCGGCGGAGGGAGTGAGCGTGTCGGCGTGGATGACGGCAGCGGCGCGCCGGGTGCTGCTGGTGCGGGACGGGCTGGCGGCGGTGGCGGACTGGGAGGCCGAGCAGGGGCCGCTCACCGATCAGGAACTCGCGGCTGCCCGGCGGCGGGTGAGCGGCGGCCAGGCTGAGCGCAAGTCGGCGTGAGGCCGGCGGTTTATGACGCGGGGGTTCTGGTTGCGGCGGACCGGAATGTGCGGGCGGTGTGGGCAGAGCACCGGGTGAGGCTGGAGGCCGGGATCGTGCCGGTGGTCCCGGCGCCGGTAGTTGCCCAGGTGAGCCGGTCGGCAGCGCAGGTTCAGCTGCGCCGGCTGCTGCGCGGCTGCGAGATCACGGCACTGACCGGGGAGGCCGCGCATGCCGCGGGCCACTTGCTGGGCCGCGCGGGCGTTAGCGATGTCGTGGATGCGGTCGTGGCGGACACTGCAGCCCGGCTGCACGCCGACGTAGTGACCGGCGACCACGACGACATTGCCCGGTTGCTGGACGCCGCCGGCGCGGACGTACACATCATCGATCTCTAGCCTCGGCAATCGCGGCCGCCGCGGGACGTGACTGGCCGGCACTGAGCAGCACCAGCTGTCTCCAGGCGGCAGGCAGGATGGCCATGATCGCGACGTTCGCCTGGGCCGAATATGCACAGATCGTGCGCCGCCATATCCCTGGCCGACTGCCCGCCAGGGCTGCCGGGAACGCGGTGACGCGAAGCGAGCCCCCGGTGGCCAAGGACGCCAGCTGTCGTGACTGCCCTGGGCGTGTCACATGGTCTCTGCCTTTGCTTTCCCCCTGCCGGTCCATGACCACCGCACCAGACTGGAGAACCGGCCGGACCTGCTGGCGGCAGACCAGCTCAGCGTGTCAGCGGTCGGTCATGGGTGAAGCCTGTCCTGGTCGGCGGGGCGGGACTTGCGCGATGCCGTTGAGGGTGGTGTCGATGACGTCGCGGACGAACTGGTCGTTGAGTGGGGCATGAGCGTGCAGGAGCCGGTGGTAGATCGGGCCGTAGAGGAGGTCGAGCGCGACCTCGGTTTTGGTGTCCGCCGGGATCTCGCCGCGTTCGATCGCGCGGTGGAAGATCGCGCGGGCCTGGTCGCGGCGCGGTTCGACGAAGCGCGTGCGGTACTCGCGGGCGAAGGTGGGGTCGGTCTGGGCCTCGGTGAGCAGTGCGGCGATCGCGCGACCGTAGGGTCGCCTGCTGGCGAGCCGGGCCCAGGGGCGGAGGAGGCTGAGCAGGTCGCCGCGCAGTGATCCGGTGTCGCGGGGCGAGGGGACGGCGGCCCATTCGTGGTAGAGCGCGTCGAGGGCGAGGGTCTCTTTGGTGGGCCACCAGCGGTAGATCGTGGCCTTGCTGACTCCGGCCCTTGCGGCGACCGCGTCCATGCTGACGGCCGCAAGGCCTTTCTCCAGGAGGAGTTCTGCGGCTGCTTCGAGGATGGCGCCCCGCGCCTTCTCGCTGCGCGGCCGCCCGCGCTGCGGCGCGGTGGCGGCCACCGCGTCGCTCATGGGGAGTTCCCGCCGCTGCCCGCGGCCAGGCTGCCGGACCTGGTCGCCGCGGCTGTCGCGGCGGGTGCGCCGGCCGTCCGCGTCAGGACCTCGAAGAAGGCGGCGATGTCGCGCCGCGCGTAGCCCAGCTCTTCCGCCCTCGCCAGCAGGCCGTCGGCGGCCGCCGACGAAGGAACCGGAACGCCGAGCTGGCGGGCGGTCTCCAGGACCAGGCGGATGTCTTTGTGCATCAGCTCTACATCGAACCACGCCTGCTCGGGCAGGTCGAGCATGAGGGGAGCCCGCGCCCGCAGCATCGGCGACCCGATCGGGCTGCCGGTCATCACCTCCGCCGCCAGCGCCGGGTCGATCCCGCCGCGTTCGGCCAGCAGCACGCCCTCGCTGAACGCGAGCATCTGCGCGGCGAGGCTGATGTTGATGGCGAGTTTCAGCAGCAGCGCCTGGCCGTTCGCGCCGACGTAGGTGACGGTGCTGCCGGCCCGGCGGAGCAGCGGCTCGACGGCGCGGAAGGCATCCTGCGGGCCGCCGGCCATGATCACGAGCGTGCCGTCCTCGGCGGCAGTGACGCTGCCGGAGACCGGGGCATCGAGCATGCTGGCACCGCCGTCCTGCACGCGCTGGGCGAGCTCTCTGCTGGCCTGCGGGCTCACCGTGCTCATGTCGACATAGATTTTGCCGGGCGCAAGGCCGGCGAGGATCCCGTCCGGGCCGGAGGTGATTGTCTCCAGGGCCGCGTCGTCGGTGACCATGCTGAAGATCACCTCCGCGGGCTCGGCGACCTCGCGCGGGGTGCCGCGCCAGGCCATGCCCCGCCCGGTCAGCCCGGCGGCCTTGGCGGCTGTGCGGTTCGTCCCGTACAAGGCGTTGCCCGGGAGCAGGCGGCCGGCGATCCGGCTGCCCATCGCCCCCAGGCCGACAAAGCCGATTGCAGTCATCGTCGTCACCTCTCCTGCGCTGCTTCGATCTCGCTGATGTCCTCGTCGGTGAGCTCAAGGCCCGCCGCGGCGACGATCGGGTCCACCTGGCCGGGGCGGCGGAACCCGGTGATCCAGCCCGGTGGCCCCAGCAGGCTGGTCTTGAGCTTCGTCTTGTACATGACTCCTCCGTTGGTCCGGGGCGCCCGGCCCGGGCAGGCCCGCCGCATCTCTGTCTTGACAAAACTAAACTATCAGTTTCTATAATGCAACCCATGGCACGCTATGTAGAAACTAGTAGTTCAGTTTTCACCGGGAAGGAGCCCGCGGTGAGCACGCCCGCCATGGCACGGGTGCGCGCCCGGCGCGATCACCGCCGCCGTCAGCGCTGCCCTGGGCGCCATCAGCTGACCGGGGCCCCAGCACAGAAGGCGGAGACGGCCCCATGCTAGACACCGGATTCCCGCGGGCAGACGTCGAGAACGACTTCCTGCGGGCGAGGCGGCGCCAGGTCCTGGCCGCGCTGGCCCACCGCCTGCGCCGGCAGCCCGATGACAGCGACCGCATCCTGACGCTCGACGAGGCCGTCGGCGCGCACGGCATGCGCAGCCAGGTGTACCTGGGCCTGCGGACGATACCGCTGGACACGATCGTCGGCACGGTCGGCTCACGGCGCGACTTCGACCGGCGCTTCCGGCCCACCTCCGACCGGGTCCGCTCCCGCTGGGAGCAGCTGGCGCTGGCACAGCGGCGCGGTGCGGCGATCCCGCCGATCGAGGTATACCGCGTAGGCGGCCTGCATTTCGTCAGTGACGGCCATCACCGGGTATCAGTCGCCGCCGTGACCGGCCAGCAGGCGATCGACGCCTACGTGACCGAGATAGTCACCCACCAGGCCACCCAACCGCACAAGCCGCCCCTGGCGAGCCAGCTCGCCAGCTGTCCGGGGCCGCGGGCCCGGTGACGCGGCGGGACCACCCGGCCGGCCCGGCCTGAATCCGTTGCCCGAGGTCTATCCTCACAGCGACGGAGAAGATGTCCGGTCAGCTGATCTAGTCGCTAACCTCTGACCCGTCACTGTCGTAGTGATCAGCTGAGCGCAACAGCGGGGAGGTTCAGGTGGCTGACGTTCCTGGCCCGGGCGAGGACACGGTTGCAGTCCTTGGAACTGGCATTATGGGCTCGGCGATGGCCCGCAACCTGGCCGCCGCCGGGCTGCGCACGACGGTGTGGGACCGCTCGCCGTCAGTGGCGGCTTCGCTGTCCGGTGCCGGCGCCGTGGTGGCGGCGTCCCCCGAAGAGGCGATCCGCGGTGCGCGCCTGGTGGTCACGATGCTGCCAACCGCCGCAGTCCTGGAGTCGGTGATCTTCGGCGGCCGGGCGGCGGAGGCGTTCAGCCAGGGTGCGGTGTGGGCGCAGATGGGCACCATCGGGGTTGCCGCGACCACCGGGATCGCCGGCCGGCTCAGCCAGCTGCGGCCGGATGTGATGTTCGTGGACGCGCCGGTATCGGGCAGCAAGGGCCCCGCCGAGGCCGGCCAGCTGCTCATCCTGGCCTCCGGCCCGGGCGAGGCGGAGGCAATGGTGCGCCCGGCGTTTTCGGCGATCGGCCGCAAGGCCGTGTGGCTGGGTGAGGCCGGCCAGGGCAGCCGGATGAAGCTGGTCGTGAACGCCTACATGTCCATCCTGATCGAGGGCGTGGCCGAGGCCCTCGAGCTGGCCGGCCAGCTCGGCATTGACGACGCCAAGCTGGCCGAGGCCATCGAGGGCGGCCCGCTGGACGCGCCGATCGCGGACGCCAAGTTGCACAAGATGGAGCGCGGCGATTTCGCGCCCGAGTTCCCGCTGGAGTGGGCGCTCAAGGATGTGGACCTGGCGCTCGCGGCCGCAGGCACTGACACGCTGCCGGTGCTGGCCGCGTTGTCCCGCCAGTGGCGCGCCGCTGTTGACGCGGGCCACGGCCGGGAAGACGTGAGCGCCGCGCGCCTGGCATTGGGCCGGTAAGCCCTCCCGCAGCGTACGGTCGCCGGCCTGTTGCGCTACCCGGCCGCCGGCGTCAGGGAGACGGCTGCCTCGCTGGTGAGCAGCCGGAAGGTCAGGCTCTCCTCCAGGTACAGCCGCACGGCGGTTTCGGTATGCGAGAGATAGCCGATAGAGACGTCCTGGCCGAGCCGCAGCTCGAAGTCACCGCCGCGGGTCGTGAGCACGCAGCCGCCGGTGATCGCCGGAGCCCAGACGATCTCGCCGCTGACCAGCCGCCGGATGTGCTCGAGCACCGGGTACCCGTGGTCTGTCGTCTCAATGGCGGCGGTGTAGGCGTCCGCGCTGAGCGCCGCCGCGTACGGGCCGCTGACGCCAGCCGACCTGAGCTGGCTCAGCGCCTGCGCGATCGCCTCCGGGTAGTCGGTCGCGGCGGCCGGCAGAGCCATCGGCGGGTTGCTCGCCCCCTCGCGGATCCCCTTGATTCCGGCGGCGGCATAGCCGTTGAAGATGGCGCGGTCCTCGGCGTAGGCGAGCTGCCTGGCCGCGTCTTTCAGCGGCTGCCAGTCGCTGTCCAGCGCGCCGCGCACCACGTCGTCGATCTGCTCCCGGTCCAGCGAGAACGCCGCGCGCAGCTCGACGGCCGCCAGCACCAGGCGCTGCCGGGCCAGCACGCCATCGCCGGGCGGCGCGATCTCGCGCACATGCCCGGTGCCGGCCGCGGAGAACTCGCTCCCGCACGGATCGGGCACGTCGACGACCCGACGGCCGGCCAGGTAGCGCTTGAACGTGCGCGCGGCTTCCTCTTCGATCTGCGCCCAGGCCTCGTCAGAAACCGGCGCGAGCTCGCGGTGCAGGTTATTCATCCGGTGAGGCTCCCTTCAGGCTGCCGATCCGCAGCGATCCGGCATAGTGTCGCGGCGTGGCCGACGGTAGTTCGGCCGCATCGTCGGCGCGGCCATCCCGCTCCGCCGCGGCCGGCGGTTCCTGCGCGAGGCTGTCCAGCAGCGGCATCGAGGGCACGAAGAACAGCGTCCCGGTGACCGCCCGGCTCACGTCAAGCAGCCGGTCGTAGTTGCCCTCGGGCAAGCCGATGAACATGTTCCGCAGCATCTGCTCGATCGTGTCCGGCGTGCGGGAGTAGCCGATGAAGTAGGTGCCGTACTCGGCGCTGCCGGGGGCACCGAATGGCATGTTGTCCCTGAGGATCTGTATTTCCTCGCCGTCCCGTTCGATCGTGGTCAGCGCGTTGTGCGCATAGGACGGCTTTACCTCGTCGTCGAGCTCGATATCGGCGAGCTTCGTCCGCCCGACGATCCGTTCCTGCTCCTCGACCGGAATCTCGTTCCAGGCCGGCAGGTCATGCAGGTACTTCTGCACGATGACGTAGCTGCCGCCGGCAAATGCGGCATCCTCGGCGCCGATGAGGACTGCCCGCGCCGCCGCCGCGCCGACCGGGTTCTCGGTGCCGTCGACGAAGCCGATCAGGTCGCGGTCATCGAAGTAGCGGAAGCCGTGTACCTCGTCGATGACCGAGACGGCGCTGCCCAGCCGGGACATGATCTGGGTGGCAAGCTCGAAGCAGAGGTCCATCCGCGCGGCCCTGAGGTGAAACAGAAGGTCACCGGGAGTGGACACCGCGTGCCGGCCGGCCGCCTTTAGCTCACGGAACGGATGCAGTCCGGCGGGCCTCGGCCCGCCGGCCAGCCTATCCCAGAGCTGGGATCCGATGCCAGTGACGCAGGTCAGGGACCCTTCGGCGTCGCGGAATCCGACCGCTCGCAGCAGCGCAGGCAGATCGCCGAAAAGGCGGCGGACCGCGTCGACGCAATGCTGCTCCTGGCCCGCCACGGCAACGAGGAAGATCGCCGCGCCGGTCAGCGGCGCCAGCACCGTCTGCGGCTCGACGTCAGTGTCCTCGGCCGGGTCAGTGAGCACGGGCACCATCTTCTACTGTCAGGTCTGCGGGCCGCATCCCGGGTCGCCACGTTTCGGCAGCCAGTTCTGCTGACTGTCTAGCACCTGCTCGCTCACCGGGCGCACGATTCCGGGCCGGCCAGGCAGCGCGCCCGGCGATAGGCTGCCGGCGGTGATCGTCGTCATGGCCGGCGTTTCCGGCAGCGGCAAGACAACGGTCGGCAGCTTGCTGGCGCAGCGGCTCGGCTGGCCCTTCGCCGACGGCGATTCCTTTCATTTCGCGGCGAATGTGGCGAAGATGCGGGCCGGCCTGCCGCTGACCGACGAGGACCGGCGGCCGTGGCTGGCAGCGATCGCGGCCTGGATGGACGGGCGGATCGCCGCCGGGCAGTCCGCCGTCGTGGCCTGCTCGGCGCTCAGGCGCGCCTACCGGGACATGCTGCTCGACGGCCGGCCGGCCGCGCGGATGGTCTTCCTGCAGGTCGCCCATGGGCAGGACGCGGACCGGCTGGCGGCGAGGCGCGGCCATTTCTTCCCGGCGAAGCTGCTCGACAGCCAGTTCGCCACCCTGGAAATGCCGCAAGATTCCGAACGGGTCCTCGTGCTGACTGCCCGGGGCAGCCCGGCCGATGTCGTGGCGGGCATCATCGACGCGCTGGGGCTTGCCGCCGGCAAGTGCCCGTGATGCCTGGCGGCGCGCCGGGGGAGTACTCCTATCCTGCCCTAGACTTGGCGTCCTAGACTTGGCGGCCGTAGCCGTGAGTGACCACCCATTTGCCCGGGCCGCGGTGCCGTGTTTGCCTGGCGAGGAACCGAGGAGCAATGCCGACGTGAAAACCGACGTCGAAGAGCTGAGCCCGACGCGGGTCAGGCTCACCATCGAGGTTCCGTTCGAGGAACTCAAGGCGAACCTCGACCAGGCGTACCGCGAGGTAGGCCGGCAGGTCCGGGTGCCGGGCTTCCGGCCGGGCCGGATCCCGCCGCGCGTCATCGACCAGCGGGTAGGCCGCGGGGCGGTGCTTGAGCAGGCGGTGAACGACGCCGTGCCGCAGCTGTACGGCAAGGCGCTTGAGGAGCACGAGGTCTTCGCGCTCGGCCAGCCTGACCTGGAGGTCACGAAGCTCGATGACGGCAAGGAGCTGACGTTCACCGCAGAAGTCGATGTGCGGCCGAAGTTCGACATCCCCGATCTGGACGGTATGCCGGTGACGGTCGACGACGCGGATGTCACCCCGGACCAGGTGGAGGAGTACATCGGGTCGCTCAGGGAGCGGTTCGCCTCGCTGAAGGGCGAGGACCGGCCAGTCCAGGACGGCGACTACGTCTCCATCGACCTGGCGGCTGGCGTGGACGGCGAGCCGGTGGAGGACGCGCAGGCGAGCGGGATCTCCTATGAGGTCGGCAGCGCCTCCATGCTCGAAGGGCTCGATGATGCGCTGCTCGGGATGGCCCAGGGAGACGCGAAGACCTTCACCGCCGAGCTCGGCGGGGGCAAGCTGGCCGGAATGCAGGCGGACGTGACCGTCACGGTGCACAGCGTGAAGGTGAAGGAACTGCCCGAGCTCGACGACGAGTTCGCCCAGTCCGCGAGCGAGTTCGACACCCTGGGTGAGCTGCGCGCGGGGACCAGGGCGCAGCTGGAGACGATGCGCCGCGCGGGCCAGGCCGAGCAGGCCAGGGAGCGGGCACTCGACGCCGTGCTGGCCAGGCTCGACATCCCGCTGCCGGATAGCCTGGTCGACCAGGAGATCCAGCTGCGCAGGCAGTCACTCGATGACCGGCTGAGCCGGTCCGGCTCGGAGCGGGGTGCTTACCTTGCGGCCGTGGGCATGACGGCGGAGGAACTCGACGCGGACTTCGACAAGGATGCGCGGCGATCGGTCAAGGCGGGCTTCGTCCTCGACAAGCTGGCGGTGCAGGAGAAGCTCGGCGTGGACCAGGCCGAGCTGGGCGCTTACGTTACCGAGCAGGCGTACCGGATGGGCGTCCCGCCCGACCGGCTGGCCAAGGAACTCGCCGATCGCGGGCAGCTCAGTGCCGCCATTGCCGACGTGCTGCGGGGTAAGTCGCTCAGCCTGATCGCGGAACGGGCGAAGATCACTGACGAGTCGGGCCGCGGGGTGGACCTGACGGAGCTCGAGCGGCCGGACGAGCCAGCGGACTCCGGCGCGCCGCAGGCGGCCGCGGAACCGGGCACGGAGCCGGAGCCGGAGCCGGGCACGGAGACGGCGGACGAGGACTCCGAGGCGTAATCCGGTAGCGCAGCTGGTGGTGAATACGGTGATCGACCACAAACGCTGGTGACCGGTCACGGGATTGACCACCCTGGGCGATCCGGTTGGTGAGCCGGGACTTTGCCCGCCCGGCGGCATGCCTGCGCCGACAGCGAACAGGCGGGAGCGGCGGACTTCCCGGCGCCGGGAGCGGGTTATGGTCACTGTCAACGACACGCAGAAGCAAAGTAACGAGGAGGGCACACTGTGAGCACGCCTCCCCTGGATGAGGGGCCAGCGAGCATTCTGGCGCGGGTCGCCGAAGCACCACCGGGCGCGCTGATGGGCGAGCAGGTGTTCCAGCGCCTGCTGCGGCACCGCATCGTGTTCCTCGGCCAGCAGGTTGACGACGAGCTCGCCAACCGGATCTGCGCCGAGTTCGTCCTGCTCGCCGCCGAGGACAGCAGGCGCGACATCAGCCTCTACATCAACTCGCCCGGCGGCTCGGTCAGCGCCGGGTTCGCCATCTACGACGTGATGCAATTCGTCCCGAACGACGTCGCCACCTACGCCATGGGCATGGCCGCCTCGATGGGCCAGTTCCTGCTCTGCGCGGGCACCACCGGCAAGCGCTACGCCTTGCCGCACTCGCAGATCCTGCTGCACCAGCCGCACGGCGGCATCGGCGGCACCGCGTCGGACATCCGGATCCAGGCTGAGCAGATCCTCTACCTCAAGCACACGCTGGCAGAGCGGACCGCCTTCCATACCGGCCAGACGGTCGAGCAGGTCGAGACTGACTCCGACCGCGACCGCTGGTTCACCGCCGACGAGGCCAAGGACTACGGCTTCGTCGACCAGGTGGTCCGCAGCGCCCTGGACGTCCCGTCGGAAGGACCGGTCTCATGAGTCGGATACCGGGAACGGAGCAGGCCATCCTGGCCGCAGGCCGGACGGCGGGGCATCTCGCCGAGTCCCGTTACGTGCTGCCGTCGTTCGTGGAGCGGACCTCGTACGGGATCAAGGAGATGAACCCGTACAACAAGCTCTTCGAGGAGCGGATCATCTTCCTCGGCGTGCAGATCGACGACGCCTCGGCGAACGACGTGATGGCCCAGCTGATCACGCTGGAGTCGATCGACCCGGACCGCGACATCTTCATCTACATCAACTCGCCCGGCGGGTCCATGACGTCCATGATGGCCGTCTACGACACGATGCAGTACATCCAGCCGGAGATCCAGACCTTCTGCCTGGGCCAGGCAGCCTCCGCGGCCGCGGTGCTGCTCGCCGCGGGCACCAAGGGCAAGCGGATGGCGCTGCCCAACGCGCGCATCCTGATTCACCAGCCGGCCATCGAGAGCGGCTACGGGCAGTCCAGTGACCTGGAGATCCAGGCCAACGAGATCCTGCGGATGCGAACGGCGATGGAGAAGGTGCTTGCCACGCACACCGGCAAGGACGAGGATCAGATCCGCCGGGATATCGAGCGGGACAAATTCCTCACTGCGGCTGAGGCCAAGGAGTACGGCCTGGTGGATGAAGTTCTGACGATGCAGAAGCGCAAGAGCGAGGTAGTGTCGTCTTAACCGGCGGGATCTAGACCTGGATGGCAGGCCGGCGACGAGCCGTTTGCGCCCCCACTAGGCGCCCCGACGCGGTACCGTCAATGTTCAGGAGTACGACCGGGTTCAGGAGTACGACCGGCCAGGCGGCGAGGCGTTCGCCGTCAGCCGGCATAGCCGGCGAGGCCGCCCCCGCGGCGGCCCTGGCGAAGGAGTGGCTGGGTGGCACGTATCGGCGACGGCGGTGACCTGCTGAAGTGCTCGTTCTGCGGTAAGAGCCAGAAGCAGGTCAAGAAGCTTATCGCTGGTCCGGGCGTGTACATCTGCGACGAATGCATCGATCTCTGCAACGAGATCATCGAGGAAGAGCTGTCCGAGCCGCCCGAACTGAAATGGGACAGCCTGCCCAAGCCGCGGGAGATTTACGAGTTCCTCGACGCCTATGTCATCGGCCAGGACAAGGCAAAGAAGGCTCTCTCGGTGGCGGTTTATAACCATTACAAGCGGGTCCAGTCCGGCGGCGAGCGATCGGGCGGCGAGGACGGCGTCGAGCTCGCGAAATCCAACATTCTGCTGCTCGGGCCGACCGGATCAGGCAAGACGCTGCTTGCCCAGACGCTCGCGCGGCTGCTCAACGTGCCGTTCGCGATCGCCGACGCCACCGCCCTGACCGAGGCCGGCTATGTCGGCGAGGACGTCGAGAATATCCTGCTCAAGCTCATCCAGGCGGCTGACTACGACGTCAAGAAGGCCGAGACGGGCATCATCTACATCGACGAGATCGACAAGATCGCCCGCAAGAGCGAGAACCCGTCGATCACCCGCGATGTCTCCGGCGAGGGCGTGCAGCAGGCGCTGCTGAAGATCCTGGAGGGGACCACCGCGTCGGTGCCGCCGCAGGGCGGCCGCAAGCACCCGCACCAGGAGTTCATCCAGATCGACACGACGAACGTGCTGTTCATCTGCGGCGGCGCGTTCGCGGGCCTTGAGAAGATCATCGAGCAGCGGGTCGGCCGCGGCGGGATCGGCTTCGGCGGCGTGCTGCGGGTCAAGAACGACCGCAACCTGGTGGATGCGTTCTCCGAGGTCATGCCGGAGGACCTGCTCAAGTTCGGCATGATTCCCGAGTTCGTCGGCCGCCTGCCGGTCATCACCAGCGTGCACAATCTCGACCGTGAGGCCCTGATCCGCATCCTGACCGAGCCGCGTAACGCGCTGGTCCGGCAGTACCGGCGGCTTTTCGAGCTTGATGGCGTCGATCTCGAGTTCACCGACGATGCCCTCGACGCCGTCGCCGACCAGGCCAACCTGCGCGGCACCGGCGCACGCGGGCTGCGCGCGATCCTGGAGGAAGTGCTGCTGTCGGTCATGTACGAGGTGCCGAGCCGCAAGGACGTCGAGCGCGTGGTCATCACCTCCGAGAACGTGCTGGAGAACGTGAACCCGACGCTGGTGCCGCGCGACGTGGCGCGGCGGACCCCACGCGAGAAGTCCGCCTGACCCCCCGCGGCAAGCCCGAACCCGCGCCGCAAGTGCGCCTGACCCCCCGCGGCAAGCCCGCCTGACCGCCGCTCGTGCCGCGAGTGGCCGCCGGACTGTCTAGACTCACCTGACGTGACCGGAGAAGAACGCCGCCAGCTCCCCCCGCAGTACGCGCCAGCGGAGGTGGAAGCGCGCCGCTACGCGCAATGGGAATCAGCCGGCCTGTTCGGCGCCGACCCGGCGGACGTCTCGGCGTCAGCGCCCGCATTCTCCATCGTCATCCCGCCGCCCAACGTCACCGGCTCGCTGCACATCGGCCACGCGCTCGACCACACCCTGATGGACGCGCTGGTCCGGCGCCGCCGGATGCAGGGGTACACCGCGCTGTGGCTGCCCGGCATGGACCACGCGGGCATCGCCACCCAGAACGTGGTCGAGCGCGAGCTCGCCAGGGAGGGCCTGAGCCGGCACGACCTGGGCCGGGAGAAGTTCGTGCAGCGGGTCTGGCAGTGGAAGGCCTCCTCCGGCGGCAAGATTCTCGGCCAGATGCGCAGGCTCGGCGACAGCGTGGACTGGTCGCGCGAGCGGTTCACCATGGACGAGGGGCTGTCGCGGGCAGTCCAGACCATCTTCAAGCGGCTTTTCGACGACGGCCTTATCTACCGGGCGCAGCGGATCATCAACTGGTGCCCGCGCTGCATGACCGCGCTTTCTGACATCGAGGTCGATCACACCGACGATGACGGCGAGCTTGTCTCCATCCGCTACGGCGACGGCGCGGACTCGATCGTGGTGGCCACCACCCGGGTGGAGACCATGCTCGGCGACACCGCGGTGGCCGTGCACCCGGACGATCCCAGGTACGGCCACCTGGTCGGCCGCGATCTTGAGCTTCCGCTGGCAGGGCGCCGCATCCCGGTCGTGGCCGACCCGCACGTGGACCCGGAGTTCGGCACCGGCGCGGTGAAGGTGACCCCCGCGCACGACCCGGACGACTTCGAGATCGGGCGCCGTCACGACCTGCCCAGCCTGACGATCATGGACGAGCGCGGCGTGATCACGGCGCATGGCCCGTTCCTCGGACTGGACCGGTTCGAGGCGAGGCCGGCCGTGCTCGCCGCGCTCAGGGCGGAGAACAGGGTAGTGGCCGAGCGGCGGCCGTACGTGCACGCGGTCGGGCACTGCGGCCGGTGCGGCACCACCGTCGAGCCGCGGCTGTCGCTGCAGTGGTTCGTCAAGGTCGGGCCGCTGGCCAAGGCCGCCGGTGATGCGGTCAGGGACGGGCGGGTCCGCATCCACCCGCAGGAAATGGCGGCCAGGTACTTCGACTGGGTCGACGACATGCACGACTGGTGCATCAGCCGCCAGCTCTGGTGGGGGCACCGGATCCCGGTCTGGTACTCACCGGCAGGCGAGATCCGCTGCGTCGGCCCGGACGAGAACCCGCCCGACGGCGAGGGCTGGACCCAGGACCCCGACGTGCTCGACACCTGGTTCTCCTCGGCGCTGTGGCCGTTCTCCACGCTCGGCTGGCCGGATGACACCGCGGACCTGCGCGCGTTCTACCCGACCAGCGTGCTGGTCACCGGTTACGACATCCTGTTCTTCTGGGTCGCCAGGATGATGATGTTCGGCCTGTACGCGATGGCGGACCTCGGGCCGGCCGGCGCCGTGCCGTTCCGCGACGTCGCCCTGCACGGCCTGGTGCGGGACTCCCACGGCAAGAAGATGTCCAAGTCCCGCGGCAACACCGTCGACCCGCTGGACTGGATCGAGCGGTTCGGCGCCGACGCCACCCGGTTCACCCTGGCCCGCGGGTCGAGCCCCGGCGGCGACGTCGCCATCAGCGAGGAGTGGGTCGCCGGGGCCAGGAACTTCTGCAACAAGCTCTGGAATGCGACCAGGTTCGCGCTGCTCAACGGCGCCGACGCCGGCGTCGGCGCCGGCCAGCCTGACGCGGCCGCCCTGCCTGACGCGGCCGCCCTGCCTGACGTGGCTGGCCTGCCTGACGCGGCCGCCCTGCCTGAGCCGGCTGGCCTGCCTGAGCCGGCTGGCCTGCCGGTCCCGGACCGCTGGATCCTGTCCCGGCTGGCCGCCGTCACCGCCGAGACGGACGCGCTGTTCGAGCACTTTGAGTTCGCCAAGGCCTGCGACGCGCTGTATCACTTCGCCTGGGACGAGTTCTGCGACTGGTACCTGGAACTGGCCAAGCCGGCGCTGGCCGGCGCGGACGAGGCGACGGCAGCGGCGACCAGGTCGGTGCTCGGCTTTGTCCTTGACCGTCTGCTCAGGCTGCTCCACCCGGTGATGCCGTTCGTCACCGATGAGCTCTGGACCGCCCTGACCGGCGGCGATACGGTCATGACCGCGGCGTGGCCCGGGCAGCTCGCTGCCGCAGGCGACGGGAGCGAGGCCGGCCTGGGCACGCTCGCCGGTCCGCCGGCCTGTGGCGATGCCCGGCAGGCCGGGCTGGACACGTTGCGTGACCCGGCCGCGGAGGCCGCGGTGGAGGCGCTGATGCGGCTGGTCACGGAGGTGCGCAGGTTCCGCTCGGATCAGGGGCTGCGGCCGGCCCAGCCGGTGCCCGCCGTGCTGGCCGGGATCGGGGCAACGCCGCTGGCCGCTCACGAGGCCCGTATCCGCGCGCTGCTCCGGCTCACCGCCGCCGGGCCGGACTTCACGCCGACCGCATCCGTGCAGGCCGAGGGCGTCATCATCCAGCTGGACACGGCCGCCACGATCGACGTCGCCGCCGAGCGGCGCAGGCTTGCGAAGGACCTCGCCGCCGCGCAGGCAGAAGCCGACACAGCCGAACGGAAACTTTCGACCCCGTCATTTGTCCAGCGTGCTCCCGCGGCGGTGGTGGCCAAGAACCGTGACCGGCTGGCTGCCGCCCAGGCCGAAATGACCAGGATCGAGGGCCGCCTGGCCACCCTGCCGCCAGCCAGCCACTAACATCCCCGGTCCGCAGTCACCAGCCTCGCCTCGCCAGCCATTAGCGTCCCGCCAGCGTCCCCGGTCCGCAGTCACCAGCCTCCCGCCTGCGTCCCCGGTCCCCTAGACCCCGTATTCCCGCCAGTACGTGCCCTATTTGCCGCTTTTACGCCCATTGCCCCAGCGCTTGGACCCGCCCCGCATGGGGTGAATCCGGGGACCGACCACCTTCGAAGGTGACCGATCCCCGGATTCACCACCCTGGCGTCCGCAGCGGCGGGGGTCGCGGGCTGGTTAGGGCGAGGATTGGCATTCCAAGCATGTGCTTGACATCGCCGCGGAACCTGCCTAACATTCCAAGCATGTCCTTGGAATCTGATGAGACGGCCCGGCCGCCCGGGCCGCGCCGGCGGCTGCTCGATGATCCGCGCAGCATCCGGGCGCTGGCGCATCCGCTTCGGCTGGAACTTCAGTCGATCGTCGGGCGGTCGGGCCGGCTCACCACCGCCGACGCGGCGCGTGAGCTGGGGATCAGCCATGGGCTTGCCTCCCATCACCTGCACCAGCTCGCCAAGTACGGCTTCGTTGAGCAGGTGGGCGGCGCGGACAACAGGGAGCGGCCGTGGCAGCTCGTCGCCACGTCGATCAGCCATGAGGGAATCGAGGAGAAGCCAGGCGGCGCGGCCGCAGTGGCGGTCTTCGAGCAGGTCGCCGCGGAGCGCACGCTGGAGAGCTTCCTGGACTGGCAGGAACGTCGCGGCCACTGGGCGGCCGGCTGGCGGGAGCATGCCGGGGTGGGGAGCAGCACCGTCTACCTGACCGAGGCGGAACTCGCCGCGCTGGTCGGCCGCATCGAGGCGGTGATGACCGAGCTCGTCGAGGAACGCCCGCTGGACGACCTGTCGTCCCGCCCGCCCGGCTCAGTGCCGGTCGAGTTCACGCTGTTCATCGTGCCTCGCGAGGCCACGTCCGGCGGCAACTGACATGGGCGCGATCCGCGCGGCGCTCCGGCAGCGTGGCCTGCGGCAACTGCTCGGTGCCAGTCTCATCTCGGCGACCGGTGACTGGGTCCTGCGGGTCGGGCTCGCTTACTACGTCTACGTGCTCACCGGATCCACGCTGGCGTCGGCGCTCATCCTGCTGGCCTCGTTCGTCCCGCAGATCGTGCTCGGCTCCGTGGCCGGGGTCTTCGTGGACCGCTGGGACACCAAGCGGACCATGATCGTCTCGAACCTGCTGCTCGCGGCCGGCCTGCTGCCGCTGCTTGCGGTCCGTCATGCCGGGCAGGCCTGGATCGTCTACGCAGTCCTGGCCTGGGAGGGGTGCGTACAGCAGTTGTTCACCCCCGCCGAGCAGGCCTTGCTCCCGCAACTGGCCGATGACGATTACCTGGTCACGGCCAACGCCCTGAACGGCCAGGTCCGCGACCTGTCTCGGTTCGTCGGCTCCGCGGTCGGCGGGATCGTCGCCGCGATGGGAGGGATCACCGCACTGGCATTCATCGACATCGCGAGCTTCCTCGTCGCGGCGGCACTGATCGGGCGGATCTTCACGGCGCGGCGGGAAGGTCATGCGGCGCCTGGCTCGGGGCACCCTGGCTCGGGGTCACCGGGCAGGGGTTCATCCGGCACGAGATCGCTGGGCGGGCGGCTGGCCCTGCTGCGTGCCGAATGGTCGGACGGCCTCCGCATGGCGACTCACCAGCGCGTGCTGCGGGTGATCCTGATCTTCCTGCTCGTCACGTGCGTGGGCGAGGGCATCATGAGCACCCTGTTCGCGCCGTTCGTGCGGTCGGTACTGCACGGCAGCGCAGCGGACTACGGCTTCATCGTCTCGGCGCAGGCAGTCGGCGGCATGGTGGGCGGCCTGATCGCAGCATCGGTCGGCAACCGCGTCCGCGCGTCGGTGCTGCTGGGGTGGGGCGCGGTCGCGTTCGGCGCCGTCGACCTGGTGATGTTCCTGTACCCGTTGGCATGGGTCGCCGTGTGGCCGGCCGCGGTCTTCATGATCGTGGTGGGCCTGCCCGGCGCGCTGACCCTGGCCGGCACTATGACGCTCATGCAGCGCAACACTGTCGGCAGCCACCGCGGCCGGGTCTTCGGCGCACTGGGCGCCGTTGAGGGCATCGCCATCGTGGCGGGCACCATCGCGGCCGGGTTCCTGGGCCATTCCGTGGGCATCATCCCCATTCTCGCCGTGCAGGGCGGCGGCTACCTTGCGGCCGGGCTGCTAGTCGTGTTCGCGCTGCGCCATGAGGCACCCGGCCGTCCGGGGCTGACGTCAAGCCCGCGGGAGGAGCCAAGCCCCTGGGAGGAGCCAAGCCCGCGGGAGGAGCCATGCCCCTGGGAGGAGCCATGCCTGCAGGAGCAGCAGCCAAGCCTGCGGGAGCAAGTCATGCCTGCAGGAGCATCCGGGCGGGCAGTCCGCATCGGCCAGGACAGTAAACTGCCTGGGTGATCGCTCCTACCTGCCTGCTGTCGTGACTGCTGACACCGGCGACCGGCTGCGCGAGGTCGAGCGCGAGATCCTGGCGCGGCGGCCCGAGCATGCCATCGAGCCTTCCCTGGACCGGATCGCGGCGCTGGTCAGCCTGCTCGGCGACCCGCAGCGGGCCTACCCAGTCATCCACCTCACCGGGACCAACGGCAAGACCTCAACGGCCCGGATGACCGAGACCCTGCTGCGCGCCCGCGGCCTGCGTACCGGACTGTTCACCAGCCCGCACCTGTCATCGATGCAGGAGCGGATCTGCGTAGACGGCGTGCCGCTGAGCGCCGAGCGCTTCGTCGAGGCCTACGAGGAAATCGGTCCCTACCTGTGGATGGTGGATGACAGCCAGCCGGTCCCGCTGTCGTTCTTCGAGGTGCTGGTCGGCATGGCCTTCGCCGTCTTCGCCGACGCACCGGTCGACGTCGCGGTGATCGAGGTCGGCATGGGCGGTACCTGGGACAACACGAACGTCGCCGACGGCGCGGTCGCGGTGGTGACTCCGATCTCGATCGACCACTCCCGATATCTCGGTAACACCGTCGACGTGATCGCCGCCGACAAGGCCGGGATCATCAAGCCCGGTGCGATTGCCGTGCTGGCCCAGCAGCCGCTGGAGGCGGCGGAGATGCTGCTCCGGCGCGCTGCCGAGGTGGGCGCGACCGTGGCCAGGGAAGGCCTTGAGTTCGGCGTGACCAGCCGTGAGCTCGCCGTCGGCGGGCAGCTGCTCGGTATCCGCGGCCTGCTCGGCCAGTACGACGACCTGTTCCTGCCGCTGTTCGGCGCGTACCAGGCAGGCAACGCGGCCTGCGCGCTGGCTGCGGTGGAGGCATTCGCCGGGGCTGGTGACGGTGCCGGGGAAACCGGCGGTCCCGCGCCGCTGGGCGAGGCGCTGGTCCGGGAGGCGTTCAGCATGATGTCGTCGCCGGGCCGGCTGGAGATCGTCCGGCGCAGCCCGACGGTGATCGTTGATGCGGCGCACAACCCGGCCGGGATGGCCGCGAGCGTCGACGCGCTGACCGAGGCATTCAACTTCACCGATCTGGTCGCCATCCTGGCAGTCAGCGAGGACAAGGACGTGCCCGCGATCCTTGACCAGCTGGAGCCTGTGGTCTCCGAGCTCGTCGTCACCTGCAACTCATCACCGAGGTCGATGAATCCGGCAAAGCTTGCCGAATTGGCCGCTGCGGTCTTCGGCCCTGATCGGGTGCGCCAGGCCGGCCGGCTCGACAACGCGATCCAGATTGCGGTCGGCCTTGCCGACGATGCGGCTGCCGCGGCCGAGATGGCCGGCGCGCTGCCGGGCGGGTCCGGAATTCTGGTCACCGGGTCGGTGATCACCGCAGGCGACGCTCGGCTGCTGCTGGCGCCCCAGGACGTGGCGGCTGGTCGCGAGTCCGGGTCTGACACGGTGCCGGGGCCTGTACAGGCATCGAGGGCTGACCCGGCATCCGGGGCTGACCCGGCATCGAGGGCTGACCCGGCATGAGAAGGCTTTGCGCCACGGTGCTGATCATGGAGGCCATCGTGATCGGGCTAGCAATCCCGGTTGCGATCAAATTGGAACATGCGTCCGGCAAGGACGCCGCGACGGCGGGCGCCGTGCTGGGTATCGCGGCCGTGCTTCTCGCGGTGCTGGCCGCCCGTGGCCCGCTGCGGCTCCTGCTGGCCGGCGGCAGCGTACTGCAAGTACTCGTGGTGGCTGCGGGCGCGTGGGTGCCGGCGATGTACTTCCTTGGCGCTATTTTCGCGGGCCTGTGGGCGATCGGGATCTGGCTCGGCCATCGCGTCGAGCAGGTCCAGGCCGCTTACGCCAGGGCAGATCAGGCGCAGGCGGCCGGTGCCCCGGCAAATCAGGCGCAGGCGGCCGGTGCCCCGGCTGATCACGCCCAGGCCGGGCGTGCCCCAGACCGCCCGGGCCAGGGAGGCACCGAGCAGGCACCCTAGAGGGGCCCCCACGGCCTCCGCAGGCTTGTTCCCGCTGCGCCTGCGGTGCCCGCGAGCATGGGGTGCCGGGCTCTGGCGTGCCCCGCCTACGTAGGGCTCTCGCCACCGGTAGGCTTCGCGGCACGGGGGCATTCTTCGCTGGATCCGTGGTGACGGGTCAGCAGTTGATCGCTTTCGGTAAGGAGAGTCCTTCTTTGTCTGAACGCAGCCTGATTCTGATCAAGCCCGATGGCGTACGCCGCGGGCTGGTCGGCGAGGTGATCTCGAGGATCGAGGACAAGGGCCTGCAGATCGTCGCGCTGGAACTGCGGACCCTGGACCTCGGCATCGCTCGTGAGCACTACGCGGAGCACGAGGGCAAGCCGTTCTACGCACCGCTGGTCGAGTTCATCACCTCGGGACCACTCGTCGCCGCCGTCATCGAGGGGCCCCGGGTGATCGAGTCGTTCCGCTCGATGGCCGGCGCGACCGATCCGGTCCTGGCAGTGCCGGGCACGATCCGCGGAGATCATGCGTTGGAGACGAAGATGAATATCGTCCACGGGTCGGATTCCCCGGAAGCCGCTGAGCGAGAAATCAAGATCTTCTTTCCAGACCTCGTTTAGGCGGTCCGGGCCCGGCCATGAAGGACATAGGCTAGCGCGCGTTCTCCGGGCGCGGTGGCACGGGCCGGCAATAGATCACTAGGCAGGATTCTTCTGGAAGGTTCTCGTTCTTCATGAGTAACACGCTGGCCTTTCTGGGCCGTGACATGGCGGTCGATCTTGGCACGGCCAACACCCTGGTATATGTCCGGGGCAAGGGCATCGTGCTCAATGAACCGTCCGTCGTGGCGCTAAACACCAATACTGGCCAGATTGTCGCTGTCGGGGTAGAGGCCAAACGCATGATTGGCCGGACGCCCGGCAACATCGTTGCTGTCAGGCCGCTCAAAGACGGGGTAATTGCGGATTTCGACGTCACTGAGCGAATGCTCCGGTATTTCATCCAGAAAGTGCACAAACGGCGCCATCTCGCGAAGCCGCGGATCGTCGTGGCCGTGCCGAGCGGCATCACCGGAGTGGAGCAGAGCGCGGTCAAGGAGGCAGCTCACCAGGCCGGCGCCCGCCGCGTGTACATCATCGAGGAGCCGATGGCGGCGGCGATCGGCGCCGGGTTGCCGGTCAACGAGCCGACCGGCAACATGGTGGTCGATATCGGCGGCGGTACCACCGAGGTGGCCGTGATTTCCCTCGGCGGGATCGTGACCTCGCAGTCGATCCGCGTCGGCGGCGACGAGATGGACCAGGCGATCATCACCTTCGGCAAGAAGGAGTACTCGCTCATGCTCGGCGAGCGGACCGCCGAGGAGATCAAGATGGCGCTCGGGTCGGCGTTCCCCTCAGTGGACGAGCCGACCACCGAGATCCGGGGCAGGGACCTCGTCAGCGGGCTGCCGAAGACCATCGTGATCTCGGCTGAGGAGATCCGCCGGGCAATCGACGAGCCGCTGAACGTAATCGTGGATGCGGTGAAGAACACGCTGGACAAATGCCCGCCCGAGCTGTCCGGTGATGTGATGGACCGGGGCATCGCGCTGACCGGCGGCGGCGCGCTGCTGCGCGGACTGGATGAGCGGATCCGCGAGGAGACCGGCATGCCGGTGCACATCGCCGACAACCCGCTCGACTCCGTGGCGCTTGGCGCTGGCAAATGCGTCGAGGACTTCGACACCCTGCGCCAGGTGCTCGTGCCGGAATCCCGGCGCTGACGAGCATCCCGGCGCTGACGAGCAGGATGCCCTTAGCTAGCAGGATCGACTGAGGCCGCGATAGTGGCACGACGAGGTGAGCGGGGTGCATGACACTCGGCGGACGCGCCTAGCCCTCAGCATCCTGCTGATTGCCGCGCTTGTGCTGATCACGCTCGACTATCGCGATCAATCCGCTGCGCCGCTGCGCGGGCTCCGCGCGTTCGGGGGGTCGGTGTTCGGCGGCGCCGAGCGCGGGGTTGCCGCCGTGACCCAGCCGGTAGTCGGGTTCTTCGGCGGCTCGTCAGCGGGCGGGGGCTCGAGCTCCCAGGTCGCGGCGCTGGAAACCCAGGTGACCAGGCTCCGCGCCGAGCTCAGCAGCGAGCAGCTGAGCCGGGCACAGTATGCGCAGCTTCGCCGGCTGCTGCAGCTGGCCGGTCAGGGCGGCTACCGGATTGTGGCCGCCGACGTGATCGCGGTCAGCCAGGGGTACGCCGAATCGGTGACCCTTGATGCCGGCAGCCAGGACGGCATCAAGCCGCAGCAGACGGTGCTCAACGGCACCGGGCTGGTCGGCACGGTGACCGCCGTCAGCGCGCAGACCTGCACGGTGCTGCTGGCCTCCGACGCGACCTCGGTCGTCGGCGTCCAGCTGGCGGGCAGCGGTCAGATCGGATGGGTGACGGGGACTGGCAAGAGCCAGTCCGGGGCCGGCCTGCTCAAGCTGCAGGTGCTTGGTGGCGGCGCCGCGCTCCGGCGGGGTGAGCAGCTGGTGACCTCCGCGTCGGTGCACGACCGGCCGTACGTGCCGGGCGTGCCCGTGGGCGTCATCAGCCAGGTACAGAGCAGTGCGGGCACGCTGACCGTACGGGCGCTTGTCCGGCCCTATGCGGATTTCACCGCGCTCGGCGTGGTCGGCATCGTGGTGGTGCCGCCCCGGCACAGTCCGAGATTCTCCGTGCTGCCGCCGGGCCCGAAGCCGAAGCCGAAGCCGACGCCCACGGTGACCGTCACCGTGACCCCGCAGCCATCCCTGGCCCCGTCCGGCGTGGCGGGTGGCTGAAGTGAGACTGCCGGGCGTGGCGGGCGGATGGTATGAGGCGTGCCGGGCGTGGCGGGTGGCTGAAGTGAGGCGTGCCGGGCGCGGGGGGTGGCCGGTATGAGGCGGACTGCCCTGTCGGCTGGGGCCATCGGGGTGGCGCTGGTGCTGCAGCTGACCGTGATAGACCGGCTCCCGCTGCCCGGCGGCGCGCCTGATCTCGTGCTTCTCGTGGTGGTCGCGCTCGGCCTGACCGGCGGGCCGGTCGCGGGCATGCTGACCGGTTTCTGGGCCGGGCTCGCCCTGGATGTCGCGCCGCCGGCCGGCTATCTGGTCGGCGAGCACGCTCTCGTCTTCTGCCTTGTCGGATACGGATGCGGGCGGCTGAGCGGGATCACCGACCGCTCGGCGGCAAGCTCGCTCGGCATTGCGGCCATGGCCGCCGCGGGCGGCGAGGTGCTGCAGGTGATCGTTGGCCTGATGTTCGGCGACCCCGGCGTCAGCTGGCCGGCCATCCGGATCGTGCTCCCGTCGGCCGTGCTGCAGGACATCCTGATTAGTCCCTTCGTGGTGTACCTGATGATGCGGGCCAGCGGCTGGGCATCGGATCATCGGCTGGGTTCGCCCGCGGCCCGCGGGACGTCGCCCGGTCTGCTGCCCGGCTTGCTGGGAGCGGGCCGGGGCGGGCTCGCCGACGGCGCGGTGCCCGGAGCGCCGGGCGGCACCCGCTGGCTGGCTGGCTCGCCTGGTTCAGGCGGCGGCCTGAAGCCCGGCGTGCTTGGCGCGGTCAGGTTCGGCAACTACGCGGCCAGGCAGGGCGACGGCTGGGTGGGCAGCGGGCCCCGGTCGTGGCGAGCGGTCCGGAGTCAGGTACGCGGCCGCCAGCCGCGCCTGCGGCCCGGCGCAGGCCAGGCCGGCTCCGCCACGGCGGGCCAGGTGCATCGCCGGCGGCCGGCCAGCCCGGTCAGCATCCGGATGGGATCAGGCCGGCGCGGCGGTCGCAGTGTCGGCAACGCGTTCGCTGGCGGGATGCCGGGCCAGCAGGCACTGGGCGGAGCGGGCGGCCGGCCAGGGCGGCACCCGAGGTTCCGCCCGGGCGGCGGCCGATCGCCCGGCGGCCTGAGCAGCGCCGGACCGGCCAGCACCGGCCTGGGCAGCGCTGGACAGCGCGGTGCCGGACTAGGCAGCACGGGCTTGGGCAGCACCGGCCTGGGCAGCGTTGGCCCGCGTGGTGCCGGACTAGGCCGCGCTGGGCTGCGCGGTGCGGGACTAGGCCGCGCTGGGCTGCGCGGCGCGAGGCTGGGTAGCGGCTGGCTGCGCGGCGCCGGCCCGGGCGGTGCGGGGCGGGGCGGTGCGGTGCGGGGCGGTGCGGGGCGGGGCGGTACCTGGCGGGGTGCCACGCTGCGCGGCAACGGGCGGGGTACCGCCGGGCTGCGCGGTGCCGCGCTGCGCGGTGCCGGGCTGCGCGGTGCCGGGCGGAGCGGCACCGGGCGGAGCGGCACCGGGCCGCGCGGTGCGGGGCTGGGTAGCGGCTGGCGGCGCGGCGCCGGTTTCGGGCGCGGGAGTTTCGGGCGCGGGAGTTTCGGGCGCGGGAGTTTTGGGCGCGGCATCTCTGGCGGCGGGCTCGCTGGCGGGAGCGCTTCCCGGCCGGCGTTCCGGCCGGCCTCCCAGCGACTGGCGCCGCGCTTCCGCGGGCGGGCCGCCGCCGGCGCCAGCTGGGCGTCCAGGCAGCCCAGGCTCCGCATCGGCAGGAGGTCATTCCTTGCCCGCATGACTAGCCGCAAGGCAGCCGGCCGGCCTGCCTGGTGGCGGCTCGGGCGCCGGCGGACGGGAGGTTTCCCATGATCCCGGCGTCGCGGCGGCGCCTCGTGGTGCTGCACGTCATCGTGGCGGCGCTGCTGATCGGTCTCGGCGGCCGGCTCTGGTACCTGCAGGTGATGACCGGCACCGCCTATGCCAACCTGGCCAGGCAGGATCAGGTCAGGAACGTGACCGTGCCATCGGTCCGCGGCCAGATCCTCGACGATCTGGGCAGCCCGCTGGTAGGGGAGAAGCCTTCCCTCGTCGTCTCCGTGAACATGGCGGTGGTGTCGCAACAGCGGGGCGGCGGCACCGCCGAGTTGCGCAGCCTGGCCACGCTGCTCGGCATGCGCGGCGCGACGATGCTCAAGAAGGTGCGGCTCTGCACTGCCGGGGTGCCGCAGCCATGCTGGGCCGGGTCGCCGTATCAGCCGATCCCGGTCGATGAGCACGCGTCCGCCAAGCTCGCGGTGCAGGTAATGGAGAGCCACCGCGAGTTTCCCGGCGTCACCGCCCAGGTCCAGCCGGTGATCCGGTATCCGGGACCGGCCAGCACGGCCGCCGCCCAGGTCATCGGGTACCTGCAGCCCATCACCCCGCAAGAGGTCAAGCGGCGGCATCTGACCAGCACCGGGTTCTCTGGCGTGGACCTCGTCGGCCAGTCCGGGCTCGAGGAGCAGTACGACCGGCAGTTGCGCGGCAAGGCGGGATCCCAGCAGGTGTCCGTCAACGCCGCCGGCGACGTCACCGGCACGATCAGGCAGACCAGCCCGAGGACCGGCGACACGCTGGTCACCAGCATCAATGCCAACGTGCAGGAGGACACTGAGCGAGCCCTCGCGACGGCTATCCACCGGACCCAGGCGGCGGGCAATCCGGGCGCCACGACCGGCGCGGCGGTGGTGCTGACCACGACCGGCCGGGTGATCGCGATGGCGAGTTACCCGACATACAACCCGAGCGTCTGGACCGGCGGCATCACCACGCGGGAGTACCGCCGCCTTTTCGGTGCCAGGGACTCCGAGCCGATACTCAACCGGGTCACCCAGGGCCAGTACGCGCCCGGATCCACCTGGAAGGTCACCTCGACCGCCGCCGCCGTTGCCGCAGGTTACAGCCTGGACGGCTCGTATTCCTGCCCCGGCTCAGTCACCATTGACGGACTGGTTTTCAATAACGACACGCCGTCGAATTCCGGTTACATGAGCCTGCATCAGGCGCTGGTCGTGTCCTGCGACACGGTGTTCTACCAGCTCGCCTACGACATCTGGCTCAAGGACCACAGGAGCGCCGATACGGTGACGAGCCCGCACGCACCAGTGCAGGAAATGCAGAAGATGGAGCTTGCCTGGGGCTTCGGCAAGGACACCGGAATCGACCTGCCAGAGGAGAGCGCCGGCACCGTGCCCACTCGTTCCTGGCTTTATCACTTTTACCAGCAATACAAGCATTTCTGGTGCAAGAACGGCCGCGCAGCCGGCAGCTATCTGCAGCAGATCGAGTACGACGACTGCCAGTCGGGGAATGTCTGGACCCCCGGCCAGGCAGTGAACGCCGCGATCGGCCAGGGTTATGTAACGGTGACGCCGCTGCAGCTGGCCCGCGCCTACGCCGCGCTCGCCAACGGCGGCACCTTGTACAGCCCGCGGATCGGCGAGGCGCTGATCGGCCCGGGCGGCAAGGTCGTCCGGAAGATCAACCCGCCGGTGGCCGGCCACCTGCCCGTCTCCAAGGGGGTCCTCGCCTACATCAGGGACGCCCTGGCCGACGTCATCACCCAGGGCACTGGCGCTCCCGCCTTCGAGGGCTTCCCGCTGAACAAGCTGCAGATCGCCGGCAAGACGGGCACCGCGCAGGTGGAGGGCAAGGTGGCCACCTCGGTCTTCGCCTCGTTCGCGCCGTTCGACCACCCCAAGTACGTGGTGGTCATGATGATCCCGGACTCCGGCTACGGCGCTGACGTCTCGGGCCCGGCCGTGCGCCAGATCTGGGACGGGATCTACGGGCTGGAGGGCCACCATGCCGCCCTGCCCGGCGGGCGGCTGCCCGGCCTGCCGAAGGTGACACGGGCCGGCCAGGTCATTCCGCCCGCCGGCTTCACCGGGCGGAAGAAATGAGCTTCCCGCGCAGCCCAGCGGGCCTGCGCGACCGGCGCCGGGCTAGCTTCGGCGGGCTCGCCCCGGTCCGCCCGGCCGGCCTGTCCGGCGTCGGCCCTCCCCGGCAGCCGAGATCACTGCTGCGCCGCATCCTGGCCAAGGGCTCGGCGGTGCGCCATCTGGACTGGATCCTGCTGGCCGCCGTCCTCGGCCTCGCCCTGATCGGGACGCTGCTCGTCTGGTCAGCCACCCAGCCCGCGCTGCTGCAGGCCGGCGCCGATCCGCGTGCCTACCTGAAGAAGCAGCTGCTGAACATCGGGCTCGGGCTCATCCTGATGCTGGCCGCGAGCACCCTGGACTACCGCCGGCTCCGGCGCTGCGCGCCGGTCGTCTACGGCGCGAGCTGCCTGGGCCTGCTCGCCGTGCTGACCCCGCTCGGCAGCACGGTCAACGGGGCGCATTCCTGGATCTCCCTGCCCGGCGGCTTCCAGCTCGAACCATCGGAGTACGCGAAGCTCGGGGTCATCCTGGTTGCCGCCATGATCCTCGGCGAGCTGCGGCAGGGCCAGCCGAGGCCAGGACCGCGGGCGGCGGCGATTGCCGCTGTCTGCGTGGCCGTGCCCCTGGTCCTCGTGGTGCTGCAGCCCGACCTGGGCGTGACGATCCTGATGGTGGCACTGCTGGTGGGCATGATCGCGCTGGCCGGGATCCGGCTGCGCTGGCTCGCCGGGCTCGCGGTGGCCGCGCTGGCCGGCGCCGTCGCGGCGGTCAACCTGCACTTGCTCAAGTCCTACCAGCTCCGGCGGCTGACATCGTTCCTGAACCCGTCGGCCGACCCGCGCGGGACCGGGTACAGCGCCGACCAGTCCAAGATCGCGATTGGCTCGGGCGGGCTGCTGGGCCACGGCCTGTTCCATGGCCCGCTCACCGCGGGCAACTTCGTCCCCGAGCAGCACACGGACTTCATCTTCTCGGTGGCCGGGGAGGAGCTCGGCTTCGCCGGGGCAGCGGTGATCATCACGCTGCTCGCCATCGTCTTCCTCCGCGCGCTGCGGATCGCCGCCCAGGCCGACGACCAGTTCGGCATGCTCGTCGCGGCCGGGATCGCGATCTGGTTCGCCGTGCAGTCGTTCGTGAACATCGGGATGACGATCGGGATCATGCCGGTGACCGGGCTGCCGCTGCCGTTCGTCTCCTACGGCGGCTCCGCCATGTTCGCCGACATGATCGCGATCGGCCTGCTGCAGGCGGTGCACAGGCACCTGTCGGTCTTCCGCTGACCCGCGGGCCCCGCTGGCATCCGTCCTTGCGGCGCCTCGGTACGCTGGGTGAATGTCCGCGGACTCGGTCTACCCCCAGCTGGAACCGCTGCTTCCGCTCGTGCGCAAGCCGATCCAGTACGTCGGCGGCGAGCTGAACTCGGTCGTCAAGGACTGGGACGCGGCCGAGGTCCGGTGGGCGCTGATGTACCCGGACGCCTACGAGGTAGGCGTGCCGAACCAGGGCATCCAGATTCTCTACGAGGTCCTGAACGGCTGCGAGGGCGTGCTCGCCGAGCGCACCTACAGCGTCTGGCAGGACCTCGAGGCCCTGATGCGCGCGCACCAGGTGCCCCAGTTCACCGTCGACGCGCACCGGCCGGTGCGCGCGTTCGACGTGCTCGGCGTGAGCTTCGCGACCGAGCTCGGCTACACCAACCTGCTGACCGCGCTTGACCTCGCCGGGATACCGCTGGCCGCGGCCGACCGCGGGGCCGCCGACCCGCTGGTGCTGGCCGGCGGGCACGCCGCGTTCAATCCCGAGCCGATCGCCGAGTTCATCGACGGGGCCGTGCTCGGCGACGGCGAGCAGGCCGTGCTCGTCATCACCGAGCTGATCAGGAGCTGGAAGCGGGCCGGTCGGCCCGGCGGCAGGGACGGGCTGCTGCTGAGCCTGGCCACCGCGGGCGGCGTCTACGTGCCGCGCTTCTACGACGTGGACTACCGTCCGGACGGGACGATCGGCCGGGTCACGCCGAACCGGCCCGGCGTGCCCCGCGCCGTGGCCAAGCACACCGTCATGGACCTGGACTCGTGGCCGTACCCGAGTAAGCCGCTGGTGCCGATCGCCGAGTCCGTGCACGAGCGGTTCAGCGTGGAGATCTTCCGCGGCTGCACCAGGGGATGCCGGTTCTGCCAGGCCGGGATGATCACCCGCCCGGTCCGCGAGCGGTCCATCACCACGATCGGCGAGATGGTCAGTAAGGGGCTCGCGGAAAGCGGGTTCCAGGAGGTAGGCCTGCTCTCCCTTTCCAGCGCCGACCACAGCGAGATTAACGAGATTGCTGCCGGGCTGGCCAACCAGTACGAGGGAACCAACACCGGGCTGTCGCTGCCGTCCACCCGGGTGGACGCCTTCAACATCACCCTGGCCAACGAGCTGAGCAGGAACGGCCGCCGCTCCGGCCTCACCTTCGCCCCGGAGGGCGGCACCGACCGGATCCGCAAGGTGATCAACAAGATGGTCACCGAGGAGGACCTGATCCAGACCGTCAGCATGGCGTACGCCAACGGATGGCGTCAGGTCAAGCTCTACTTCATGTGCGGCCTGCCGACCGAGACCGACGAGGATGTGCTCGCCATTGCCAGGGTCGCGCAGCGGGTGATCAAGGCGGGCCGCGCGGCCAGCGGGCGGCGCGATATCCGCTGCACGGTGTCGATCGGCGGCTTCGTGCCCAAGCCGCACACGCCGTTCCAGTGGGCGGCGCAGTGCGATCACCAGACGGTGGACGACAGGCTCCGAGCGCTCGGCCGGGCGCTGCGCGCCGATCCCGCGTACGGCAAGGCGATCGGCTTCCGCTACCACGACGGCAGGCCGTCGATCGTGGAAGGCCTGCTGTCCCGCGGCGACCGCAGGGTAGCGAAGGTGATCAGGGCGGCCTGGCAGGACGGTGCCCGGTTCGAGGGGTGGAGCGAGCACTTTTCCTACGACCGCTGGGAGCGCTGCGCCGCCGAGGCGCTCGCCGCTGACGGCGTCGACCTGGCCTGGTACACCACCAGGGAGCGCGGCTACGGCGAGGTGCTGCCCTGGGACCACCTCGACGCGGGGCTGGACAGGGACTGGCTCTGGCAGGACTGGCTGGCCGCCATCGACCCGGCCGGAGCTGACGAGGTGGAGGACTGCCGCTGGACGCCCTGCTTCGAGTGCGGCGTCTGCCCGGCGATGGGCACCGAGATCCAGGCCGGCCCGACGGGCGCGAAGCTGCTCCCGCTCGCCGTGGCCGCCGGCCGCGCGCCAGCGCGGCCGTCGGATACCCCGGTGGCTCAGCAGGCAGCCGCCCCGGCGGGCGCGTCGCCTGGTCACGTGAGTCTCCCCGGGGGCCCCGTTCGGCATGCTGGCACTGGCGGCGGGGCGTAGATGGGCCGGCCCGTGCCTGCCCGGCCGCCGGCAGCGATGTCTCGATGAGCCGGCCTGTGCCCGCCGGCCCGCCGCCGGCACCGGTCGCCCAGCGACTTGTCATCCGGTACGCTAAAAGAGGCAGGATGCGTTTCGCGAGTCACAGGGATATCGCGCGCGCCGTGGAGCGGGGAGTGCGAAGGGCCGGATTGCCCATCGCCTATTCGGCGGGCTTTTCCCCGCACCCGAGGATTTCTTACGCGGGGGGAGCGCAGACGGGAATCGCGAGCGAGGCTGAGTACCTGGAACTCGCGCTCACCGGGCAGTGCGCATCCTCCGACGTGCGGGACCGGCTCGATGCTGCCCTGCCGAGCGGAATTGATGTGATTGAGGTTTTCGAGATGACCAGCGGCCAGTCCGCTGGCCGGCTGGATGCCCTGAGGCTGGAGGCATCCGACTGGGAAGTAGTCCTTCCCGGAGTGACGCCCGCCGACGCGGCGCGGGCCGTCGAGGTGTTCCTCGGCGCCGGTACCGCGGAGGTAGAACGCCTTACCAGTAAGGGAACCCGGCGGGTGGATGCCCGCGCCGCCGTGGTCATGCTTGAGGTGGACGGGCGTGCCGCTGATGAGCGAGACGCCGGTTGTGCCATACTTCGAATGGTTGTTCGGCACTTGACACCTGCCGTCCGGCCCGATGACATCCTGACCGCGCTCCGCCAGCTGGCGGGCCTCGCGCCATCGTCACCACCGCTGGTGACGCGGCTGGCGCAGGGACCGCTCGGCACGGAGGCTGCTGCTGCCGTACCGGCGCTCGCGCCCGGCCTTCCGGGGCCCGCGAGTTCCGCAGGCCCCGCCGGGACCGCGGAGGCAGCTCAGCCGGCCGGGTGGGGCTTGGTACAGGGACAGGGAAAGACAACGCGCCTGGGAGCCGGGCCCGCCAGCGTGGCGGGCGCAGCACCAGCGAGCGCGTACGACCAGCTCCTGCGCGGCGCGGAGGGCCCGGAAACGGACCTACGCGCCCGGGAGCCTGACGGGAGATTGCCGCATGCTCGAGATCGAGCCACAGGATAGAGAAGATGACCGTGCGAGGTCAGGACCAGACAGCCAGTCCGCTGACGTAGCGGGAACCGCGGCAACTGGTGGCGGAGCCGCCCCCGCGGATAGCGGAGCCACTACCGCGGACAGCGGAGCCGCGGCTGGGGATGGCGGAGCGGCTGCGCCCGGCGGAGCCGCGGGCGGTGGCGGCCGCAGCGGTCGCACCGGCAATCGCGGGCTGCTGCGCCGCGCCCGCCGTGCCGTGACCCGGCCGGCCGGCCCGGCCGCTGCGGAGCCAGCGGCACCGCCGCCCGCAGCGGAGCCGGCCCGGTCTGCGCCGGCCCGGTCTGCGCCAGGCCGCACGGCCGCCGCGCCTCCTGTTGCCGCGCCTCCTGTTGCCGCGCCTCCCGTTGCCGCGCCTCAGGCTGGCGAGCCGGCCGCTGGCGAGCCGGCCGCCGGACAGTCCCCGGCCGCATCCCGGGGACGGCGCCCGGTGGCGGTGCCGCACGGCGCAGGCCCGCACGTAGCGCCCGCCGCGGTGCGGCAGGCGGCGATGCGGCCGGTGGCGATGCCGCCTGCCGTCGCCCCGCCGACCGGCTCACGCGCCGCGCAGGGACCGGGTGCGGTCCCCGCGGCCGAGTTCACTCCCACGGCGGCCCCCGCCGCGCTGGCGGCCGGATTCCTGCCGCCGCTGGTGATCTTCCAGGCGCCGGAGATCGGTTCTAGCGCCGCGGGCACGGCCGGCGGGCAGCGGCCCGCCGGTGCGGCGGACCCGGTGCAGACATCCGCGCACGCCCGCGCTGCCGATCAGGCCGGCGCTGCCGATTACGTCGGCGCTGCCGATCAGGCCGGCGCCGAGCCCGCCGATCACGACGGCGAGGACGGCGCGGCTGTCGCGCCGGGCAAGCGCAGGCGCAGGGGCGGCCGCAGCCACGGCAAGGGCCGCGGCGCCGCGGGCGAGGACGCTGACTCGGAAAACGAGCCGGCTGGTACCGCGGCGGACGACGGCGAGGACGCCCAGGCTGGCGGCGGCAGGCGGCGGACCGCGGCGGTCGATGCGGCCCAAGATGATGGCGAGGAAGACGGCGAGGAGAACGGCGACGGGACCGGAGCGCCCGCCCGCCGCAGGCGCCGCAGGCGCCGCAGCGGGTCCTCCGGAGAAGCCGACCCCCAGGCACCCGATGACCCGCCGAACACGGTCGTGCACGTCCGCACCGTGCGCCCCGCAGCGGCCGATGACTCATCCAGTGACGTCAAGGGGTTCCGTGGTTCCACCCGGCTGGAGGCCAAGCGGCAGCGGCGGCGCGAGGGCCGCGAGTCCGGCCGGCGGCGCCCGCCGATCATCACCGAGTCCGAGTTCCTCGCCCGCCGGGAGGCGGTGGACCGGGTCATGATCGTGCGGCAGCACGGCGAGCGAACCCAGATCGCGGTGCTGGAGGACGGCGTCCTTGTCGAGCACTACGTGGACAAGGCCAGCCACCAGTCCTATGTCGGCAACGTCTATCTCGGCAAGGTGCAGAACGTGCTGCCTTCCATGGAGGCCGCGTTCGTCGACATCGGCAAGGGCCGGAATGCCGTTCTCTACGCCGGCGAGGTCAACTTCGATGCCAGCGGGCTCGAAGGTGAATCCAAGCGCATCGAGTCGGCGCTCAAGTCGGGCCAGTCGATCCTCGTGCAGGCCACCAAGGACCCGATCGGTCACAAGGGCGCCCGGCTCACCAGCCAGGTGAGCCTGCCCGGCCGCTATCTCGTTTACGTGCCGGGCGCGGGGATGACCGGGATCAGCCGCAAGCTGCCCGACACCGAGCGTGCCAGGCTCAAGCAGATCCTGAAGAAGGTCATGCCGGAGAACGCCGGGGTGATCGTCCGGACGGCCGCCGAGGGTGCCACCGAGGAAGAGCTGGCGCAGGACGTCGCCCGGCTGTCCGCGCAGTCGGAGGCGATCGAGCAGAAGGCGAAGACCGCCACCGCCCCCGAGCTGCTCTACAGCGAGCCCGACCTGACGATCAGGGTGGTCAGGGATATCTTCAACGAGGACTTCGCCAGCCTGGTCATCTCCAGCGACGGCGAGTGGGACATGGTGGAGGACTATGTCCGCTACGTCGCGCCGCACCTGTCCGAGCGGCTGAGCCGGTGGGACGGCGATCAGGATGTCTTCGCCGCTTACCGGGTTGACGAGCAGATCGCCAAGGCGCTCGACCGTAAGGTCTGGCTGCCCAGCGGCGGCTCGCTGGTGATCGACGCCACCGAGGCCATGACGGTCATCGACGTCAACACGGGCAAGTTCACCGGCCATGGCGGCAACCTGGAGCAGACGGTAACCCGCAACAACCTCGAAGCCGCCGAGGAGGTCGTCCGGCAGCTCCGGCTGCGCGACGTGGGCGGCATCATCGTCATCGACTTCATCGACATGGTGCTGGAGAGCAACCGCGATCTGGTGCTCAGGAGGCTGCTTGAGTGCCTCGCGCGGGACCGGACCAAGCATCAGGTGGCCGAGGTCACCTCGCTCGGCCTGGTGCAGATGACCAGGAAGCGGGTCGGGTCCGGCCTGCTTGAGGCATTCTCCGTGCCGTGCGAGCACTGCAACGGGCGCGGCGTGCTCGTTTCGCTCGAGCCAGTTGATCACACGCCGGCCGGCCCGCGCGGCGCTCTGCCAGGCGACGGTGACCGGCAGGCAGGCGGCGATGGCCAGTCCAGGAACGGACGCCGTAACGGGCGCGGTTCTGGCCGTGGCAGGAAGAGCGAGCAACAGTCCGCCGCGGCGGAGATGGCAGACATAGCAGGCAAGGCGCTGGCCGCCGGGGATCCCGCCGATGTGGCTGATGCCAGCCCGGTCGCTGACGTCGTGCACCCGGTCGACGTCGTGCACCCGGTGGAAGCCGTGCATGCGGCTGACGTCGTGCACCCGGTCGACGTCGTGCACCCGGTGGAGGCCGTGCAAGCGGCTGAGTTCGCGCACCAGGCCGGCAAGCCTGCGGGGCCCGTGGTCACCGTGGGCCCTGTGATGATCGGCGGCGCCGTGGCGGCGGGCAGCCCGGCAGCAAGCAGCACGGCGGCCGGCAGTACCGCGGCGGCGGACAGTGTGGCGGCGGGCAGCCCGGCAGCAAGCAGCACGGCGGCCGGCAGTACCGCGGCGGCGGGCAATACCGCGGCGGGCAGTGCGGCGGCAGCGGGCAGTACCACGGCGGCGGACGTTACCGTGGCCGATAGCGCCGGGCAGCAGGATGGCGAGCCGGCCGAGACAAAGCGTCCCGCCGCTCGCCGTCGACGCCGGCCGGCCACCGCGGTGCGCGTCCCTGGCTCGCCCGAGGAGAACGGTGCCGCCGGCGCGGAGAACGGTGCCGCGAGCGCGGAGAACGGCCCGGCCGGCGATCAGGAGACCAGGGAGGCACCGGCGGCGGCGATCTGAGGGTGCGCCAAGTCTGGTAACCTGTGTCGTCGGCGCACAAGGATAAATCCAGCGGCGGTCTGCCGATGGTGGTGCCGTGCAGGACAGCAGCCCGCTCGCATCGATGTCGAGTTCATCCCGCGAATCTCGCGGCGGGCACGCATAAGAGAGAGAGAGTTCACGGTGTACGCGATCGTGCGCTGCGGAGGCAGGCAGGAGAAGGCGTCCGTTGACGACGTCCTGACCGTCGACAAACTTGTCGGCGAGGTAGGTTCGAGCCTGATGCTGCCGGCCGTGCTCGTCGTCGACGACGGCGAGGTCATCAGCGACCCGGCGGTGCTCGGCGGATATCAGGTCACCGCGGAGATTGTCGGCGCAGCCAGCGGGCCCAAGATCAACATGGTCCACTACAAGAACAAGACCGGCTACCGGCGCCGGCTTGGTCACCGGCAGAAGTACACGCAGGTGAAGATCACCAAGATCAGCGCCGGAAATGCCAGCGCCAGCTCAAGGAAGAAGGGCTGAGATGGCACACAAGAAGGGCGCCTCGTCCAGCCGGAACGGCCGGGATTCAAGCGCTCAGCGGCTCGGCGTGAAGCGGTTCGGCGGCCAGCTCGTCGGCGCAGGCGAGATCATCGTGCGGCAGCACGGCACCCACTTTCACCCCGGCCCTGGCGTAGGCCGCGGCGGGGATGACACCCTGTTCGCGCTCGTCACGGGGAAGGTTGAGTTCGGCACCCGGCGCGGACGGCGTGCCATCAGCGTGATTCCGGTCGCGGCCGCCGACAGTATCGCGGAGCAGGCGGGATAGGTCTGCCGCAGCAGTTCACCAGGCGTTGCCTTGAGGGCGGACCGGGTCGCCGGCCCGCCCTTGGCGTGTCTGGCGGCCGCCGCATCGAGCCGCAACGTAAGAGGAAGCAGAGAACGCAAGAGGAAGCAGACGAGGTGCGGCAGTGGCCGAGTTCGCCGATCAGGCTGAGGTACGAGTGCAGGCCGGTGACGGCGGCCATGGCTGCGCCTCGATCCACCGGGAAAAGTACAAGCCGCTTGGCGGTCCGGACGGTGGTAACGGAGGCCGCGGTGGCAATGTGATCATCGAGGTCGACCCCAGCGCGGCGACGCTGCTGGATTTCCACCGCAGGCCGCTCCGCCGCGCGGGCAGCGGCAAGCCGGGGGCTGGCTCCCACCGGAGCGGTGCCGAGGGTGACGACCTCGTGCTGCGAGTCCCGGACGGGACCGTGGTCAAGACCCAGGACGGGGAACTCCTCGCCGACCTGATCGGCGCGGGAACCAGGTTCGTCGCTGCCCAGGGCGGCCGCGGCGGGCTGGGAAACGCGGCGCTTGCCTCGACCCGGCGCAAGGCCCCCGGCTTCGCGCTCCGCGGCGAGCCTGGTGCAGCGGGCACCCTGGTACTCGAACTCAAGACCGTGGCGGACGCCGGCCTGGTCGGCTTCCCCAACGCGGGCAAGTCCTCGCTCATCGCGGTGCTGTCGGCGGCCCGGCCGAAGATCGCGAACTACCCGTTCACCACCCTGATCCCGCATCTGGGCGTGGCCGAGGCGGGGGAGACCCAGTTCGTGGTGGCTGACGTGCCCGGGCTGATTCCCGGGGCGAGCCACGGCAAGGGCCTGGGACTCGACTTCCTCCGGCATGTGGAGCGCTGCACGGTCCTGGTGCACGTGCTCGACTGCGCTGTCGAGGAACCCGGCCGCGATCCGCTGGCCGACCTGGACGTGATCGAGCGGGAACTGGCCGCCTACGAGGCCGCGACCGGCGCTGACCTGCGTGACCGGCCGAGGATCGTCGCGCTCAACAAGATCGATGTGCCAGCCGCACGCGAGCGCGCGAACCAGGTGGCGCCAGTGCTCGCCGCTCGCGGCCTGACCGCCTGCCCGGTTTCAGCGGCGACCAGGGAGGGCCTGCGCGAATTGTCCTTCGCGCTTGCCGCCGTGATCTCCGCGGCCCGCGCGGCAGCGCCGCGTGCCGAGCCCACCCGGCTGGTCATCCGCCCCGAGCCGGTCGCCGGAGCGGTGTTCGAGGTGGTCAGGACCGGCGATAACAGCTTCGCCGTCCGGGGTGAGAAGCCGCGGCGGTGGGTGCTGCAGACAGATTTCAGCAACGATGAGGCGGTCGGCTACCTCGCCGACAGGCTCGCCAAGCTCGGGATCGAGGACGCCCTGGCCCGGGCGGGAGCGCTGCCCGGTGCCGAGGTGCTGATCGGCGAGGAGTCCAACGCGGTGGTGTTCGACTGGGATCCAGAGTTGCCGACCGGAGCGGGCTTCGGCCCGCGCGGGACCGACCGCCCCCTATCCCGCTGACCAGCCGGGCACTGTACCACCATGATCTCGAAGGATTCGCGTCCCAGGTGGCGCCGAATCCTTCGAGATCATGGTCGGCCGTTGCCTTGTACTGACTCGGGTGCGGCGGCGATCACGCCATACGCCTCGGGCGTAGCCAATCAGGCCAGGGGCAATAGCACGCGCTGGACCTCGTCATAGCCGACCGGGCCGGCCGGATGGACCGGTGCCTCGCGCGCTTCGGCCGCCGCCCGGAGCGCCGCGCCGAGCGCTGCCCGGTAGAGCGCCGATCCGGTGCTGATCCGGGCAACGCCAGCAGCGGCCAGGTCCGCCAGCGGGACGCCCGGCTGCCAGAGCACGTTCAGCGGGACGCCGGCCCGGGCGGCAACGGCCGCAGTATCAGCCTGGCCGGTGAGCCCCGGGACAAATGCGCCATGCGCGCCCGCGTCCCGGTATGCCTCCACCCGGCGCAGCGTCTCCCCGAGCCGCTCCGCCGGTGCGGGTGTCTGCAGCCAGTAGGTATCGGTACGGGCGTTCACGAACAGGCCGGGTACCGCCGCGACGACGGCAGCGATCACCGCGGCATGATGGCTGGCCGGGCGGAGCGTGCCGCCAGGCAGGCCGTCCTCAAGGTTGATACCGGCCACCCCGGCGTCGGCCAGCTGGCCAGCCAGGGCGGCGACAGCCGCCGGATCGTCGGAGTACCCTCCCTCGAGGTCGACGCTGACCGGCACCCGCAGCCGCCCGGCCAGAGTGCGGCCTATGGTCAGGGCCACGTCTCTGCCGCCTCCGGAGGCATCCGGCAGGCCGGCGACTGCGTTCACGCCAAGGCTGGTCGTGGCGACCGCAGGAAAGCCGGCCTCCTGCAGCAGCAGCGCGGAGGCCACGTCCCATGCGTTCGGCAGGAGAAAGGGCCGCCGGCCGTGATGCAGGGCGGCGAATTCCTGGTGCATTGTCACGATCGCTCCATCAGTACCGAGAGGGGGATCCGGAGGCTGGACCTTGGCTCGTAGCCGGGTACCTGCCCCGGCACCGGACGCCAGCCGGCGCCCAGGACAGCGCCGACGACGCCACGGGCCAGCGCGGCGGCGACCAGCCGGCCCGGGCAGCCGTGCCGCCCGCCGCCGAAGGTCGCGGGTGGCCAGGGCTCGCCCCGGTCGGCCGTTGCCAGCAGCACCCACACCGGGGCACCGGCCGGGATGCTGACGCCGCCGATCGTCACCGGCCCGGCGGCCGTGCGCCGGGTGCATTGCACGGGCGGATCGCTGCGCTGTGCCCGCTCGACCAGGCCGGCCGCCGTTGCCTGCGGCGGGCGGGCCGCGGCGGCCAGGGCCAGCCCGATCAGCCCGGCGGTCGCATCGCGGGCCTGGCAAAGGATGCTCGCCGCCGCGACAGCCCGCTCCTCGTCATCCCGGTTGCCCAGTGCGGCCAGCAGCGCCGTGGCGGCGGCATCGCCGTCGGTGGCATCGCCGTCGGCGGCCGGCCCAGATCCGGCCTGCGGAGCAAGCACGGTGCAGAGCTCGCCGGTCAGCCTGGTCACGGCATCGACTGCCTCCGGCGCGATGCCAAGGGCATCCGCGAGGACCGCGACCGGTACCCGCCGGGCCAGGTCCATGGCATCGGCCCGGCCCCGCCAGCCCGCGAGAGAAGCCGAGGTCCTCGACCAGGCACCCCACTCGACGGTGGCCGGATCCGGTAGCAATGCCTGGACGAGCGCGCGGCGGTGTCCGTGCGCTGCCCCCTCACTGAACCTGGCCATCCGGGCCTGCAGCAGCCTGGCGGCACCGGACGCCTCGAGAGCAACCGTGACGGCCAGCGCCGCCGAAGCCAGCGCGGCGGCGACATCATCGGGCCTGGCGATCACCCATCCCTCGGTGCTCTCGTGCACGGGCTGATCACGCAGCGGTGCGTAGCGACCGGTGCCCGCGGGGCTGGCCGCCAGCTGGCCGAGGGCTGGCCCGCTGCGTGGTCGCGCTGTCATGCCAGCCAAGGTAGGCGCGAACGCTTCGGCGCACGCCGAACCATCGCCGGCCTACGGTAGGCAGGTGGACCGATCCCGCATCGCCGAACTTGGCGCCCTGCTCGGCGACGAGACCAGGGTGCAGCTGCTGACTTTGCTGCTGGACGCCCGCGCGAGCACGGTCGGGGAACTCGCCCGCGCCAGTCACGTCGCGCTGTCTACAGCTAGCGAGCACCTGGCCCGGCTGCACGGCGCTGGCCTTGTCGAGGTGCAGGCGCAGGGACGGCACCGCTACTACCGGCTGGCAGGCCCGGAAGTGGCCGGGCTGCTCGAGACCATGCAGGCGCTTGCTGGCCCTGGCCCGGCGGCTGCCCTGGCCGGCCATGGCGCCGGTCAGCCGCTGGCGGCCGGGAGCGATCTGCTGCGGGCGGCCAGCCGCACGCCATCCGAGCTAAGGTTCGCCCGCACCTGCTACGACCATCTCGCCGGCCGCCTCGCGGTAGTTCTGCACGGCGCGTTGATCACCGATGCCGATGGCGGGCCGGCGCTTGCCCCGGGGGCACCGGCCGCGCTTGCCCTGCTGGGAGTGAGCGATACCCGGCCCGCGGGCAGCCGCAGGCCGCGGCTGCTTAACTGCCTGGACTGGTCCGAGCGCAGGCCGCACCTGGCCGGCGCGCTCGGCGCGGCGCTACTCGCCAGCCTGCTGGACCGCGGCTTGCTGGTCCGCCGCCGCACGCCCCGCGCGGTGCGGCTGACCAGGGCCGGTCAGGAAGCGCTCGCCGCTGCGCTCGGGCCGCATCCATGCTGGGCACCCGCAGCCGGCCAGCGGGGGTTCCGCGGCTGACCGGCGGCGGTTCCGCAGCTGACCGGCGGGGGCTCCGCAGCTGACCGGCACGGTCTCCGCGGCTGACTGGCACGGTCTCCGCGGCTGACCGGCGCAGTCTCCGCGGCTGACCGGCGCAGTCTCCGCGGCTGACCGGCGCAGTCTCCGCGGCTGACCGGCGCCACCGGCCCGGGCACGGTCAGCGCTGCGGTGGCACAATTTCGGCCGGGAACCCGGTCCAGCGCAGCGGCTGCGGCAGATGACCGACATCGTTGAAGGTGATCAGCGAGGCGGGCATTCCCGTGCGGTAGAGGATTACGGTGAGGCCGCCGTTGCACTGGTTCAGGCCCAGCCAGCGCCAGTCCGGTGCGTCGAGGGCGTGCCGGACGAACCAGCCGATCAGGAAGTTGTGCGTGACGATCAGCTCGCTGCTTTCCTGCCCGGTCGGCCTGGCGTAGCGCTGGATTGCGGCCGTGGCCAGTTCCGCTCCCTCGGACCGCTCCTCCGGGGAGTAGCCGCCGATGAGCCCGGCATAGGGCGGCGGCAGTTCCGGCTGACCGCAAACCGGCGGCAGGTAGTCGCCGAGCAGCCCGGACGGGCCGACGGGAACGCCAGGCAGGCAGTCGGCGATCAGGTCCGCAGTCTCCTCCGCGCGCTGCTCCGGGCTGTGCCGGATGGCCGAGAAACGGACATTACGCAGCCTTTCGCCGGCTGCGCTCGACTGCTGCCGCCCGGCTTCGGTGAGTGCGCCGTCGTCGTCGGCCTCGCCGTGCCTGACCAGGTAGAGAAATCGGCTCGGCACCATAATCCTTTCCGGCCACGGCGGCGATCGGGTAGTCAGGGAAGTGTCAGTACCTGCGGGCCGTCGGCGGTGATGGCGACCGTGTGCTCGAAGTGCGCGGCACGGCTGCCGTCGGCGGTGCGCAGTGTCCAGCCATCGTCATCGGTACGGTAGCCATCGCGGCCGCCGGCCATGAACCACGGCTCGATGGCAAGCACGAGCCCGGGGCGCAGGGTCATGCCCCGTTTCGGCCTGCCCTCGTTGGGCACGGAGGGATCCTCGTGCATGCGCCGGCCGATCCCGTGGCCGCCGAAGTCGGTGTTGATCCCGTAGCCGCCACGGCGGCCGACCTGGCCGATGGCATGCGAGATGTCGCCAAGCCGCGCGCCGGCCGCAGCGGCCCCGATGCCGGCCTGCAGGGCGCGGCGGGTTGCCTCGGCCAGCCGGGCATCGGCGGGGCGGGGCGTGCCGACGATGAAGGTGATGGCCGCATCGCCTGTCCAGCCGTCGATCTCGGCGCCGCAGTCTATGCTGACCAGGTCACCGTCGGCGAGCCGGGAGTCGTCCGGGATGCCGTGCAGCGCCGCGTCGTTGACCGACGAGCAGATCACGGCAGGGAACGCGGTGGGGGCGAACCCCGGCTGGTAACCGAGGAAGGTCGACTTCGCCCCGTGCTCGGCCAGCACGGTTCGCGCCAGCGTATCCAGCGAGCGCAGGGTTACTCCGGCGGCCGCGGCTGCCTGCACGGCGGCAAGCACGGCGGCAACCGCTCGCCCTGCCTCGCGCATCGCGGCGATCTCACCCGCGGACTTCAGCTCGACCATGGATCTCTCCCATCTGGTAGCTATCCTGCTGCACCCGGCCGGCGGTCCGCGCGCCGGACCCCGTCCCGGCGGCAGCTGGCCCGCGTTCCGCGATCGCGGGCGCGGTGACCTGATCGGCCGGGCCCGGCAGGACTCGCCCGCCAGCGCTCGCGCCTGCGCGGAAGAGAGCGACCCGGCGCGTTGTTGTACCTTTACTGCTGCTGTTTCCGCAGTGCAGTCCCGACCACGCTAGTGAGGTGGCGCGAGATGCGAACGAGTCGGCTTCGGCGTACGCGGCCGATGCGAGAGATGAAATACGCGCTGCCTATGCAGCGCGTATGACGCAGGATTTTAAATGCAATCGATAAATTGCCGCATCTATTGTAAGAGAAGGTATTCTGGTTGTCAAACGAGGATATGAACCTCGAGCAGGACTACGTCTCGATGCTCTACCGGCGGCTGGACGGCCTGCGGGAAAGGGCATCAGGCCGGCTAGTCAGCGTGCTGAGGCAGACTGGCGGGACTCATCAGGCCAGGACCGAGCGTGAAGCGTTCAGCGCCATGTACAGCCAGCAACTCGCGCAGTTCGACGCCGCGGAGAACGGGCTGTGCTTCGGGCGGCTCGACTTTCGTGAGGGGGATCGCCGCTACATTGGCCGCCTGGGAATTCACGGTGATTCCGAGGACTACGAGCAGTTGCTGATGGACTGGCGCGCGTCGGCGGCGCGGCCGTTCTACCTGGCCACCGCTGTCTCGCCCGAGGACGTGCTGCTGCGGCGGCATATCGAGACGAGGGACCGGACGGTTACCGGGCTGGACGACGAGATCCTGGACCTGGCGTCAGCCGACCCCACCCGCCATGAGGGGCTAGCCGGCGAGTCGGCCCTGCTGGCCGCCATGAGCGCCAGCCGCACCGGGCGGATGAGCGACATCGTCGAGACCATCCAGGCCGAGCAGGACCACATTATCCGGTCTGCCCTGGCCGGCGTCCTGGTCGTACAGGGCGGACCCGGTACCGGGAAGACCGCCGTCGCCCTGCACCGCGCCGCCTTCCTGCTCTACACCCACCGCCGCCTGCTGCAAAAGCGCGGCGTGCTCGTCGTCGGCCCCAATGCAACGTTCCTGAGCTATATCGGGCAGGTCCTGCCGTCGCTTGGCGAGACCAGCGTGCTGCTGTCCACCATGGCGGGCCTGTACCCGGGCATTAAGGCCACCGCGGCCGAGTCGCCGGAAGCCGCCGTCGTCAAGGGCAGCCTGCGGATGGCGCGCGTCGTCGCGGCGGCGGTGCATGACCGGCAGCAGGTACCCGACGGCGGCCTGCAGGTGGTGCTGGAAGGCGACCCGTTCGTGCTCAGCAAGCAGACGTGCGCGAAGGCACGTGAGCGTGCCCGGCGCTCGCGGCGGCCGCACAACCAGGCGCGCCAGGTCTTCGTCCGGGAGATGCTCAGCGCCCTTACCTGGCAGGTTGCCGCCAAGCTCGGCGCCAACGTGCTCGGCGAGGGCAACCTGCTCAGCGACGACGACATCGCGGAGCTGGGCAAAGAACTGCGCGCCGAGCCGGGGGTGCGCGCCGCGATCGGCGGGCTGTGGCCGGTCCTGACACCGCAACGGCTGCTCGCCGAGCTGTTCTCATCGGAGGCGCGCCTGGCCTCGGCCGCGCCGGGACTGTCCGAGGCGGAGCGGGCACTGCTGCTGCGCGGGGCGGCAAGCGAGTGGACGCCCGCTGACGTGCCGCTGCTCGACGAGGCGGCAGAGTTGCTCGGCGAGGACGACCTGGCAGCCAGGGCGCTCGCGGAACGGGAACGGCGGGAGCAGGTCGGCTATGCCCAGGGCGTGCTCGACATCATGTCGAGAGACGAGGAGGACGATCCCGAGATCCTGATGGGCGCGGACCTGGTAGATGCCGACAGGCTTGCCGCGCGGCATGAGGAGGATGAGTTCCTGACCGCAGCCGAGCGGGCTGCCGCCGACCGGACCTGGGCCTTCGGCCACGTCATCGTGGATGAGGCGCAGGAACTCTCGGAGATGGCCTGGCGGATGCTGATGCGCCGCTGCCCGGCCAGGTCGATGACGATCGTCGGGGACGTCGCGCAGACCGGGGACCTGGCTGGCGCGGCGTCGTGGGAGCAGATGCTCGGCCCGTACCTGCAGGACCGCTGGCGGCTGGCGGGACTGACCATCAACTACCGGGCGCCCGCGGAGATCATGGCGGTGGCCGCCGACGTGCTCGCCGCTATCGACCCGGCGCTTGAGCTGCCGCGGTCGGTCCGCGAATCGGGAGTCCCGCCGTGGCGGCTGCAGGCAGCGCCCGGCAAGTTCGCCGAGCAGCTGGCGGCGGCCACGGAACGCGCGGCCGCGCAGGCCGGCGACGGGCGGCTGGCGGTGATCGTGCCCGCCGCGCGGCTCGCCGAGCTCGGCGGCGCCATCGCCGGGGCGTTGCCCGGCGCCACCGCCCGGCCGGCCGCTGCCCCCGGCAGCACCGCTGCCCCGGGCAGCACTGCGGCCCCGGGCGGTGATGCTGGCAGCACCGCAGCGACGGACGGCACCGCCGGCAGCACGGCGGCTACGGGCGGTGATGCTGGCAGCACCGGAGCGACGGACGGCACCGCCGGCAGCACGGCGGGCGGCGAGGATCCCGACCTGGAGAGCCCGGTCGTGGTGCTGAGCGTCCGGCAGGCCAAGGGCCTAGAGTTCGACTACGTGCTGATCGCCGATCCCGGCCAGATCCTGGCCGAGTCACCGCGCGGGCTCAACGACCTCTACGTGGCGCTGACCAGGGCGACCCAGCGTCTCGGGGTCGTGCACGCGGGAGCCCCGCCTAGCGTGCTGGCCGGCCTCAAGCCGATCGGCTCAGTGGCCGAGATCGACTGAAACGGCGCGTACTGCCGCGCCATCGGCCGCCCATCCATCATCGTGGAGGATCCGCATGCCCTGGCCGGCCGGATCCTCCACGCTAATGAAAAGCCGGCGGCGAGTTCACCTAGCTGCACGCCTGGTGCCACCCAGCTGATCAGTGGATCAGATGTGACGCCGGGGTCATCATGCCCAGCTGATCAGTGGGCCAGATGTGACGCCGGGGTCATCATGCCCAGCTGATCAGTGGGCCAGATGTGACGCCGGGGTCATCACGCCCAGCTGATCAGTGGGCCAGATGTGACGCCGGTGGTCATCACGCTCAGCTGGGACGCAGGTGATCAACATGCTCAGCTGGACCGTGACGCAGGTGGGCTCAGCTGTCGTCGCGGTTTCCGAACCGGCTGAACAGCCGCTCGCCAGCACCGACGGCAGTCTCGGCGACGCCGCGGACCATGCCGACGAACGGGTCGGCGGTCCGGTTCCAGGACTCCTGGTAGGACCGCGCCGCTGCCTTGACTTCGTCGCTGACGGACGCGTCCGAGTCGTCCTCGCGGCGCGGGTAGTTCCCGGCCAGGATGGTGGCGTAGTCGCCCTCGGCGGCCCAGCGGTCCAGCTCGGCGAAGCGCACCACGGCGAACGGGTGCGTGTTGCCTTCCAGCTGGAGCAGCTTCAGCAGGCCTTCCCGCACGTCCGGGACGGCGTCGTACTCGCGCGCCTGGGCGTGGAACGCGTCGTGGCTCAGCTCCGACATCCGGGATCCGCCGGCCGTCTTCATCAGCGCGCGGCGGGCCGACTCCACGTCCTGGCCGGCCAGCAGGCCAGCCCGGTCGCAGGACAGCTCCGACTTGCGGTACCACTCCTCCAGGCCCCAGATGATCGCCCGGAGCCCGAGGTAGCCGATCGGCATCCAGGCCACCCGGCGGGCCAGGTTGATCAGGTGATAGAGCATCGTGCGGTACACCGAGTGGCCGGACAGCACGTGCCCGAGCTCATGCCCGATCGCGAACCGCATCTCCTCGGCGTCGAACAGGTCCACCATGCCGGTCGTGATCACGATGAACGGCTTGTCGGTGCCGAGTGTCATCGCGTTGACGAGCGGGTTCTGGGTGATGAACAGCTCGGGCACGACGGGCAGGTCCAGGATGTAGGCGCCGTCCAGCATCATCTGGTAGAGCTGCGGGAACTGCTCCTGCGATGCTTTCACTCCGCTGGCCAGGAACATCAGCCGCAGGCTGCGGTCGCTGAAGAGCCCGGCCAGCCGGCGCAGCAGCACGTCGAATCCGGTGAGTTTGCGCATCGCCACCAGCGCGGAACGGTCGGCGGGATGCTCGTAAGCGCGTGAGCTGATACCGGGGAGACGCACCCGGGAGCGGTCGGGCACAGTGGTCATGCGACCTATCTTAAGTCCAGCGAGCGGAGGGCGACGCACATGGCGGCAGACCAGGCGCCGGCAATGTTCGACCCGGGCGCCGAGTCGATGTCCGAGGACGAGCGGGCCGGCCTGCAGCAGGCCAGGCTGAGCGGCATGATCGGCCGGCTGCTCGCGGCCGGCGGACTGCAGGGCCGCAGGCTCGCGGAAGCCGGGGTGACCAGCGGCTCGGACGTGGCGCTTGCTGACCTGCCCCGGCTGCCGATGACCTCGAAAACGGACTTCTGGTCGCAGTACCCGTTCAAAATGCTGGCGGTACCGCTGCCGGACGTGGTCACCGTGCATGGTTCGAGCGGCACCGGCGGCCGGCCGACGCTGGTCGCCTATACCCGCGGCGACCTGCGGCTATGGGCGCGGATGTGCGCGCGGGCGCTGGCCGCGGCCGGCGCGACCGCCGCGAGCGTCGTGCACAACGCGTACGGCTACGGGCTGTTCACCGGCGGCCTGGGCATCCACCAGGGCGCGATCGAGCTCGGCGCCACCGTGATCCCGGTGTCCGGCGGGATGACGTCGCGGCAGGTCACCCTGATCCGCGACCTGCGCCCGGACATCCTGACCTGCACCCCGTCCTACGCGATCCGGCTCGGCGAAGCGCTCGCCGCGGCGGGCGCGGGCCCGGGCGACGGGCTCGCGATCAGGGCCGGCATCTTCGGGGCCGAGCCGTGGACGGACGCGCTGCGCGCCAGGATCGAGGAGCTGCTCGGCCTGCGCGCGCTGGACATCTACGGGCTGTCGGAGGTCATCGGCCCCGGGGTGGCGGCCGAGTGCGTGGTCGCCGCCGACGGGCTGCACGTGAACGAGGACCATTTCCTGGTCGAGGCGGTCGACCCGGTGTCCGGCGCGCCGGTGCCGGACGGGACCGCGGGGGAGCTGGTGTTCAGCACGGTCACGAAGGAGGCGCTGCCGCTGCTGCGGTACCGGACCGGCGACATCGCCGCGCTGCGCCGCGGCACCTGCGGCTGCGGCCGCACCCTGGTCAAGATGAGCAAGATCACCGGCCGCCGCGACGACATGCTGGTGATCAGGGGCGTCAACGTGTACCCGAGCGAGGTGGAGCGGGTACTGCTCGGCGAGGCCTCGCTGGCTCCCGACTACCTGCTGGTGGTCGACGAGCGGGAGGCTCAGTCCCGCTTGGTGGCATGTTGCGAGTACCGAACGGATGGTCCGGGCCCGGTCCCGTCCGCCGGCGAACTGCAGTCACGGCTGCGCGAAGCGCTCGGGATCAGCGTCGGGGTCCGGCTCGTCCCGGCCGGCACGGTGCCGCGGACCGAGGTCGGCAAGGCCGTCCGGGTGGCGCGCTGGACCGGCGGCGACCCGCCCCTGCCCGGCCTGAGCTGAGATACTGCGGGGATGGGCGATCGCAATGTGCTGGGTGGCGAGCTGGAGCCGTGCGGCACTGACCCGGTCACCGGGTTCTACCGGGACGGGTGCTGTAACACCGGGCCCGAGGACCACGGCAGCCACACGATCTGCGCGGTGGTCACCGCCGAGTTCCTCGATCATCAGCGCCGGATCGGCAACGATCTGTCGACCCCGATGCCGCAGTACCAGTTCCCCGGGCTCGTGCCGGGAGATCGCTGGTGCGTGACGGCGATGAACTGGATGCGGGCTCACCACGACGGCGCGGCGGCCTACGTGGTGCTGGCCTCAACCCACGCGCGGGCACTTGAGGTGGTGCCCCTCAATGCGCTGCGCGAGCACGCGATCGACGTGCCCGCCGATCCCGGCGCGCTGGGCGGCTGACCCGCTGACTGGTGACCGGCCGCATTAGGCAACCTTGCGCGGACGGCAGCGATGGCGCCCGCGCCCGCCGGGGAGCGTGCCCGGCCGTCTTGTCAGAGGCTGCCCGGCACGGGCGCGGCGGCGGGCAGTTACCCTCACCACATGAACGCTGGGGGCTCTGGAGCCAAGCGGATCGGCGTGATGGGCGGCACCTTCGATCCGATCCACCATGGCCATCTGGTCGCGGCAAGCGAGGTCGGGCACGTCTTCTCGCTGGACGAGGTCGTCTTCGTGCCCACGGGTCAGCCCTGGCAGAAGGACGGCCGGGTCGTGTCGGAGCCCGAGGACCGCTACCTGATGACGGTGATCGCCACCGCGTCGAACCCGCGGTTCTCGGTCAGCCGGGTGGACGTCGACCGGCCGGGCCCGACGTACACGATCGACACGCTGCGTGAGCTGCGGGCGATCCGGGGGCCGAAAACGGAGCTGTTCTTCATTACCGGCGCCGACGCACTGGAGCAGCTGATGTCCTGGCGGGACGCCGAGGAGCTCTTCGAGCTCGCGCACTTCGTCGGCTGCACCCGCCCCGGCCACCGGCTGTCCGGGGCCGGCCTGCCCGACGAGCGGGTCAGCCTGATCGAGATCCCCGCGCTGACGATCTCCTCGTCCGCGTGCCGGGAACGCGTCGTGACGGGCGAGCCGATCTGGTACCTGGTGCCGGACGGAATCGTGCAGTACATCGCGAAACGCGGGCTCTATCAGCGGCGGGACCGTTGAGCCCCTGGTCCGGGATACCCTGAACTACGCGTTTGCCACGCTGGCTCGTTTCCGCTGGCGGTCGCGCTGGTCGGCACTGGTGGCTGCTCCGCTGATCCCCCGCTGTTCTGCGGCTGGGTCCGCGGTCGCGCTGCCCTGGTCTGCGGCTGGTCTGCCTCTTCGGGCGGAGACGTGAGAAAGTAAGTGAACAGCGTACAAAGGAGGACGAGCAGCGCACGTGACCGCCACTGACAGGGCCGTCGAGCTAGTGACGCTCGCCGCAGGGGCCGCGGCAGACAAACTTGCTACTGACATCATCGCCTACGACGTGAGCGAGCAGCTCGTC